>SXGR01626219.1_pt1 | contig 27885 bp, 12 predicted proteins | sample 3174711 | NCBI WGS metagenome assembly SXGR01 (sample SAMN11356860, study PRJNA531348) | freshwater metagenome | isolation source: freshwater sample F1-60 | place: China: Fuxian Lake, Yuxi | collected 2017-12-25
TCCTGGCTCTCGTTGCCCAGACCGTAGCCCAGCCAGCTGCCGAGGACCGGTGCGCCGTGGGTGATTCGGCCGTTGGTCAGGGCATGGAGCGACTGGCCGTGGTTGTTCACGCCGGTCCGCATGGAGCGGATGATGCAGAGGTCGTCGACCACCCCGGCGAGATGGGGCAGGAGGGACGATAGTTCGGTTCCTGATTCGCCGTGGCGTCGGAACTCCCAGAGGCCCGGCATCACCTTTGAGCTCGCCTGTCCGGCGTTGTCGAACTTCAGCTCCCCGGGAAACGAGCGGCCCTCCCACTCCTTGAGAAGCGGCTTCGGATCGAAGAGGTCCATCTGGCTTGGACCGCCGATCATCAGGATCGAGATCATCGCCCGGGCCCGGGCCGGATGGTGTCCAGGCTTGGGATTCAGATCGTATTTCTGGGGCTCGAGCTCGGGTCGGGCCGGTGCTGCCAGCAGGCCGTCCTGCTGCAGCATCCACGCGAGGGCGGTCGACCCGAGGCCGAACGAACCCGCCCCGAGGAAGTGACGTCGGGAACAGCATCCGAGGGGCTGGGATCCGGGAGGGTTCATGTCAGTCGAGGTACAGGAAGTCGTTCGAACCCATCAGGACCTGGCACAGGCTCGCGAGGGCCTGAGCCTCGGGGGCCGGAGCGGGTGGGGCCTTCGGATCAACCGGTGTGCTGGGTGTCGGGGTGAGGTGGATCGCCTGGCGGACGAGGTAGCTCTCGGAGCGTCGCAGCTCGGCCACGGAGGGCGGCCTCGAGAAGAGCAGGAGCCACAGACGGACCAGTCGGCCTGTGGGATCCTCCGGCTTCTCGCGGACGAGCCGTTCGGCCAGATCCCTGGAGCGGTCGAGGATGAAGGTGTCGTTCAGGAACATCAGCGACTGCGGGGCGACCGTGGACAGCGCCCGGGCTTCGCAGTTCGGGTTCACCACCGGGGCGTCGAACGTCTCGAGGACCCCGACCGGCGTCGACCGGCGGACCTGCACGTAGAGGGTCCTGCGGAACTCGTCGGACCCGAGGGCGTCGACCCCGACCGCATCCCCATTGCCGTCGCGTTTCTGACGTCCCACGACGCACTGACCCTGGGGGTTGATCGCCACCGGCACTGGGGGACCGAATGGGCGGGGATCGAGTCGCCCACTCACCGCCAGCAGGCCATCACGGAGACTCTCGGCATCGAGACGCCGAAGCCGGGCGCGTCCAAGCAGTCGGTTGTCGGGATCGCGACGCTGAGCCGATGGATTCACGGTGCCCTGGCGGTAGGCGGCACTGGTCACGAGGAGGCGGTGGAGGGGTTTGAGCCGCCAGCCTCCGGTGATGAAGGCGTCGGCCAACCAGTCGAGCAGCTCAGGATGGGTCGGACGTTCCCCGAGGGCGCCAAAGTCCCCGGGGGTGCCGACGAGGCCCGAGCCGAAATGGTGGAGCCAGACGCGGTTGACCAGGACACGTGCGGTGAGGGGGTTCGACCGATCGGTCAGCCGGCGCGCGAGTTCGAGTCGACGTCCGGTGGTCCGCGTTGCGGCGTTGGTTGAAGGGATGTCGATCGTCAGGCCACCGAGTCCCTGGAGGGTGAGGAGTCCGGGACTCACCCCGCCGCGGGGCTGCTGGTGGTCGCCACGATGGAACAGGACCGTCTGGAGGTTGCGTCCGGGTTCCTCGACGAGGCAGGCGACCTGGGGGTCGGCGGGCTTCTCGGCGCGCTTGGCGGTGGCCCGCTTGCGGATCTCCTCGACCTTGTCGGCTCCGGGGCGGTCGATCTCGCCCAGGATGATGTGGTCCTGGAAGGTCGGGTACTTCCGAAGCAGGGCGAGGTGTTCCGGGGTGCGCTTTGCGGCCGGGGTCTTCCGGGCGGCCATCACCGGGTCCCGGTCGGCCTCAGGGATGAGGGTGAGCTGCTTCTGGACGAACTTCTCGATGAGCTCGTCATGGAGTCGGGTTGCCTCCGCATCGATCTGCTTCGCCTCGGTCTCGATGCGCTCGGCGTTCGCCCGGTCCGCCGCCGTCATCAGGGACAGCACGCGCTGCCCCGGCGGCTTCCACTGCTTCCAGTCGAACGCCGGCTCGAACACCGCGCGGAGCCGGTAGTAGTCGGACTGCGGGATGGGGTCGTACCGGTGGTCATGGCACTGGGCGCACTGGACGGTCAGTCCCAGCAGCGACGAGGAGACGATCTGAAGGGTGTCGGCGATGACCTGATTCCTGGCGAGATCGGCATCGGCAGGGCCGTCGCCGGTCGGATCCGGGGCCATGCGGAGGAATCCCGTGGCGATGATCCGATCGAGGTCGTCCCCCTCGAGGCCGGCACCCGGCTGGGCGACCAGTTCGTCACCGGCGAGCTGCTCGGTGATGAAGACGTCGAACGGCTTGTCCGCATTGAGCGCGCGGATGACGTAGTCGCGATAGCGCCAGGCCCAGGGCCGCTCGGAGTCGGCCTCGGCACCGCCGTTGGAGTCCGCGTAGCCAGCGACGTCGAGCCAGTGTCGGGCCCAGCGCTCGCCATAGGCGGTGGAGGCGAGCAGCCGGTCGACCACCCGCTCGTAGGCTTCGTCGGACGGATCAGCCACGAACGCAGCGACCTCTTCGGGCGTCGGCGGCAAACCGGTGAGGTCGAAGGTCACCCGACGGATCAGCGCCTCCGGGGCGGCGGGAGGGGCGAAGCGGAGGCGTTCGGACTCCAGCGGCGCCAGAAGGAACCGGTCGACCGGGGTCCGGACCTGTCGGGTCGATCGGACCCGTGGGACCCCGGGGCGGCGGATCGGCTGGAACGCCCAGTGCTGGCGTTCCTCCTCGGTGATGACGACGGCTGGGACGGTCTCGGGTTCGGGGCGGGCGGTCGGGGCTCCCTGACGGATCCAGCGCTCGATCACCGCGACCTGGTCCGGGGTGAGCGCCTTGCCGTCCTTGGGCATCTCCCCGGAGCGCACGACCTCGAGCAGGCGGCTCGTTTCGGGGCGACCGGGGACCACGACCGGTTCGGTGGCGTGGGGTGCGGTCAGGAACCGGCGGAGTCGGAGATCGAGTCCGCCCTTCGGTTTCTCCTCCTCGCCATGGCACTGGAAGCACTTCGACTTGAGGATCGGCCGGATGTCCCGCTCGAACATGGGTCGGGCCGGAGTGGGGGATCCGGACCCGGCGGCGACTGCAACCGGCATGGCGCCTAGAATGAATGCTGCGGCGAGGACCCAGTCCCATGCCCATCCGGCCCGCCACGAAGGCGCGGGGCTTGAGGGAATAGGTCGCGGGGTCACGACGGAATTAAAGCACAGCGCTCCTCAGAATGAAGCGCTCTTTGCCGCGGGCGTCCGGCGCGACAGGGCGGGATTCGGGACACCGGCCGTCAGCGTCGGCTTCCGGCGAGCAGCGCCACGAGGTCCATCACCTCGTCCCGCGGACGACCGTCCAGCATCCCCTCGGGCATGGTGGACATGCCGTGGGGGCGTCGGGAGCGCACCGCGGACCGGGATACGGTCACGGGTTCGTCGGCCCCCATGGGCCACACCACAATCCGGTCGGAGGTCTCCGACTCAACCCGGCCGATCCACGTCTCGCCGGTCGTTGTCTCCAGCTCCACCTGGGCGTATTCGGGAGCGATGTTCCTCGAGGGGTGGAGGATGGACTCGAGGATCTCGCGGGCGTTCCGGCGTTGTCCGATCCCGGTCAGGTCGGGTCCTACGCTGCCGCCCTCGGTGCCCAGCCGGTGGCACTGGGCGCATCCGCGGTCTCGGAACACGGCCCATCCCGCTTCGGTGACACGTCCGGACAGCGGCGCGGACAGGTCGGCCTCGAACTCCGCGAGGGTCCAGGGCCGATCCTTCGGAGCGGGCGTCGCAAGGGAGGTGATCCAGGCGCGGAAGAGATCGACGGCTGTGGTGTCGACCTGGTGGGACACCAGCGGGGGCATCTGGCCCGGCCCGCGGCGCGAGAGTCGATGGAGCAGGACCGAGGAGTCGGGTCGACCCGGGGAGACGAGCATGGGGTCCTTGAGGCCAAAGCTGTCGTGCTGTGGCCGGGCGCCGATCAGTTCCATCTTGTCACGGGCGGTTGTGATCTCGAGCTGCATCCGGGCGTTGCCGCCACCGGCTTGGACATGGCATCCGGCGCAGTTGGCGTGGAGATAGGATCGGGCTCGGAGCTCGAGCGGCGCGGTGGTGTCGTGGGGATCCACGAGGCGCACACCGGCGGGGGGACGCGGTGCGGGCTGGGTGAGGAGTCCAAGGCGCTCCCAGGTCTTCAGCTGGTCATCGCGGTCCAGCTGGAGGGTGGACAACCCGAGGACGAAGCCGGCCGCTCGGCCGTGACAGACCAGGCATTCGGCCCGGCTGGGGAACCGCCAGTGCTGGGTCCGGGTGCCTCCAGGGGCGCCCGGATCCGCGACCCGGTAGTCGTGGTCCTCGCCGGCGGCCGACATGAGGTCGGCGTCCGACTGGTCGTCGGACCACCGGTAGCTGTACCCGGCCCACTGGCCGCCCTGTTGCACGAGGATGCGGGTCTCGATTCGGACTGGGGTGGCCGAGGGGGTGCCGGGGCGGGGGATGGACAGGGTCTGGGCCAGCACCGTCCCGCTGGGGAAGGACCAGCTTCGCTCCTCGGTGGGAGTCGCCTGGGTCTGGCCCGGCAGGCCGAGGAGATGATCGGCCGTCGCACCGTCGGTCCAGGCGGGGGCCACGATGGTGTAGGGCACCACGCCGGGCTGGACCCGGTGGTCGCGGGTGGAGCTGAAGAGTCCGGTCTCGCTGAGTTTGCGGGGGAAGGCGGCGGGAGGATTCGTCCGTGTGGCGGGGATGAGTCGGTGGAGGCCGCTTCCAAGGTCCGCGATCAGGAGGTCTCCGTCGGGGGACACGGCGAAGGCGGTGGGCTGGAGCGGGGTGGCGGCGAGTTCCCGGTGCCAGGTCACCCGCGTGCCGTCATGCCGTCCGCCCCAGAGGCGTCCGGTGGAATGGTCCCCGTACACGTAGACCCCATCGAGTTCCGGCAACCGCGTGCCTCGGTAGACCACGCCGCCGGTGAGCGATCGGGCCTCGCTGTGGGGATGCTCGAAGGTCGGGGCGACGACGGGCGTCGGACCGCGTCGACGGTGTCGATAGAACAGATGGCTTCCCTCGTAGACGGACCATCCGTAGTTCTCGCCCCGACGCACGAGGTGGGCGGTCTCCCAGAGGTCCTGTCCGTTGTTGCCGACCCAGACCTGTCCGCTGGGCCGGTCCACGCAGAGGCGCCAGGGGTTGCGGAGGCCATAGGCCCAGATCTCCCCGCGGGCCCCAGGATGATCTAGGAACGGGTTGTCCCTTGGGATGCCATAGGCACGGCCCGGATCGGGGTGATCGACGTCGATCCGCAGCACCGCGCCGAGGAGGTCGTCGAGGGTCTGACCCGAGTCCAAGGCGTCGGAGTCGTTGCTGCCGTCGCCGGTCGAGATGTACAGGAAGCCATCCCGATCGAAGTCCAGCCCGCCGCCGTCGTGTCCGGCCGAGGGCCACTCCAGGAGGATCCTCTCGGAGCCGGGTTCCGGCAGGAACGGGGCGGTCCGGGAGACCTGGAGGCGCCAGAGGCGGTTGGTGCGGGACTCGGGACCTCGGGGTCCGTTCCCGACAAGGAATGCCAGTCCGTTCGAGGGATAGCCCGGGTGGAAGGCGATGCTGTAGGTCAGGGTTTGCGGGATCTCGAGGAACGGGGTCGCCGTGGGCGGGGTTGCCGTTGGATCGAGTCTCAGGACCCGCGCCGGGCGTCCTTCGTCGCTGCTCTGCAGCACGACCATCAGGTTCCGGGTGCCGGGTTCGGCGGTGACGAACACCGGATTCGGCATCGGAACCCCGGGGAGGTACGGCTCCGTGGTGTAGGGGAGGGGAGGTTCCGGCGATCCGACGATCCGGGAGGTCGTCCAGGGAATCCGCGATATCGAACCCACCGTCCGGGATCCCTCCTCCGCTGCGTCGAGGTGGACGGTCACGAGTCCCAGCAGCAGGGCGATCCAGACGTGGCTCCAGGGTTTGGAAAGGATCGGGCGCATGCTCCCAGTCAGTATGGGGGCGGGTCTGTGGGTTGGCGAGCTGGGAGCCGTGCCTGGCGATGAAGGGTCGGGGTCTTTTGCTCTGGAGCGGCGAGGAGACCGAAAACGGGCGGTTTCCGATTTGGATAAACTGGAAGCCCTCTTCCGGGCTTGGTTGGCGTGGAAAGAGGACTTCTTCACCGCCATCCACCGATGCCACTTCGCAGCCCGTCGTGAGGGTGATCAAAACTCCCGAGGAATGCGCCTCGTTTGACGGCCAACTGGAGGATTCCCACGGCCTTGGCGCCTCGCGTCCGACAGGTGACTTCCTCCAGCAGGTCGTCGAGATGGGCTCCAAACCCCTCGCCCTCCTCGCGTGGGGATCCGCCTGCCACGCCCTCAAGGATCGAGACAGATGGATCAGTTGGACTGCCCCGCAGCGCGTCGCCCGTCTGCTCGCTCTCTCTTGGTCGGCTTTTGACAGTATAGCACCGCGTCATTCCAGCTTGCTCTCTCGACTGGGCGCTCAAGAACTCGTGGGCGAAGCCAAGGGGGACTAAGGCAGACTGGGCAGGCCTCAGGGGCGTATCGTCTAAACAGACGACAAGACGGCGTTTTGCACCCTGATAGCATAACAAAGTGATGAGTCGAGACACTTGGCGAAGCCACGCGCAATCGGGCAGGGGCGACGGTCAGGCAGGGCGATGGGCTCGTCCGGGAACCGGTCCGATGGATGCGGGGTTCACGCTGATTGAGCTGCTGGTAGTGATTGCCATTATTGCGATCCTCGCGGGAATGCTGCTGCCCGCTTTGGGCAAGGCAAAGGCCAAGGGGCAAGGCATCGCGTGCATGAACAACACCAAGCAACTCATGCTGGCGTGCCAGATGTACCTCAGTGACAATGCGGACCGATTCCCCGGGGCCGTGCACGGGTCTCTGGCGGCAGCCAGCACGCAGTCGATCACCAGCAAGTACTCGCCCTGGGTGCTCGGATGGTTGGACTGGGACATCAGCCCCCAAAACACGAATTTCGCCCTTTTTACGGACCCGAACTACTCGAAGTTGGCCCCGTACTACGCTGGTTCACGGAACATATATCGTTGTCCAGCCGACCGCTTTGTGAGCCCCGTCCAAAGGTCCAAGGGTTGGTCCGCACGGGCGCGGAGCGTCTCGGGTAACATCGCCATCGGGGAGGGCAATGCCGAGGATGGCCCCTGGAGCGACGCCTACCTGCACGTGCGAAAGTCCTCGGAAATCGTCTTTCCAGGCCCGTCCGAGACGTGGATGTACCTCGACGAGCACCCCGACAGCATCAACGATGCAGGTTTCTTTGCCCCGGGTGCCGACCGCTGGATGGACATGCCCGCCAGCTACCACAACGGGGCGGGCGGCCTCGCCTTCGTGGATGGCCACTCCGAAATCAAACGGTGGCAGGGGACCAGCATCGTGCCAGTGCGCATCAAGGGGTTCGACAACGCCCTGACCCAGCCGGTGGTCATGAACGACATCCAATGGTTGCGCCAACGCACGCCGAGAAAGTCCGCCAGCTTCTAGCCGACCCTCCCGCCAATACTGCCCTCGCTCCGGCACGTGCCCCCCCGGTGCCGCTTCCTCCTCGTCTGTCGCCTGAATGGACGACAAGACATGTCAGGCTCGTCTGCCCCAGAATCTCCAAATCCCCCACGGCACGTTGCTGCATGAGGTGTCCCCGGTCCGGTCTGGCCTGGGTCACTCGGTGGCCATGGCGGAGACTTGGTGAGGCCTTGGCCACGCCAGGGAGTCAAAAAATCAAAATCATCGGAAAGACATGAGAAGAATCATAGGTCCTCTACTCGCGGTGCTCACGATGGCGGTCGCAGGGGTCGCGCCCGCCAGAGCACAAGACATCAAGAACTACTCCTGGAGCGCCACCTCCACGCCCGAGGCGTTCCCTCCTACATATAAGGACAGCAGCGGAACCCCCATCCCCACCTACGCCATCGCCAATGGGCGCCTCCGCGCCGCCAGCACGGGCTCCCTGGGAGCCTGGGTTGGCAAGCAGTTCGACTGGCCCATGACCAGCGCGCTGGCCAACAACGAGAGGGTCAACGGCTCCCTCAAGTTCCGCATCAACGGCCTTGAGAACAACGGCAACGCGGCCGCCAACCGCATCCGCCTCTTCCAGTTCAACGCCCCTTGGGCCAACGGGCTGCCCGCCCTCTTCACCCTCATGGGCTCCGACAGCACCGTGGACCTCGGCCCCGGCAACTGGCGGCCCGGCGGCAACGGCGACTGGAACAAGTGGGAGCTGAACCCCAACACCACCGGCGCCAAGGCCCCGGCTGGCAAGACCTACGTGTACAACAGCTTCAACATGAGCAACCCGGCGAAGGACCCGGACTACTGCCGCCTCGTGGACAACGGCGTGGACCACGTCCTGACCTGGAGCGCCCAGTACGAGGAGTCCTGTGACGCCGTCAAGGTCTCCACCGCCCTCGATGGCGTCGCGTGGACGGTCACCTACGTGGCTCGGCACTGGCCCGACTGGCTCCTGGGCGGCGGCTGGACCGAGAACGCCCTCGCCAAGGCATGGCCCAACATGGGCGCCTGGGACGCCGAGTTCTCCGAGATCAAGTGGGCCACGACGACGACGGCCCCGTCCGACGTGAAGAACTACGAGTGGAACGGCCTGAGCGGCTCCCAGCCGCCGGGGTACAAGGATTCCAGCGGCACGCCCATCCCCACCTACGACGCCAATTGGAAGACCGGCAGCCTCCGCGCCGCCAGCACGGGCTCCCTGGGAGCCTGGGTTGGCAAGCAGTTCGACTGGCCCATGACCAGCGCGCTGGCCAACGACCAATACATCACCGGCCGCTTGGTGTTCCGGATTGATGGCCTCGAGAACAACGGTAATGCGGCCGCCAACCGCATCCGCCTCTTCCAGTTCAACGCCCCCTGGGCCAACGGCCTCCCGGCCCTCTTCACCCTCATGGGCTCCGACAGCACCGTGGACCTCGGCCCCGGCAACTGGCGGCCCGGCGGCAACGGCGACTGGAACAAATGGGAGCTGAACCCCAACACCACCGGCGCCAAGGCCCCGGCTGGCAAGACCTACGTGTACAACAGCTTCAACATGAACAACCCCGCCACCGACGCCGACTACAGCCGCTTGATCGACAACGGCGTGGACCACGTCCTGACGTGGACCGCGCAATACGCCGAATGCGACATCATCCGCGTGACCACGGTCCTCGACGGCGTTCCGTGGACGAGCACCGACATCGGCCGGCAATACCCGGACTGGCTCCTCGGCGGCGGCTGGACCGAGAACGCCCTCGCCAAGGCGTGGCCAAACATGGGCGCCTGGGACGTTACCTACAGCGCCCTGAGCTGGAAGACCCAGTCCGGCGCGCCCCTCCCTTGCCCACCCACCCTCGGAATCTCCACCCTGTCCAACGGCGAGCTGGAGATCAGGTGGTCAGCCGGAAGCCTGTACGAGTCATCGGATTTCAATGGGACTTGGACGAAGGTCGAGGCCTCGTCCCCGTACAAGACGACCTCCGCTGGCGCGCGTAGGTTCTACCGCGCCGTGACGCCCTAGATGGATGGGGCGGGTCCTTGGCGTCCGGGATGAACCCGGGCCACGCGCCGGGAACACGGGCCGGGCATCGCTGTGCGGTGCCCGGCCTTTTTCATGCGACCTTGAAGAGGGCCTTGGACACCTTGTAGCCTGAGCCGCATCACGTCCCTCGCCTACAGGTTTTTTGCATGCGCCCTCCTGCATGGCATCGCCGCGAGTGCTGTCGCGGGCCCAGGCATGGCGCAGGCCTCGTGCCCCTACGTCATCCAGACCTGGCGCATGGAGGATGGCTTGCCGGAGAACCGGGTCCGGTCCGTGCTCCAGACCCGCGATGGCTACCTTTGGGTGGGCACGTTCAATGGCCTGGTCCGATTCGATGGAAACACGTTTCGGGCGCTGGACCCGGCCAACACGCCGGGCCTGAATGACGGAGCCATCCGGTCGATGTTTGAGGACAGCCGGGGCACGCTCTGGCTGGGCCACCACAACGGACAGTTGACCACGTGCCTTCGGGGGCGGTTCTCGCCACGACCCGTTCCTCAGGGTTGGCCCAACGCGGAGGTGGACAGCTTCGCCGAGGACCGCGATGGCAACGTGTGGGTGATGAATCGCGGAGGCTGGCTGGCGCGCTTCCATGAAGGCTTGGCCGTGGGCGTCTTCCCGCCCTCGGCCGAATGGCTGGTGAACCACCTGCACGTGGATGTGGCCGGCGGCCTGTGGACGCATCGGAACTCGGAGGTCATCCCGCTGGACCCGGACGGCATGGCACTGCCAGATCCCCAGCTTCGTCCGCCCATCCGGGCGCCACTCCTGTCCTGCGCCAGCCGCCTGGGCGGAATCTGGATCGCCGACAAGGGCCTCCGTCGATGGGAAGGCGGGCGATGGGTGGAGGATCGCGGACCGTTGCCATGGGATGACCCCGGCCTGACCGCGCTCATCGAGACCGCAGGGGGCGACGTGTGGGTGGGCACGTACAGCCAGGGCATCCACGTGGCACCGCGCGATGGCGCGGCGCACCAGGTGGGCGTCGCAGAGGGCTTGTCCCACAACACCGTTTCCGCACTCCTCGAGGACCGCGAGGGCAACGTCTGGGTCGGCACCGGCGGCGGAGGCCTCAACATGCTTCGGCGAAAGCGGGTCATCATGGTCAGGCCCGAGGGCAACGGGCGCCAACATCCCGTGCTCGCCGTCACGACGAACCGGTCGGGCGGCCTATGGCTGGGAACCGAGGGCGCGGGCCTCTACGCCCGCGAGGGAGGTTCATGGCGCAACTTTGACGACCGGCATGGCATCCTGCGGCGTGACGCCTGGTCCGTCCACGAGGACCGCCAGGGCCGCGTCTGGGTCGGGTCCGCCTGGAACGGCGTCTTGTTGAAGTCCGGCGACCGCTTCATCCCGGCACCGGGTTGGCCGGAGAAGTCGTGGATCATCTACTCGCTCTTCGAGGACTCGGCCGGGACTTTGTGGGCGGGCGGCGAGCGCGGCCTCGGGCGCCTACAAGGGGATGCGTGGCAGGTGCTCGACCTGCATCCGGACATCGTCGAGGAAAGGGTCCGGCAGATTGCCGAGGACCGCTCTGGCACGATCTGGCTTGCGACCGCCGGGAATGGGCTGTGGCGCTTCCAAAACGGAGCGCTGAGCCACTTCGGCCCGGCCGAGGGCCTTGCGGCCAGGTACCTGACATGTCTGCACGTGGATGCGGCTGGAACGCTTTGGATTGGGTCCAAGGGCGGCGGCCTTTGGCGATATCGCGACGGCCGGTTCGCCTGCGTGACAAGCCACCATGGATTGCCCGGGGACACTGTCATGAGCATCCTCGGCGACCGTTACGGGAACCTGTGGCTGAGCACGTTCCGGGGCCTGGCCCGGGCGGACCCCGAGGCGTTGAACGCCTGCGCCGACAGTCGCCGTCCCACGCTGGAGTTCCTCGAGCTCGACCTGACCGACGGCCTGGCCACCTTGGAGTTTGAGGGGCCCAACCAACCCAACGCCTGCCAAACCGAGGACGGCCGCCTCTGGTTTGCCACGGGGGCGGGCTTGGCTGTCGTGGACCCCGGGTCGCTCGCGATCAACCAGCTCGCGCCCCCAACCGTCATCGACGAGCTGCTCGTGGACGGCAAGCCCGTCCTCCGAGGCAATGAACCGCCCCCGGAGGCGGTGGGAAGCCCTCTTCCCAGACCCGCTAACGTGGCACGGAGCCAGCCCGCCATCGACATTTCCCCCGGCCGCCACCGCATCGAGGTTCGCTACTCCGGCCTTAGCTTCGCCGCGCCGAGGCGCGTGCGCTTCCGAAGCCGCCTCGACGGTCTCGACGATCACTGGACAGACGTGGGAAACACGCGCGTGGCCCAGTACAACTACCTCCCCCCGGGCACCTATCGGTTCGCCGTCGTCGGGTGCAACAACGACGGGGTATGGAGCGCGTCGGAGGCCTCCGTCACGTTCCGCCAGCTCCCGCACTATTGGCAGACCCGCTGGTTCCACGTGGGCGCTGCCGGCGCGTCGGCCGCGTGCGTCACCATGGCCGCCATCGCCGTCAACCGCCGTCGCCATCGGTTCATGCTCGCCAACCTGCAGCGGCAACGCGCCGTCGAGCAGGAACGCATGCGCATTGCCCAGGACATCCACGACGACCTCGGCGCACACCTCACGCGCATCAGCCTCCTAAGCCAGTCGGCCTTGGCACGGCTACCCGACCCAGCCCCCAACCGGTCCGAGTTGCAACGGATCTGGAAAACGAGCCATGACGTGACGTGCGCCCTCGACGAGATCGTCTGGGCCATCAACCCGAGCCACGACAACCTCAACGGTCTGCTCAATTACCTGACCAACCACGCCCAGGAAAACCTCGACGCGGCCGGCGTTCGCCTGCGTCTCGAGCTTCCCGTTTCCCTCCCGGCGTTGCCCTTGAACGTCGAGACCCGCCACAACCTCTTCCTCGCCGCCAAGGAGGCCCTCAACAACGCCCTCAAGCACGCCCGGGCCTCCGAGGTTATCCTTTCCCTCCATCTCGACCCGGACCCCGACCCCGGTGCTCCACGGTTCCACCTGGTGATTGCCGACGAGGGCGTTGGCTTTGCACACCCCCGAGGAGGTGAGGGCCTCCGCAACATGCGCCAACGAATGTCCGACATCGGTGGGTCCTGCGAGGTCGAAGGCCGCCCGGGCACAGGCACCACCGTACGCTTCACCGTCCCGGTCCAAAAGGCCCTCCAACAGCCCCCCGGCACCCATCCCTCGATTCCATGACAGATGCCTCGCCACGCCCAGAGCCCTCCGCCCACTCGCCGGTCCGCATTGCCATAGTCGATGACGACGTGGAGTCACGTCAGCTCTGGGCAGAATGGATCAACCACACCCCGGGTCTCGCGTGCATCAGCCAGAGCAGCAACGCCCAAGAGGCCGAGGCCAACCTGCTGCGCGACCGGCCCCACATCGTCCTCATGGACATCAACCTGCCCGGCCCAAGCGGCATCGACTGCGTCCGGGACATCAAGCAGCGAGCCCCCGAGATCCAGTTCGTGATGCTGACCGTCTATTGCGATGCCGACCACGTCTTCGAGGCGCTCACGGCCGGGGCCTCCGGCTACCTCCTCAAGAGGACCAGTCGCGCCACGCTTCTCGAGGCCTTGCGCGAGGTTCATTCCGGCGGCTCCCCCATGAGCAGCACCGTGGCACGCCAAGTCGTCCAGTACTTCCAGCAATCCACCGCCAAGGTCAGTGCACCCGACCCGTTGTCCGACAGGGAACGTGAAATCCTCCAGCTCCTGGCCCTTGGCCGCCAAAACAAGGAGATCATGCGCGAGCTCGGTATCAGACCCAGCACTGTCGCCACCCACATCCGCCGGATCTACGGCAAGCTCCACGTCCACTCCCGCGCCGCCGCCGTTGGCAAGTTCGTCATGATGAATGGGTCCCATTGAACCAGGGACTTTGGCTCCGGAGAGGGGAGGAGTCCGAAAAAGGGCGGTTTCCGATTTGGATAAAGAAACGACCCTGGATGCGGGGCTCCCGGAGCGTTGGAAAGGATGCGCCACCTGCGTCCTACTTCCGAGCCTCCGGGGTGACGGTCAGCTTCAGACGCTGGCCGTCGCGCAGGACCTCGACCTCCACCGGCTTGCCGACCTTTGCGGCGTCGAGCGCGTAGGTGTAGTCGTAGACGTTCTTGAGGATCTGTCCGGCAAACCCGACGACGACGTCGCCGCCCTTGAGCCCTGCCTTCTCGGCCGGGGATCCGCCCCGGACCCCGCTCAGCTTCACGCCCTCCACTTCCTGGGTGTAGTCGGGAATGGTCCCAAGATAGGCCCGCAGCGTCTCGCGGTTGCCGCCCGTGCCCTCGGCCCGCTTCACGACGAGGTAGTCGGGGCGCGTCGGTTGTCTGAGGAGATCGAGGACGACACCTTCGGCGAACTGGGTGATGCGCGTCAGACCGTCGTACTCGATCCGGTCGGCGTCGTCGGTCGGGCGATGGTAGTCCTCGTGGCTGCCGGTGAAGAGGTTCAGGACGGGGATGCCCTTGGGATAGAAGGCCGAGGCGTCGGAGGGCACGTAGGGATCGTCGCCGAGGCGGACCTGGAATCCGGCGGCGACGTTGCGTTTCTCGATGAGCTTGCGCCAGACGGAGGAGGAGCCGACGCCCTGGAGGTCGATCCGGTTTTCGCGGAGTCGGCCGACCATGTCGAAGTTCACATAGGCGACGAGGTTGGTGAGGGGAATCGGGCTGGACTCGAGGAACTGGGTGGAGCCGATGAGACCGGTCTCCTCGCCCGACCAGAATCCGATGAGGATGCCCCGGGGAAAACGTTCCGGATGGGCGCGGCGCTCGAGGGCGAGGTTGCGGGCGAGCTCCAGGACGGCGGCGGTGCCGCTGGCGTTGTCATCGGCCCCGTTGTGGACCTGTCCCTCCTCGCCGCCACGTTCGAGGGAGCTCTTGTCACCGGTGCCGAGGTGGTCGTAGTGGGCGCCGATCACGATGTATTCGGCCGGCGCGTTCGTGGAGGCGGGTGGGATGATCCCCACGATGTTGTCGTCCTTCTGTCGCAGGCGCTGGACCTCGGAGGCGACCGCCACCCCGACGCTTGGGATGGCGAATCCTCCGAGCGCGTGGGGGTTCTCGGTGTCGAGTCCGTCCTGCAGCGCCTTGAGGGTCTGTCCCTTGGCCTTCAGCAGGAGGTCGGCGACCCGCGGGGTGATGGACGCCGCGACGATGCCGGAGCCGCTCAGGCTGGAGTCGAAGGTGAGCGGGGCGAGCTGGCCGGCGTTCGGCGAGTTGGGACCGGTCACCACCAGCAGCGCCTTGGCGCCCCGCTGGCGGGCGAGCATGGCCTTGTAGCGCAGGCCGGCATGGACGTTGAGCTCCTGGCGGCGCTTCGCGTCGACCTCCTCCGGGACATAGCGGAGGACCATCACGACCTTGTTGCTGACGTTCAGTCCCTCGTAGGAGTTGTACCCCCGTGTGTTGCCATCGGCGACGCTCAGGCCGTATCCCGCGAAGACCACCTCGCCTTCGAAGTCGCCGTTGGCCGAGAAGGCGAGGGGACGGAAGTCGCGTTCCACCTCGAAGCTCTCCACGGCGCCATTGGTCCCGGTGACCTTGAGTGAGCAGCGGTTGGTCACCACGGTGACCCCGGCGGTGAACTCGAACGGATGCCGGTAGTTCCCGCCGAGCGGCGCGATGCCGTCCCGCTCCAGTTCCTGCACCAGATACCGCGCCGCCTTTCGGGCGCCGTCGGAGCCGGTGAGCCGTCCCCCGAAGTCGTCGGAGGCCAGCGTACCCACATGGCGACGGAGTTCCTCGGTCAGGACGCCAGCCTGTGACCCTGGGGCCGGTGGGATGGAGGTGCCCACCTGCTGGACGACGGGCAGCACGGTGTTCCTCTCCGGGGACTGGGCGAGGGCCTCGAGGGCGGCCTCGTGGTTCCACTTGGCGAGGAAGAGCTGGGACGACTGGTCGGCGGTCCGACCCGAGGTCCAGCAGAGCTGGCGTCCAACCGGCGAGAACACCGGGAGCCCATCGAACCCGGGTGTGTGGGTCACCCGCACCGGCTCGCGACGGCCGTCGGCGTCGGCGATGAACAGCTCGAAGTTCGCAAACCCGAGCTTGTTGGCGGTGAAGATGAAGTAGCGTCCGGAGGGATGGAAATAGGGGGCCCAGGACATGCAGCCGAACTCGGTCAGCTGCCGCACGTCGGAGCCGTCGAGCTTGGCGGAGAAGACGTTCGCAATGACCCCGTTCTCGTCGAATCGCCGCCAGAGGATGCGCTGTCCATCGGGCGAGAAGAACGGACCGCCATCGTAGCCTGGGGTTCGAGTGAGCCGCTGCAGACCGGTACCGTCGGCGTTCATCCGGTAGAGGTCGCAGAAGTAGCTCTTGTCGACCTCGAGCCGCTTGCGGTCCTCCTCGCTGGGGGTGCCCTCGTAGGCGTGGCGGTTGGACGAGAAGACGATGAGGGAGCCGTCGGGAGAGTAGGATCCTTCGGCGTCGTAGCCACGGGCCGGGCTGAGGGGACGGATCCCGGAGCCATCGCGCCTGGAGGCGAACAGGTCCATGGTCTCGTCGTAGTCCCACGAATAGCGGCGCTCCTTGCCGGTCGCCCGGAAGTCGAGCTCCTCCTGCTGCTGCTTCCGGGCCTCGGGGTTCAGGTGGGTCGAGGCGAACAGGACGTCTTCGGCTCCCGGGCGGAGGAACGCACAGGTGGTCTTGCCGATGCCCGGAGAGACGCGCTGGGTGTCCCCGCTGGTGAGGTCGAGCAGATAGATCTGGTAGAACGGGTTGCCGGGCTCGCGTTCGCTCTGGAAGACGAGCTGGCGTCCGTCCGACGAGAAGTATCCCTCGCCAGCCCGGCGTCCCTCGACGGTCAGCTGACGGGGCTGGCCGAGGAAGACCGACTCGTTGGTCGCCGTTGCGGCCTGCAGGCAGCCTTCGGGGGCCGACCCCACCAGCCAGGCCAGTCCGGAGATCCCGACGAGGCGACGGACCGTTCTGGAAAGGATCCGGAACATCGGGTCGGGACTCGACGGCGTGCGGGACGGACGGGAGCGATTCATGACAGTGGGTCGAAGGTGGTCCCATTCCGGCAAAGCGGCAACGACCCGACCGGGGCACCCCGTAGGGCCGGGATATCGACGCCTCAGCCGCGACTCCGGACCCCGGGCTTGTCGGATCCAGGCCAACCGATACGGTTGTCCTCGTGATCCTGTCGCCGCGTCGCCTCTTCCTGGGCCTGGTCTCCGGTCTGCTCACCCTCGTCTCCGTCTCCGCGGTCGTTCCGTCGTCCGCCCTCAATGCCCTCCGTTCGGTGGGACCCGAGGGACAGGGGCACGAGGCGGCCCAGAAGGCCTGGCCTCTGGTCGCTGCCGCACCGGCCAAGGATCTCCCGCAGCTGCTGGCCGCGATGGATGGCGCGAACGACTACGCGATGAACTGGATCCGGACGGCGATCGAGGCGGTCGTCCAGCGCGAGATCGGATCGGGCGGAACCCTGCCCGTGGCGTCGCTGGAGTCGTTCCTGAAGGACACCCGTCACAATCCCCGGGCCCGACGGCTCGCCTTCGACCTGATCCGCCGCGCCGATCCCCGAGCGGCAGACGGCCTGGTTCCCGGATTCCTGAATGATCCCGGCAACGACCTCCGCCGCGAGGCCGTCGACCGCCTGGTGGCCGATGCCGGAAAGCAGGTGGCCACCGACAAGGCCGCCGCCCGCGACACCTATCGGAAGGCACTCCAGTCCGCCCGCGAGGCCGACCAGATCGAGTCGATCGCCAAGACGCTGGGGGATCTTGGGGAGAAGGTCGACCTGCCCCAGACCTTCGGCTGGGTGACCCGCTGGAAGCTCATCGGCCCCTTCGACAACACCGGCAACAGGGGCTTCACCCAGGCCTACCCTCCCGAGACGGTCGTCGATCCCAAGGCGGAGTATCCCGGCAAGAGCGGTCCCGTCCGTTGGGTGGATGCCGAGGCGCAGGGCGACTATGGGATCGTCGATTTCAACAAGCCCTTTGGCGCCCTCAAGGAGGTCGCCGGCTATGCGGTGGCGGAGTTCGTGTCCGACAAGGCCCGTCCAGCCGAGATCCGGCTCGGGTGCAAGAACGGGTGGAAGGTCTGGCTGAACGGGAAGTTCCTGTTCGGACGCGACGAATACCACACCGGGGCGGAGATCGATCAGTTCCGTCTGCCGGTCCAGCTCCGTGCCGGCACGAACGTCCTCCTCGTGAAATGCACCCAGAACGAGCAGGTGGAGGACTGGACCAAGGAGTGGGAGTTCCAGCTCCGGGTCACCGACGCCCAGGGCACTCCGATCCGCTCCAGCCGCTGAAACCCCGACCCGAACCGACCATGAACCTTCGCCATCTCCCCCTCACCGGTCTCCTCGGCCTCCTCCTCACGGGGCCCGTCGTCGCCGCCGACTGGATGCAGTTCCGCGGACCCGACGGCAACGGGGTGTCGCCCGACGCCCAGCTCCCGAGGACGCTCGATGCGCAGTCGGTGGTCTGGACCGCGGATCTCCCCGGTCGTGGCGTCTCCTCGCCCATCGTCGTTCGGGACCGGGTCTTCGTGACGAGCACCAGTGGCCCACGGAACGCGGAGCTTCGGGTGCTGTGCTTCGCGCTGTCCGACGGCCACCTGATCTGGGAACGCCAGTTCTGGGCGACGGGGCGGACGATGACCCATGAGAAGATCAGCGGTGCCACGCCGACGGCGGTGAGCGATGGGGAGCACGTGTTCGCCCTGTTCTCGTCGAACGACTGCGCGGCGCTGGATCTCGACGGCAACCTGCTCTGGTACCGGGGGCTCGGGAAGGACTACCCAAACGCCAACAACTCCCTCGGCATGTCGTCGTCGCTGGCGATCGCCGATGGCACCCTGGTCGCGCAGGTGGAAAGCCAGAGCGAGTCGTTCACGGCGGGGCTGGACCCGGCCACCGGCAGGAACCGTTGGCGCATCGAGCGGCCCCGGACCTCGAACTGGACCTCCCCGGTGGTGTTCCGCGATCCGGAGGGTCGAACCCTGGTCCTGCTGTTGTCGTCGAACGGACTGGTCGCCGTGGATGCCCGGGATGGCTCCCGGGTGTGGAGCCATGACGACAAAGGGTCGACGGTGCCGTCGGTCACGGCCAGCGGTGGACGGCTCTATGTGCCGTCGAACGGGTTGACCGTTCTCGAGCCGGTGGCGGGGGCGAAGCCGAAGTCGGTCTGGCGTTCGACGCAGCTGCGGACCGGCACGCCGAGTCCGGTGGTCCTGGGCAACCGAGTCTTTCTGCTCAACGACGGCGGGATCCTGAGCTGCGGCGATGCAACCGATGGCAAGCGGCTGTGGCAGCTGCGACTGGACGGACCGTTCAGTGCCACGCCGGTCGTGGCAGGCGGGCTGCTGTATTGCGTGAACGAGAAGGGGCTGGTGCAGGTGGTGGATCCGTCGAAGCCCGAGGGGGAACGGGTGTCGACCCTGCCGCTGGGCCAGACCGTCATCGCCACCCCCTCGATCGCCTCGAATTCCCTGTTCGTGCGCAGCGACGGCCGGCTCTGGCGGATCGGCCGGGCGAGTCCGCTGTAAGGCAACGCGGTGTCAGTCCAGGGGACGAATGTCCATGGTGAACGCCGCCTGAAATGCCGCGCCGCGCTCGAGGAACACCAGTTCCCCGTCGCTCCGCCCCATCGAGTTGGGCAGCGCCGTCCACGGCTCGATGCAGTAGAAGGGAGCCGATGGGGACGGTGACCACAACGCGAGGAACCGGTAGGCGGGGCACTGATGGAACTCGAGGCGAACCTCGACCTTGCCGGCCTCGTCGCGGAGGACGGCCTCCTGTGTGGCGAGGTCTCCGAGGAACACGGTTCCACTGACGTCCTGGGACACCGACAGATCCTGGGCTGGGAAGGGTTCGTCGAAGAAGGCGCTCGCCTTGTCCACGGGATGGAAGCGTCGGGCGCGTGGGAGTCGGACGGTGCACCGATCCCGGGATCCCCCCGCCAGCGGAACCCGGAGATAGGGATGGAATCCGGAGCTGAAGGGCAGGGGTTTGTCCGACCGGTTCTCCACCGTTTGGAGCCACTGGAGTCGTCCTCCTTCGAGGCGGTACTGGAGTCGGTAGCGGAAGGCGAAGGGATAGCTCGGACGGGTCCGGTCGGAATCCGACAGCTCGAGAGTCACCGAATCATCGAGCCGGTCCACGACCTGCCACGGGACCCGTCGTGCGAATCCATGCTGGGGGGACGGGTACTCGACCCCATCCAGACAATAGATCCCCTCCTTCCCATCGTGGACGTTGTAGCTGACATGGGGGAACAGGACGGGGTTCCCCGCCCACATCTGCTGGGGGTACCGGGCCACGACGGCCGGGTCGTGTTCGAGGGCCTCCACCCATCCGACACCCGGGAGGTTCCGCGCATAGCGGGTCAGCCATCCGCCCAGTTCCGGGTGGATCTCCGCCATAGCCACATCGCCATCCCGCAGGACAATCGGTTCCGACATGCCGCCAGCATGGGATGGGTGGAGCCGTGAAGCGAGGGAAAGGGGACTGGGGAGGGGCGACTCACACGAAGACGCGAAGACGCGGACCGGAAGCCGAAGGCGTCGACGGGTGGGTGCTGCAGTGCCCTGCATCACTGGGTGCGGAGCACCCACGCTGCGAGGTGTGGGATCCTGCCGGGGGGGAAGCCGGTGGGCGTGAGGTCCGGGGTGTCGGGAGGCTCTGGCGTTTTTGGGTGCGGGTGAGTCCTGGGGAGGCTGGCCGCTGGGACGCGGCCAGGTTTTGCAGACACTGCAAAACCCACCAGGGGAAGGGATCGGGGCGCAGTCCCGGGCCGGTGGGTGATGCAGTGCCCTGCATCACTGGGTGCGGGAGCACCCACGGCACGCGGCCGGTGGGATCCGGGGATATCTGGATTTCTGGTGAGCCCGACGTGGCCTTTGACGCCGCGTCCGGGTAGGTTTTCTCCGTGACCCTTCCCCGGACTCTCCTCATGGCAGGAATGGCCAGCCTGGCGTCCTGTGTGGCTTCCGCAGCCGATGTTCAGGTCAACGGGCTCCGGGCCTCCGTGCCCGACGGGTTCACCGTCGACCTCGTTGCCGGCAGTGATCTGGTGTCGCGACCCGTCAGCGCCTGTTTCGACGACCGCGGCCGGCTCTATGTGACCGAGTCGTCGGGGTCCAACGAGCCGCCGGAGCAGCAGCTCAAGGCCCCCACCCATCGGATCCGTCGACTCGAGGACACCAACGGGGACGGGGTCTTCGACCGCTCCATCGTCTTCGCCGAGGGCGTCATGTTCCCCCAGGGCTGTCTCTGGCATGGCGGCTCAGTCTATGTCGCGGGTCCGCCCAGCATCTGGAGGTTCACCGACACGGATGGCGATGGCGTCTCGGACACGCGGGAGGAGTGGTTCAAGGGGGGGACGCTCACCGGCTGCGCGAACGACATCCATGGTCCCCACCTGGGTCCCGATGGCTTCCTGTACTGGACCAAGGGGGCCTTCTCGGAGCAGACCCATCGCCTGGCGAATGGGTCGACCCTGAAGGACCAGGCGGCCCACATCTACCGGGCGCGTCCGGATGGCTCGGGGCTCGATGTCATCATGCACGGCGGCATGGACAATCCGGTGGAAATCGCCTTTACGCCGGAAGGGGAGACGATCTTCAGCAGCACCTTCATCGACTTCACCCAGCCGGGATTCCGGGACGGCGTTGCCCATGCCATCTATGGGGGCGTCTATGGGAAGGAGAACGATGTGCTGACCGATGGTCGCGTGCCGCGGACCGGTCCCGATCTGTTCCACCCGTTCTTCCAGGCGGGTCCGGCGGCGGAGTGCGGACTGACCCGTTACGAGGGCCGAGCCTGGGGGCCGGAGTTCCAGGACAACCTGTTCTCCACCAGCTTCAACCTCCACCGCGTCTCGCGTCATGTGCTGCGTCCGTCGGGCGCCACCTACGCCAGCGACTCGAAGGAGTTTTTCGTGGTGGACTCCGTGGATTTCCATCCGACCGACGTGCTTCAGGATGTCGACGGGCACCTCCTCGTCGTGGACACGGGCGGCTGGTACAAGCTGTGTTGTCCCAGCTCGCAGCTGGTCAAACCCGACGTGCTCGGCGGCATCTACCGGATCCGGAAGTCCGGCATCCCTGCGCTGACCGGTCCGGCCCGACAGGACGCCCAGCGGCGTCTGGCCCAGCCGCCAGGGCTGGATCCGGGCCGTGAGGCGGCGCGATTGAAGCAGGCGGTCTGGACGCTGGACCCTACCCAGTCGGCGTCCTTCCGGGAGATCCTCCGGTCTCGTGGTCTCGGTGCCGACGTGGCCTCCCATGCCGCCGCGCTGCGCGTCGCAGCAGAGGGATTGGGACGACTCAAGGATCGGGTATCGGTCCCGTTGCTGTTGAAGGCGGCCGGCAACACGTCGGACCCCTTCCTGACCCATGCCTATGTCCATGCCCTGATTGGGATCGCCGCGCCGGCGGAGACCCGGTCGGGCCTGGCCCTGGAATCCCCCGGTGCGCGCCGTGCCGCGCTGATCGCCCTCGACCAGATGCCGGATGGCGGGCTGCGGGCCGGGGAGGTCGTGCCCCAGATCGGATCGACCGATGAACCGCTGCGACGTGCGGCCGAGTGGATCCTGGGGCGCCATCCGGACTGGGGTGCCGAATTGGCGGGCTGGTTCCGGGTTGTTCTGAAGGCCTCGGGTGATTCCGCCGAGCGTCGTGCCGCCCTCGCCCAGGTCCGGATCCTAGGTCGGGACGACGAGGGCCGCGCCCTGATCTCGGAACTGCTGGCGTCGTCTGCCGTTCCGTCCGACGCCCAGCAGGCGGCGCTGCGGGTGATCGGGGAATCCGCGATGAAGGAGCCGCCGCCGGCCTGGACGTCCGCCGTTGTCGCGGTGCTGTCGGGCAACCGCCCTCCGAAGGACCCGAGGCTCCCCGAGGCCATCCGCGCCGCCCGCGCCTTGCGTCAGGCCGGATCGATCCAGGAGTCCCTGCGCCGAGTGGTCCGGGACGATCGGCTTCCGATGGCCCTCCGGATCGACGCCCTCGCCGCGCTGCCCGAGAACAGTCCTCTGGAGGCGGGGGACTACGCCCTCGCCGTCCAGGCCCTGGGTCCGTATGTCGAACCCGCGGTCCGGGTCGCGTCGGCCGGTGTCCTGTCGCGGTCGGCGCTGACGGCAGACCAGCTGCGGGGCCTGCTGCAGCCGGTAAAGACGGCGGGTCCGCTGGAGCTGACCCGTCTGCTTGGGGCGTTCCGTGAGGGGGGAGACGACACGCTCGGTCTGTCCCTGGTCTCGGCGCTCCAGGAGTCCCGCAGCGCCAAGGCGTTGGCCCCCGGACAGGTCCGTCCCTTCTTCGCGAAGTTCCACCAGGCGACGCAGAAGCAGCTCGGGGTGTTTCTGGCGGGACTCGATGCCGACGCCGCCCAGCAGGCGGCGCGGTTGGAATCGCTGCTGAAGGAACTGCAGGGCATCGAGGCGGATGCCCGACGGGGTCAGGCGGTCTTCAACGGGTCCAAGGCCGCGTGCTCCACCTGCCATCGCATCGGCTACCTCGGCGGGAATGTCGGCCCGGAACTCACCCGCATCGGCGAGGTTCGCAGCGAGCGGGATCTCCTCGAGTCGGTGGTCTACCCGAGTGCCAGTTTCGTCCGGAGCTATGAGCCCACGACGCTCGTCCTCGAGGGCGGCGACGAGGTCAACGGGATCGTCCGCCGCGAGACCGATTCCGAATGGGTGGTCGCCACCGGTCCCGGCGCGGAGCAGCGGATTGCAAAGACGCTCGTGAAGGAGGTGCGTCCCGGCACGGTGAGTCTCATGCCGGGGGGATTCGACCAGGTGCTGACCCGACAGGAGCTCGCCGACCTCATGCGGTTCGTGAAGACGGTCCGCTGGCGTTGAGGAGCGGTCATGGAATCCCATCCGACCCCGAGAGACCCGGCCGGAAGCCGGTGTGCCCGCAGCCTCCTGCCATGGTGGGGGCTCGCAGTGGCCGCGTTTCTCTGGGCGATCCTGATCCCGTCTGCAGCCCAGGTCCCGTCCGCGGAATCGGCCCAGCTCGGGCCATCCCATGCCCCGGGGTTCAGCCTGATGCCCGGGACCACCACGGGCATCCGATTCCAGAACCGGGTCCCGGAGTCGCGTCACCTCACCAATGCCATTCTCCTCAACGGCTCCGGCGTGGCGGCGGGGGATGTCGATGGGGATGGTCGATGTGACCTCTACTTCTGCCACCTCAACGGCACCAACGCCCTATATCGCAACCTCGGCGATTGGCGGTTCGAGGAAATCACGACGGCCTCCGGCGTCGGCTGCGAAGGGTTGACCTCCACCGGGGCGGTGCTGTCGGACCTCGACGGCGACAGGGATCTCGACCTCGTGGTGAACACGGTGGGGCAGGGCACCCGGCTGTTCTGGAACGACGGACGCGGCCGCTTCGAGGCCGGTGCCGTGGTGAATCCCCGGGTGGCGGGAACGACCGCTGCGGTGGCGGATGTGGACGGGGATGGCCTGCTCGACCTCTACATCGCCAACCACCGGACGAGTTCCCTCATGGATTTCGCGACGGCGTTCTTCACGTTCAGGAACGTCAATGGCCGGAACGAGGTCGACACGGTGAACGGCCGTCCGGTGACCGAGCCCGGCCTGGCCGACCGGTTCATCCCGGATGGACGGGGCAGCATCTATGAGCTGGGTGAGACCGATCTGCTCCTGCGCAACCGGGGTGGTCGCCAGTTCGAGCCGGTGTCGTTCACGGGTGGCGCGTTCCTCGACGAAAACGGGGCGCCACTGAAGCAGGCACCGCGGGGCTGGGGGCTGTGTGCGGCGTTCCATGACATCAATGGGGACGGACTGCCGGATCTCTATGTCTGCCATGACTTCCAGACCGAGGACCTGTGCTGGATTAACCAGGGCAATGGGGTCTTCCGCAGCCTGCCGCGACTGGCCCTGCGGCGGCAGCCGATCTCCTCGATGGCCGTCGACTTCGCCGACATCAACCTCGACGGGTTCACCGACTTCCTGGTGATCGACATGCTCCGCCGCGGCCACCGCGAGCGGATGATGTTCGTCCCAGAACCCCCGCCCATCGTCCACACGCCGGGCCTCGTCCTCAACCGGCCGCAGTACCAGATGAACACCCTGTTCCTGAACCGCGGGGACACGACGTTCTCAGAGATCGCCCAGCTGAGCGGTCTGGACGCGGCGGACTGGGCGTGGAGCTGTGTGTTCCTGGATGTGGACCTCGACGGCTGGCAGGACGTGCTGGTTGTGAACGGCATGGAGCGGGCGGGGCGGGATCTCGACATCGCCGAGCAGATCGCACGGATGCGGAAGAACCGTCGTCCGACGGACACCGAGATCTTCCAGGCGCGTCGAATGTTTCCTCGGCTCTCGACGCCGAACCTCGCGTTCCGCAACCAGCGGGACCTCACCTTCGCGGAGGTGGGCCGGGAGTGGGGGTTCGCCCAGAAGGGGGTCACCACGGCCATGGCCACGGCGGACCTCGACAACGACGGAGACCTCGATGTCGTGGTGAGCAACTTCAACGACCCCGCCGGTGTCTACCGCAACGAAGGCACCGCACCCCGTTTGGGCGTGCGCCTCGTCGGTCGGGCGCCCAACACGCGGGGCATCGGCGCCCGGATCCGGGTGCTCGGGGGCGCCGTGCCCGAGCAGTCGCAGGAGATGATCAGCGGAGGTCGATACCTGTCCGGCGACGATTCCATCCGCAGCTTCGCCGCGGGTTCCCTGACGAACCGCCTGACCATCGAGGTCACCTGGCGCAATGGGAGCCGGACCACGGTGTCGGGCATTGAACCCAACCGGATCTGTGAGATCCGCGAGGCCGACGCGCAGCCGGATCCTCAGCCGCCGCCGTCCAATGCCTCGACGAACACCTGGTTCGTCGATGTGAGCTCCCGGATCGGCCACCGTCACCCACAGCCGGAGTTCGACGACTTCTCGCGACAGCCATTGCTGCCGAATCGCTTGAGCCAGCTGGGCCCCGGAGTCGCCTGGTTCGATGTGGATGGCGATTCGCGCGAGGACCTGATTGTCGGCACCGGCGCGGGCGGAGCGATCCGCTGGTTCCGGTCGGACGGCCGGGGTGGGTTCGGGGCGGGTACGGCGATGCCGGGACTGGGCGGGATCGCCCAGGATACCAGCACGATCCTCGGATGGACTCCCCCGTCGGGACCAGCCGAGCTCCTCGTGGGTCTGGCGAATTACGTGGGCGGTCCCAGCACCGGGGTGTCGGTGCGTGGGGTGGATCTGAATGCCAGGACGGCCTCGACGGTCCTGGGGGCGACGCCGGCCAGCATCGGGCCCTTGGCGTTGGCCGACTGGGATGGTGCCGGTGGGTTCCGGTTGTTCGTGGGCGGACGGGTGATCGCGGGGCGATATCCTGAGCCTGCGGATTCCCAGATGCTGCGGTGGACCGCGGGCAGTTGGGAGGTCGATGCCACGAACTCGGCTTCACTGAAGGGGCTGGGTCTGGCCACCGGCGCGGTGTTCAGCGACCTCGATGGCGATGGTTTGCCGGACCTCGTGGTCGCCTGCGAGTGGGGTCCGATCCGGGCGTTCCGGAATGACAAAGGCCTGCTCCGGGACGTGACCGCAGCCTGGGGATTGGAGAGGTACCGCGGATGGTGGACCGGAGTCACCACGGGGGATTTCGACGGGGACGGGCGGCTCGACATCGTGGCTGGGAACTGGGGTCGGAACACGCGGTATCAGGCGTTCCGGGAGCGGCCGTTGCGGCTGCACTACGGGACGTTCTCGGGAGGGCCGGGGGTCGATGTCCTGGAATCGCATTGGGATGCCCAGCTCCAGCGGGAGGTTCCCGACCGCCAGTTGAACGCCCTCGCCAAGGGGATGCCGTTCCTCCGGGAGCGCTTCGCCACCCATCGTGCCTTCAGCCAGGCCAGCGTGGAGGATCTGCTGGGGTCGAGGACCAACGCCGCCGCCGTCCTGGAGGCGAACTGGCTCGAGTCGACCGTGTTTCTGAACCGGGGCGGACGCTTCGAGGCGGTGGCGCTGCCCATCGAGGCCCAGATGTCAGCGGCCTTGGGAGTGTGTGTGGGCGATGCCGATGGCGATGGCGTGGAGGATCTGTTCCTGTCGCAGAACTTCTTCGGAGCCCAGCCCGAGACCCCGCGCCTGGATGGGGGAAGGGGCCTTTGGCTGCGCGGCGACGGCCAGGGTGGCTTCCGTCCGGTGGAGGGACAGGTCACCGGGATCCGCATTCCGGGCGAGCAGCGAGGTGCCGCGTTGGCGGATTTCGATGAGGACGGCCGGGTCGACCTCGCGGTCGGCCAGAACGGAGGGGCAACGATGCTGTTCCGGAACCAGTCGGCGCGCCCGGGCCTCCGGGTGCGACTCGAGGGGCCCCCGTCGAATCGCAGCGGTGTCGGAGCCCAAGTGTCACTCGTGTATCCCGACGGCCGGGGTCCGGTCCGGGAGGTGCACGCGGGGTCGGGCTACTGGTCGGAGGACGCCCTGACGTTGGTCCTGGGGACCCGAGGGACACCGAAAGCGGTCTGGGTCCGCTGGCCCGGTGGACACGTCACGGAGACGCCGCTCGACCCTGGAGTCGGGTCCCAGACCGTGCGGGTGTCACGCTGAGCGGGGAAAGGGACTCACGCGAAGGCGCGGAGACGCGGAGGAAGAAGAGAAAAAAGAGGGGAAGAGGGGGAGGTTTTGGGGAGTCGTTCCTGGATGCGGTGGTGGAGGTTCGGGCGTGGTGGCCTTGATACGCCATGGACAGAGACTCCTGGACTCGGAGCGTCCAGGCATTCTCCGGAGGTTTACCTGCCTCCAAGGTCCGGAATGCATCGATGCCTTTTCGTCCTCCTCGGTTTTCCTCATCTCCCGTTGCCTCCGTGTCTTCGCGTCTCCGCGTGAGTCCCCAGTTTCCACCCTGTCTGCAGCATTGCCTCGGACCTGCCGCTGCCTAGGCTCACATCCAGGACCGATACGCATGAGCACCGAATCCCAGATCACCGCGTTTCGCGACACCTTCGCGCGGCTCCGGCAGTCGATCGGACGCGTCCTGGTGGGGCAGGACGAAATCGTCGACGGAGTGCTCACGGCAATCTTCTCGGGCGGACATGTGCTTCTTGAGGGGGTGCCGGGTCTCGGAAAGACCCTTCTCGTGCGGACCCTGTCCGACGCGCTGGATCTCGGGTTCAGCCGGGTCCAGTTCACCCCCGACCTCATGCCGGCTGACATCCTCGGCACCAATCTCGTGATGGAGGGGCGGGACGGGCGTCGGCGGTTCGAGTTCCAGAAGGGGCCCGTCTTCGCGCACATCCTGCTGGCCGACGAGATCAACCGGGCCACGCCCAAGACGCAGTCGGCCCTGCTCGA
>SXGR01372529.1_pt1 | contig 27876 bp, 27 predicted proteins | sample 3174711 | NCBI WGS metagenome assembly SXGR01 (sample SAMN11356860, study PRJNA531348) | freshwater metagenome | isolation source: freshwater sample F1-60 | place: China: Fuxian Lake, Yuxi | collected 2017-12-25
CACCGGACGGGTTAACGGCAATCTTACCGTCCAGCCAGGTGGATCCATCCTTCGCACCCTTCCAACCTTGGCCCATCTTCGCGAAGCCCAGGCCCTCGATACCGAGCGGCTCCTGAATGGCAAATGAGTTGTAGATCTCGGCCACGTCGATGTCCTTCGCCGTGACGCCAGCCATCTCGTACGCCCTGGTCGCGGGGCGGTGGAAGAGGTTGTAGGCGTCATCAAGCGTGTCGGACGCCTGGTACCACGTACCTGAGGCCATCGACGTTGCCGTCACGTACACCTGCGGCCGGTTGGGCTGAGCCCGCAGGATCTCCTCGCGGCACAGCACCAGCGCCGACGCGGCGTCGGTCATGGGGCACACCTCATACAGCTTGAGCGGGTCAGCCACCTTGGGGCTGTTCATCACCTCTTCCACCGTGCACTCAAAGCGCAGGTGGGCGGAAGGGTTACGGGCGCCGTAGAAGTGATTCTTGACCGACGTGTGGGCGAGGTCCTCCTCACTCACGCCATAGGCCTGCATGTACTTGCGGGCCGTCAGCGCAGTGCCCGACGGGAAGGTGAGCCCGGAGAAGTACTCCTCCTTGCTGTCGGCGGCCTGGGCGATGATCGATGTGCCCTCGACGGTGGCGAGGTCGTTCATCTTCTCCATGCCCAACACCATGACGGTGTCGTACAGGCCCGAGGCGATTGCCACGCAGCCGAGGTGCAGGGCCCATGCGCCGGTGCCGCAAGCGGCCTCCACGCGCACCGCACCAGCCGGGACCACGCCCAGGTGATGTGCGGCCATCAGCGCCGTTGAGTTCTCGTAGTTGAAGCCCACCGAACCCACGTTGCCCACGTACAGCATCTGGATCTCGGATGGGTCAACCCCGGCGTCGGCCAGAGCCTTGCGGCCGGCCTCCACGCCCAGGTCCTTCAACGACTTCTCATGCTGGATCTTGTGGGGGGTCTTACCGATCCCCAGAACGCCAACGCGCATGCTCATCAGGATCCTCCGCCCTAGTGGGGCTGCTGCTGGCGGCCCTCGGTCCAGCGATAGTAGGTGCCGAGGGCGATGGGCTCGCCCCCGTCGATCATCCCGCGCGTGCCGATGCCCTTGGGCTTGGCCGTGACGGTGATCTCCTGTGCAACCGCCTCACCACCGCCATAGGCGAGTGCGAGGAGGCTGGATCCCTTCCGTGATGCATCGAGGCCGAGGCAGAGGGCGAGGCCGACTGATGCGGCGCCCACGTTGCCGATGTCGCCGACAAACGATGTGCCCTCTATCTGCTCAGGCCGTGCGCCCAACTTGCTCAGGCTCCGCAGCACCTGAGGGTGCGGCTGGCTGGGACAGATCGACGTATACCTGCCGGTCTCGCGCTTGGTGATGGCCGCAAGCGCCTTGGCAGCCCGGGCAGTCACCTTGCCGTACGAGTCGAAGAGCACCTCCAGGCGGAAGCGCGGCTCCTGCTCACGGCCCAGCAGCCAGACGTCAAACACTTCATCTGCCGCCCGGGCCTGTGGCCCCAGCGTGGCAAAGCCACTCTTGCCCGGGTCCACCAGAAATGCAGCGGCGGCACCGGCCGACAGCACGTCGGCCACGCGATCGCGGTAGGCCACCAGATGGTCGGTGGCCACTACGAGCGTGGGGCCCACGTCGAGGGTTGCGGCGATGCGAAATGCGTCGAGCAACCCATTGGCGTTGGCACCGAGGTCGATGTGCATGGCACCGTCATCAAGGCGCAGTGCCCGCGACAACGTGGCCGACATCTTGCGAAGCCCGAAGGGGGGGGCCTGGGTGGCCGTAATAACGGCACCCACGCCCCGCTCGCCCTTCAGTGCGTCGCGACTGGCCTCAAACGCCATCGTGAGGGTGTCCTCATCGATGGACGGCGTTGCCAGCGCGCGCGACCGGGCCCGGCCCGGTCGCCCGTAGAACTTCTGGATCTCACCGAGCGGAGCCCGGTACTGGGGTACGTAGGCCCCGTAGCTGGTGAGTGTTGCCATGACCTAGCGCTTCACCTTCACGCCGGCCTCCTCGCGGTCCCATGTGTCTGCAGTGATGCCCTCGTCGCGCAGCTTCACCTTCTGCACGCGCTCGGTGGGCGTCTTCGGGAGCGAGTCCACGAAGCGGATGTAGCGGGGAACCATGAAGTACGGCATGCGCTCGGCCATGAACTCGGTGATCTCCACCGGGTCCGGAGCGGCACCCTCGGGGATGCAGACGATCATGATCTCGTCCTCGCTCGATGCACCCTCGCCGGCCTTCACGCCGATGGCGGCGGCCTCCTTGATGCCGGGGTGCTCGGAGACCTGACGCTCAACCTCCATGGACGACACGTTCTCGCCACGACGGCGGATGTAGTCCTTCACGCGGTCCATGAAGTAGATGTAGCCGTCGGCATCCATGCGGCCGAGGTCGCCGGTGTGCAACTTGAGGTTGCGGAAGTCCTCAGCCGTCTTCTCGGGCATGCCATAATAGGCGCGCATGACGATGTTCGGGATCTTCATGTCCACGACGATCTCGCCAGGGGTCTCCGGCGGGAGCGGACGATCGGTGCCGGGCTCCACGATGGTCACCTCGTAGCCAGGGTTGGCCACGCCGATGGTGCCGGGAACCGGGTCGCGCGTCGGGTCCATGTAGGTGGCCATACCGGTCTCGGTGAGTCCGTAGCCCTCAATGAACTTGACGCCGAAGCGCTCCTGAAAGTCGTAGTAGATGTCCTTCGGCGCCGGAGCGGCGAAGACCGTGTGGACCGTGTGCTTCTTGTCCAGGTCCGACTCGGGGATGTTCCAAATGAAGTACGACACCGCACCAATCGAGTTGAAGACCGTGGCCTCCGCGTCGATGACCTGCTGCCAGAAGCGGCTCGATGAGAACCGCTCGGTGTAGGCGATGCGACCGCCGGCCACCATCGCCGGGTAGCCGGACAGCACCTGCGCGTTGCTGTGAAACAGCGGCAGACACGAGAAGAACGTGTCGTCTGCCAGGTCCTCGATGGAGCGACCGGAGGTCTTGGACACAACCTCCAACAGGCCGCGTGCCGAGAAGTAGTCGGCTGCGTTCTGCTTGATGACACCCTTCGAGCGACCCGTGGTGCCCGAGGTGAACATGATGCGGGCGTCATCCACCCACGAGTACTCCACGCCGTCGGGCTCGGAGTCCGACGCATCCATGAACGCCGTAAGCGGCTCCCACTTCAGCGACGGGTCGGGACCCTCCTGCGCACCGGTGTGCATCACGATGACGTGCTCGAGAAGCGGCAGCTCCTTGATGACGAAGTCCAGACGGTCGAGGAACACATCGGAGATGATGAGATTCTTGGCCTCGACCAGGTTGATGGTCCAGGACAGGAAGTCGCCCTTGTACGCCGTGTTGATCGAGCTCATCACGGCGCCAGCCTTGAGGATTCCGTACCAGACCGGCAGGAACTCCTCGCAGTTCGGCAGCATCACCGACACCGACTCGCTCTTCTCCACGCCACGGGCGAGGAGGGCGTTGGCCACGCGGTTCGAGCGGGCATTCACTTCGCCGTAGCTCACCCACGGGTTATCTGCGAACTTCAGATAATCCTTGTCCGGATGCGCCTCGGCGCGGTCCCTGAGGACATTCGCGAGGATCCATTTCGTCGGATCATCATTTGCGTACCAATCACTCCACTCGGCCATCGCCGTTATCTCCTTCGTCTGCTCGTCGTGTCTTGCCGCGGCATCAGCCGGCGGGGGTGAACCTGGGCATTGTCACTTCGTCAGTCACGTCATCGAAGAGGATCTTGACCTTCATGCCAATCGTGACGTCCTCAGGATCGAGGGAGGGGTAGCCCTCCTCGTCCTTCACGAGGATGCTCATCATGCGGGGACCTTCTTCGAGGTCGATCAACGCCACGATGTGCGGCGGGTCGCCCTTGTATGCCTTGCTCGGCCCCATGAAGTGAGTCGAGTAGGTGTAGATGGTGCCGTTGCCGGTGGCGTCCATCCAGCTGGTGGCGTTCAGCGTGCCCGGCGCATACTTGCGCGGGTACCAAAACGGTTTGCCGGCGTCGTCACACGGGATGATGAACCGGTGCTCCTTGAGGGCCTCCCAGAAGGTGGCGTCCTCCGGACGAAGGTCCGGGAGCGGCTTGGTGTATGCAGGCTTCTCTGACATTGCTCGGTGTCTCCTCAGTCGTCTCGGTGGTGAGCGGAACTACGCCGCAGAGGGCGACTCGCTGGACAGGACCAGCGCGCTCGTGGCCGCGAGGATGCCGCCCGAGCCATTCGTGATTGCGAGCTTGGCGTCCGGAACCTGGTGATTACCGCCGTTGAACTCGGTCTTCGCGGAGTCATCCGCCTCACCGCGAAGCTGCAGCACAGCCTCCACGATGTGGTGCATGGCGCCAAGGTGTGCCTGACGGATCAGACCACCGTGGGTGTTCATGGGGAGCTTGCCGCCAAGCTTCGCGTGGCCCTCCATCACCCAATCGCCGGCCTCGCCGGGTCCACACACGCCAAAGCCCTCGAGGGCGATGAGCGGAGTGAACGAGAACGAGTCGTAGATCTCGGCCACGTCAAGGTCCTGCGCGGTGATACCGGCGACCTCCATGGCACGGCGACCCGCGCGGCCGAGGCCGTCGCGGACGGAGGCCACCGAGTCGGCCTGCGAGATGTACTGGTGCGAGAAGCCCTCACCGATACCGGTGATGTACACGGGCTTCTTCTTCATGTTCTTGGCGCGCGCGGCCGTGGTGACGATGAACGCGGCGGCACCGTCGGAGACCAGCGAGCAGTCAAGGGCATGGAATGGCGTGGCGATCCAGCGGCTTTCCATGACCTCTTCAACCGTGACCACGTCGCGGAGCATGGCGTTCCACTTAAGAGCGGCGTGCTCGGACTGCGTGGCGACGACGGCCGCGAGGGCCTCCTGCGGGATGTCGTGCTCGTACATGTACCGCTGGGCCAGAAGGCCGTAACCACCGATGGTGGTGAGGCCGAACGGCGCCTCGTAGGCACCGTGGCTCATCTCGCGGGCCATGGCGATCATGCCCGACGACGAGATACCCGTACGGGTGTTGTCACCGCGGACGCACAGGATGGTCTCGGCGAGGCCGGCGTCAATCGCCATCGCAGCCTGCACAGCCATAAGCGGGGCGGTGGCGCCACCGACAGCAACTGAGGAGAAGTAGCCCGGCTTCATGCCCATGTAATCGGCCAGGGTCGTGGAGTGCATCAGGGTGGACTCCACAAAGGAGAACGCCGTGACGATGCCGTCGACGTCATTGAGCTCAAGCCCAGCGTCGTCGAGCGCGATCTTGGTGACCTCGGCCAGCAGCTCAAACGAGCCGCGGTCGCTGATGATGCCCTGCTCGGTCTCGCCGACACCTGCGATGCAGATGCCCTTTGCGAGCATGCGGCGTGCTTCCTTGACGTCGGGGGTACCCTCGGCCATTCTCGTCCTCCTGAGCCTCACAGCCCCGAACGCACTGACCGCGGCCCGATCCAGAAGGGATACGGAGCCGCGGTGACGTCGCCCGGAACCTCGGTCGCGCGGCCCTCGAAATGGACCGCTCTTTCGCCGGTTTGGGACCATACCCAACCCCGGCACTTTGTGTCGGATGAACCGAAGTGGTCGGGGACGACAATCACCCCGCTGCGGAGACCACCGTTACCGGCGGTCACCCCGCGTAGGTGATGCCCTGCCCCGCCCGGAGGTCGGCGATGCCCTGCGCGCACACCCCGTATTCGAGCCACGGGCATCCCTCGCACAGGGTTGCGAGATCGTCGGGGGCCACCCTGTCGCGCACTCGCTGCTGCAAGTCGGCCCAGGGCATGACATCCCCGGTCTCCACGCCAAGCACCTCGGCCACGCGAATATCCTGTTTCACCACTCCCAGTCCGTACCGCAGGCATCCACCGGCGCCAAGCGACGGGCACGACCTGCACACGGTGTCGGACCCAATGCGCACGCATACCTGCGTGGCGGGCTCATCGCGCAGCGTGCTAACGACCTGCGAAAGCGCAGCGACGAAGCCGTCGGAGTAGCCCATTCCCCTGAATCCGTGAACGCACAGCGCGTGATGGGCAGAGATATCCACGGGGCGCCGGGTGAGTGGTCCGTCGCCCGGAGAGGTCATCGTGCTGGCACGGATGCGGCCGCGCTGCACTCCGTCAGAGCGCAGGAGGTGATCGGCGTCATTGGTCGCCGGCAGGAGCGCCAGCCTCGGTGAGCGCCGATGCCACGGCCTCGGTGAGGAACTGCACGCGGGCCCAGAGCAGCGCGGCCTCACGGGCACGCGCGCCCTCGGGCGTGCGCTCCCACAGAGTGGCGGCCTCCTCGGAACCAGAAAGCCCCTCGGGTGTGGTGCGCGCGATGGCGGCGTCGATGAGTTCGCGATTACGAAGCAGGTGCTCAGATTGCCACTCGGTTACACGACGGGTAAAGGCCGGCCCCTCGTCGCCACCCGGACGGCACATGAACCCGATTCCCTCAGAAAACAGGCGGCCCAGCGAACGCAGCTCCACTTCGCGACGCTCGTCAGCGGGGTCGCCGGCACGGCCGCGCTGCTCGGCCCGGGCATCCTCATCCAGACGCAAGGCCTCCAGCCGCTCATCACCCGCAATCAGGAACTCGGTCATACGTGTGGCGAGGTCGGTGGGCGCTCCAGGCCATTTCGCCTCGATTGCGGCGGCCAGATGCGACAACCACGCGCGGGCGCTTGCAGCGCGGGCGCGGTGCAGACGCTCCTCGGGGCTCGGCAACTGCCCGCCCTCGGCCGCCATGAACTCCTGCACGAGCCCGCGCGAACCCTCAGTGCGCATGCGGTCGTCGAGGGCCGGACGGTTCTCCAGCATCCAGGTGACAAGCACCTGACCCAGATCGCCTAGGCTGTTGTCGGTCGTACCAGGCACGCGACCACGCTACCATCGCTACCAGTATGCGGGAACCGACAGCGGCGAGAAGGAGAAACGGTGGCGGACGACCCCTTTTACAACAAAGAAACTGATACCTACCGCGTTATTCACAACGGGCACCCAAGTGCTTCTGCTGTGACCAACACAGAGGGTGTCACAGTGTTCTTCGATCCCGAGACGCACGAGGTGCTCGGGTTCACCATCGCTGAGTTCTCAAAGTATTACGACGACCACGTCACAGACGAGGGCGAGTTTGAGGTAGTGCTCCCGGCACGTGTGCCGGCGAACATAGAAGAAGAGATGGACTTCGACGAGGAGACCATCACCAATAACGTGCGGATCGCGGAGATCTACTAGGTCTGCACGTCACGGTTGTGAGTTCGCGCGGAAACCCGAACGGCGAATTGCCTTCTCCTCTCGCGGTGGGGCACCCGGTGCCGGGATACCCCGTATCTCATGCAGCAGTCATCGATTACCCGGAGGTGAGAGCGGATGTACGTCCGTCCCGCCCCGGGTGATTGACCTGCCTGAGCACCGATGGCCTATTTGGCCAGTGGCGAGGGAGCCAGCTGGTGGGCCACGGCCGTGATGACCTCGGGGCTCGGCCAGCGGATGACCAATTCCGCATAGCGGTCGTACTGGGTCGGGGTGCTGCCCACCAGCGCCACGCGGCCGCTGTGCTTCAGTGGTACCGACGGCAACATGGCCATGGGGTCGGTACGCAACTGGGTATCAAGGACGACGAACAGGTCGCACCAGGCGGCCAGATCCCAGGCCTTGATGATTGCGCTCTCCACCAGGGGCTCCCCCCACACGGTGCCGGTGGGGCGCAGGGGGTATCCGCACTCGTCCCGGGTGCAGCGGGGCACGCCATCGTCTGCCGCCCCGGCCAGCGCAACCACCTCCGACAGCGAATACACATCGCGACACCGGTCGCAGCGGCCTGACATCACGTTTGCATGCACCTCAACAACCTCGGGACTCCCCGCCTTACGATGCAGGTCGTCCACTGCCTGAGTGATGAGCCCCTTGATCACTCCCGCCGTCTGCAGACGGGCAATTGCCCCGTGCTCGGCACGGGGTGCGCGCGAGGCCGACTCAATGGCCAGGGGCAGCCACTGCTCCCAGAAGCGGGCGGGTTCGGCAGTAAGCACCTCAAGGCTCACAACATCGCTCCACGACGACCCGGCGGCCTTCGCCTCGGTCTCCTCGATCGCACCCAGGCGAACGCCGGTGAGCACGACACAGCGCTCGGCCCCACCCATCAGTTCCGTGAGCCGGGCGACATCCTTCTGCAGCAACTCGTCCATCTGCGGATCCTAGGGGGCCACAATCTCCACGCGCTGGAGACCGCGCAGCGCACGGATGCCCACCAGCCCCACCCAGAGCGCGGCCAGGGCCGCGGCAATCGACAGAATTGCCAGTGCCCACGTGAGGCCAATCATGTCGGCGATGACGCCCACGATGATGAGCGGCGCGGAAAAGCCGCCCAGGTAGCAGGCCACGTAATACGCCGACAGCAGCTTGCCCCGGTCCTCGGGCGGGGCGATCTCTGTGCACAGATCGATTCCACCCTTGAACACCAGGCCGCATGCGGCACCGGTGACGGCGACGCTGGCCAGCAGGAGGGCCGTGGACTCAAGCGGGGCAGCCACCACCACGCCTACGAATGCCACACACGCAACGGCAAGCCCCAGCAGAATCGCCCGGCGCGCACGCATATTAGGCACCAGTGACTGGCTGAGCGCCCCGGTGACCAGCACCAAGAACCCCGCCGCACCAACCAGCGCGTAGTTCTGCACGCGCAGCACCCGCACCATAAACACTGGCACCAGCGACAGCGACACGCCGTCAAACAGGCTGAAGACCATCCCCGATGGCACAAGCACCCGCCAGAACACCGACCGCTCGGCGGCAGGCACCTCAAGTCGCAGGCGAATAGGGCGCCGGTTTCGCTGCAGCACCGTCTCGGGCAGCAACAATACGATGCACGCTGCGATGGCCAGAAGCACCAGGTGGGCGGCGAATGGCAGTTGGAATGGGTCGGGTGCGTACTGGATGAGCACCCCGCAGATGCCCGGCCCGAGGCCCAGACCGAGTCGCACCGAGATCGATGCAAGAGCTGACGAGAACCGGCGCTTTGCGGGTGGGCTGGCATCCACGAGAAATGCCGTGCAGGTGCCGAAGAACGAGCCGGTGGCGGCACCCTGCATGGCGCGGGCCAAGAGCAGCCCCACAAGGCCGGGCTCGGACAGGATGATGATCTGCGCGACGGCCAGCACCGAGATGGCGGCCAGCAGCACCGGTTTGCGACCCACCTGGTCGGAGAACTGTCCCAGCGTGAGCATGCTCGGCACCAGCGTGAGCACGTACATACCCAGAAACAGGGTGACGACGGTGTCGTTGAACCCCAGCGCGTCCTGGTACAGCGGGATGAGCGGAGTGATGAGGCTCGTTCCCACCGCGAAAAAGAGCAACACGGTCCATGTACGCCATACGCGACCCATGTGGGAAACCTACGAGGCCGCGAGGATTGCGGCCTGCCAGCGTCCGGTGGCATCCCGCCCGGTCACGCGCATACCGCGCGCCGTCCACTGTTCGGCCACGTCATCCATGTCCGCCGCGTTGAGCCCCGACAGCAGCAGTGCGGGTGGCGCGGGGTCGCCGGGCACCGCGAGCAGTGCGTCCTGCGCCTGCCGCGGGGCGTTCGCCAGCACCACCCTGCCGATGATGTCCAGCCGGTCGAGATGATCGAGCGCGGCGCGGCGGCACACGATCGACTGAGCGAGGCCGCTCGCCACCACCGATTCCAGGGTGTGGGTCACCGATCGCGGGTCGAGGTCAACCGCCAGCACCGGTCCGCGGCCCAGACGCGCCCAGGCCAGCGCCAGCGTGCCACTGCCGCAGCCGGCATCCAGCGCAGGGCCATCTGGCAGCAGCCGCATCAGGTCAAGGCACATGCCTGTGGTGGGGTGCTCGGCAAGGCCAAAGCCCTCTCCCGCAACCAGCACGATCTCGGGGAGCCCGGGCGGCGCGGCCGCATGCCCTGCAGAGCGCCGGTACACGCCCCCGCCCACCGCGGCCGGAAATGGCAGCGGTGGTGACGCACCCGCCGCCTCTGCCCAGGGCAACGCCAACGCGGCGAGGCGAGGTGCCTGATCGACTGGGTCCCGCCCACCGGCCAGTGGTGCGCACTCAATTCCGCCAGGTACCCATTCCACCGGCTCGAGGTCGGCGATTACGGCGAATGCGGTGGCGATCTCCCCGGGTGCGCCGGTCACCCGGATGCGCCCCGGCACGCGGCTCGTAGACTCAGCCACCGTGAACACCACCACCGAGATGATTGATGCCGCCCGCTACGCGGTGCATGAGCTGGCCAAGCTCGACCTGGATGCCCGGCTCGACCTGATTGCATCGGGTGCGGCGGCCATCGCCGCTGAGGCGCAGGCGATTGAGGACATCGCCGTGGCCGAGGCCGGTCAGGCCCGCAAGTTCGCCCGACGCGAGATCGCGAGCGCGCTCGAACTGCTGGATGCCCTCCCCCATCTGGCCGAGGCCATCCGCCCGCGGGATGTGCCATCCCGGTCGGGCAGCACCCGGCTGGAGTGGGCGCCGTTCGGGGTCGTGTTCGGCTGGCATTCGGCCAATTCGCCCATCTGGGTTCCCACGCTCATCGCGGCATCCGGCCTGGCGGGTGGCAACGCCCTGCTCAGCAGGCCATCGCGTCGTGTGGGCGGTACAACGGCGCGTGTGCTCGAGTCGCTCACCTACCGCTGGCCCATCGGGGCGGTGCAACTGGTCACCACACCGCCCGAGGATGCCGAGTCGATGATGACCGAACCCGGAATCGGGGCAGTCGTGGCCCATGCATCCACGGCCACCTGCAGGCGCCACATGGTGCGTCTGGCCACCGCCTACGCCGAGGGAGCGACCCTGCGGCCGTATATCCCCGAGGCATCGGGAAACGACGCCATGGTAGTGCTCGACGGCGCCGACATGGAGCGGGCGGCGGCCGCGGCGGCGCTCGGAGGGTTCGCCAACGCGGGACAGCTGTGCATGGCCGCCAAGCGAATCATCGTGGAGCGCGCCGCCCGTGATGAGTTCGTGCCCCTGCTCGTGGAGGCGGTGGGTGATCTGGTGACAGGTCCGGCCGACGACGAGGCAACCGATGTGGCCCCCATTTCGGCTGCCGCGCTCGAGCGCGCCCTGGCCGATCTGGACGAGGCAGTGGCAGCCGGCGGAATCGTGATCACTGGCGGCAACTCGGCCGGTGGCGTTTTGACCCCCACCGTCGTATTGCTTCCATCCCCCGCGCTGGGGTCGCGCCTTTGGCGCGAGGAGTCGTTCGCACCGCTTCGGGGAATGGCCATCGCCGACGACGCCCGCCATGCGGTGCGCCTTGCCAACGACTCGCCATTCGGGCTCGGCGCAGCCGTGTTCGGCCCGTCCGCAGGCGCCAAATCCGTGGCCGACGCGCTGAAGGGCGCCCGCATCACCATCAACGAGGGTCCGCTGTATCAGGACCCCCACCTGGTGGTGGGCGGCGTGGGCGACTCGGGGCTCGCAGGTGCGCGCCCGAAGGTGGAACAACTGGTCTACGCCCGCCGCGTGCACGTGGCCGCGAGCGGCTGACTGCCTCAGGCGAGCACCCTCAGGTGCTGCCAGCGGATAAAGGCATCGAGCCCGGGCTGCCCCAGCTCGGCACCGATACCCGACCCCTTCCAGCCTGCGTACGGCGCATACGGCACCACCACACGCCACCCATTGACGGCGACCGTGCCGCACTCGATGCGCTCAGCGGTCTCGAGCGTGCGACGTGAATCACCACCGCACAGATACGACACCAGCCCGTAATCCGGACGGTTCATCTCGGCCACTGCGGCGTCCAAGTCGTCGTAGGGCATCACCACGACAACGGGGGTGAAGGGCTCCTCATCAACCAGCAGCACGCCGGGGCCCGCATTGGTGACCAGCGCGGGCTCCACGTAGTTGCCGTCAAGGAGCGCACCACCCTCAACGATGGCGCCCTTGGCCCGGGCATCGTCCATGAGCATGCCGTGGCGGTCGCGTCCGCGGTCGGTGGCCATTGGGCCCAGATTCAGCGCGGCAATGCCGGGGCGCAGGCGATCGAGGAAGTCGGCTTCAAGGTGGCGCGGCACCAGAACCCGGTTGACGGCATAACAGGCCTGTCCGCAGTTTGCGTAGCCCTGAATCAGGGCCACCTCGGCCGCCACATCGAGGTCGGCGTCGTCCAGCACCAGCAGGGCACCGTGGCCCCCGAGCTCCAGCGACAAGGCCTTGAGACGCGGTGATGCCCATACGGCGATCTGCTCGGCCACGCGGCGCGATCCGGTAAAGGCCACCTTGTCCACACCCGGATGCGTGCACAGCGCCTCGCCGAGAATGGGGCCGTCGCCGGTGATGCACGAGATAACCCCATCGGGAACCCCGGCCTCAGTGGCCAGATCGCAGAGACGGCGCGCTGCCAGCGGGGCCTCGATCGCCGGCTTCACGATCATGGTGCAACCCGCCGCCATCGCGGGACCAAGCTTCCACAGCACGAGGGCCACGGGAAAGTTCCACGGCGTGATTGCGGCCACCACGCCGATGGGTGCCGGCCGCACGATCGACCCGGTGCTCAGATTGGCGCCAGGCAGTTGGCGGGTCCACAGGCGCTCGGCCTCACCCGCAAAGTGGTGCACCACCTCACACGCACGGGCCACCTCGGCCTGCGCCTCGCCGATCGGCTTGCCCTCTTCATGGTGAATCAACTCGGCGATCTCACCCTGGTGCGCATCAAGAACGTGTGCGTACTTGGTCATCACGGCCGCGCGACCCAGCGGGCCTAACGCATCCCAGGCCGGCAGCGCCGCACGGGCTGCGGTCACCGCACGGTCAACGTCCTCCGGGCGACCGGCTGCCACCTCGGCCATCACAGCACCGGTCGCGCGATCATCAACCGGAAGCCACTCCGGCGTATCCACCCGCGCATCGCCGATAATCAGCGGAAGGCGGGCAGCAGCCACGTGAATCAGGCCTTGCCGGCGACTCGGACGACGCTGCGCACGCGCCACGCGGGCCGATAACCCTCAACGTCCTGAATCTCCACCGTTGACAAGCGGCGGGCATCCTGGGCATCAGCTGCCCATACCTCGACCACGTGCACGTCGCGGCGCTCAAATTGCACGTCGGAGTCAACCCACTCGGCGTAGATAACGCTGTAGCGGTGCGTGCCGGGCGCCTTTGGCGTGAGCGGCTTCAACACACCCAGCGACCACTTGTCGTCGCCAGCCGAACGCTCTTCGAGTGCCTTCCGCGCTGCCGTGCGGGCACGCTTAAGGTCGGGCGCCTCGAACACGACCCGGCCTGCCACCCGAGGGCGGCGGGCGCCAGGGGGGCGCCTCAGAAGTGTGATTTCCCAAGCGGGTGCTTGACCCATCGATCGTGAAAGGTAGCGGTGTATTGCCTCGCGCGCCGCAATACACGGTCACCGTTATTATGGTGCATATAGATCTACGAACCGCTGAAGACCGCAGGCGTCGTGGCAATGCCCGCGGCGCTAGGGTCACACTGCCGTATTCGAGAGAGAGTCAGCCTCATGCAGCACGTCACAATGCGCCACGCAGCCGCCATTACGGCGGGCCTGATTATCACCAACGCATGGATGTACCCCGTCGGCACATCCCCGGCGTGCCTGGCGTCGTGACCGACGGCGTCGCCGCGGGGGCCCGGATCCTCGCTGCCGGTGGGCTGGTGGCCTTCCCCACCGAGACCGTCTATGGCCTGGGCGCCGATGCGCGGAGCCCAGATGCCGTCGCCCGCATCTTCGCTGCGAAGGGCCGCCCCACGGACCATCCGCTCATTTGCCACATCGCATCGGTCGACGACCTCGCACCATTAGTGGCCGAGGTGACCCCTGCCGCCCGGGCGCTGGCCGATGCCTTCTGGCCCGGGCCGCTCACCCTTGTGATGACGAGATCTGCAGCCGTGCCCGACGCGGTGACCGGTGGCCGCGACACGGTGGCCGTTCGGGTGCCCGATCACCCGGTGGCGCTTGCGTTGCTGCGTGCGTTCGGCGGTCCAGTGGCTGCCCCATCGGCCAATCGCTTCGGGCGCCCGAGCCCAACCCGGGCCGACGACGTGCGCGACGAGCTCGGCGATGCAGTTGATCTGGTTCTCGACGGCGGCCCATGCGCCATCGGCGTGGAGAGCACGGTGCTCGATCTTGCAAGTGACCCCCCACAGGTGCTTCGCCCGGGGGGAATCTCGGCCGACGACATCGCGCGGGTCATGAACGCCCCGGTGAGCGCCACCTCAAGCGGGCCCGCCCGTGCCCCGGGCATGCTCGAGGCCCACTACGCCCCTCGTGCACGCGTTGAGGTGGTCACTGCCGATGCCGCCGCCGCCAGGGCTGCTGAGCTCACGGCTGCGGGCGCGTCCGTAGCGCTGCTCGCAGCCGACTTCATCTCCCCTCTCCCCGACTCCGTGCTGGTGCTCGGGCCGGCGGGTGCACCAGATGCCTATGCAGCCCTGCTCTACGCCGCATTCCGCCGGGCAGATGCAGCGAGATGCCAGGTGATCCTGGCCGTTCCACCCCCCGCTCGTGGCATCGGCGTGGCCGTACACGATCGCCTTGCACGGGCCGCCGCAAGCGCGTAGCCCAACCGATCCCCCTGCACGAGAGAACACGCAGGGAATACCCTTCCGCCATGCGTTTCCTCGTTGCAGCCATCGCCGTCGCATCGGCGCTCGTATCTGCGGTGCCAGCCGTGGCCGCCTCGGCCGATGCCGGCGCGGTGGTACCCGCCGCCAACCGCGGCGCCCCACTCCTCACCGGATCCTACGACCGCCTTGGCGGCAAGCGGATCAACCTCGCATCGCTGCGAGGACGGGTGGTGATGGTGGTCAACACCGCGAGCCACTGTGGGTTCACCTCCCAGTACAAAGGCCTTGAGGCCCTTTGGAAGGTCAGCCGCGCCGATGGCCTGACCGTACTCGGGGTGCCATCGCGCGACTTCAAGCAGGAACTGCCAAGCGACGGTCAGGTGGCCAAGTTCTGCAAGCTGAACTTCGGGGTCACGTTTCCCATGCTGCGCATCTCGAAGGTGACCGGGCCCAAGGCCATCCCGCTCATGCGCGGTCTCGCAGCACCGCCGTGGAGCCACCAGCCCGACTGGAACTTCAATAAGTACCTCGTGGACCGCAAGGGGCGCGTCGCCATGCGCTTCACCTCGTCAGTGGAGCCGGACGCGCCCGAGGTGACCCGGGCCATCAACGCCCTGCTGGCCGAGAAGGCCTGAGCGACGCCCAGGAGGCGCGCCCTGGCCCTCCCGGAGACGATCCTTAGCGGCGTACCAGCGTGGTCGTCTGCCGCACCGATGCAAGCGTTTCCGAACCGGTCTGCGAACTGGCAATCACCGTGGCGCGCACCCGGCCGTGGCGCCCAAGCAGGTTGCGCGCCTCCGGGGTGAGCGGCACAGACACCCTCCCCTGCCAGGTGCCCGGCAGGGTGGCGCGCTGGGTGCCGAGTGGGATCCAGCGCACCCGGGTGCTGCCTGCAGTGGCCACCCGCATTCGCAGAGCCACCGTCACCGCGCACGTCGCGGTGCTGGGCTGGGCGCAGGTCACCGGCACGGAGGCACGGGTACCACCGGGGCGGATTGCGATGGTGGATCCAGCACGAAGTGTGAGTGCCGTCGTGGTGGGTGCGGGCGCGGCCGGTGCCGCCGGTGCCGCGGGTGCCGCGAGTGCCGCAGGTACTGCGCGTGCCGGTACCGATGCGAGCGCGGCGTTCACGTCAACCCGGCCCCCGGTCACCACCTTGCCTGCAAGTGATGCCATGGGCACGGTGGTGGACATGAGAGCCTGCTTCATCTGCGCCGCTGTCAGATCGGGGTTCTTCGCGAGCAGAAGGGCAGCGGCACCTGCGACCTGCGGTGACGCCATGGAGGTGCCGCTCAAGAATGCGTAGCTTCCGCCCGCTGGCTGGTCGACGATGCACGTGACGACCGGAGCCGTGATGGCCGCCAAGAGGTTTGCGGCGCCCCTCGCACTCTGCACGATGAACCCGAGTTGCACTCCGGTCTGTCCCTCAATCGCCGAAAGGTCGACCTCCCAGGGGATGAAGTTGCCGCCACTGCTGCTGCTGGTCACCCCAAGGTAGGCCGGAGTCGAATCCTGATCCGTCGTATATGAAAGAGCCACCACCTGACCCTGTCCGTTCAAAACGGTGGCGATATAGGCATTCATCCGGCACGACCTGCCGACGGGGTTGAAGGGGTTTGGAGCGGCGATAAGCCATTGCACAAGCCCCGAGCCCGCAGGGCCGGGCGAGGCGATAAGTTCCATATAGTTGGTGCCGCCGGACGTCGTTTGGAAAGTCCATTCCCCGGCTGGCGTCTGGACCCAGCCATCGGGCAGTGGGGGTACTGCTCCATCTGACTGCACAGCCGGTGCAAACGCGGTGGCGAAGTTGGGCACCGTGCTCTGAATATCGACGCCCGGTGCGGCGACGTCAACTGATGTCGCCCCATAGTTGGAGAAACTCGCCAGGTTGCCGCTTGCGTCGATGGCAGCCACGCAAAGCACGTGGGGCAGAGGAACGTTGCAGGGGGCCTGCGGGATCGCGTCATTGTCGGTGCCATCGTTGCCTGCAGCAGCGACGAACAGGGTGTTTGGATGCTGGCCGATGGCATCAGTGCTTGGCTGCAGGTTGCCGGGGCCCCCGGCGCTGATGTTCACCACGCGCGCCACCCCGCCCCCATACGCCATCCCCTCGGGAAGGTACCCACAGCTCCCAGCAAGATCGCATGAGCGCACCGGCGTCATGCCCACGGCCCAGTTGACTCCTGCCACGCCCAGCCCGTTGTTGCCGACGGCACCGATGGTGCCAGCAACGTGGCTGCCGTGTTTGTTCTGATCCTCGACCGCGAGCGGGTCAACCACGCCCTGAATATCGGGCACGAAGTTGCGGGCATTTGCGGTGCGCAGGTTGGCCGCGAGGTCGGGGTGGTCCAAAGCGGCCCCGCTGTCGACAACCGCCACCGACACATCTGCAGACCCCTGAGTGGTACCCCAGGCCCCCAGGGCGCCCAGATCCATACCGGCGAGCCCGGTGAACGGAGTCGGGGCCTGCACCTGCTGGCCGGTGTTGCTGAGGCCCCAAAGATTGGGGAAGAGTGGGTCGTTGGGCGTGACATCAATGGTGGCGGGCACGTCGGGGACAGCCCAACCGACGTCTGAGCGCGCATCGAGCCTGCGCGCCACAGCGCCCGGGGCGGCGCCCTCATCCACCGGAACGCGCCACACGCCCGGCAGCCCCTCCACCCTTCGCGCCGCCCCCGGCTGAGCACCCGCTGCGTCGAGGGCCTCCGACCGGACGTCGGCCTGCACCCGCGCCGTGGTGCCCGCACGGAACTTCACCAGCACGTCATGCACCACGGGCCGCATGCCCGTGGGGGTGGCCACCTGCTCCACCGGACCGATCGACTGCAAAGGCCCGGTGGCGGCCATTCCCGTAACTGGTGCCGCGATGGCGACGGAGGTACCGACAACTGCGGCAAGTACGCCAAAGCGTGATCGCTGACTCACGTAATGCTCCAAAAAAGGGGGGTTTGACGCCTTTTATCCTACATGGGTTGGGTGTGTTTCCCCAGAGAGGGCAGGTCCGGGGGCCACGTTTCTCCTCCTACGCACCGTTCGCGGGCGACACAGCCGCAGCACCATGGTCGGTGGCGTGAAGGAACTCCGCCCCGAGCTTCTCCGACAGTGCGATAACCGCCAGATGTGTATTGGCGGACGGCACACGCGGGATGATTGAGGCGTCGATGCACCACACGCCGTCGAGGCCGCGAATGCGCCCCTGCCCATCGGTAACCGCCATGGGGTCGGAATCAAGCCCCATACGAAGCGAGGCCACCGGATGGTGGAATGTCTCAACCGTGCGCAGCGCATGGTCGGGATCGTCCATGTTGGGCCACGGGTCCAGCAGGTCGGCCAGCGGCTTGGTGCGGGCTACGGCCATCAACTCGCGCCCAGCGGCCACGGCCAGTTCGCGGTCGCCCCCCGCCTCCATCCAGCCCATACGAAGCACCGGCTGGTCCATGGGGTTGGTCGACTGGATGTCCACGCGCCCCGTGCGCCCGCGCGAGTCGGCCACCTGCACGTTCAGCTCGCTGATTCGGTGCCCGCCGTCCACAAACCCCGCATAGGGCATCACCTGAAACAGGCGCTCCTCGCCATTCACCTCTGCCTTTGAGGTGAGCAGCGCCTGAATCCACGGGTGCGGCCACTGCGGGATGTCACTACCGATCCAGAAGCGGTACGAGATTTTGGGGTGGTCCTGCATGCCGCGGCCCACACCTGGCAACTCGTGCACCACCTTCATGCCATGGGAAGTGATGGCGTCGGCCGGGCCCACACCGGATCGCAGCAGTACCGCAGGGCTCTGGTAGGTGCCGAGGCACAGGATGACGTGGTCGGCCTCGTAGGTCATCCGCTCGCCCGTTGCCTCGCGAATGGCCTCGAGGCCCGTGGCCCGCGTGCCGTCGAGCACTAGGCGGTCAACGCGCACACCAACTTCAAGGGTGAGGTTGGTGCGCGACAGCGCCGGGTCGAGGTAGTGGTCGGCGGGGGTCTGCCGCTTGCCGTCTTTCATGTTGAACGGCGTGGGCCCCACTCCCATCGCGCCCGGCTCGTTGTGGTCATCCACCCAGTTGTGCCCACGCGACAGCGAGGCCTCGGCAAAGCGCTCGATGAGGGGGTACCAGGTATCGCGCGGGTGGCGGGCAATGGGGATGCGCCCGTGATCGCCGTGGTACGGCTCACTGCCAAAGTCTGTGTCGGTCTCAATGAACCTGAACCACGGCAGCATGGTGGCCCAGCTGAGCCCCGGTGCGAATGCGGCCCATTCGTCGTAGTGCTCGGGCAGGCCCCGGAGCGCAATGGCCGCGTTAGTGACAGAAGATCCACCAACCACGTGGCCTCTCGGCACGTGCACGCCGCGCGGCGATGCGCCCGCCTGAGCGGTAAAGCCCCAGTCATGGGTCTCCTTGATGATGCGGTAGGCGTGCGCCAACTCCGGCGGCCACTCACCCGGCCGGTAGTGGGGGCCGCTCTCCAGCAGCACCACGTCGATGCCCGGATCGGCTGACAGGCGCGCCGCCAGTACGCATCCTGCGGTGCCCGCCCCTGCGATGACGACCCTCATCGAACGCCCCCCATCAGGCGGCGGCCAGGCGGCCGCCGTCGATCAGCAGCACCTGACCGGTCATAAACCCGGCGGCGTCGGACAGCAGGAACACGATGGGCCATGCGGCCTCATCCACCGTGCCTACGCGCCCCATCGCGGTCTTGCTCACAAACTTCTCGGCAAGGGCCGGGTTGGCATCCATCAGCTCGCCCACCAGTTCAGTGGTGATGGTGCCCGGCGCAATCGAATTGACCAGGATCCCCGTGAGCCCGAGCTCGACGGCCAACGTGCGGGTCATGGCGTCGAGCGCAGCCTTGGTGGCATTGTAGGCCACGATGTTGGGAAGCCCCGCGAATGCGGCGATGGACGACAGGTTGACGATGCGCCCCCCGCGACCGGTTGCGGCCATGGCGGGGATCGCCGCGCGTGAGAACGCCGCGGCCGCCCGCAGGTTGACGCGAAGAATGTGATCCCACTCGTCGTCATTGGTCTCGGTAGCCGGGTGGTAATACAGGCTGATTCCCGCGTTGTTGACCAGGCCCCACAGGTCGCCGAGTTCGGCAGCCGCGGCCACAGCGCGATCGGCCACACCCGGGTCCTCCACCGCACCCACAACCACGCGGCTAGGGCCCGGGAGCGAGGCTGCGACGGCCTCCAGATCATCGGCGGTGCGGGCAACCAGCACCACGCTGCCACCCGACCGCGACACGGCGTGGGCCGTGCCCTTTCCGATGCCGCGGGACGCTCCGGTGATGATGATCACGCGGCCGTCGAGTGCAAAAGGCTCGTTCATGGGGTGAAGGCTACCGCTGCACGGCGGTTTGCATGCGAGGGGCGAGTGTCCCTGCCACACCCGTTCCCGGTATGCGCTCGGTCCCGAACCCCCCTACGATGCTCACATCGAACTCGTGACCCGACCCCGAGGAACAGCCCCATGCTGAGTTATGCATTCACCGAGGAGCAAGAGGACCTTCGCGCCATGGTGCGCGAGTTCGCCGAGGCGGAGATCGCCCCCCTCGTCGAAGACGCGGAGCGCAACGAGAAGTTTCCTGTCGAGATCATGCCCAAGCTCGGTGAGCTGGGGCTGCTCGGCATCGTGTTCCCCGAGGAGTACGGCGGCATTGGCGCCGACAAGATCACCGAGTGCATCTTCGTAGAGGAGATGACCAAGGTGTGCGCAGGTATCACCGCATCGGTGAATGCCCACGCCGACCTCGCCGCGTTCCCCATCTACAAGTTCGGCACCGAGGAGCAGCGCGCCAAGTACCTGCCCGCCGCTATCGCGGGCGAGACCATCGGCTCCTACGCCATCACCGAGCCCAACACCGGCTCCGACGCGGCCGGCCTTGCCACCCGCGCGGAGAAGAAGGGCGACCGGTACGTCATCAACGGTCGCAAGAACTTCATCACCAACGGCACCATCTGCGACTTCTGCCTCGTGGCGGCCTACACCGACAAGGAGAAGCGCGGCGAGGGCATCTCGGTGTTTATCGTCGAACGCGAGACCGCTGGCTTTGAGGTCACCCGCAAGCTCGAGAAGATGGGCCACCGCTCATCCGACACGGCCGAGTTGGTGTTTGAGGACTGCGAAGTGGGCGAGGACGCGCTGCTGGGTGGCAAAGAGGGTGCCTTCGGCGCCCTGATGGAGGCCCTCATCACGGGTCGCGTCTCGCACGGTGTGAAGAGCGCCGCCATCGCCGAGGCCGCGCTCAACCAGGCCATGGCCTACGCCACCGACCGTGAGGCCTTTGGCCGCTCGCTCACCAAGTTCCAGTCCATCCGCTTCAAGCTGGCCACCATGGCCACCAAGGTAGAGGCCGCCAAGGCCCTCGCCTACAAGGCGGCATGGTTGTACTCCACGGGCCAGGCCTGCGTGAAGGAGGCCTCAATGGCGAAGTACTTCTCCGCCGAGGTCGCCGACGAGGTCACCCGCGAGGCCGTGCAGATCCACGGTGGCTACGGCTACATCGTGGAGTACCCGGTCGAGCGCCTGTACCGTGACGCAAAGCTCGCGTCCATCACCGAGGGCACCTCGGAGATCCAGCAGATGATCATCAGTAAGGAGCTCGGTCTGTGAATCCCCCGCCCCCGGCAGGCCCGAGATTATTCCCGGCCGCCGTGGGCACGCAGGGACCCGGTCTCACGGATGCGCTGTCGTATCCGTACTTCGAGGCCCTCTTCGACAGGAAGAGCCGGCGGGTCGCCCTGGGGATGGAAATCCCCCAAGGCGTACTCGCCTATGAGAGCCCCTATGTGCCCGTTTCCCTCACCGAGTTGGAAGAAGCCCTCATCCTCATGGCCGGTACCGGCCTGGCCGGGCTGAATCTGGCCGATATCGACCCCAGCATGGGGGCCGAAGCACTGGTGCAGTGGACCGCGCGCACCTGGCCGTCGTCCTGCTCCAACCACGGCACCGAGCTCTTCTACACCAACGATGACGGGCTCTACTTCCTCGACATGTGGAACATGCAGCCCGAGCCGGGCGAGCTGGCCACGGTCGCCGGCAAGCCCATCGAGAAGCAGGCCGAGGTGCTGGTGGAGATGGCCCGCCGCGGCAAGCGCACGCTGCAGGACGGCCGTGCAGATCTGCCTGCTAACCTTCCCGGCCTCTTCGCGTTCAATCTGTGGAACGCCAACAAGCCAGGCACGTCGCTGTTTCTCCCCATCTCCAACATGACCTTTGAGTACATGAACCTGCTGTTCATCTACTTCTCAGAGGGCTACCGGTTCACGCTGGTGGACGAGCGAAATGGCTATCAGCCCGCTGGCCTGCAGAAGTGGATCGACAAGGGCCGCCTCGACCCCACCCGCCGCATGGGTCTGGTGGAGATCGAGCAGCGTGTGCTCAGCATGCAGGTGGTGGAGCAGGCATTCATGTGCCAGAACATGAACATCGCCATGCAGACCATGGGCCTTGGTGGCTGGACCTACACCGGGTTTATTTCGTCGTATGTGCTCGGCGCCATGGACGTGGAGGGCCTCGGGTTCCGCCACATCCAGCCCAAGGAGGGCCCGCTCGTTCCCGTGGGTCGCGACGGTGCGTTCGAGGCGCTGTGCCCCCCGTATCACGCGTCAATGTCCGACGCGGTGGATGCATTTCTCGAGCAGAAGTGGGGCCAGTACGAGAACCACATCCCGAAGGCCATCAACGGGGCCGAGGCGATCGTGGCCAGTATTCCGCGACCCACGGCAGAGACCATCGAGATCGCCAAGGACTTCTGCGAATACGTGTACGAGGCCTACGGCCGCTTCCCGGCCAACCTCGACCCGATGTACCAGCGCCTGGCGTGTCAGGTGCAGCACATCGACACCGACTTCTACGACGAGCACTACCCGCCAGGGGCGTACACCGACCAGCACACCGAGCACTTCCGCCGCTGGCACCCCGAGCAGTGCGACGAGCACGGAAAGCCGCCCCGCCGCACTGGCGCCTAGTAGCCGCCGCCGACCTCGGCCACCAACTCCTTGATGTAGGCAATGGTCCGGGGCTCGTCGGCTGCTGCGGTGATGTGGACGGCCTCAGTCCCGCCGTGGCCGTCCGGCACCTCATCTCTCGTGCATCGCGTGGCGCCACACTCCTGCCACCAAGCGACCACCCGGTCCTCGATCACCGAGGTATCTCGGCCGATGGGGATCGGCCACGTTCCGAGTATCTCCCATCCCCTGCGCCCGTGGACGGTGAGGCGGGTGCTTGGGTCCGCGCCAGTGATACCGACCTTCACGAACGGCCCAGCGTCGTGGCGAATTAGATAGACGGTCGCGGGAGCCACCGGGTCAAATCTGAGAACCGAGCAGGCGGGGCATCCTTGCCCAGAGTGGACGTTGCTCGGCCGGGGCGAGAACTCCCAGCCACACTTTAGGCACCGGGCAGCGTGAGGCTCTTGCGACGAGAAGGGTTCTTCCCCGACCCATTCAATAGCCACAGCAGCAGCCCGACGGTCCTGCTCCTCGCGGCTTACGGGAGCATTCGGCGCACAGGCAGGGCACCCGCTGACCCGATACACCGAATCAGGGACCACGCTCCACTCATGGCCGCATGTGAGACACCGGGCTGCCCTCTTCTTCATGCCCCAGACTGGCTCATCACCGACTCATTCGACGCGTTTCGCCGCCGCGCGCCGATCCCACTCCTCGCGAGGGAGAATCATGGAATCGGCAACCTTCTTGTAACGGCAGGATGGGCATCCGTTCCCACCGTGCGCCACCGTTACGGAGTGCGCGAGCCACTCCGTAGCGCAGTCAAGGCAGCGGGCCAGTCGCTTGTCACCGATCAACTCCGGGCGTTGATTAACCCACTCCATGTCACCCGCTGCGGCGCGGCGGTCCCACTCCTCCGGCGTCAGATGGCGCTCGGCCCCACGAGTCAGATTCGCGCGCACCGGGCGCCCACGACCCTGTGTGACGTTTCCCGGTCGGGGCTGCCACTCATGCCCGCACTTCAGGCAGCGGGCAGCATGGGGCTCCAACGCCCGAAATGGCTCATCCCCGATCCACTCGATGCTCAGCAGAGAAGCGCGGTCATCCCACTCTTGACGGCTTACTGGAGCATTCGACGCACAAGCAGGACACCCACTGCCTCGCGCGATGCTGAAGGGGACAACGCTCCACTCGTGGCCGCAGGTCGGACACTGTGCTGCATGTTTGGTGCGCGCTCGGACGGGTTCGTCGCCGACCCATCTGATGCTCTCGACAGCGGCGCGGCGGCCCCACTCTTCGGAAGGCAGGGCAATGGCATCGGCGCGCTTCTGGTTGGCGCATGACGGGCAGCCCTGCCCCTTCGCTATCTCCTTGGGTGACCCGAACCACTCATGCCCGCACGAAAGGCATGGAGCGGCGTGTTTCGTATGGGAGTAGATGGGTTCGTCGCCCACCCACTCGAGTACCGCGGCAGCAGAACGGCGGTCCCACTCCTCACGGGTTACTCACGGCGGCATACCGGGAGCCTAGGACCAGCGGCGTGATGAGGCTTTGAGTAGCTCACCGCTGAGGTGCCATGGGCGACGCTGGCCCGCGCACGCCAACGCGCAGTCGCTGCAGCAGCACCGCGGTGGCATCCCGGGGGTGCTTCACGAAACCGAGCGGTGAACCGGACTGGGGGTTCGGGCCGGCGCTACCTGGCGGTGCGGCGGCTGGCCAGTGAGGACAGGCCTGCGAGTACCAGGTCACCGGCACGCTTCGACACCGGCTTGTGGAACTGGACGACCTGGGCACGTAGGCCCGCGATCGAACGACGCATCTGGTCGCCGTCGGCGCGCAGCGCGGCGTTCTCGTCACCCAGGCGCGCAACCTCGGCCTTCAGCGCCGTGATCTCCTCGCCGCCGCCGCGCCCGCTGACGATCGCCTGCACGGCAACTGCTTCGATCAGCGTGCGCTGTGAGCCCACGGGGCCCACGGTCTCGCCGACAAGGCGGCCTGAGCTGAGGTAGCGCCACACGGTGCGCTCGGACACGCCAAGGGCCTCGGAGGCCTCGGCCACTGTCATGTGCATGGTGTTCTCCATGCCCGGGGCGTTCGACGCCACGCGGGGGAACACCTGCCGTGCGGGGGCCGCGAGGGCCCCCGCACGAATGGATGCTTGCTAGGCCTTGCGCTGGATCAGCATGTTCCAGACGCCGCGCTGCACAACCTTGTCGTCCTGGTTCAGTACCTCGACCTCGTACTTGCACCAGCCGGCCTTCGGGTTCTTCTCGTTCTCGGACTTCTCACCGATGGTGCGCTTCACGCGGATGGTGTCGCCGATGAATACCGGCGCGCGGAACTGCCACGTGTCGAGACCGACGAATGCGGCGGTCGCGATCTTCGGCTCCATCTTCTCCACCTGCAGGCCGGTGGCGATGGACGTCACGAGCATGCCGTGGGCGACGCGCTGGCCGAAGACAGATTCCTTGGCGCCAACCTCGTCGATGTGGAACCAGTTGAAGTCACCGGAAACGCCGCAGAAGTTGACGACGTCGGCTTCGGTCACCGTACGACGCAGCGACTCTGCGCTGTCCCCCGCATTCAGCTCCTCCCAGAAAAGACGCTCAGCCACAAGAACTCCTTGCAAATCGTTGGGGCGCCCGGTTCACGAGCGCCAAAGGCGGGCGGGAGCATAACGGGGGAACACCATCGCCGGGCGGCTGGTCCGTCGTATCCGGGGTTCCGAGTCGAATAACTGGGCTCTCTCTGGCCTTTGCGGCGCCGGGACATGCCCTTTTGGCCGTCGCGCGACCGCGCCGAGGAGGGATTGCGGCGTCGGGACACGCCTGGCCCGTGATCAGAATTTGTGGAACCGCCGTAAATTCGGGATCACACCAGGCTACGTCCCGCCACCGCAATCCCTCCTCGGCGCTCTTATGGTTGCTGACTGCAAGAGGCATGAGCCCCCGGTGCCGTGTGCATGAGTGGGACGTAGCCTGGTGTGATCCTGCAGGTGCGGCCCCCGCACGTGCCGATCACGGGCCAGGCGTGTCCCACCCATGAATAGGGCACCGGGGGCGGCTGGGTGGCTGGGGCCCCGGGGGCAAAATGACGAAGGGCCCAGACGATGTCCGGGCCCTTCGGTTACTGCGTGGTGCGAGGAAGTCCTAGAGGGCTTCCACAGCGGTCTTGATGCGGTCCAGACCCTCTTCGAGCTGCTCATCGGGAGCGGCGTAGGTGAAGCGGATGTGGCCCTCACCGCGGTCACCGAAGGCGTTACCGGCAACCACACCGACGCCGTAGTCCTCGACCAGATAGTCGGCGAACTGCTGCGCGGTCATGCCGGTGCCACGGATGCTCGGGAACACGTAGAACGAGCCGTCAGGCGTCTGACAGTCGATGCCCTCGATCTCGTTGAACTTGCTCACGACCAGGTCACGCTTGGCCTTGAGGCGGGCGGTCTGCTGCAGCACGTGGTCCTGCGAGCCCGTGAGGGCGGCGAGGCCGGCGAACTGCACGAACGCGGGCACGTTGGTGACCGAGTTCTGCTGAAAGATGTCCATGGCCGTGATGAGTTCGGCGTCGGCGACACACCATCCGATGCGGAACCCGGTCATGATGTATGTCTTCGAGAAGGTGTCGACCACGATCGACTGATCCTTCATACCCTCGATGTACGAGATGCTCTCGTGCTTGCTGGGGTCGTAAACCATGTGCGAGAAGATCTCGTCGGTCAGTACGACGACGCCGTGGCGCTTGCAGATCTCGGCGATCTCGGGCAGCTGGCCCACGACCATGCCGTTGGGGCGCTGCGGCGTGTTGAGCACGAGCATCTTCGTGCGCGGCGTGATGAGCGACTCGAGCGAGACAAGGTCGAAGTGGAAGTCGGGCTCCACGAGCGGCGCGTACACAACCTTGCCGCCGGCGTAGGTGATCCAGAACTCGTCCGGCGGGTAGCCGGGGTTCGGGAAGATGACCTCATCGCCCTGATCCACAATTGTCAGCAGCGACTGCGTGAGGGCGTGCTTGGCACCCATGGTCACGAGGACCTCTTCGCGCTTGGTGGGGCGGCCGCGAGAAGTCATCTCCTCAGCGATGGCGTCACGCAGCTCGGGAAGACCCGGGCCCGGCACGTAGCGCACGTGGCCGTCGTGAATGGCCTTGGCACAGGCCTCGTAGATGTGCGGGGCGGGGTAGAACTCATCGCCCTGGAAGTCGCCCTTCTCAAAGTGAAGGATCTTGGTGCCGGTGTCGCGCTCGATCTGCTCGGCCTTGCGCATGGCAGCCCACTGCTTGGGAAGTACGAAGTGCTGGGTGCGACTCGAGAGTGCGTCGCGGATGTCCTTGAGAGCGTCGCTCATCGGGGTACTGCTCCTTTCGGTATTCGGTCGCCGTCCGGTTATCGGACGACGTTAAGAGCGGCGCTCGGCCGCGGGGTAGAAGGAGTTGTTGCCCGCACGCGGCGGGCGGCGCGGTTGAACGCGCCTGACTGCGAGGCGCCGAGGCGGCGGGACAGCCCGTCTGCGGCATCGATGACGAGGCGCGCGAGGTCATCCACGCGCTCCGGGGTGACCCGGGTGACTGGCCCGCCAATGCCAAGGGCAGCGACGAACCGACCAGTGTGATCCCGGATGGGGGCCCCGACGCAGCGGAGACCCTCGTCGTACTCCTCGTCGTCAACTGCGTAGCCCTGCTCGCGGATGACCGCGAGCTCGGCGAGCAGCCGATCGACGTCGGTGGTCGTCGTACGGGTGTACGACGCCATCCCGTGCGCGCTGGTGATCTCGCGCACGTCATCCTCGCCGAGATCGGCCAGGAGAACTTTGCCAAGGCTGGTTGCGTGCGCCGGATACCCGCGGCCCATGGCCGACGGGATGCGAAGCGCACGCCGCGCCTCAACTTTCTCGATGTAGATCGCCTCGCCGCGCTCCAACACGGCAAGGTGACCCGTCTCGCCCGAGTCGCGCACCAGGCCCTCAAGGAAGGGAAGGGCCTCGTCCCACAGACTCATCTGTTCGAGGACGATTCCGCCCATCTCAAACATCCTGAGCCCCAGGCGGTAGCGCTGCGACTTGGCATCGCGCTCGAGAAGACCAACCGCCTCAAGGTTGACGAGAAACCGGTGGGCGGTGCTCTTGTGGAGCCCCGTGCGCCCCGCGATCTCGGTGACACCCAACTCAGGCTCCTCGGTACTGAACACTTCGAGGATCGCGCCCACACGCTCCACCGCTTGGATGCGGTAGCGGTCCCGGGCTGCGTTGGTGTCAGTGTGCGCGGTGGTTGTCATGTCTCATTCTACGAAACACCGTCTTGTGACGGATGCGACGAAGGCGACATTGCTATCAGCCAGCCATGGCACCGGCAAGGGTGAGGAGCGGGCCGACCGTTACTGTATCGCTCTGTGAAACGCCGTCCCA
>SXGR01456388.1_pt1 | contig 27850 bp, 19 predicted proteins | sample 3174711 | NCBI WGS metagenome assembly SXGR01 (sample SAMN11356860, study PRJNA531348) | freshwater metagenome | isolation source: freshwater sample F1-60 | place: China: Fuxian Lake, Yuxi | collected 2017-12-25
CGGACCAACAAGGGGGTGTTCGGCACTACATCGATTTTCGATTTTCCTCCCTCGTAGCCGCGGCGGGTTCCGCCGGCCTCTCCTCTGAAAATAATTTTCGGCTCAGCACCGAACTGCGGAACTTGGGCTAAATGCCCCGGAGGATTGGCCAGATGGATTGCTTCGAGCTGCGCTTCTCGCAACGACACCGTTACTTCCCCGAGGCCCATTTCACGGCGTTTGTGAGGAGGGTTTTGAAGGGGGCGAGGTCGTGGACGCGGCCGTCGTGACCGATGGTCAGGCCGACGATGCGGGCCGTGGGGTGCTTGGTGGTCCAGACCACGGGGTGCGCTTTCTTGAACTTTACCGAAGGAGAGGTTTCGGCGAGGACGTCGATGGGCGAGGTGCCGGGTGGGATTTTTTCGGGCTCGGCGTTGATGTAGTAGAGCTCGTCTTCGACTTCGAAACTCGCGGGCACGTTTTTCATGATCGGGTGCGCGGGTTGCAGGGCGTTGACGGAATATTTGGCGATTTTGTCGTGACCACGGGCGCCGCCGCCGACGATCTGGGCGTTGAGCTCGGGCCACTCGGCGAAGCCGTACCACGTGCCGGGGTGGTGCATCACGATGCCTTTGCCGGCGGCGGCGAAGGCGAAGAGCGCTTTGCGGTAGGCGGGGGTGTCGAAGAATTTCCGATTCACGCTGACGACGGCGACGTCGGCGCCGGCGAGTTCGGTGGCCGCTTGGTCGCGGTCTTCGGTGTAGTTCACCGTGTTGCCGGCGGCGCGGAGAATGGCGCTGTCAGCCTTGCCGAAGAATTCGCCGAACTTGTGCGAGCTCCCGCCGCCGATGATCAGGACGCGGGTCTTGCCGGGTTCCCAGACGACGGGTGTGGTTTCGGGGAGCATGGCATCGCCGCGGCCACCGGCTTTGGGGGTGAGGTCGGCGGGGGGGGCGGGGGTGGTCGGCTTGCTGGCGCTCGCCGCCACCGAGGAAGATGACGCGGCGAGGTAGGCGATGATGTCGCGGAGACCGGCGGCGCCGAGATTTTCGAAGCCTTCGGGCATCAGCGAGCGGCGGGTGTTTTCGCGCGTCGTGATGTCGGCGGTTTTGACTTCGGTGTCGCCGCCTTGGTTGCGAACGATGAGCGCGGCGTTGGTTTCGGAAACGATCACGCCGGAAAACGTCTCACCTTTTTTCGTGGTGATGTTCCATTGCCAGAAATTCGGTTCCACCTGGCGATTTGGGTCGACGATCGCGGTGAGCAAATCGGCGGGGGCGTGGGCGCCGATGCCGGCGAGGGGAGGGCCGACATCGCGGAGGCCGACGTCACCAAGTTTGTGGCAGATGGCGCAAGCGGCGGCGTAGAGCGTGCGGCCGTTGGCAACGTCGCCGGATTTTTGGACGTCGGGCAGGAGTTTCGCGATCAGATCGTCTTTGGCTTTCGTGGACGCGTTGGTGGCGCCGAGGACGACGAGGGCTTCGCGGGCGACTCTGGTGGTAGGGTGCTGGCGGAGGCGGGCGATGTTGGCGGGCCCGAGGGCGGAGGGGCTGAGGCGGTTGGCGCTGATCGCGGCAATGAGGGCGAGGGCAGATTCCTGACGTTTCAGGATCTGTTCGAAGATCGGCGCGGACTTTGTCTGGACGAAGGCGTTGATGAGCACGTCGACGGCTTCGCTGCCGGCGAGCTCGCCGACTGCGGCGATGAGCGGGGCCTTGATGGCGTCGGAGGTCGCGGTATCGCTGAGGAGAATACCGATTTTTGCGAGGGCCGTGGAGCGATGGGCCGGGAGGGCGACGAGGGCGGTGGCGATGTCGGCGCGGGTGGTGGCGGGGGTGGACGGAGCGGCGAGCTCGGTGAGGACGCGGCGGGCGGCGGTGGCGATGGGTGCGGTGAGGGCGCCGGCGGTGTCCCACTTGGCGGCGACACCGAGGGCGGCGGCGGTGGTGTCGGGTGCGGCGAGGAGGGTTTTCAGGGCGGCGGCGAGGGTCGGCTCGCTGGTGCTCGCCGTCACGGAGGACGCGGCTAGTCCGCGGAGGAGGGCGGCGGCGAGGGGAGTCGGCGAGGCGGCAGAGGCCGCGGTGAGGCGCGCGATGTCGGCGGAGGCGACGGAGGGTGCGAGGGCGGTGACGAAGGGGGCGAGCGTGGTGGTCGGCTTGCTGGCGCTCGCCGCCACGGAGGCGAGGGCATCGATGAGGAAGTCGGCGGCGTGCTCGCTGGCGGCGGCGATGAGGGCGGATTTAGTCCAGTCATCGGAGGCGGCGGCGAAGTCGGCGAGGACGGCGGCGCGTTGGGCAGGCGTGGTCGCGGTGCGGGCGGCTTCGTAGCGGACGAGGGCGGAGCTGCCCATCTTCGGCGTGAGCGAGGTGAGTTGCGCGGCACCGGCGTGATTTTCCTGCGCGAGACGGAGCGCGAGTTTTTTCACGTGGGCGTTGGGGCTCGTCTGAATCGCGGCGACGAGGCCGGAGAGATTTTTGCGGTCGAGGGCGACGGCGGGGAGCGTTTTCGCCTCCTTGTGCTGCACTTTCCAGATGCGGGAGAAGTAATGATCGCGGTCGGGGCGGACGGCGGCGTTGGACTGGCTGTGGACGGGGCCGCGGGTGTCGTTGTGGATGACGGCTTGGTTGTAGAAATCGACGACGTAGAGGGCGCCGTCGGGGCCGACGCGATTTTCGATGGGGCGGAACCAGAGATCGGTGCTGCGCATGAACTCGGTTTCCTCGCGGCCTTTTTCTTTTTCGACGGAGTAGCTCACGCCGTCGCGGCGGACGAATTGGTGGTGGACGATGTTGAGCGTGGGCTCGGTGGTGAAGTAGCTGGTGTTCCACTTGGCGGGCCAGGCGCCGCCTTCGTAGATCGCGCAACCGGCGGCGGCGGTGAAGCGGCCGACTTGGTCGATCTGCACGTAGGCTTGCTCGGGCCACTCTAGCGCGGGGAAGGAGCGTTGGTTCGTGATCATGCCTTTCCACGAGGTGGTGCCGGGGATCTTGCCTTTCGCGAGGATGCTCTCGGGGAGGACGGAGTGGAAAAAGACGGTGCCGCTCGTGGGCTGCGTCCAGAAGACTTGGCCATCCCACGTGATGTCGAGGCCCCAGGTGTTGCCGTTGCGGGAGGAGTATTGCTCGAAGGCGGAACCGTCGGGTTTGAAGCGGACAACGCCGGAGCCGTCGGGGCCGAATTTTTTCGAGCCGTCACCGGACGTCACATCGCCGCGGCTGTAGCCGTGAGTGGCGTAGATCCAGCCGTCGTGGCCCCAGCGGAGATTGTTGATGACGGCGTGGGTGTCGTTGACGCCGAGGCCGGTGTAGAGCTTGGTGCGTTTGTCAGCGACGCCGTCGTTATTGGTGTCTTCGAGATACCAGATGTCGGGCGAGGTGGCGGCGATGACGCCGTTGCGGTGTAGGACGAAACTGGTGACGAGCTCGAGTTTGTCGGCGAATACTTTTTTCGTGTCCATGATACCGTCGCCGTTGGTGTCGGTGAGAATGGAGATGGAATCCTCGGGGTCGCGGTCGGCGACGAAGGGTTTGTGGGAGCCGGAGTCTTTCCAGCGCGGGAGAGCGGAGTTGGCGGGGGTGTTGGGTTTGCGGCGGCCGTTGGGATACTCGGGAGTTTCGCAGACCCAGAGGCGGCCCTTTTCGTCCCAATCGATGTTCATCACTTTGTTGATGAGGGGCTCGGAGGCGACGAGGGAGAGGTTGAACTCGGGGTGGACTTGGATTTTGGCGGCGGACTTGGCCGGAGAAGTCGGGCCGTCTTCGGGATAACGGAGGGCGTCGCCGAGTTCGGAGGGGAGGCAGAGTTCGTCGGCGTTGGCGCGGTGACCGGCCCAGGCGATGCCGCGGAGGAGAATGGCGCGGTAGTTGGGGCGGTCGAAGTTGCCGTAGCGGTGCCCGGGGATGGAGACGAAGGCGCGGTAGGGTTTGGCGGAGCCGGCGAGCGTGCGTTCGTAGGTCCAGAGCTGGGGTTGGATATCGTAGATGTTGACGGCCTTTTTCGTGGCGACGGCTTCGGCGGCGCGGGCCTGCGCCTCGCGGTTGCCACGGCCGCCGGTGTCGATGGCTTTCGGGGTGTAGGCGGTGGCGAGCACGTGGGCGTCGGGGGAGAGATCGAGGTCGTAGTAGATCTCGTCATCCATTTGCCAGTTGGAGACGTGGCGGGTGATGGGATGTTCGCGGTCGACGAAGTAGAGATGCATCGGGGCTTCGAGGAACTTGGTGGTGCCTTGGCGCCACGAGCCGCCGATGATGGATTTATACCAGTCGGTGTCCTTCGAGACGGCCGCGGCGTGGACGACGACGATGCCGCCGCCGCGGGCGAGGTAGGCTTCGAGGTTGGCGCGGTCGGGGGCGGGGATGTCGCCGGCGTTGGGCGCGTGAAGAATGAGGACGTCGGTGGCGGCGAGTTGCTCGGCGGTAGGGAAAGTGTTGCTACCGGAGGCGACGGCGCCGCGGGCATTGAGGAGCGGGGCCCACTCGGCGAGGAAGCGAGGGTGGTCGTGGGCGCCGGGGCCGTGGGTTTTTGGGCCGGAGCGGATGAAGACGCGGAGCGGGGCGGCGGCGGAGAGCGCGGTGGTGACGGCGAGGGCGAGGAGGAGGGCGAGGCAGTGGAGGCGTTTCATGGAAAGTTTTTAACCGCTCATATTCGCTCATGTTTCGATCCCGGAAGAAACGCCTGATCGGCGAATCAAGACAGGCGAAGGAAGCGAAGAAGGAGCGAGAGGGTTTGGAATGAGCGCGGATGAGCGAAAATTAGCGGTACAAGGAACGGGTTTGGGGAATCGAAAAGGTTAGGCGCGCGTTTTGCAGGCGGTGAGGCGGTTGCGAAGGCTGGCCCAGGGCTCTTGGGTGGAAACGTCGATGGGGTCGGGGACGATGGCGAGCGGATCGGGGAGTTTTGCGGGGGAAAGCATCGCGAGGAAGACGAGCGGCTCGGCGTAGGGGTTGTAGGTGGCGTGAACGGTGCCGGCCGGAATGTGCGCCATCTCGCCGGCGCTCAGGATGCGATACTCGTTGCCGACCCATTGCTCGGCGCGGCCGTAGATGACGTAGATGATTTCCTCGCGGTGCGGGTGGTAATGAAATGGGTGGCAGTGTAGCGGCTCCATGTTCGCGCGCACGAGGAGGAGTTTCTCGGCGGCGACGAGGTCGGGGCGGCAGAGCCACTCATTGTTGGTCCAGGCGTTGGGTTCGCGGAGGGCGTCGGCGATTTGGACGAAGCGGCGGTCGGCTGGGGACATGGGAGAATTTTTTTTGCCACAGAGGTCACCGAGAAATTCTCTGTGAACTCCGGAACTCGGATCGAAATTATCTGCGGTTACCGGGCACTTTCAGGGCTTTGAATTTGCGGGTGAGGTTGGTGAGGGATTCTTCGACGCCCATGCGTTCGAGGCTGCTGGCGCCGACGAAGCCGTCGCAGGTGGTGGCGGTCATGACGCGGGCGGCGTCGGCGGGGGTGTTGATCGGGCCGCCGTGGCAGAGGAAGAAGATGTCTTTCCGGATGGTCGAGGCGGCGTCGATAATGGCCTGCGTGGTCTGGATGGTGTGGTCCCAGCTCACGAGGGCGTTCTTCACGCCGATGCTGCCGCCGACGGTGGTGCCAACGTGGGCGATGATGGCGTCGGCGCCGGCCTTGGCCATCTCGATGGCTTCTTCGGGAGAGCCGACGTAGACGACGGAGAAGAGGTCCATGCGGCGGGCGAGGGCGACCATCTCGTATTCTTTTTTCACGGACATGCCGGTTTCTTCGAGGACGCCGCGGAAGTGGCCGTCGACGATGGTGTGCGTGGGGAAATTATTCACGCCGGAGAAGCCCATTTCTTTGACCTCGCCGAGCCAGTGCCACATGCGGCGGCGCGGGTCGGTGGCATGGACGCCGCAGATGACCGGACATTCTTCGACGACGGGGAGCACCTCGTATTCGCCGATCTCCATGGCGATGGCATTGGCGTCGCCGTGGGCCATCATGCCGGCGGTGGAGCCGTGGCCCATCATGCGGAAGCGGCCGCTGTTGTAGATAATGATCAGATCGGCGCCGCCTTTCTCGATGAACTTGGCGCTGATGCCGGTGCCGGCCCCGGCAGCGATGATGGCGTCACCCTTGGCGAGGGTGGCGCTGAGGCGGGCACGCACTTCTTCGCGCGTGTAAGGGTTTCCTTTTCCGGTCCAAGGGTTGGGCATGGGGAGGGGGAGTGAGGATGAAAGTGAAAGTGGAAGTGGAAGTAAAAAGTGAAAAGGGAAGGACCGAGGACTAATGCCTAAAAACTAAGGGGGGCGAATGACCAATGACTAATATCTAATGGCTAAGGTGGAAGAGTGGAGTTTACACATTAGGGTGATGATTTTCCACATGGGCAGAGGCGAGGAGAGAGAACTGCCAAACTCACGAATACCAGTAAGGGTTGGAGGGACGGAAATCGTTCATCACGGATCGCGGCGACGGAAGGGGCGTGTAGCGTGCGAGGGGAATTCAGTTGAAGGACATCGTCGCTGCGCTCCTCGCAGTGACCGCGCGGAGCGGGAGGTTTACGGCGGGATGGTAAGGTCTTGGCCGCCGGCGGTGAGCACGGCTTGCAGCTGCGGATAGGAAATATCCTGCACGGCGACGCGGCGATCGATGGCGAGAGCGGCAGCGGCACCGGCGGCTTGGCCGAGGACCATGTAGACGGGCTCCATGCGGATGGACGTGTAGGCGACGTGGGTCGCGGAAAGGCAAATAGGGACGAGAAGATTGCGGCACTCGGATTTCTGCGGGACGAGCGCGTAGTAGCTGATGCCGTAGGGACGGATTGATTGGGAGACGAGGTGGGCGCCTTCGAAGCGCACGCGGCCGTCGGTGTCGACGAAGGTGGAGACGACGTGGGAATCGAGGGCGTAGGAGCCGATGCCGACGGGGTGGCCGGCGTCGACGCGAGCTTGGCGGCGGAGGTTTTCCTCTTTCATGACAAAGGTGCCACGCATGCGGCGGGCTTCGCGGACGTAGAGCTGGTGCGGGAAATTTCCGTGGTCGGTAAACTCGTCCTTGGGCCAGCCCCACGGGCCGAGTTCGTCGCGGATGGCGGCGGGGACGCGCGGGTCTTGGGCGAGGGTCCAGAGCATGCCGAGGGCGTAGTCGCGGTGCATTTGGGCGAGGCGGGCGCGCTCGGCGTGGGTGGCGGCGGGGTAGTCGGTATTGGCACCGACGAAGTCGAGGTGGTTAGTGTCGGTCTTCCGATTGGGCATCGGGGTGAGCGAGACGATTTTTTGCAGCGGAGTGTCGGGCTTGAGTAGGAGGCTGCGGACGAGTGCCTCGTGCCAGAGCGGATTGTAATTGGCGGGCTTGGTGAAGGGGACGCGGTTGGCGGGGTCGTTGGTGAGGGTGACGCGGTAGCAGTAGGATTGGCTGCGGTTGTCTTGGTCGCCGGGTTTCCCCCAGAGGGCGCGGTCGATGAAGGGCAGGAGGCCGGAGCTCGGATCGCCGGGGCGAACCCAGGGATCGATGGAGCGCTCGCCGGCGCCGACAACCCCGGCAGGGCGGATGCCGTTCATGGTTTCGCTGTAGGTGGCGTTGGCCTCGCGGCCGATGATGTGGCTGACTCCGGCGCGGGCCATGAGGTCGCCCTCGTAAGTGGCGTCGATGAAGGCGAGGCCGGCGTAGCGGTCGCCGGTGGTGGTGAGCAGAGCGATGATCCGTCCGTCTTTCAGCTCAACGGCGTCGGCGGTTTCGGCGAGGAGGCGGGAGCGGAAGACGGTGACGCCGGCGCGCTGGAGCAGGTCGGCGAGGATTTTTTCGGCGACGTGGGATTCGTAGACCCACTGCATGTGGAGCGCGTCGTTCTTGCCGGTGTAGGTGCGTTTTTTGGAACGTTCGAAAAAGTCGGTGCGATCGTCGCCGCGCCACGCCGACGGTTGCTGATAGTGGTCGTAGACGAGGCCGTAGAATTCCCGTGCGATGCCGCCGATCACGGGGCTGCGATTCATGTCGGTCGCGGTCAGGCCGGCGGTCGCGACGCCGCCAAGGTGGGTGGTCGTCGAGAGGAGCACGACGGATTTGCCAAGGCGGGCGGCCTGGATCGCAGCGCTGATGCCGGCGAGGGTTTCGCCGTAGATGACGACGTCGTGGGCGGCGCGGAGGGGCGTGAGGAGGGCGGCGAGGAATACGAAGAGGAGGGAGCGGGGATTCACGCCTGGGACGGTGGCGGTTTGGAGGGAGAGAACAAACTTTTCGCGTAAATGCGTGAAGGAATGCGGGGGAGTAGTGATTTTCGTCGCAACAGATTGGGCGACAAGTGGGCTTGCGGGGCAGCCTGCCGGCCATGCCCGGGTCACCCGACCGTTTCCGGTGCGCTCTGTCTGATGGGAGCCATGAGGTGAACCTCGTCGTGTTCCCCCGACCGCCGACCACCGCATTTTTCCCGCGCCGGTTGCCAAGGGTTCAGCCTACTACGTCGCCAAGGTAGAGAAGAAGGGGCGGGCCACGGTGGGGGTAAATGCGATGATCTGTTGGTTGACGGGCTACACGCCGTGGCAGTTGGCGGCGTTGCTTAAGCAGGAGACGGACGTTGAGACGTTTTTTCGTGAGGCGCCGAAACCGCGTCCGGCGCGGAAACCAATCACGGTCGTGATCGGCAGGGTGCGCAGCGCGGAGATCGCGGAGCCGACGAGGCGGGCGATCCGTTATCTGGACACGGCGGTCGATGAGTTGGCGATGGGGGCGGGCGATGGCGGCGGTTTTGCGGGGAAGCGGAGTGGGAGAGGGTGCGTGGACGATCCACTCGCTGGCGCTCGCGGCTAAGGGGAGCGGGGAAGCGCGGGCGGAAGCACCGCGCTACGGTTGGCGGAGCGCGGGGCGGGCTTCGGGGTGTTGGGCGAGGATGGCGCGGAGTTGGGCGACGACGGCGGGTTGCGCGGCGGCGAGGTTGCGCGATTCGACGGAGTCCGTGGCGTAGTCGTAGAGTTCGATTTGCGCGGTGTCGGCGGGGGCGCCGGGTTTCTTCCACTCGACGAGGCGGTAGCGCTCGGTGCGGATCGCGCGGCCGAGATCGCCGCGAGGGAAACAGTGGTAGGCGTGATCGCGCACGCGAGCGGCGGGATTTTTCAGGACGGGCACGAGGCTGGTGCCGTCGACCGGCAGCGGACCGGCGGGCTTGGGCAGGCCGGCGAGCTCGGCGAGCGTGGGGTAGAGATCAACGGTCTCGGCGAGCTGGCCGGTGGAGGTGCCGGGGCGGGTGACGCCGGGCGCGATCACGACGAGCGGGATGCGGTTGGCTTGCTCGAAATTGGTGTGCTTGGTCCACATGCCGAGGTCGCCGAGGTGCCAGCCATGGTCGCTCCAGAGGACGACGATGGTGTTGTCGGCGAGTTTCAATTCGTCGAGCGCGGCCATGACGCGGCCGATCTGCACGTCGGCGTAGCTCATGCTCGCGTAGTAACCGTGGATGAGCTTGCGCTTGAGGTCGTCCGGGTAGGGGCTAACGGGCGGTTTGGGCACGGGGAAAAACGCGTCGATCTCGCCGCCGCGTTTCAGGGCCACCGGCACGGCGCCGTCCGGGGCGGTCTCGCGCGTGGGCATCGGGAGTTGGGCGGGATCGTAGAGGTCCCAATATTTTTTTGGAACGGAGAACGGGAGGTGCGGGCGCACGAAGCCCACGGCGAGGAAGAAGGGCTCGGCGGGTTTTTCGCGGGAGGCGCGCAGGCGCGCGATCGCGTGGGTGGCGACGCGGGCATCGGCGTAGGCGTCGTCGGGGACGTCGGGCGATTCCCAAGCGGCGCCGCGTGGGAGCGGGCCGGAGCCGGGTGGGCGGCGGAGGTTGGCGAAGAGGGCCTGCTCGTTGGTGGGCGTGCCCTCGCGGGTGCTGGCGGGATCGACGTACTCGATGACGAGATCTTTGTGCACGGGGAGGCTCCAGGAGGCGGGATCGTCGTAGGTGCCGTGGCCGACGTGAAAGACTTTGCCCATCGACTCGGTGCGGTAGCCGTGGCGCATGAAAAACTGCGGGAGCGTGACGGCGTCGGGGTAGGTGTCGCGGAAGTTGCGGCCGAATTGGTAGAGGCCGGTGGAGGTGGAGCGGGCGCCGAGGAGGAGGGTGAAACGCGAGGAGGCGCAGACGGCTTGGTTGCAATACGCGGCGTCGAAGCGCAGGCCGCGTCCGACGAGGCGGTCGAGATTCGGCGTGATGGCGGTGCGGTCACCGTAGGCGCCGAGTGTGGGCTTCAGGTCGTCGACGAGGAGAAGGAGGACGTTGGGGCGGGAGGCGGCGGTGGCCGCGGCGAGTGCAGGGGCAACCACCAGCAGGACGAAGGAGAGAACGCGTTTCATGACGGGTGTGGGTCGAGGATCAGAAGGAGAACCGCGCGCTGAGCGCGTAGTTGGTGGGCGCGTTGACGGCGGCGCGGAAGAGTTGGCCGTCGGGGTCGCGACGGACGAGGGTGTAGTCTTTTTGCTGGAGGAGATTGGTGGCGTTGAATTGGAACTCGACGCCGGCGCGGCCGAGCCATTGGGGTAGGCGCGTGCGGTAGCCGAGGAGCGCGTCGGCTTCGCGGCGGATGTTGGCGGTGAAGAGAGCGCTCGCGGTGCTGCGGCCGATCACGGGCGCGCCGCCGTAGCTGAGGCCTCCGCCGATGAAGGCGCCCTTGAGCCGGCCGGTGGTGAAATCGTAGCGCGTGAAGGCGCGCGCCTCGAGCTCGCGGTGGCCGATGGTGCCGGTGTTTTCGACGGCAGTCGTGGCGGCGAGCCAGTTCTGATAGTTGACGATCTCCTGAGACACGGAGACGCCGGCGGTGGTCTGGAGATTCTGCGCTGCGGGATTCTGCCAGAGCGGGACGACGCGGGCGGCGGCGGCGCGGCTGCGCTTGAGCATGTTGGTCTGGACGGACACGGTCTTCGAAACGTTGACGATCACGCGCCAGGCGGGAGTGACATTGCCGGTAAAACTGAGCTCGTAACCGTCGGTCGCGAGGTCGACCAAGTCGAAGGCGCCGCCGACGAAACGCGGGACGTTGGCGGCGATGACGAGGCCCGCGGCGAGCTGGGCGTCCATGATGCGATCGTTGCGGTCGGAGACGTTGCCCGCGGCAAACGCGGCCGCTTGATCGACGGACGTGGTGCTGAACCACCCGGCACGGAGAAAGGCGCGGCCGCCGAAGAGCGAGACCATCACACCGGCGTCGCGGCCTTGGCCGGAATTCAGCGGGAAGGGCGAGTCGTCAGGGATGAGTGTTTGGGTGGTGCCGGGTGGCTGGGCGTTCTCTGAATAGTTGTAGTAGGCGGAGAGCCACTTGGTGGCCTTGGCGACAACGCCGAAGCTGCGGCGCTCGAAATCGTAGGGCTGCGCAGGCGGGGCGGCGCCGAGGAAGCGCAGTTCGCCGAATGAATCGGGGCGGGCGGCGAGCTGCGTGTTGGGGCTGTTGGTCGGGCGCGCGTAGTTGATCACCTCGGTGTAGCGCCAGCCGGCGGTGGTGACGAGGCGGTCGTTGAAGAAATAGCTCTGGAGCGCGAGGAGGCGCGTCTCGCCGTGGCCCCACTGGTCGTTGCGCTCGTTGTAGGCCCACGCCGTGGTGAACGTCCGCGCCGGTGTGTTGGGATCGACCACGGCGGTGAAGGTGCGCGGCACGCGGCGGAAATCGGGCGCGGCGAACTGGGAGCTGTCGGCGGGGTTGGTGATGTAGCGGCGGGTCCAGAGCTGGTTGGCGGCGTTCTGTGGTTGGGCGTTGAACGGCGAGCCGTCGGCAACGAGGAAGGCGACGTGGCGCGGGTTGCCGGAATTGTCGCGACTCGCGAGGGCGGAGAGGTTGTGCCGTCCGAATTTCCCGAGATCGAGCTGGTAGGAAGCGGTGAGACGGAAGCGCTCGCCGCTTTCGCGCGCGCGCCGGAGGACCCAGCGCGTGTCCGTGTAATAGAGACCCGCGTAGGGATTGGCGGCGCCGTCGCGGAAGGTGTTTCCGGGCTCGCCGAGGAGGCGATACACGTCGTGCGTGGTGTCGTAGACATCGTGGTCGCGCAGATCGTTGACGGCGGCGAACTCGACGAAGAAGTCTTTGAACGGCTCGGCTTCGACCACGGCGCCGACGAGCTTTTGTTTGTATTCACTGGTGCCGCCGGGGCCGGAGAAACCCGCGGTTTGCGGAAACGGCGCGCGCGGCTCGAACGCCGCCCAGTCGCCGGGGAGCACGACGGAGTTGACGCGGTTGGCGGCGGGTTGGCTGAAGACGGTCTGCGAGAAATTGCGGATGGCGTCGTCGTTGCCGACGAACGTGAGGCGCGTGGTGGCGGCGCGTTTGCCGATGCCGAGCGAGGCGTTGGCGGCGGCGAGGCCATTGACGATCGGTGAACCGCTCGTGCGCCAGAGCGAGACATTGTCGAACGGGGCGTAGAGGCGGGTGAGCGAGTTCTTCACGTGGCCGTATTCGACCTCGGCACGGAACGTGAGTTTATCCCGCGGGCGCCAGGTGCCGGTGAGGTAGAGGCGCCGACCCTCGGCGAATGAGTCTTCCTGCCAGCCGTCCGTGTCGTGGTGAAGCAAGTTGACGCGCAGGGCCGCGCGGGCGCCGAGGCGGTGGTTATGATCGAGGGTGGCGCGGCGGAGGCCGACGTTGTCGGCAGTGAGACCGATGTGCGTGAACGTGCGTTGCGCGCGTGCAGTCTTCGTCGAGGTATTGAGGATGCCGCCGGCGCCGCCGAGGCCGAAGAGAATGGCGTTGGGGCCGCGGGCTTCCTCGAAGCGCTCGGCGTTGTAGGTATCGGGAATAATAGAACTGCCGAAATAATTGCGCGAGCGCGACGCCTGCTGACCGCGGATGCGGAACTGAAAGCCGCCGGTGTCCATCGCGATGCCCTGCGCGGCGGCCGTTTGGTCGGTGCGCTCAGGCACGGCGGCGGAGGAGTAGCGCATGAGATCCGCCTCGTTGAAGGCGTTGAGGTCGGCCATGAACTCGGGCGTGAAGACCGAGATGGCATTGGGCACGTCGGCGAGGTTCGTGCGCAGGCGCGAGCCGGCGAGGGTGTCGTTGGCGAGGTAGCCGACGTCCTTGTTCGTCGAGACGGAGAAAGGCGTGAGCACGATGGGGTCGCCGTTGGGTATGGCCGGAGCGGGGACAGTCGCGGCGTGGGTCTGGAGAGCGGGGATGGCGAGTGTGAGGAGGGCAACGAGGCGCATGGGGAGCAGGGGTTGGGGGAGTGCCCAAAGGGCGGGGCGAGGGGAATCTGGTGAGGTGGTGTGCGGGTTAACCAGGGCGTGCCGCACACATGGGGCTGACGAATTTCCACCAGGGTCCGGATCGGGACAATAGTGGTGAGAAAGAGGAGTGGGAGAGAATGGCAGGCGTGGGGGGAATCGTGCGTTGCCGGGCGGCGAGCGGGCCGGCGCGGAGCGTGCGGACGTGTCGGGAGGATCAGGGCGCGGACGTCTTGGGGTGGACGCGGTGGGTGTTGGCCCAAGTGGTCCAGGACGTCGTGAGTTCGTGGAGACGGGCGGGTTGGGCGGCGGCTTGATCGCGGAGTTCGGTGGGATCGGTGGCGAGGTCGTAGAGTTCCCAGGGGGAATTTTTCTCGGCGGGTTGCACGGCTTTCCAGGCGCCGTGGCGGACGGCTTTGTTGTCGTATTGCTCCCAATAGAGCCAGCGGTCGGCGGGGAGCTCGGTGCCGCGGAGCAGGGGAGCGAGACTGCGGCCAACAAAGGGTTGGATGGGCTGGCCGGCCAATTCGCGCGGGTAGGTCGCGCCGGTGACATCGAGGACGGTGGGCATGAAATCGACGAGGTAGCCGACCGAGGCAGTGAGCGCGCCGAGTTTGGTTTTCAGGCCGGCAGGCCAGTGGGCGATGAGGGGAGTCGCAATGCCGCCTTCGTGCAGGCGGGACTTGTAGCGGCGAAAGGGTGTGTTGGAGGCATTGGCCCAGCCGGTGCCGTAGGAGGAGCCGCCGGTGCCCGCGGCGCGCCCGCCCGCGCCCGCCGCGGTGGGTTGGTTCACGGCCGCGAACGCGCCGCCACCGAGATCGGTGTAGGGCTCGGCGCAGCCGCCGTTGTCGGAGAGGAAAAGGATGAGCGTGTTTTCGAGCTGCCCGCGCTCGCGCAGATGCGCGACCAGGCGGCCGACATTGTGATCCATGCGGTGTACCTGGGCCGCGTAGACGGCCATGCGATAGTCGAGCTCCGCGTGTTCCTCGGGTTTGAGTGTATCCCAAGCGCGCGCACCGTCGTCGCGCGGGGAGAGCCTCGCGTGGGCCGGCACGATGCCGAGCTCACGCTGGCGGGCGAAGCGCTGCTCGCGGAGCCGGTCCCAACCGCCGCGGTAGCGGCCGGTAAATTTTTTGATGTCCTCGTCGCGCGCGTGCAGGGGCCAGTGCGGTGCGGTGAAGGCGAGGTAGAGGAAGAACGGCTGCGCGCGCGGATGCTCGCCGAGGAACTGGATCGCGTGGTCCGTGAAGGCGTCGGTGATGTAGTAGTCCTTTTGCGCGGGCGGGGGGAGCGCCGTGTCATCGAGGGTGAGGCCGCGGGGCGCCGTGGGCGCGTGGAAGGAACTCGCGCCGGAGACGAGCCCGTAGAAACGGTCGAAGCCGCGGGCGAGCGGCCACTTTTCCGCGCCGTGGTAGCCGAGGTGCCACTTGCCGGCGAGGTAGCTGCGGTAGCCGGCGGGGCGGAGCACCTCCGCGAGCGTGACGGCGTCGCGGCCGAGGACTTCGCGATAGCCGAGCGCCGCGGTGGCCGGGGCCTGTTTGCCGGGATCTTCGGCGAGCGTGCCCATGCCGGCTTGATGCGGATTGAGGCCGGTGAGGAGGGCGGCCCGCGTGGGCGAGCAGCGGGCGGTGTTGTAAAATTGCGTGAAGCGCAGGCCGCGTTGCGAGAGGGCGTCGAGGTTCGGCGTCGGAATTTCGGAGCTCCTTAATTAGCTGCGCCATTCTTTTCCGGGGGATCGATGCTTACGGCCCCCCTTTCCTCGTGATGACTTTTATCGTCGGAGCGCTCACGGCGGCTTTTTATGGCTGGCTGCCGCTCTATTTACCGGAATTATTTCCCACCCGCGTGCGCGCGACGGGCCAAGGCCTGTCCTTTAATGCTGGCCGTATCCTCGCCGCTGTCGGTGCCCTGCAAATGGGTTCGCTGATGCAGAGTTTTGACGGCAGCTACGCCAAAGCCGGCGCCATCATCAGCCTCATTTACGTCGCTGGCCTCGGCCTGATCTGGCTAGCGCCCGAAACTAAAGGTAAAGCACTGCCGGAATAATCGGGGCCACAGAAAACCCCGAAGGCGAAAAAAATTAAGGGATCTAAATTTGAAATTTCATCCTTCGAATTTCGCCAAGCGGCGGAAGCTATCGGCGTAGTCTTGACTAATTATGGAGCGGTCAAAACCTTCCTGCTTCGTCGAGCCAAACGGCCTCGCGCTCACCTCCCCATTCATTCGCGCTTTTGTCTGCTACATGATCTCGCCGCCTCGCTCGCTCATTTTCCTTCTGCTCGTTATTTTTGCCAGCGCGTCGCTGGCCCGCGCCCAGATCGGCGATAATGCCGACAAACTCGGCGCCCCGCAGGTACCAATCGTACCAGCCGATCAAATTCCAGCAGCTCCCGCCCTCACGCCCGAAGAGGCGCTCCAGGCCTTTACCCTCATGCCTGGGTTTAAACTGGAAATCGCCGCCGCTGAACCCCTCGTACAAGATCCGGTGGCCATGACCTTCGGACCTGATGGTCGCATGTGGGTCGTCGAGATGCGTGGTTACATGCCCGATCTTGACGGCAATGGCGAAGATGCCCCCGTCGGTCGCGTCATGGTTCTGACCGATCGTGATGGCGACGGCCGGTACGATGACTCGCAGGTCTTCGTCGATAACCTCGTGCTACCGCGCGCCATCACCCTCGTCGGCGATGGGGTGTTGGTCGGCGCTCCGCCCGAACTCGCCTTCTGGCGCGATACCAACGGCGATGGCAAAGCAGACCAAAAGACCGTCGTCGCCACCGACTACGGGGTAAAAGTTGATCCCAAGCGACCTTTCCTGGCCAATCCCGAGCGCGCCCCCAACAACTTGCTCTGGGCGCAGGACAACTGGATTTACAGCGCAGCCTACACAAAAAAATTCCGCTACAACCAGGGCGCCTGGGAAACCGCCAGCACCTTTTTCCGCGGCCAATGGGGACTCAGTCAGGATAACTTCGGTCACCTCTTCCATGGCTCCAACAGCGACCCGCTGCGCGTCGATATCATTCCCTCCGATTATCTCCAACGTAACCCCAACCTTCGTTACCTCGCCGGGACCAATGTCAATGCGGCTGAAAATTTCTTAGTCTGGCCCATTCGCGTCAACCCCGGCATCAACCGCGGCTATCGTCCTGATTTTCTGCGCGACGGCAAACTCAGGGAATTTACCGCGGCTAACTCACCTTGGGTGTATCGCGGCGACCTCATGCCAGAATTTTATGGCAACGCCTTTGTCGCCGAGCCTTCGGCTAATCTTATTCGCCGCACGATCCTCACCGCCGGCCAAGGCACGCTCATCGGTCGTAACGCGTATCAACAACAGGAATTCATCGCTTCCACCGACGAACGTTTCCGTCCCGTTGGTTTCACCACCGGTCCGGATGGGGCCCTTTACTTCATCGATTTTTACCGCGGCGTCATTCAGCACCGGATCTCGCTGACAAGTTACCTGCGCAAACAAAGCGAATCCCGTCACCTGGCTGACCCCCAACATCTCGGACGTATTTATCGCATCGTCCCCAGCGATCGCCCCACCCCACGGCTTGCCCCATTCCCCACGCTCACCTCCGCGCAATGGGTCGAGCGGCTCGCGCATCCTAACTCTTGGTGGCGCGAAACCGCTCAACGGCTCCTCGTGGAAGGCCGCGACGCAACCCTCGCGTCCGCGATCCGTCAGCTGATCCTCACCAGCCCGCAACCACTCGGTCGCATGCAAGCTCTCTGGACCCTCGACGGCATGGGCGCCTTGGATCGCGCGAGTGTCGTGCATGCCTTGACTGATCTTGATCCGATTGTCCGCGCCTCCGCCATTCGTCTCAGCGAACGCTTTTTAAAAGAGCCGCGCGGTCGCGCCGAACTCGTGGCCCAACTTTTACCGCTAGCCTCCGATGCCTCGGCCGAAGTCCAGTTGCAGGCCGTGCTGTCGTTGGGCGAACACGGCGAGCTGTCGACGGACCTAACACTCGCCGACATCGTTCGCACCCATCCGCAGAACACTTATTTACGCGAAGCTTTCCTGAGCGGCGTCGGTGAGCGCGAGCTGCCGTTGTTTGAGCGACTCGTCGCAAATCCTGCGTGGTCCCCCGACGATGTGCCCGCAAACTCCCTGCTGGCTGGTCTGGCCAATGGCATCTTTGCTTCGCGCGAAACCGTGCGAATCGAGCGCCTCCTTGCTCTCACGGCGGCCGAATCGCCCAGCAGCGCCCGCGTCGTAGCGTTGCTCAACGGGATGATCGCTGGGGTCAACGGCTCTCGCCGACCGCTGGCTTTTACCCATGAGCCCGCGGGTTGGCCCCTCCTCGCGAAAAATCCCGCGCTCGCCACCGCGCTTGATAAACTAAAGGCGATCTTAGTCTGGCCTGGAAAAATCGGTCTGGCCGATATCGCCGCCGTGCCCGCGCTCACCGGGGAACAGCAACAGCATTTTGCGGCTGGAAAAGTTTTATTCACCGCCGTGTGCGCCTTGTGCCACCAAACCAATGGACGCGGACTCGACGGACTCGCCCCGCCGTTGCTTGATTCCGAGTGGGTCCTCGGCTCCCCTGAACGCACGGTGCGCATTGTCCTGCACGGCGTTCGCGGTCCCATCAAGGTCGCCAATCGCATCCACGCTGGTGAAATGCCCGCCCAAGGGTATCTGGACGACAACCAGATTGCCTCGATTCTCACCTACATCCGCCGCGAGTGGGGCCACGCCGCTTCGCCCGTCGATCCCGCCCAGGTCACGGCGATTCGCACGGCGACCAAACAGCACAGCGATGCGTGGAGCCAAGAAGAGCTCAACCTGATCAAATGAGCGCAGCCGGGCTTTTCGATTTTCAAGTTAATGGTTTTGGCGGAGTTGATTTTCAACGCGACAACCTCACCTCGACAGAATTTGCGCATGCCGTCGCCGCACTGCGTCAACACGGCACCTCGGGAATTTTCGCGACGCTCATCACTGACGAAATCGAGGCCCTGTGCCGCCGCTTTGCCGCTCTAGAAAAATTGTGTGCCACCGTGCCTTCGGCCGGCGCCGCAATTTTAGGTTATCACCTCGAAGGACCCTGGCTCAGTCCCACCCCCGGTTACCGCGGGGCCCATCCTGCGGGACCCATGCGGGCACCCACCTTCGCAGATTACGAGCGACTCCAAGCTGCGGCTCACGGCCGCCTTCGCCTCATCACCCTCGCTCCCGAGTGGCCAGGCAGTGCTGAATTTATCGCTGCCGTCACACAACAGGGCGTGCACGTCTCCCTTGGCCACACCAACGCGAGCGAGGCCGAAATCGACGCGGCTATTCGCGCTGGCGCCCGTTTTTGCACGCACCTCGGCAACGGCTGTCCGCTCGAGCTGCCGCGTCATGACAACATCGTCCAACGCCTCCTCGCCCGCGACGAGCTCACCGCCTGTTTCATTCCCGACGGAATTCATTTGCCCAAAGGAGTGCTCAAGAATTTTGTCCGCGCCAAACCCAACGGTCGCGTCCTCTTCACGACTGACGCCATGGCGGGCGCGGGCGCCCCACCCGGTCGCTACACCATCGGACCGCACCTCATTACCGTTGGCGCGGATGGCGTGGCGCGACAGCCCGGCGAGAAAAATTTTGCGGGCTCCACGCTCACCCCCGATGTCGGCGTGCGCCACATCGCTGATTGGCTCAACCTAACACCCGAAGCTGCGTATCATCTCTGGTCCACCGCTCCGGCCGCCGCTTTTGGGATTACTCTTCCCGCCCTTTAATTTTTTCTCTTTTTGCCGATCATTACTCCTCACCATTTCACCGCCGGCAGCTTGGCCGTTGAAGTCCATGCTGATCGCGTCGCTCTTGGTCGCGCAGCAGCTCGTGCCGTGGCTGCGCATTTACAAGCGGTCATAGCCCAGCAAGGTACCGCGCGGGTTATTTTTGCCTGCGCGCCATCGCAGAATGAATTCCTGGCGGCCCTCATTGATCCCGCTCAATGCGGACACACGCTCGAGTGGTCAAAAATTACCGCGTTTCACATGGACGACTACGTCGGCTTGAGCGGAACTCACCCTCAAAGTTTTCGCCACTATCTTCACGAGCACTTACTGCGTCAGGTAAAGATCGGTTGTTTCCATCCGCTGCCGGCCGAAGAATCCGATGCCATTGCGGTCGCAGCGCGCTACACGGCTTTGCTACGCGCCCAGCCGATCGATCTAATTTGTATGGGTATTGGCGAAAATGGCCACATCGCCTTCAATGATCCCCCGGTCGCAGATTTTGATGATCCGCTGCTGGTAAAGGTCGTCGAACTCGACCTGGCCTGCCGCCAACAACAAGTAAACGACGGCTGTTTTCCCACACTCGCCGCGGTACCGCGTCACGCGTTCACCCTCACGATTCCCGTCTTTCGCCAAGCACGGCGCTTGAGTATTCAGGTACCCGGTCCGCGTAAAGCCGCCGCGGTGCTCGCCACGGTTGAAGGTCCGATTACCACCGCGTGCCCCGCGTCAATTCTCCGCCAGCATCCGGCGGCGATACTCTACCTCGACAGCGCTGCCGCCAACCTGCTTTCTAGTTAAACTCCACCCCACCCATGCTTCGCTCCATTCTCCTGCTTGTTTTTATATCCTTCCTGACCCTCCGCGGCGCTGAGCCGCTGCGTCTCGGGATCATCGGCCTCGACACCTCGCATGTGCCGGCGTTTACCAAAACCTTTAATAACCCCCAGGATCCCGGCCACGTCCCCGGCGGGCGCGTCGTCGCCGCTTTCAAAGGGGGTAGCCCTGACATCGAAGCCAGCGCCTCCCGCGTCGAGGGCTATACTAAACAATTAGTCGAAACCTACGGAGTGAAAATTTACGACACGATCGAGGAACTCTCCCGCAACGTCGACGCCATCTTGATCGAGAGTCTCGATGGTCGCCCGCACCTTGACCAATTTCGCCGCGCCCTAGCAGCCAAGAAACCCATCTTCATCGACAAACCGTTCTCGAACTCGCTCAAAGGGGCCGTCGAAATCATGCGCCTCGCTCGTGCTGCGGGCGTACCAGTTTTTAGCTCCTCTTCACTTCGCTACGCGCCCGAACCCTTCGCCCCTAAACTCGCGCTGATCGGGGATATCACCTCGGCCTACTCGGTGGGCCCAGCGGAAATCGAGCCCCATCACACTGATTTCTTCTGGTATGGCATTCACTGCGTCGAAGCGCTCTACGCCGTCCTCGGACCAGGTTGCACGCAGGTAGTCCGTACCCACACCGCTAACACGGACCTCATTACCGGCATTTGGTCCGATGGCCGGATCGGCATCGCTCAAGGGAACCGCAAAGGTTACAAGGGCTACGGCGTGACCGTGGTCGGCACCAAAGGCGTGACCACCGTTGGGGATAAACATAGTTACCACGGGCTCACGGTTGAGATTATAAAATTTTTCCAGACCGGCATTTCACCCGTCGCTCCCGAAACCACCCTCGAGTTGCTGGCCTTCATGGAAGCAGCCGATGAAAGCAAACGCCGCGGGGGCACGCCCGTAACGATTGCCGAAATTCTGCAGCAAGCCGGCTATCAGGCCGCAAAATAATTTGGCCCAAGCCCTTGTCGCCATGAAATTTCCTCAGTCCATCAGTGTTATTTCTGACGAAGTGTCGCAGGAGCTGCCCATCATCACCGCCTTCCTGCGGGAGTTTAAAATCACTGGCCTCGAGCTACGCAGTCTTAATGGCCGCGCCTTCAAGGATCTCACGTCGGCCGATGTGGCGGCGGTCGCAACCACCGCGCAGGCCGAAGGTTGGCGCGTTGTGGGCTGTGCCACGCCCGTCTTCAAATGCGACCTCGAGGACGCCACGGCCATCGCGGCGCATCGGGAAATTTTTAAACGCAGTCTCGAAATTGCCCATACCCTCAACTGCGACTTGCTACGGGTGTTTACTTTTTTGCGCACGGCCAACTCAACGGCACCCGACAAACAGCGCCGCGTCAGCGAGCACCTCAACGGACTTCTCGACCTCGCCAATGGAGCGGGGGTTCGGCTGGGCGTAGAAAACGAACACTCCTGCCTAGCCGCTACCGCCGCCGAAACCGCGGCCATCCTAGCGCCGCTGCCCGCCGAACGCATGGGCGCCATCTGGGATCCGTGCAATGTGCTCTATGTGCCCGGCGCCGCAGCCCCCTCCCCAGCGGATTTGCACCTACTCGCATCACGTTTGCTCCATCTCCATGTCAAAGATGCGCGCCGGCTAACTGCGCCCAAGCCGACGGAACTCATCGCGGCCGGCACCCCCGTGGGGCTTGGCCAAGTAGACTGGCGCGCTCATCTCGAAGCGCTGCGGACCATCGGTTATGCGGGCTATCTTTCGCTGGAGACGCATTGGCGGCTGGAGAAAATCGATGACGCTCTCCTTCACCTCCCCGCCGGCCATGCCTTCTCCCACGGCGGAGAAACGGCCAGCCGGACGTGTCTGCATAATCTGCAATCGCTCTTCGCTAGCGCGTAGCTGGAAAAATTGCTCGGTCGCTGGGTCTGCTGAAGCCAAGCGTTTGGAATGAGCGGCGGCCTGCTCGATTTGTGACTTAGTTTTCCATTGCCGCCGGTTTCTCCTTTCTTCCTGCTCAAACTCTTAGCTTCCACCTATGTCCCTGCTCCCTTTTTCCAGCCAGCTTATCGCCGATGTGGGTATCTCTCTCGGCGACGAGGGCAAAGGCCGCCTCATTCCTGAGGTCGCCAATGAATTACGCGGTACCCCCGCCGCCGTGTCGGTCGTCCTGAAGGTCAATGGCGGCGCCAACTCGGGGCACACTGCCGGCGGCGTTAAATTGAACCTCCTGCCGGCTGGCGTCGTCGTGCGTGATGCTGCGCACCTCTGCATTGGCAGTGGCGTCGTCGCCGATCCCCGCAAATTTACCTGGGAAGCCCGCCCGCTTGAACAAAAAGGTCACGCCATTTTCTCCCGCCTCGTCATCGACGAACGCGCGATGGTCTCCGATCTTACCCACCGCCTGCTCGATCTTGCTTGGGAAAATTATCGCACCCAAATTCTCGCCGAAGAACCTCGCGGCTCCACCGGCCGAGGGATCACCCCCGCCTACCTTGACGAGGTGGGCCAAGCCCAAATCACTTACTCCGACTTTCTCGCCGGCCCAAATTTCTTTGCGCGAAAACTCGCCCAGCGGGCCGATCGCGCCCTCCGCACCATCCAACATGTCTGCCGAGTCTCCCCGGAAACCTTTGCCAGCTTCTTCGATCAACTCACCGCGGCCGAACTGCGAGCCAATGCCGAGGCCATCGAGGCCGGCGTCTTCCCTAAAGCAGAATTTGATTTCACCCAATTTCGCGGCACCGAACCTTTCAGCCTCAACCTACCACGGCTGACCGAAGTTTACTGGCAAGCCGGCACCGCCCTCGCCAAAAATATCGGTGAAGTGCGCGAACTCGTGCTGCGCGAACTCGCCGCGGGCCACACCGTCATCGGCGAATTCGGCCAAGCCTACTGGCTCGATAAACGTCACGGCTTCTCGCCCAACGTCACGGCTTCCCATACCTACACGCCCGAATTTTTTGAGAGCGCCGGCATTCCAGTCCAACGCATCCACACCTTTGGCGTGGCTAAGGCGTACGATACTAAAGTCGGCACCCACACGTTTCTCACCCAGATGGACGATGCGGCCCCCCTTACCATCAAACTAAAGCAATTAGAATTTGGGACCAGCACCGGCCGCCAACGCATGGTGGGTTGGTACGATGCCGTGGAGAAAGGCGACGTCCTGCGCTACGGCGGTTATCAAGATTTGATGATCAACAAAATCGACGCTCTGAGTGGCGGCGAAAAATTACTCATCTGCACGGCCTACCAAGATGCGGCGGGTAAACGCTACCAACACGTCCCCCGCAATGAGGCCGTTCGCAAAACACTCAAGCCGATCTACACCCAGCACGCCGGCTGGAGTGAAGACATCTCCAATATTCGCCGCTTTGCCGATTTACCGCGGAACGCGCAGCTCTACACCGCGGCGATGGTGCGCAGCTTGGTGCAGGTAGCCTACGGCGATCAATTACCCGCCGTGCTCCCAAATTTGCGCTATCTTGGCGTTGGCCCCCAACCGAGCCAGATTATCAAGGACGTCCCACCGACGGCTGAGTTAATTAAGTTGGCCTAACCGCCGAACGTCAGCGCGTGGTAAAAAATTCGCGGACCGCGTCACTTACTCGCAGTACGTCGGCCATCGTCAGCCCGGGATGCAACGGCAACGAGAGCACCTCCGCACACGCCTGCTCCGTCTGCGGTAAATGCAACGCCGCGTTGTGATAAGCCGGTTGGCGATGCACCGGCACCGGATACAAAATTCCGCAGAAAATATTTTTGCTCTCGAGCTGCGCCTTGAGTTCCTCTCGCCGCGGCGTGCGCACGACAAATTGATGCCACGTATGAGTGCGCCCCGTGGCCACTAGAGGCAACTGCAGCGGCAGATTCGCTAAGGCCGTCAGATAGTGGCGCGCTAATTCCGCGCGATGCGCATTCTCCGTGTCGAGCCGGGTTAGGCGCACGCGGAGAATGGCTGCTTGCAGTTCATCAAGACGACTATTGCGCCCCGGCAAATCACTCACGTAACGCTTGCGCCAACCATATTGTCGCAACAACCGCACTTGGGCTAGAAGCAGCGGATCGCGCCCCGCGACCGCACCGGCGTCGCCCAAAGCGCCTAAATTTTTAGTCGGATAAAAACTAAAGGCCGCGAGATGCCCCCGCGCGCCCGCTTTTTTCCCACCCACGAGCGAACCATGCGCCTGCGCGCAGTCCTCAATTACCTGCAAATGATAACGCTCCGCGATCGCCATCACCCGCGGCATATCCACCGCCTGACCGTAAAGATGCACCGGGATAATGGCCTTAATCGTCGGATCACGGAGCGTCTCGAGCAGCGTCTCGACCGCTCCGAGATCGATCAGCATCGTCGCCGGATCAATATCGACGAACTCCGCCGTCGCGCCCGTCGCGCCGATGGCCGAAACCGTAGCGGTAACCGTGTTGGCCACCGTCAAGACTTTGTCGCCGGGCCCAATCCCAATCGCCCGCAACGCCAACTCAAGGGCATCGGTACCATTGGCCACGCCCACCACCTCTTTGACCCCAAGCCAATCCGCAAATTCCTTTTCGAAGGCGACCAACTCAGGTCCCATAATATAAACCCCACTAGTCATGACCCGCTGCATCGCGGCATCAATGGCCGCCTGCGCTGCGAGATAAGTCGCTTTCGGATCAGCCGGCAAAATTTTCGAACTGGAAGCAGAAGACATAAGGCGAGGAGACAGGATTATAATTTCACCATGCGCGCAAGATTACGCGGGTAGCTCAAAGGTAATGGGCCAACTCTCGGCGATAATAGGCGAGAGTCTTGGTGAGCGCTTGCTTAATGGTCGTCCGCGGTTGCCACCCGAGTGTGGCGGCGATCAAGCGGCCATCAGAATAATAATCGCCGATATCGATTTTTTTACGGGCAGCCGGAAAAGTCCGTACTTGAAAACTGCCCGTACCCGCCACGGCGACCAAGGTCGCCGCGAGCTCCCGCAAACTAATCTGCCCGATGCCCCCCAAATTAAAAACTCCGCCAATGGCGTCGGGATGCGTCGCCGCCAGCAAGAATGCCTCCACGGCATCGTCCACAAAAGTAAAGTCGCGCAGTTGCTCCCCACCCCAAACCGCAATGGGCTGCCCCTCGAGAATTTGCTTAAACCAAACGCCGACAAAAGTCTGCCGCGCATCTTTCACCCTCATGCGCGGACCAATCGTATTCGTCAACCGCAAGACCGTGCTCGGTACCCCGTGGACCTGACTGTAGAGCAAATGGTACTGCTCGCCCGCCAATTTGTTAATTCCGTTCACATCCACCGGCCGCAGCGGATGCTGCTCATCCACCGGTAAATAATCAGGCCGACCGTAAATCTGCCGCGTGCTCGCAAATACCACGCGCAGCTTGGGATTATGCTGCCGACACGCTTCCAACAAGGTAAGCTGCGCGCGGCAATTAATATCTAAATCCGTCTCCGGATCAGTCATCGAGTCCATGTGACTCGTCTGCCCCGCAAGATTGAACAGAAAATGCTGCCCGCGTAAAAATTCTGGCAAACTATGCCGATCACGCACGTCGGCCAAATGGATCGACAGCTTTCCTTCAATCCCGTGCACATTGCGCCGATTACCGCCGTACTCTGGAATTAAACTATCGAGAATGGTGACTTTCGCCCCCAACCCCACCAGCCGGCGAGCAAGATTCGAACCGATAAAGCCGAGCCCCCCGGTAATCAGCACCCGCTTGCCTTTAAATGCAGCGGCAAATGATGGTCGGGGTTTCATCAGAGAAATGAGAGATTTGCAGCAGATCACCCGAGAAACAAGCGGGAAGCTAACCACGATTATCTCCCAACACCGGCAGGGTCCGCTTAAGCGCGAGCCGCTCCATGACCTCACCGAGCACATAAATTGATCCGGTCACGACCACTGCATCAGTGGACTGGCCGATGACACAAGTGCCGGGTTGAGGGAAAATTTGCTCGAGCGAGGTCACGTGCACGCGATGCCGCTCCGCCGCCGGGACGAAAGCCCGCATGACCTCCCCCGGACAAGCCCGTTCTTGGCGCGGCGTAACCAGATAAATTTCCTGCGCGTACCGCAGCAGCACCTTCAGCATGGCTCGCGCGCGAAACTCGCCCAAGGCTCCCGCGACAATCAGCGGCCGGCGGCCCGTGGTGGCGATGAGTTGCTGCAAATTTTCCGCCAACACCGCGACCCCCTCCGGATTATGCGAGGCATCCAAAATGAGCAAACGGTCCTCCAGCCTGATCGACTCCCAGCGCCCGGGCCAATCAACCTGGGTTAACCCTTGCGCGATTACCGGCGCCGTCAGTCGCCACGCTGCTGGCATGACCTGCGCCACCAACGCCGCCGTAGCCGCATTCCAGCGCTGATAATCACCGGCCAAATTAGTCTGGGGATACCGATCCAAATCCTCCCCAAAAATTTCGCGCACGGAATGTACCACCGCCCCCCGCTCGGCGGCGATCGCCCGAATAACCTGCTCTGCCACGAGCGGTACTCGCCCCAACACGATGGGCCGACCCGGCTTGATGATCCCCGCTTTCTCCCGTGCAATCTCCTCAAAAGTAGCGCCGAGTTCAACGCAGTGATCGAGTCCAATGGACGTGATAACCGTGACGAGCGGCTCGACAACATTGGTCGCGTCCAACCGTCCGCCCATCCCCACCTCGATCGTGGCCAGATCCACCCCCTGACGCTTAAATTGCAAAAATGCCATCGCGGTCATGAACTCAAAAAAAGTGGGATAATCCTCCGCGCCCACCGCGACGCCAGCGGCAGCACAAGTCGCGCGGACTTCATTCGTATAAGCGATCATCTCCTCCGCCGTGAGTATCTGCCGGTTGACTTGCACGCGCTCCCCCAGTTGCACCAGATGAGGCGAAGTAAAAAGTCCCGTCCGCCAACCGGCGGCCTGAAAAATAGCGTCGAGCATGGCCGAGACCGAGCCCTTACCATTCGTGCCGGCCACATGAATCACCGGGTAGCTTCGTTCGGGATGCCCCAACGCCGCGGCCAACCGACGCATCCGCTCTACGCCAAATTTCGGCCCCCGCGCCTTTTGGGCATAGAGATAAGCGGTGACGGCCGCGTAATCAGAAAAGGCCGAGATCTCAGCATCGACGCTGAGACCTAACGATTGTTTCCGATCAGGCGTGACGCTCATAAGAAGTGCTGACGTCCACAATGGAACGTCGAACGTTGCACGAACTCACGCCGTTGTCACCAGATCCGCACTCTTCACCGAGCGAGTCGCCTGATGATGGACATGCAAGGCCTGCAATAAGGAGATCACGCGACTCCGCATTTCCAAGCGGCTGACAATTTGGTCGAGCAATCCGTGCTTCAGCAAAAATTCGGCCGTCTGAAACCCCGCCGGGAGGGTCTGTTTCGTTGTTTCCTTAATTACCCGCGCCCCCGCAAAACCGATGAGCGCACCGGGTTCAGCCAAAATAATATCACCGAGCGTCGCAAAACTGGCGGTCACCCCACCCGTAGTCGGATAGGTTAAAATTGAAATAAAAGGCAATTTCGCCTCAGCGAGCCGACCCAAGGCCGCGCTGGTTTTGGCCATTTGCATGAGGCTAAAAATTCCCTCCTGCATGCGCGCGCCACCCGAGGAACTGATGATAATGCAGGGGGCTTTTTTCTTGAGCGCCCGCTCAATGGCTCGGGTAATTTTTTCACCGACGGCTGCGCCCATGGCGCCACCACAAAAACGAAAATCCATTACGGCTAATGACACCAAAATGCCCTGCATTTTACCTAAACCACAAATGACCGCCTCAGGCAGTCCGCTATCTTTTTCGTACCGCTTAATCCGATCTGGATAGGCGGCCGAATCTACGAATTTGAGCGGATCCCCAGATTTTACCTGAGCATCAAATTCTTCAAACGTGCCCTCGTCTACTAGGCTAGTGATGCGCTCCCGCGAGCCGATGGGGAAATGATAGCCGCTGGCGGGCACCACCATGAGATTCTGCTCGAGATCTTTATTGAAGACGATCTCGCCCGAGAGCGGGCACTTGGTCCACAGCCCTTCAGTGTTAACGCTCTTTTTGGTCTTAGCGCTCTTAACCGTTGATAATTTTGGTTTTGCGAAGTGACTCATAGATAAAATTTAACCGTGCCCGAAGGTGATGACATCCAACTGCGCTGCCCCGGCACGACGCA
>SXGR01156561.1_pt1 | contig 27840 bp, 24 predicted proteins | sample 3174711 | NCBI WGS metagenome assembly SXGR01 (sample SAMN11356860, study PRJNA531348) | freshwater metagenome | isolation source: freshwater sample F1-60 | place: China: Fuxian Lake, Yuxi | collected 2017-12-25
CCTCCTGCGTGCGCTCCTTGTTGGCGAGCAGGTGGATGTCGTCGACGACCAGCACGTCCACGTTCCTGTACTTGTCGCGGAAGCGCAGCAGGTCGCTCTTCTCCAGCGCGTCGATGAAGTGGTTCACGAACGACTCGCAGGACAAGTACAGGATCCGCGCCTGCGGGTTGCGTGCGAGGATCGAGCCGCACAGGGACTGCAGCAAGTGCGTCTTGCCCAGGCCGACGGAGCCGTGCAGGAAGAACGGGTTGTAGGTCTTGCCCGGCGATTCGGCCGCACCTGCGGCCGCGGCGTGCGCGAAGCGGTTGCACGGGCCGACGACGAAGTTGTCGAAGGTGTACTTGGGGTTGAGGACGAGCTCGCCCGGCATGGCCGCCGGCGCGGCTTGCGTGGCCCTTGTGCGGGCGAGCGGCGCGGGGGCGACGAGCACCGTCTCGCGCTCTTCGTCGCGCGGACGCACGAGCTCGGCGTCGACCTCGATCTCGATTTGGCGCGGGGATCCGAACACCTCGCGGGCCGCCTCGCCCATCTCGGCGAGGTAGTTGGAGACGATCCAGTTGCGGGCGAAGTCATTCTGCACCGCGAAGGCGAGCACCTGGTCGTCGCAGCGCACCAGCGCCGAACGACGGAACCATGTCTGGAAGGCCTCGGCGCGGATGCGCGACTGCAGGGCGCGCGTGACCGTGTCCCAGGTGCGAGCCAGGTGGTCGACCCCAGCTTGCAGGGCGGGAGCGCTGGCTTGGGGCAGGGAACCGGGTTCCATCGAGTGGCGTTGGTTGGGCTGCAGGGGGCGCTCGGTCCGCGGTGACGCGGAACGAAGCGGGGCGGTTAGCGGTGGGCGCTGCAGGGGGGCTGCTGACGCGGTGCGCGAAGGCGTGCTGCGAGAGAGGCAGGCGTCGTCGCGGAGGGGTGATTGTGACGACGCGAGCAGCACCGTCAACGAGTTCTTCACGGGCGACGCGCAACCAATGGGCGCGCGCGCGGGTTAGCGCGACGGAGAAAAAGTTCTCCGCAGGATATCCACAGCCATGTGGATATCTTCGCCGCTCGTTGCACGCCCCAGTGACAAGCGCAACGCGGCGCGTGCTTCGTCGCGCGCAAAGCCGCAGGCGAGCAACACATGCGAGGGTTCCAACGATCCGCTAGCGCACGCGGACCCGGCGCTGCACTCCAAGCCTGCGAGGTCGAGACGCGCGACGAGCGTGCGTCCATCCACACCCGGCAAGCCGAGGTTCAAGGTGTTGGGCAGGCGCTCGGGGTCATGGAGACGCGGGCCGTGGAGACGCAATCCAGGGATGCTGGCCTCCAGTAGATTCCACAGTAGGAGGCAGTTGGCCCTCATGGCCTCGGCCGCCAGTGGTTGCTCGGCTTGCGCCAGCTCCAGCGCCAAGCTCGCCGCCGCAATGCACGCAACGGGTTCGGTGCCGGGGCGCCAGCCATGTTCCTGGCCCTCGCCGTCGCCCAAGGGAACGAAGGGGGTTCCGCTGCGCACCCACAAGAGCCCCACCCCCACCGGCCCGCCGAACTTGTGGGCGCTGAACGCCGCGATGTCGGCTCCTAGGGCCCGCATGTCGCAGGGGATGCGGCCGGGGGCCTGAGCCGCGTCGACCACCAAGGTCACCTGCAACCCTGCCGATCTCAAGGCGGCCTTCACGGCCGCGACCGGCTGCACCGTGCCCAATTCGTTGTTGGCGAGCTGCACAGCCACCACGCCGGCGCCGACTGCTCGGGCGGCTGCCACGACCGCTTCGGGGTCGACGCGCCCCGAGGCATCGACAGGCACCAGCGCCGTGGTCGCGCCGTTGGCCGCGAGCCGTCGCACGGCTCCCAGGACAGCATGGTGTTCGACGCTGGTGGCGACCAAGCCCCCGCCGCGTGCGCGTTGCGCACCATGCAAGGCGAGGTGCAACGCTTCCGTGGCACCGCCGACGAACGCCAACTCTTCTTCGCGCACTCGCAACGCCACGGCGGCTTGCGCGCGCGCGTCGTCGAGCAAGGCCCGCGCGGCGCGTCCGGCGGCGTGCACGCTCGAGGGGTTGCCGAGGGACGCATCGAGCAGCTCGCCGAGCAAGGCGCGCACCTGCGGCCGCAGCGTCGTCGTCGCGTTGTGGTCGAGGTTGACGCGCGTCACGGGAATGGCCACGGTGTCGCCGACAGCGTGCGCAGGTACAGCGATTCGTACTCGCGCACGACGGAACCCCGCGCGAAGCGCTCGACGGCGATGGCGCGAGCTCGCGCGCCCATGGCTTGCGCGCGCGCGCGGTCGAGCAGCAGGGTGCGCAGGTTGGCGGCGAATGCCGCGAGGTCGTCGACGGGACTCAGCAGGCCGCACTCTCCGTGCGCCACCACTTCCGCGACGCCGCCCACGTCGGTGGCGACGACGCTCGTGCCGCACGACATCGCTTCGAGCGCCGAAAGTCCGAACGATTCGTCGGAAGAGCTCAACGCGAACACATCCGCCGGCGCGAGCAACTCCGGCAACGCGTCGCGTTCGCCGAGGAACAAGACGCGCGCTCCGAGGCCCAGCTCGCGCACGCAAGCGCGCGTGGCCGCGTGCTCCGGCCCGTCGCCGACGAGCACGAGGCGCGCGTCCAAGCCTTCCGTGGCGCGGTCGAAGGCGCGCACGAGCCACGGCACGCGCTTGATCGCGCGGAAGTTCGAGACGTGCACGACGGTGGGCGGACCATCGTGCGGTGCGCTCGCTGGTCGGAACAGATCGACATCGACGAAGTTGCGGACGACGTCGATGCGGCAAGCGCGTGAGCCGAAGTCGCGGCAGAACTGTTCGCGGGTGCGGCGCGCCAGGTTCTCGCTGACCGCCGTGACGCAGTCGCTTTGCTCCAGCACGAACTGCGTCAGCGGCGCGTAGGACGGATCGCTGCCGACCAGCGTGATGTCCGTGCCGTGCAGCGTCGTGACGAGCTTGGGAGCGCGCCGGTGCCGGTCCGCCAACGCGGCCTGCCGCGCGAGGTAGCCCGTCACCGCGTGCGGCAAGGCGTAGTGCGCGTGCAGGATGTCGAGGCCCTCGGCGCGGTGCTGGTCGAGGATCGCGCTGACGAGCGCCAAGTCATGCGGCGTCGAAGCGAACAACGGATACGGCAGGCCTTGCGCCACGTGCATCTGCACCGGGCCGCTGGAACGGGCGAGACGCGGCGGCGCGTCGTAGCTGAAGAGGTGCACCTGGTGGCCGCGGTCGGCCAGGCTCAAGGCCAGTTCGCTGGCGAGCACGCCCGATCCGCCGTAGGTCGGATGGCAAAGGATGCCCACCTTGAGCATCGTGGAGGCGCTGGCGCCGGGCTGGGTGGGCGGGAGGTTCATGGCGGCGACGCGTCGCTCCGCGCGACGGCCTGTCAGGGGCCGTCGGGCAGCGAGGACAAGATGGCGAAGGCGTCCGGTGGCAGCTCCGGCATGTCAAGTGAACTTGACGCCGCGACCTGGTTGGCGAACGAAGCGGTCGGCAGCGTCGGAGGTTGCGTCTCGCTGGTCGGCGCGAGCGCGGGCTTGGGCATGGGCTTGAGCTCGGCCTTGTCGGCCGGCGTCGCGGTGTCGGCCTGCGGCTTGGATGGCTTTGGCGTCGCCGTGCGGCGCGGGGGCGGTGGCCTGCGCGCTTTGGCCGCGGCGCGCCGCGCGAGCTCATCCGCCTCGAGCGGAGCCTTGGCTTGCGGGTCGTAGGCCGGCAGGCCCTGCATGTGCGCGAAGCGAGCCTCGCCTGCCAGCAGGAAGCGCGCGACGTCCATGTAGTCCTGGGCGCCGCTCGATTCGGCTGCGTAGCTGAAGATCGTCTTGCCGTACGAAGGCGCCTCGGCGAGCTTGACGTTGCTGCGGATGCTGACCGGCAGCACCTGGCCCTTGAAGTACGAGCGGATCTCGCCCAGCACCTCGCGCGCCAGTCGCTTGCGCGAGTCGTACATGCAAGGAAGGATGCCCGTCACCTGCAGCTCGGGGTTCAGCCGTTTCTTCAGCAACTGCACGACTTCGACGAGCTTGCTCATGCCTTGCAGCGCGAGGAATTCGGTTTGCAGCGTGATGAGCACCTCGCTCGCGGCGGAGAGCGAGTTGATGGCGAGAAGTCCGAGGCTCGGCGGACAGTCGAACAGGATGTAGTCGGCCGCATCGCGCCCGGTGCGGGCCTTCTCGGCTTCGTTCCATTCGGCCAAGGCGTCGCGCAGCACGAACTCGCGTCCCATGGCGCTGGCGAGTTCCAACTCGGCGCCCGATAGATCGATGTTCGCCGGCAACAGGCGCAAACCGGGGATGGAGGTCTCCACCAGCGCCTCGCCGAAGCGCCCTGCGCCGACCAGCACGCTGTAGCTGCTGCACTTGGTTGGATCGGGTTCCACGCCCAGCGCCAGCGTCAAGTTGGCTTGCGCGTCCATGTCGACGACGACGACTCGTCGTCCTTGCAACGCCAAGGCGGCGCCGAGGTTGGCGGTGGTCGTCGTCTTGCCGACCCCGCCCTTTTGGTTGATGATCGCGATGCGGCGCATGGTGTCGCCCTCGATTCTAGCAGTGGCGAGCTCCGCACGCGCCGGTCAAGCGCGTCTGTCGCGCCATGCGTCGGGCCGGCTTGGTCCGCGCCGCGCCGACTCGGCCAGCGGAACTGGGCGCGTCAGCGCGATCTCAGCCGAGCAGCGGATCGAAGCAGGGCAGCGGGCCGATGGCGAGCAACGGTTCTCCGTGGCGGACGCCGATGCGTTCGCCGTAGAAGCGGGCGCGCGTCTCCATGCGCTGCTGGATGTCCGATCCGTAGAGGAAGTGGCTGCCGTCGTCGGCGCGGCCATCGGGACGCAGCTGGCTCTCGTAGCAGGCCACCAAGTCGCGCTTGGCTGCCCACACGGAGCCGATGTCGACCACGAAGGTCGGGTCGAAGGGCACATGGCCCATGTAGTGGTAGAAGCGCGTCGGACGCCGCGCTTGGCCGCCACCAGTCGCTTCCGCCAGCTTCTTCAAGCCCGCGAGGTACCAAGCTTCGCGCGCGATTCGGCCTGCCGCCGCGTGGTCGGGGTGGTGGTCGATGTGGTGTTGGGCCAGCACCACGGAGGGCGCGTGGCGGCGGAACAGGGCCGCCAATCGCTCGCGTGCTTCGAGCGTGTCTTGCACGCGACCATCGGGCAGGTCGAGGTTCTCGCGCACATCGAGGCGCAGCATCTCGTTGGCGGCCGCGACCTCGCGCGCCCGGTCGGCGCTCGTGCCGCGCGTGCCCATCTCGCCGCGCGTCAGGTCGACGATGCCGATCCGGCGGCCCGCGGCCTTGAGCTTGAGCAATGCGCCCCCGACGCAGATCTCGGCGTCGTCGGGATGCGCGGCCACCACCAGCACATCGAGCTTGAGTCCTTCGCCGTCGTTCATGTTCCCTCCTCGGCCACGTCGGCGCCCAGGTGCAGCACGAGGTGTTCGCGCGGCAGCGCATCGAGCTGCGGAAGCAGTTCGCCGAGCCACTCGGTGCCGTGCGCGGCCACCAAGGGCAACGGACCGAAGACGCGTTCCTGCGGGAGTCCGCGCGGCGCGAGCGCGTTGTTGACGCGTCGTTCGTGGCGACGGCCCTTGCCAGAGCGGTTCTGCTGCACGCGCTCGGCCTTGACCACGATCTCGTCGACATTCTTCTTCAACTGGTCGCCGATGCGCTTCAAGTGCACCGCGAGTCCCTTGTCGAGCTCCGCGAGGTCCTCGCGGCATCCGTCGAGCGCGCGCGCTCCGTCGCGTGCCACTTGGCGCAAGCGCGTGAAGACCTCCGGCGTGGCGTGGACCTCGGTCTGTGGTTGCCACGCACCGCGCCCGGCGATGATTTCAGCGGCTCCGACGCCGAGTTTGGCGAGCGCGAGTCGCACCGCGGGTTCGACCACGGTGCAGGAGAGACGCGGGACGAAGCTCGTGCGTGGCAGATCCAACGCCGCGCGCACCGCGCCCAGTTGCGCGTGGTAGGCGAGTTCGCCATGTCCGCCGATGTAGGCGAGGTTCGGCAGCGCGAGATCCTGCACCAGTGGCCGCAACAGCGCGCCTGGCGACCAGTGGGCGGGTTCTTGGACGATTTCCGCGGCGAGCTCGCTGCTCGTGCGCGAGCCATCCTCGCCGTCGTAGCGCCACTCGCCGTCGATCATGCGCAAGGCGCGCCGCCCCTTGTCGTCTTGGCGGAACACGAGCGCGGCCTCGTTCGGATCGATGGCCGCGTCGTAGCCTCGCTCACGCACGGCTTGCGCGCCGCGCACGAGGTCTCCGAAGCAGTCGGAGGCCACCAGCCCGGCGAGTGCGCGCGAGAAGCGTGCCCGCAGCCAGTTGGGCTCGAGCACGACCAAGCCGTGAGGGCCGAGCAGCTCGATCATCGTGCGCGTCCAGGCGGAGGCGAAGCTCTCGCCGGCGCGTGGCAGGCACAGCTCCAGCGCCATCTGCGCGTGCGGCAAGCCATGCACTGCTTCCTCGATTGCGGCGCGCAAGGCGGACAAGCGGTGCTTCTCTTCGTCGAAGACCACGCGCGACAACGGCAGGCGGCCGGAGGACATGCCCGCGAGCCCGACCTTTTGGATGTCGATGTTCTTGTTGAGGAGGTGGAGGTGGTGGACCTCGGCGAGATCGTGGTCGTCGGCGTGGTTCCAGAAGATCGGCACGACCGGCCGCTCGAGGTGCTGCGTCAGCACGCGCGCCAGACGGACGGCGTGCAGTCCCTTCCACAGGTTGTAGAGCGGCGAGGCGCACAGTCCAGGTTGCTGGCCCGTCACCACGCACAGGGCGTCGGTGCGTCGCAGCAGGCGCACGGCGTCCAACACCGCGACGGGAGGTGCGAGGTGTGCGAGATGCGACTCCAGGGCGGTGGCGAGTTCGAGGCGGTCCTCGTCTTCGAAGCGTGATGGCGGCGCGACGAGTTCTTCGATGCCCATGGGCACGCGCACGAGATCCGGCGCGAGTCGGCCAGAAAGCGCGTCGCGCGCCATCGCGCCCGGCCCGTGCAGGTCGGCGCGCAGGTGCTCGAGGCGCAGTGCGTACATAGGAAGGGTTCGAAGCTTTTGGGGCTGCTGGGGCTTTGGATGGTTCAGGCCAACGTCCCGGTGGAGGGGACGCTCAACGCTGCGTTGATTTCGGCGATCATGTCGTCGATGGCGGCGCGTGCAGCGTCCTTCCAATGCAGCCCGGCGTACTTGGGCTGCTTGTAGGCGTACAGGATGCCGCGCGAGCTGTTCACGAGCGCACCGCGTCCGCGGCCGAGGAAGCCCCCTACCACATCGCGTGCACCGGCTCCTTGGGCTCCGTAACCGGGGATGAGCAGGGGCGTCGTCGGCATCAGGCCGCGTAGACGCGCCAATTCCGCCGGATGGGTCGCTCCTACGACGGCGCCGATGGAAGATAGATGGCACTTGCCCATAACTTGAGCGCCCCAGGCGGCCACCTCTGTGGCTACCTTTTCGTGCAACAGTGGCTGGCCGTGGTCTTGGAACAGGGCGCTGTGCTTGTTCGAGGTGCGCACGAGGACATAAATGCCCGTTCCTGTGCGAGCGCAGGTGTCGATGAAGGGCTGGACCGAGTCGGCTCCCAAGTAGGGGTTGATCGTGATGGCATCGCAGGTCGTGCCGCGGTCCTCGGGCGATGAGCCTTCCAGGAAGGCCTTGGCGTAGGCCTTGGCGGTCGAATCGATGTCGCCGCGCTTCACGTCGCCGATGACGAGCAGGCCCGCCGAGCGAGCGACCCCCACGACCTCTTCCCAAGCCTTGGCACCATCGGCGCCGTACATCTCAAAGAACGCGGACTGCGGCTTCACGGCCGGGACCTTGCCGGCGGCAACTTCGATGATGCCGCGCAAGAAGGCAGAACAGGCCTGCGCCTTGGCAGCACGGGGAGCCTTCGGGTCGCGCACCACGGCGTACTCTTCCGGGAGGGAGTCGACATGCGGGTCGAGCCCCACGAGGCAGGGGTTGCCGAGGCTGGCGATGGCGGCGTCGAGGCGGTCGGCGTAGGTCATGGCGTTGGCCGCATCTTAGTCAGTCCCTGCACGGCGTCGAGCGGCCCACGCAGGTGAAAAGGGCATGTGCGCAGGAAACGAGGGATGACGCGCCGCGTGGAACAGGCCTAGAGTTTGGTCATGCAGCCGTGCGACGACACCCCGCAGATCCACCAGCAGGCTGGCGGCAAATCCCGCTCATGGGTGGTTTTGGGGTGCTTCCTTACCTCGGTCGCGGCCATGGGATGTCGTACCACGGCGCGCGAAGAGTCCGCGGAGCTTGTGATCACGGATTCCACGGGGTCGGCCCAGACATCTGGTGTGGCGCGAGCGCCCGGCGTCGACGCAGCAAAGTTGGGTTCGGCTCCCGTCGCAACTCCCCTTGCGCCGCTGCCGGCCGCCGGCACGGCCTTGGGACGTCGCATCGCCAGTGGCAGCGATCCGGCCTATCCCGAGTTGTCGCGCAAGCTGCGCGAGGAGGGCAGCGTCGATCTCGCCATCGATGTTGCCAACGATGGGCGCTTGCGCGGCGCGCGCATCGTGGACGGCAGCGGGCATGCGCGCCTGGACGAAGCCGCGTTGGCCGCGGTGCGTGGGTGGACTTTCAAGCCACGCACGGGTGACGAGCCCAACATGGTCTATCGGCAGCGTTTCGTATTCCGACTCAAGTCGGCGCAGCACTAATCCGCGAGCGCGAGCAGGCGCTTGGCGACCCAATCGGCGAGCGGCAAGCCGCGCGGCGTCAATTGCCAATGCTCGTCGATGCAGGCGAGGACACCGTGTTCGGCGAGTGCACGCACCTCGCGCATGAGGAACTCGTCGTCGGATCCACAGGCTGCGCGCGTTTGCGCTTGTTCGCGACTGAGGCCTTCGCGCGTGCGCAAACCCAGCCACCACGTCTCGGCCAAGCGTTGCTTCTCGGTGGGCGTTTCGTCCCACGCTTGCGGTCTGCGGCCGTCGAGCGCTTCGCGAGCGTAGGCGCCGATCGCCTTCATATTGCCACTGCGCGTGGAGCCTTGCTTGGTGACGGCGCTTGGCCCGAGGCCGATGTAGTCGCCGTTGCGCCAGTAGTGGAGGTTGTGCGCGCACTCGCGGCCGACACGGGCGAAGTTGCTGATCTCGTAGGCAGGGCGACCACTTTGTGCCAGTCGCGCGCGCGTGTCCTCGAAGAAGCGCAGTTCCTGCTCTTCGTCTTGGCGGCGCAAGCGACCTTGCTCCAGCCAGCGGCGGAAGACGGTGTCTTCCTCGAAGGTCAGGTTGTAGGCCGAGACATGGTCCGGCTCGAGTTCGAGCACGCGCCCAAGGTGTTCGAGCCACTGTTCCAGTGGTTGGTCGGGCGTGGCGTAGATCAAGTCCACGTTGACGTTCAGTGCGCCTGCTTCGCGCGCCGCCGCGTACGCGTGAAACGAATCCTCAACGCCATGCACGCGGCCGAAGAGCTGCAAGGTCCCCGCGTCGAGCGATTGGAAGCCGATCGACAAGCGCGTGGCGCCCAAGGCCAGCAAGGTCTCGGCCTTCGCGCCATCGAGGCTCTCGGGGTTGCACTCCACCGTTGTTTCGCTGCTGCTCGAGCGCCAACCGCACAGATCGTCGAGACCATCGAAGAGCAAGGCGAGTTCGCCGGGTTCCAGCAAGGAGGGTGTTCCCCCGCCGAAGAACACAGTCGAGGGCGCGCGTGGGGCCCGCAGCTTGGCTTCTGCGAGGATGGCGCGGACCATGCTGCGGCGATCGTGACCCTCGGCCGGCACCGAGTAGAAGTCGCAGTAGTGGCACTTGGCCGCGCAGAACGGCAGGTGCACGTACAACGGGGTGCCGATGGAGGCTTGCACGGCGAGGTTGTAGCACGCGTGGCGCGTGAACGTAGAGAGGCGGCCCGTGGACCGCCTCCCCTATGTGTTGCGTTGGTCGGTTCGTGCTATTCGCGGCCGGCCATCGTGGCGTGCAACTTGCGCAGAGCATCGACTTCGATTTGACGTACGCGCTCGCGGGTCAGCCCGACGATGCGGCCGATCTCCTTGAGCGTCAAGGTCTCGCCACCGGGCGTGCCGAGGCCGTAGCGCAGGCGCAAGATGGTCGCTTCGCGCTCGTCGATCGAGTCGAGCAATTCGCCGAGGCGCTTGAGCAAGTCGGAGTCCTGCAATTGCTCGTCGGGAGTGCGGTCCTCGGCTTCGGCGACCGTATCTTGGTTGGCGGAGAGGACGTCGAGCGAGAGTTGCGGGCCCATGCCCGACACGAGGATCGTGCGACGCAGCAGAGGCCAGTTGTCTTCGGGGATGCCGATCTCCTCGGCGACCTCTTCGATGGTCGGTGCTCGGCCTAGGAGGTAGGTCAACTCTTGGCTGACCACGCGCCAACGCGAGATCATCTCGTTCATGTAGCTCGGCACGCGCACGCTCTTGACCGTGTTGGTCAGCGCGCGACGAATGGACTGTTTGATCCACCAAGTGCCATAGGTCGAGAATCGACAGCCTGCATTGGGGTCGAACTTCTCGGCGGCCTTCATCAACCCGATGTTGCCTTCGGCGATCAGATCCTGGAGGGACAGTCCTCGTTCGGCGTACATCTTCGCCACCGACACGACGAGTCGGAGGTTGGCGCGGATCATGTGCTCGCGAGCCTCGAGGTCACCGGCTTGGATGCGGTGTCCAAGCTCGATCTCCTGCTTCGCGGTCAGGAGCGGTACTTCGTTGATCTCGTGGAGATAGGTCTCCAGGCAGCGTTCGTTGGAAATGGGAGTTCTCCGTAGGGGTCGGCGGCGCGCGTGATGCGCGCTCAGGACGACGAATCGGACGAGTGGGAGGCTGTTCTTGACGCGACTCAGCCGGGACTTGTGGCTCGATGAACGCGACCCCGCGAACGATCGATCGCTTTCGGCGATCGAGGCGGAAGAGATGGACTCTCGGCGCCGCCTTGGAAGGTGCGGAGTGAAAGAGTTTCTGGAATGTCGCGGCCGGGTGGCTAGAAACCCAAGGCTAGGCGCTCTGCCAGGATCGGAGGCAGTCCTGCGCGCAAGATGCGCTGTTGCTCGCGTTCGATGTCGTAGGCCACGCGCAACAAGCTGTAGAGCTCGGATTCGGTGTCGTACACGGCGACCGCGGCCCGCGGATCGTCGTCACGCGGTTGGCCGACGCTACCCACGTTGACCAGCACGCGTTGCCACTCGGACAAGTCGACACGCGTGTCGTGCGTCCAGAACGTGCGGTTGATCTCGTCACGCAGCCGGCCTACCAGCAAGGGCCTGTGGGTATGGCCGATGAAGCACACGCGCTGGGGCTGCAGCGCCAACGACGGTTCCGCGTCAGTGCTGCTCATGATGTAGTCGAAGCGCTCTGGTGCGTCCCAAGTTGCGTGCGCGACTAGGATGTGTTCGTACTCAAGCCTCAGAGGCAAGTGGGCGAGATAACTGCGCTCCTCTGGTGACAGTTGCGTCGCGGTCCAGCGCGCGGCAAAGGCCGCAGCTGGGTTGAAGTTGTCGATCGGCAAGAGCCCCACCGCGGCGGCGTCATGGTTTCCCATGACGATGCGGACCTTGCGCTCGAGCAAGAGGTGCAAGCACTCCCGGGGCGCGGCTCCATAGCCGACCACGTCTCCCACGGAGACCACTTCGTCGACGCCTTCGGCATCCAATGCAGCCAGCACAGACCTGAGCGCGTTCAGATTGGCGTGGATGTCACCTAGAATGCCGTACTTCATGTGGTGCACCGCGCATTGCAAGGCAGGCCCCAAGGACGAGCCACCCTGCTGCGAGGAAGATCGAGACCATAAGGGGCCGATCCGGCCGGGGCCAGATATCGATCCACACACCTAGAGGGCTGTAGGTTGCGCATGTCGATCCGAACCAAGCCATGGCCACCAATAGGAGCGAACGAAAGAGAGCGGAAAGGTGGAGGCAGGAAGCCGTGAGCACCATCCCCCACCAACGCATCGCATCGATCCAATAGGGGGGAAACGCAGTCGCAAGAGGAGTGAGCACCAGCAGTAGACCAAGCCCAACTGCGAGTGTCGCCGTTAGGAATGCCCAATATCGGGGGGTGCCACCGAGCTGGCTAGCGGCCTTAAGAAGGGACGCTTGCAGCCAACATAGGACAGTGCTGGGGATGAGCCAGCTAATTACGTAAATCGTTTCAGAATAGGTGCTTAGGACGCTATCGAGGCTCAGGGCGGCGATTGCGGCGAAAGCTGCCGTAAGGAACGCCCAAAAGAGTCTGTGGCGTAGTGTCAGCGTCAGCCAAAGACAGACGTTGCTGGAAGTAGAACATGTCGTAACGGGAGTTGGGGACATGGGGCTACTTCTGCTTGTTCCGATACTTTGGAGCGCCTACTGTGCAGACAGGAGGACACATGTCAACTGAGCAAAGGCGTTTGGGTCGAGGACTGGGGTCGCTGCTGGGCAGCTCTGCTGCTACTCCGGTTGGGGTCAACGAAGGGGCCACTGAAATTTCACTGGACCGCATCGTTCCGAATGCCAGGCAGCCGCGCAAGCACTTCGACCCGGTGCACATGGAAGAGCTGGTGTCGAGTATTCAGCGGCACGGTGTTCTCCAGGCGATCGTCGTGCGACCATTGGGTGATCGATTCGAACTGGTCTCTGGTGAACGCCGCACGCGTGCAGCACGCTCCGCGGGCAGGACCACCATTCCTGCGGTAGTCCGCACGGACATCGCCGATGACCAGATGCTGGAGCTCGCACTCGTCGAGAATGTCCAGCGTCAGGATCTTGACGCCATTGAACGTGCCCAGGCTTTTCGGGAGATGATGAGCGCACTCTCTCTCACGCAGGAGCAGGTTGCTGACATGGTGGGGTTGAAGCGGTCTTCAGTGGCCAACCTACTGCGCTTGCTAGATCTGCCAGAGGCCGTCCAGACTGCCGTCCAGCGTGGTCTTATCTCCATGGGCCATGCACGCGCCTTGGCGGGGCTTCCTCAAGCTGACGACCAACTAGGGCTTCTGAACCGGGTTGTTCGCGAAGAGATGTCGGTCCGTGATACCGAGAAGGCCGTAGCGGAGCGCATCCGGCCGAAGAGCGTCGGCAAAGGTGTCAGTTCTGAGGGCGCCAATGGGACCCCCCCTTGGGTAACTGAGCTAGAAGGGCGCCTCCGCGAGGCTCTAGGTACGAAAGTAAGCCTGAACAACCAACCAGGGTTCAAAGGATCTATTCATATTGAGTATTACAACCGGGCTGACCTTGAGCGCTTGCTCGACCGATTGGCACCTAAGCCGATCGTCTAGGTGGCTGTTCCACGTGGAACAGTAAGCGAATGAGCCAAAAAGAAAGCGGGGTCAGCGCTTGCTAGCCCCGCTTTCCCATACCCGAAGAAAAGGGACTCAGAGCTTCGTGGCCTTGGTGATCACCGCAGGCATGTCAGGTCGATCCACGGTCCCTTCCGCAATCTCGAGCTTCTCGATCGCGTGGGCGGTGTCCATGCCACTCAGAACCTTGCCGAAGACGACATAGTCTTTGTCCAACTGGTTGGCGTCGGCCACAGTGATGTAGAACTGCGAGCCCGAACTTTGTGTATCACCACCCTGCTTGGCGGCAGCCAAAAAGCCTTCAAAGTGCTTGAGTCCTGATTCCTCGCGGTCAACTTTATAGCCGGGGCCGCCTGTACCCCAAGTCGCGGGTTCCTTGGCGCTGTCCTTGGTGTTAGGGCAACCAGCTTGGATCATGAACCCAGGCACAACGCGGTGGAACTTGATGCCATCGTAGTAGCCTTCCCCAACTAGCTTCAGGAAGTTCTCACAATGCTTCGGGGCGCGGTCGACGTAGAGGGCCACTTCGATATCGCCCTTGTCGGTGCTCAGCCGAACGCGTGGGGCATCCGCCGGGAGTTCAGGATTGCTTAATTGGTCGGCATTCGCAACCCGCCAAGCCTTCACGCCGGCTAGGCGGGTGCGCATCTCAGCCACAACAGAGCGCTTGGTGATATTGGCATCCGAACCGAAGGAGTAGGTGTCCAAGACAAGCGGATGCTTGGGGTGGTTAGATTCTAAGCGCTCCAGCGCGCGTACAGCGTCGTCGTAATCCTTGTTTTCGTAGGCATTTACGGCAGCCATATACTCAATCCAAGCAGTTGCGGAGCGTCCCTTGTGGGCCTCAGCGATGGCGAGCAGATCGGCGGTGGCGCCTCGCGGCAGACCTGTGGCATCCTCCGGAGCCTTTGAGCGGAAGTCCGCCCAAACGGCAACTTCACCCGCTTCGGCATCCAGTGCGGACTTGTGCTGCCAGATGGTCCAGGCCGTCAAGGCAACGGCAAGCACGGTGGCCAGCTTCCACCAACGTTCAACGAAAGTGGCAAGTCCGGACTTCTCCTCAAGAGGAGCGATGGTGACAGCTGTCGGGGCTTTGTGATCCGCCATGGGGTCGTTTTCGTGCCCAATTGGCCCCCACTTGAGGGGCGGATGGACACCTTTTGGGGTGAATCTTCGGGACGCGAACTTACTTCGTCAGCGTGTACCAGCCTGAGATCCGCTCCGGCATTCTACGAAGGTCGTTGCTGCACAACGCAAGCAAAAACAGGGCATCAGCTTGTGGCCGGCAGAGCCCTAGGTTCCCCCCTGATGTACGCTGCGCACACCAAGGGTGGAGTCCGCCCCCCTAAAGAGTGCCTAGCCATGAATGCTGTCCTGCTCGCCTTCGCCGTCGCTCTCGCTCCCAACCCCTCTTCAGTGCTGCGCGCCACGCCCGAAGTCCACTTCGAGGACTACGCCGGCATGATCCTCGATGCGGAGTACGACAAGAGGAAGAACGAAGCCGGCAAGGACCTCGCCAAGCTTTGGAAGTTGTACGAGTGGTGCGTCGCCGAGAAGCGTGACAAGGAGGCCAAGTCCACGCTGAAGGCGATCCTCAAGATCGACGCGAACCACAAGGAGGCGAATGTGGCCTCTGGCCATGTGTTCCTCGATGGCAAGTGGTTCACCTCCCAGAAGAAGGCGGACGAATACCAGAAGGCCAAGGAAGAGGAAGAGAAGAAGGCCCAAGGTCTCGTCTCGTACAAGGGCGAGTGGGTGCCGGCCGACGATGTGCCTTTTCTAGAGCGCGGCCTAGTCAAGGATGATCGTGGCAACTGGATCAGCGCCGACGAGGCCAAGAAGTTGGCCGAGGGCTGGTCGCGCCAGGACCTCGAATGGATCGACCCCAAGGAAGCGAGCAAAGTCGCAGCAGGATTGTGGAAGTGCGGCAGCGAGTGGCTGCCGCTCGACAAGGCCGACGAGTACCACAACGACATTGGCGATTGGTGGCGCATCCCCGGCGACAACTTCACCTTCTACTCGACGATCGCTCGCGGCACCTTGACCACGGCCGTAGCCGAGACGGCGGGCCATGCCTACGCGGACCTCGAGGGCATCTTCGGCATGAAGCCCCAGCTGGCGCCCATCGTTGTACTGCTGCGCGACGCGGAACAGTACGGCGCCTACGCAGCCGGCAGTGAAGAGGATGAGCGCTTCCCGACCGAGATCGATGGCTTGTCGTCGATCCACCACGCGTACTACGCGGAGATCGCTTTCGAGACGACGGGTGATCCGCGTTCCACCTATCTAGGCGCTGGCGTGGGCTACTGGGACGCGGCAGCGAAGGACGGCGACAAGTGGGGGGTGCACAGCGTGCGCCACGCCGCAGCGCAGTCGTGGCTGGAGGCGATCGATCCGAGCATGAAGTGGTTGGACAAGCTGCGCAAGGACGGCAAGGTGGACCCGCGTGGCTTCTGGGAGGAGAAACGCCTGCCTCGTTGGTACCGCTATGGGGCCGCTTCGTACGCCGAGCGCTACTTCAGCGATCCCACGGTGAAGACCGGAGGCGACAAGCAATGGGCGCGCAAGTGGAGCGTGTCCAACATCACCGCCAAGGGCGGTCTGCGCCAGCTGAAGCAGGTCTTCGAATTCAAGCTCGATTCTTCCATGGGTGGCGATGGGGCCAAGCTGATGAACGAAGCGGGCTTGCTCGTGGCCTTCCTGCAAGACGGCGGTTGCGAGCCCGTGCAGCAGAAGAACAAGGCCTTCCTCGAGGCTTTCCGCGCGGGCAAGGACAAGAAGACCCTCGATCCCCTCGTCAGGGCGCTCGAGACCGAGATCTCCAAGCACGAAGCGATGCTGAAGGCTTGGGCGGGCCTCTGATCCGATGCTGTCAAGTTTCCTTGTCAGCCTGCTGGCTCTAGCGCCGCTCGATCAACGCCACCTGCATCGCGCCGACGTCGACCTCTATGTCGAAATGTCCGATGCGCGCACTGCATGGCGTGCCATGCAGTCGGCGCCGATGGTGGCGATGATGACTGGCGAGCCCATGGCCAAGCTTGACGCGTTCGGCCAGCAGATGGGCTGGAACCTACGCTCGGCGATGGATGGCTTGCTGCCGCAGGCCGACCCGACGCGACCGGACGATCGCTTCTGGCCGTGGTCGGCCGCCACGAGCATGTCCATGTCCCTGTCGGGCCTGGAACCCGCGGGCGGAGAGTTGCGCGGCCTCATGGTCGCGGACTTCGCCGACGAGGCGGCGGCCGAGCAAGCCTTGCGAGCCATGGGCAGCCTCGCAGTCACCGACGCCAAGGCCGAGAGCATGCGACTATTCGGTCAGGACTTGCAGGTCGCGCGCTACAGGGCGGACGCCATGCAGCTGCGCTTGGCCGGCTGGTCCGTGCGCGCAGGTTCGCGCATCGTCGCGGGCATTGGCGCCACGGAGCCCGCCGACCTCGCCGCCATTGGCGCCGATGCGTCGATGGCCGCCCATCCGACGCGCCTCGACGACGAGGGCCTTGGCCCGCGCGCCGGCGCGTTGGTCTATCGCGCGTGGTCCGACCTCGAAGCCGTCGGTGCGGCCGAGTTCGGGGCGTTGTCCGGCGTGCTCGAGCTGCAAAAGTGGGCAGCGGGTTTCCTGCCCTTCGTCGGCTCGCGCGGCAAATGGCGGCTGGAGCTCGATGGCGCTCGCTTCGCCACCGAAAGCCTCGTCGAGCGCATCGGACCAGCCAAGGAATTGGATGCGTCGATGGGCATCGGACCCGTGCCTCCCGCGGCGACGGCCATGGTGCCGGTCGAGGCGGTGGGTGCCTGGACCACGACCATGGCGCCCGAGGCGCTCGAGCCATTGCTCGACCGGCTTCTCGGCCTCGCTGCAACGGGCGATGGAACCGGCGCCTTGTCAAAATCACTTGACAGGCCATGCGCCGTGTACCTCCTGCCCTATCCAGCTCTGATGCAAGCGGTGCAGGCTCCGCCGCGCGTCGTCGTCGCCATGCGCACGCTCGACCGCGCGGCCTTCATCGCGGCCATGGACGCCAAGGCCGCCGCCGTGCTCGCCGCCGATTCCAAGCAGCGCGTCGACTCCAAGCCGTACCGACGCCAGCCGATGTGGGTCTTCGCGGCGGAAGAAGAGCCCGCGGCGGCGGTGGCGTCCCCCGCGCCCGCTGGTCCACTGGGTGCGATGGGGGCGGTCGACTTCGCCATGCGGCCGACCGTGGCGCTGCACGGCGACCGCGTGTTGCTCGCGCTTTCGCCGACCACGGCGCGCAGCGAGATCAAGCGCCTCATCGACGAGAAGGAGGGCTCCGCGCCGCATGCCTTGGCGTCGTTGGGCATGGAGGGCGCCTTCGAGGTCTCGACGATGGATTGGTCGCGTTTGCTTGGCGACCTGTGGGACCAGGCCCGCGGCTTGGTGCCGATGTTGGCCCAAGGCGGCACGGAGCCCGTCGACCTGTCCTTGTTGCCGACGAGCGTCGACTTGTTCGGTGCGCTGCAACCGACCCGCTCTTTTGCACGTCGCGTCGCGCGCGAGGGTGGTGCGCCGTTGATCCATGCGCGCAGCGAGTCGAGTTTCGGTCCCGAGACCCCGCTCATGCTCATGGGCATGCTGTACGCGGGCATGAGTTCGCGCCAAGCCCCCCCGGCCGAAGCGGAATTGCTCGAGACCAAGCCGGCGACGAAGGCCGCCGAGCCGGTCGCGGACGATTCGCAGGCGCGCACCACCAAGGCCTTGCGCAGCGTCAAGACTGCGCTCGCGGTGTACAAGTCCCAAGCTGGACGCTTCCCCGCGTCGCTCGATGAACTCTTGCGCGGGACCGATGCCTTCCCCGACGGCTTCCTGCCTGAGAAGCGCATGCCCTTCGACGCGTGGAACCGCGCCTTCGTCTACGAACCCACCGCGGATGGAGCTAGCTACGCGCTGCGCTCCAGCGGCCCGGATGGAGTCGACCAGCGCGGCGCCGGCGACGACATCAAGTCGCCGTGACGAAGAGGCCGACGCTCCGTCGTCGCTTCAAGCATGCGCGACGCCGCGTCGGCGTGGCGTTGGGCGACACGCTGTTGCCGCCCGTGCTCGAGGCCTTGTCGCGCTCGTGGAACCTCGAGCTCGTCGATCGCCACAACCTCGAAGACACCTTGCGCGCCGAACGCGGATGCTTGCTGGCCTTGTGGCACGGTCGAATGGTCTGCGGGTTGCCGCAATACGGCCGGCGTGGCTTCCAAGTGCTGGTCTCCATGAGCGGTGACGGCGACGTGAGCGAGAAGTTGTTGCGGGGCTTCGGCTACGGCGTCGTGCGCGGCTCCAGCAGTCGCGGTGGCGCGCGGGCCTTGCGCGAGATGTTGGGCGTGCTCGATGCAGGCGCCGCTTTGGTCGTGACGCCGGATGGACCGCGCGGTCCCCGTCATGCGATGAACTTGGGCCTCGCCTGGATGAGCCGCGCCACCGGTCGCGCCATCGTGCCTCTGGGCTTTGGCGTGGACCGCGCATGGCGCGCCCGCAGCTGGGACAGCTTCACGGTGCCCAAGCCTTTCGCTCGCATCGCCCTCGTCCATGGCGCGCCCATCCGCGTCGGTCGCGAGGGCGGCGAGGCCGAGCTCGAACGCGTCACCCATGAAGTGCGGCGCGCCTTGTTGGACGCCGAACAACGCGCCTTCGACCGCGTAGGGGCGGTGCGCGATTGGTGACCCGCGTGGGATCAGCGGGCTGGTCCTATCCCGACTGGGAAGGTCGCGTCTATCCCGACCACAAGCCGCCCGGCTTCCATCCACTGGCGTGGATGGCGCGCTGGTTCGACTTGGTGGAGATCGACGCCAGCTTCTACGCCACGCCGCGCGCCGAGCATGCGCAGCGCTGGGTCCAATTGGCTGCGGCGCGCGAGGACTTCCGCTTCAGCGCCAAACTGCTGAAGGAGTTCACCCACGCCCCCGAGCCGAACGATCCCGCCACATGGCTGCGCTTGGTGGAGGAGTTCCGCGCTGGACTCGAGCCGATCTGGAAGGCGCGCCGTCTGTGGTGCCTCTTGGCGCAGTTTCCTGCCAGCTACCAAGCCACGCCGTCGAACCTGCGCCGCATCGGCAAGCTCAAGGTGCTGTTCGATCCTTGGCCGCTCACCGTCGAGCTGCGCCACCGTTCGTGGTTCGAACCGCCTCTGCTCGACTCGCTGCGCGGCTTGGGCGTGACCGTCGCGCACATCGACCTGCCTCCGTCGTGGAGCCATCCCCCCGCATGGTTCCAGCCGTTCTCGCCGCGCGGCTACCTGCGCCTCCATGGCCGCAACGAAGCCACCTGGTTTCGCCAAGGCGTGGGGCGCGATGCGCGCTACGACTACCTCTATGGACCCGCTGAATTGGACGAGCTGCACCAAAGGGCGGCCCGCATCGCTGGCGAGGTCGATGAATTGGCCGTGGTGACGAACAACCACTTCCGCGGCGCGGCCGTGGCCAACGCCTTGGAGCTGTCCTCGCGCCTGAGAGCGGGTCCGGTGGCAGGACCGGGTGAGATCGTGGCTGCCTACCCTCAGTTGGCGGCGCGCGTGAGGGTCGAGGGCCAGCGACAGCTGTTCTGACAGCCTCGATCCCGTTGGCAGGACGATCGGTCGCGGGGTGTTGTGCCAACGGACCCGATCGCGGGCCCCTTCGTAGCGTGGCGACTTGCAGCCGCGGGGGGGCGGCTTGCTACGATCGCGGGATGCCAGAGGCCCCCCGATCTCCACCGGGGTGGCATGGCGCGCCACTTGAACGCCGACACGCTGCTCATCTGGGCCTACATGGCCACCCTCGGTCTGCTGTTCATCTACGGCCTGCATCGCGTGTGGCTGCTGTGGCGTTTTCGCTGGGGCTCCGCACGCCCGTCGCACGGCCCCGCGCAACCCTTGCACGAGCTACCCGTCGTGACCGTGCAGTTGCCGGTCTACAACGAACGCACTGTGGCGGCGCGGCTGGTTCGCGTCTGCGGTGCGCTCGACTGGCCTCGCGACCGCTTCGAGATCCAGGTGTTGGACGACTCCAACGACGAGACGCGCGACATCGTCGACGAGGAAGTGCGCCTATTGGTGGCCGCCGGCATCGACGCCAAGGTCGTGCGCCGCGCCGACAGGGTCGGCTACAAGGCAGGTGCCCTGGCTCACGGCCAACGCAGCGCGCGCGGCGAGTTCATCGCCATCTTCGACGCCGATTTCCTGCCGCAGACCGACTTCCTGCACCAACTTGTGCCGCACTTCGTCGATCCGAGAATCGGCATGGTCCAGGCTCGCTGGGGACACGACAACCGCGACGACAACTTGTTGACGCGCGCCGAGAGCGCCCTGCTCGACGGCCACTTCGTCATCGAGCACACCGTGCGGCACGACACGGGCGTGTTCTTCAACTTCAACGGTACCGCGGGCATTTGGCGCCGCGCGGCCATCGACGAGGCGGGCGGTTGGCAGCACGACACGCTGACCGAGGACCTCGATCTGTCCTACCGCGCCCAACTGGCGGGATGGCGCTTCATCTACAAGCCGATGGTGGTCGCGCCCGCCGAAGTTCCGCCCGACATCGCCGCCTTCAAGAGCCAGCAGCACCGCTGGGCCAAGGGCAGCGTGCAGGTCTGCAAGAAGCTCGGTTGGCGCATTCTCGCTTCGCGCGAGCCGCTGAAAGTGAAGCTGGAGGCCATGGCGCACCTCACCGGCAATGTCGGCTATCCAACCGTGTTGCTGCTGGCTCTGCTGCTGCCGTTGAGCACCACTTTGCGCGCCGACTTCGCGCCGTGGCTGTCCATGGCGCTCTTCGCCACCTGCTCCCTGTCGGTGGTCATGTTCTACGAGCGCAGCCAGGACGCCATCGGGCGTCCGTTGGGTCGCCGCTTGATCGACTCCTTCGCCGCCATCCTGCTCGGCATCGGCATGTGCGTCAGCCAGACGCGCGCCGTGTTCGAGGGCGTGTTCGGACGGACCGGCGCCTTCGTGCGCACGCCCAAGAAGGGCGACGCGCCGCGCGCCAAGCGCTACGCCACGGCGCTCAAGGGCTTGCCGGGCGTGGAGCTGCTCTTCGCCGCGTGGTTCGGCTGGGGCATGTGGCGCGCGGTGGAGCTGGAACTGTGGACTTCGCTGCCGTTCCAGGCGCTGTTCTTCGCCAGCTTCGCGTGGGTGGGGGCGTTGACGCTCGTCGACCGCCTGCGGCCGCTGTCGCCAGCTCCTCCGGTCGCGGTGGACTCGACCAGCAGCCTGTCGGCGCAGGGCTGAGGTCGCGGCGCGTGTACCCGCCGGGCACCGTCAAGTTTCTTTGACCACGTTTTCGTGACAATGCGCCGCCCACGGTCCGGCGGAGCATCTTCACCGCGGCTTGGACTGCGCGATCAGGCCCTGGCGATCAGGCCCTCGCGCCGGTTCCGACTTCGCGCCTCAGGCTCCGCCCTTGCGCGCCGTGAGCAGATCGACCAAGTCCATCTTGGTGACGATGCCGAGGAGCCGCTCGGACTCGTCCACGACGATTCCCACCATGCCGGTGGAGAAAACCTCGAGCAGCTTGCCCGCGTCCTCGCTCGCCACCAAGGTTCGCACGTTGCGGAACATCACTTCCGCCACCGCGCTCGACAGGCTGGCACGCCCGTCGACGAGCTTCGCCAGCAGGTCGCTCTCGGTCACGATGCCCACGAGTTGTCCGCCGTCGACGACCGGCAGTTGGCTGACGCCATGTTCCTTCATGGCCATGACGCTGTCGGCCACGGTGTCCGCGGTCGAGGCGGTCACCAGCTTGCGCGGCGGCAGGTTGCGCAGCAGGTCGCCCAGCGAGTTCGTCTCCCACTGGCTCTCGACGAAGCCGTTCTCCTTCATCCAGCGATCGTCGAGGAACTTCGTCATGTAGTTGCGGATCGAGTCCGACAGGATGACGACGACGCGCTTGCCGGGGCCGTTGCGCTTGGCCCATTCCTTGGCGGCCCACATGGCCGAGCCCGACGAACCGCCGCACAACAGGCCTTCCTGGCGGATCAGGCGGCGCGCCATGAGGAAGGACGGCCGGTCCTCGGTCTTGACCCACTCGTCGACCAGCGAACGGTCGAGCACGTCGGGGATGAAGTCGTAGCCGATGCCCTCGACCTTGTAGCTGTGGATCGGCCCCGGGCCGGCGAGGATCGATCCCTTGGGGTCGACGCCGACGATCTTGACGCCCGGCACCTTCTCCTTGAGCTTCTTCGCCGTGCCGGTGATGGTGCCGCCGGTGCCGGCGGTCATGACGCACGCATCGAGCTTGCCGTCGGTCTGCTTGAGGATCTCCTCGGCCGTGCCTTCGTAGTGCGCCGCCGGGTTGTCCGGATTGCCGTACTGGTCGAGGATGTGCGCGTTGGGCAGGATCTCCTTCAACTGCTTGGCGACGCCGATGTGGCTGCGTGGCGAATCCCATGCGGCCTCGGTGGGGGTGCGGATGATCTCGGCGCCCAAGGCCTCGAGCACGACCTGCTTCTCGCGGCTCATCTTCTCGGGCATCGTGATGATCATGCGGTAGCCATGCACCGCCGCCGCCAGCGCGAGGCCGATGCCGGTGTTGCCGCTCGTGGGCTCGATCAACGTGTCGCCCGGCTTGATGCGGCCCTTCTTCTGCGCTTCGAGCAGCATCCGCTTGCCGATGCGGTCCTTGATGGAGCCGCCGGCGGAGAGGTACTCGCACTTGGCGAGGAACTCGCAGCCCGTGTCCTTGCCGACGTTCTTGAGGCGCACCAGCGGCGTGTTGCCGACGGCGTCGAGGATGGAATCGTAGATCTGGCCCATGGCTGTCGTTCGCTTCGCCGCCGGGCGCATACGGCACCCTGTCGCGGAACGCGCATCGTTCCCCATCGGCCGCGCTGGCGCAAGGTGTCGTCGTGCGAACGCGTCGCGCGCCGCTCAACGCGTCGGCGGTCGCAGCACGAGCTCGCCATCGGCCGCCATGTCCACGACGAGTCGCTCCAGCACTCGCCGGTCGAGCAGTCCCGCGGCGTCGACGCGCTTGCCATTGCACAAGTCGTAGCGCCACAGGTGCCACGGGCACACGACCGTGCCGCCCGCCACGGTGCCTTCGAACAACGGCCCGTCCATGTGTGGACAGAAAGCCTGCACGCACACCGGCGCGCCATCGACGAGGTACAACGCGTAGTCGCCCCACGGCGTCGCCACATGGCGTCCGCGCTGGCTGGACAGGTCGGCGACGCGCAGCCCGCTCTTGTGGGGCGCTGAAGGGCGGGGGGGGTGCACGAGGGGAACCTAGCCCCGAGGGCCCGCAAGCGCCACAATCGGCGACCCTTGGTCCAGGAAACCCTCGTGCTCAAGCTGCCTCCCTCGGCAGCCTCGGACTTGCGCCGGCGCCTGCAGCCCGGCGCCTTCGAGTGGCGGTCCGTTCCGCATGCCGCCTTCTCGGCCAAGGGCGAGGGCACGGTCGTCACCTTCTACGAGTCGGGGAAGCTCCTCCTGCAAGGCCCCGATCCGGCGGGCTTCGCCCTGCGCTGGTTCGATCTGCATGCCGCCCCGAGCACCGCGCCGGCGAAGACCGCTTCGCGTGCGACTTCGTCCGCCGACTCGAGCGCGGTCCGCACCGCGTTGGTGCCAACGATCGGCAGCGACGAGTGCGGCAAGGGCGACTACTTCGGGCCGCTGGTCGTCGCAGCTGTGCGGCTCGAGCCCGAGGAGGCGCGCGCCTTGGCCGGATCCAATGTGCGCGACTCCAAGACCCTGACCGACGAGATGTGCCTGCGCCTCGGCGGAGCGTTGCGCGCGCGCCACCAAGTCGCCGTGCGGCGCCTGGATCCGCCCCAGTACAACCAGGCGCATGGGCGGCCCGGGGCCTTGAACGGGATCCTCGCCGACCTGCATGCGCAGGCGATCCGCGAGTTGGCGCGTCCGCAGGACCGCGTGGTGGTCGACCAATTCGCCGACGAGCGCCTCGTCGCCTCGCGCCTCGCCGGGCTCGACATCGACCTCGAGCAACGGCACAAGGCGGAGAGCGAACTGGCCGTGGCCGCCGCGAGCATCGTGGCGCGCGAGGAGTTCCTGACTGCCATCAAGGAGCTCTCCGAACGCTACGGTGTCGAGTTGAGGAAGGGCGCCGGCGCACCCACCGACGCGTCCGCGCGCGAGTTCGTGCGCTTGCACGGGCGCGGGCCCTTGGGCGCGGTGGCGAAGCTCCACTTCAAGAACACGCAGAAGATCCGCCTGTGAGTGCCGCCGCGAGGAAGCTCCGTCTCCATGGGCGCCGCGCGTCCTCGGCACGCATCCACTCGGCACGCATCCACTCGGCGGCGGGCAACTTGTTCGCGGTCTTCGATGGTCGCGAGATGCCCGTCGACGAGCGCACCTGCGACTTGGCGCGCGCCTTGTGCGCGGCGCCTGGCGGCACCTCGACTTCGCGCGCCCTGAAGCTGGACGGCCTGATCGTCGTGCAGCCCGGCCACGATCGCGAACGGTGCACGATGCGCATCTGGAACGCCGACGGCAGCGTGCCGGAGACCTGCGGCAACGGCTTGCGCTGCGCCGCGAAGCTCGCGCGCGAGGAAGGGCTGGTGGCCCACGATCGCTTCGTGATCGACGATGGCGCCGGTGCCCACGATTGCGTCGTCGAGCGCGTCGACGGCCTCGTCGTGGGCGCGAGCATCTCGATGGGCCGGCCGCGCGTGGAGGCGCTGCAACGCTTGCTGGTGGTCGAAGGCGCGTTGGTGTCGGCGACGCTCGTCGACGTGGGCAACCCGCATTGCGTGCTGCAAGTCGCCTCGGTCGCCGACGCGCCGGTGGCGACGCTGGGTCCCCGCCTGGAACGACATCCGGCCTTCCCGCGCGGCGCGAACATCGAGTTCCTCGCCCTGCGTGGCCCGCACGAGGCGGATTTGCGCGTTTGGGAGCGCGGTTGCGGCGAGACGCAAGCCTGCGGCAGCGGCACGGTCGCCGCCGCCGTCGCCGCCATGGCATTGGGACGCGCCCAATTGCCCATGGCGCTGCGCCTGCCCGGCGGGACTTTGCATGTCGCGCGTCGTCCCGATGGCGAGGTGCTGTTGACCGGCCCGGTGTTGGAGCTGCGCCGCGGCTAGCAGCTTGGCGGAGCCATCGTTTCGCCAGCGCGCGCCTGCTTGTCGTTCCCGCCCCGCCACCCACGCCACATACAGCCATGACGCCCATCCGGCCGTGCTGATCGCGATAGACTCGCGCCGTGGTCCATCTGCCGCACCTGTTGCTCGTCGTGTTGGCGCAAGGGTTGCTGGACGCGGCCGAAGCGACCTTCGAACCGCGCTGGTGGTTGGTGTTGGCGAGTCTCCTCCTGCCCGAGGTCTTGGCGCGAGCCTGCCGCGCCGCGTACGGCTCGGGGCGCTTCGTGCTTGGTGGACGATTGCACGCCCTGTTGCGTTGGAGCGGTCCGGCGGCGCACGCCAGCGCGTTGTTCCTCGGTGGCTGGAGCGCGTTGCTGGCGCAGGCCGCGGGGCGCCCGTTGTCCGTTTTCGATTGGCCGTCGGCGTGGCATGCCGCCATGTTCATGCCTTGGATGTGCGCTGAGCTCTGCGCCATCGATGCGCGGGCGCGCTTGTTCGTCGCGCAGCGTGATCGAGCGACTTGGCGGCGGCACCAGTGGCGTTCGTTGGGAGCCACCTTGGCGCCGGTGGCGTTGTATGGCGCGTTGGCGGGCGCAGTCGGCATGTCGGAGGTGCTGCGGGTGCGAGTCGAGGAGATCGGGCTGTACGAGGCCGCGTTCATCGTGGCGCTGCTCGCGGCGACCTTGGCGTGGATGCCCCGGGTCGTCGCGTGGGCTTGGGACACGCGCGAGTTGCCGCGCGACGAGCGGCGCGCGCGTCTCGAGGCGTTCCTCGAACGCCACGGCATCGCAGGCACGCGCCTCGCCGAGTGGCGCACCGGGTACCAGACGGCCAACGCCGCAGTGGTGGGCTTGTCGCGTCGTTCGCGCACGGTGTACTTGTCGGACTCGCTGTTGGCGCAGATGGACGATGCCGAGCTCGAGGCGGTGCTGGCGCACGAAGTGGCGCATGTGCGCCTGCGCCATGTGCCCTTGTTCCTCGTGGTCTCCGCAGGATGGATCCTGTTCGTCGATCTGCTGGCGCGCCACCACGCGCTCGAGCATCCGTGGTTGGCCTTCGCGTGCCTGGGCGCGGGTTTCGCGGCGTGGTTCGCCGGGTTCACTTGGTTGTCCCGGCGGGCGGAGCTGCAAGCCGATCTCCACGCCATCGCCATGCTCGGCGATCGCCGGGCCTTGGTGCGCGCCCTCGAGAAGGTAGGGGGCCGCCTGCGCGATGTCGCGGGTTGGCGGCACTTCAGCGTGGCGGACCGGGTGCGATTGCTCGATCGCGCCGCGGGCGATCCAAGCTTGCGTCGCGGACTGGATCGCACTTTGCGCCTCGTCGCCGTCGGGGCCGTGCTCTTGGCGCTCCTCGGTGGCGCGTCGCATGCCGCACGCTTGGTGCGCGAAGCTCCGCAGCAGCACATCTGGGCCGACTTGCGGTTGGGGCTTTGGAGCGCGGCGAATGCGCGCCTCGCGCATCATGGCTCGACGGACGACGGCCTGCGGCGACTCGTCGAACGCGCGCGCGCGCTGTCGCCCGCGGACAAGGACGCCGTGGATCTCGCTCGGCGCGCGGCGCAGGCCTGGCGCGAGGGACGCGGCGAAGCGGGCGTCGAGTGGCTTGCACTGGCCGCCTTGCGCGATCCGTCGCGTTGGTCGCTGGCCGCGGATGCCGCCGCGCGTGGCGACGAAGCGTCCGCGCGCGAAGAACTGGCGATGCGACTGGACCGGGAAGGCGCGGCTGGACCTGGGCGGCGCTCGTCGCCTTCCGTCAAATAAATTTGACGACCTGTCCGTTGGCCTAGTACGACAACCCGTTCTTGCGCAGATGGCTGAGCGGTTCGCCTTCGTGCAGCAAGCCGCCGGCCTCGACCGCGGCCACCACCAACACATGGTCGCCCGCGTCGCAGCTCGTGCTCGCGCGGCACTCGAGCCACGCGAGCGCCTCCACGAGGTGCAGGCTGCCCCCCGGTCCCTTGGCGGTGGCGAGGCCCGCGAAGGGCTCGTCGGACTTGAGGAAGGGCGCCATCAAGCCCCGGCTGGCGGCGTCGAGGATCGACACGCCGAACGGGGAACTCGAGCGCAAGGCGGCGAGGTGCGGACGGTCCTTCGCGACCGCCACCACGATGCTCGGCGGCTCGAAGCCGCACTGCACGAGGAAGCTCGCGAGGAACCCGCTCGAGGCCCCATCCACGTCGCAGGAAACGATGTACAGGCCGCTCGGAACGCGCCCTAGGGCGCGGGCCAGCGGAGTGGGTTCGGGGCGCGTCATAAGTGCTTGTTTCGAAGTTAGTTCTACGCACCTCTCTGGGTGGATTCCAAGCCCCGAAACGCGGACAATGCGTGGCCCCTCCGCAAGGTGCGTCCACGGCGCCCTCGACGCCTCGTTCCGGGCGCGTCGGGCTGCCCCGCCGCCGCCTGGCGCGCCCCCGCGCGCCGACTCGCGAACGACGCGGCGCACCATGTCCGCGGAGGACTCGAGCGACGCATGAGCCAGAGCGAAACCACCCCTCCGACGACGCCGCCCTCGAGCATCGAACCGCGCCTCATCGAGCGCGAGATGCGCGAGAGCTACCTGACCTACGCGTTGTCGGTCATCCATTCGCGCGCCTGGCCCGATGTGCGCGACGGCCTCAAGCCTTCGCAGCGCCGCATCCTCGTGGCGATGAACGACC
>SXGR01081589.1_pt1 | contig 27829 bp, 28 predicted proteins | sample 3174711 | NCBI WGS metagenome assembly SXGR01 (sample SAMN11356860, study PRJNA531348) | freshwater metagenome | isolation source: freshwater sample F1-60 | place: China: Fuxian Lake, Yuxi | collected 2017-12-25
AGGCAGTGGGGAGCAGTCTGTCTGACTTTTTGGGACACGTTATTGAGCTTGCGAGAGGAAAGAAATAATTGATTTTTATATACGGTGAGAGTATAGTGCCTACAGGAAAGGCTTTTTATGAATGGATTATGTGAAGGTTGTAGGTGTGGGAGGCACGAGGATTGCATTCCCAAAGAACCAGGTGGTTTTAAATGCACCTGCGCCCAATGCCTGGCGCAGAAGTTTAACCTATTGAAGGATTCTGGGATTGAAACTCGTCTCAAACGGCGGCGACAGTGGAAAAGGAGGTGACAGGGAAGCTCTGCCGATGAAAGTTGGTTTTTTTTGGCAATTCCCAGAAATAAAGAACTGGCGGCGCTTGATTTTTACACCCATATTAGGTATAGTACTATGGTTCGTTTGTGTGCTTTAAACACATACGGGCCCTTAGCTCATCTGGTAGAGCACCTCATTTGCAATGAGGGGGTGGCAGGTTCGAGTCCTGTAGGGTCCACAAATAAAAAATCCGCTTCTCAAAAGCGGATTTTTTATTTGTGGACCCTAGAAAGCGAAGCTTACGGCAGGACGAAAAGAACCCTGAGTATATTTTTGAGAATGTACCCATTTGAAAAAATACGAAGGGGCTCCAGCTCCCTCAGGCATAGCACCCTTCTCCGGAAGTGTGCTATTTTTATTTTCCTGCTATACTTTCATGATGAAATTAAAAACCGTATCTACTACTATAATTACAGTAATTATAGTAGTAATTTCTTCCTGGCTTTTGTCGCCTTTATGGAAAGATACTCGTGTTGACGAGGTTTTTCCCACTCCGACTACATCAGTCAGAGTGGGTGATGAAGGGGCTATAAAACCTTCTCAGTCGGAGGCTTCTCCTACTATTGTGGCTGTGGGTGTCTTTAGTGGTTTTGATAGTCTACACAATGGCTCGGGTACGGTAAAATTAATTACGGATAATACGAAAACATATATTCGTTTCGAGCCTGATTTCAAAGTAACAAATGGACCAGACTTATATGTGGGTCTTGGAAAGAATGGCAAGTATATGGCTTCTGCGGAAATCGCGCCTCTCAAAGGAAATTTGGGTTCACAAAATTATCTTTTGCCAGATACAGTAAATATTTCAGAATATAATGAGGTATGGGTTTGGTGCAAAGCTTTCTCGGTACCATTTGCTCGAGCGATACTCAAATAGTGCATATCTGTAAAACCATGATCAAATCTCTCCTTAAAAAAATTGTTCCAAAGCAGATATTTTCGAGCTATTACTATGCTCTTGCGATAGGCTCAGCTCTCTACTACGGCCAGCCCTCAAAAAAGATGATAATCATTGGTGTGACGGGGACAAAAGGCAAGACCTCCACAGCCAATTTTATTTGGGCAGGACTCAGTAAAAAATACAAAGTTGGTATGATCACGAGTGCCAATATCCGTATCGGTGATCAGGAAGAGCTCAATGCATATCACATGACCATGCCGGGTCGTGCGACCATTCAGCGACTGATGAAAAAAATGCTCGATGCGGGCTGTCAGTATTGTGTGGTAGAAACTACCTCGGAGGGTATCAAACAATTCCGTCACAAAGGTATTGTATACGATACACTCGTCTTCACCAACCTTACTCCAGAGCATCTCCCGTCGCACGGCGGAAGTTTTGAAAATTATAAGCAGGCAAAAGGCGCTATTTTTAAAGAGTTGTCAGAAAGGCCAAAAAAGGTAATTGATGGAAAAGAAATCACTACTACTATCATAGTCAATGCTGACAGTGAGCACAGAGATTATTTCTTAGGATTCTCTGCTCAGAATAAAGTCACTTACAGTATAGTCAACCCGTCTGATTTTCAGGTCAAAGGCTCGATACATACGCCACTAGGACCTCAATTTACCCTAGGAGAAGCGAGCTACCATCTCTCGATACTGGGTACATTTAACATATACAATGCCTTGCCGTCAATTATTATTGCGGAGAAAGCGGGGCTCAGCCCCGCCGATATTCAGGCGGGGCTAGAAAAGCTGACGCTGATCCCTGGCCGAATGGAACAGATACAAGAAGGGCAAAACTTTTCAGTGATTGTCGACTATGCACATGAGAAAGAAAGTATGGGAGCACTCCTTGCCACAGCAAAATCGATGCGACCAGCAGGTAAAAAAATCATTGTGGTGCTCGGGGCTGAGGGTGGTGGACGAGATAAAGCAAAAAGACCGGCGATGGGAAAAATAGTGGGGGAGCAGGCAGACTATGTCCTCGTCACGAACGTCGATCCATACGAAGATGATCCAAAAGAGATCATAGAAGATATCGCAGTGGTGGCAGAGCGATGTGGTAAGGTGCGTGGCGAAAATTTATTTACTATTTTAGATAGAAAAGAGTCAATTGCAAAAGCACTTTCTCTCGCCAAATCAGGAGACATCGTCCTTTTGACAGGTAAGGGAGCTGAGCAGTCGATGGTGGTGAGTGGCGCAACGGTTCCTTGGGATGATCGAGAGGTGGTGCGGGGGCTTTTGAGAAAAGACTAGGTTTTTTTGGATAATATTGGTGACAAAACTCGTTGAGCCTTTCTGCCAAACGGTGGCTTAAACTCGTGGAGAGCTGTTTTCGGCACATACGGCTCAATAGAGCCACGCTCAAAGGCTAAACCCATGAGTTTAGCCTTTGAATTTTTTAGAGTGTTTCTGTCAACCAGCAAAATACAGCCAAAACCGCCCGAAAGGGCGGTTTTGGCTGTATTTTATACTATTTTATTACCACCTAAACCCTACGCCGTTGGAGCAACATCCTTCTTTGCTGCTGCTACGCCAAGCCAGAGGATCACTACACCGAGTACAACATGGAGCCAGTTGTCAGCGCTGTTGACCTCGATAAATCCAAGCACTGGACTTGCCATAGTAAAGCCAAGTACTGCAACGAGGAGGTATACTACACCGACCACCTTGAGTGCAAGAGATGCCTTGTCTACTGCAAACCATGCAACCGCAAGGAAGACGAGACCAACGAGAAGATGGATCACATCATGAGCGGTGTTGGTGTGGAAAAGTGCGCCTTCGTCAGGTCCAACGATCGGTGTGCCGATCATGCCGAGCACTGCCACGAGTACAAACACAATACCAAATACGAGACTTGTTGTTTTTGCCATATATTTTATGTAAGTTAATTGATAATTTTTTAAAAAGACTGCTGAGCTGAGTAACGACCTTTCTTAATATCTAATTATATACTCGATTTTTGACAAAAAACATACCCCCTGTGGATAAACTAGTCGGTCATTTTGGGCTATCACTCGCTATCTGATATAGTATAGGGTAATGGAACAAGAGATTGTCACAAGTCCGGAGCAGATTTCTCCGACCATTTTTATCATCTGTGGGGTGACAGGAGACCTGTCAAAACGCAAGCTTTTGCCGGCACTGCTTAGTCTGTATACCAAAAAGCTTCTCCCTCGTAAATTTAAAATTGTGGGTTTTTCAAGGCGAGAATTTTCTGATCAGGATTTTCGACTCTTTTTGAAAGAGGAAATGCATATCAATCGTGCGGTGTATCGACCAGAAGACATTCATCGATTTTTGAGCAACATTGTCTATCAGCAGGGACAGTTTGATAGTATGACCGCGTATGAAAATTTGGCAAAGAGACTAACGCAGATTGATGAACTCGAGTTTCGTCAATGCTCAAATAAACTTTTTCATCTCTCAGTCGCGCCATCTTTTTACGAGACTATTTTGGGACAGCTTTCAAAATCTGGCCTCACAATACCATGTGGTGGCAATCTCGGCTGGACACGCATTCTTGTAGAAAAGCCGTTTGGAAATGATACCGAGACAGCCAAAAAGCTCGATGCGCTACTCGGCACACTTTTCAAAGAAGAGCAGATTTTTCGTATTGATCATTACTTTGCCAAAGAAGCATTACAAAACATCCTGGCCTTTCGTTTTTCAAATTCTCTCTTTGAGCCGTTGTGGAATAGTAAACACATTGAATGCGTGCATATTCAGCTTCTGGAAAAAATCGGTATTGAAGGTCGAGGCACCTTTTACGATGGAGTGGGGGCGCTTAAAGATGTTGGGCAAAATCACATCCTCGCCATGCTCGCGCTCCTTGCGATGAATAAGCCAAAAACATTTGATGCGGTGAATATTCGCAAAGAACGCGCATCGGTATTAAAGAGTTTACACCCGATCACAATCAAAAACATTCATTCATCTGCCGTACGGGCACAGTATCGCGGATACCTAGAAGAACCCGGTGTGTCCAGAGACTCTACGACAGAAACGTATTTTCAGCTCAAGGCTTTTGTTGATACCAAAAACTGGGACGGCGTGCCATTTTACCTAGAGAGTGGAAAGGCTCTCGCGGAAACTAAAACTGAAATCTCGATTTATTTTAAAGATACCACTGGTCAGAAAAAGACCAATATTCTCTCTTTTCGTATTCAGCCAGATGAGGCGATAAAAATACGATTTTGGGTCAAAAAGCCGGGTTTTGGTATGGAAACTGAGTCAAAAACCCTTTCTTTTAACTACAAGGACTTTCATAGTGCGCAGTATATTCCTGATGCGTATGAACGGGTATTGTACGATGCCGTGCTTGGTGACCAGACTTTGTTTACCAGTACGGATGAGATAAAATATGCGTGGAAATTTATTACGCCGATTATCGATTCTTGGAAACGAGTATCACTCGAACAATATCAAAAGGGAAGTCGTGGCCCAAGTAGTCAAGAATAATCATGAAGAAATTTAAACTCGACAAAGTGTTTTTGATTAGTGTGGTCGTCCTCGCTATTACAGGTTTTTTTATTTTTAGCTCTGCGTCGCTCGGTCTCCTTGCACGAAATGGGCCCCAATTTAATTCTATAGCGACCACTCAAGCGGTCGGTCTGATTTTGGGTTTTGTATGTATGGCGGTAACGGCTCACGCCAACTATCGTGCCTGGCGTAAGTATGCTTTTTATATTTTTCTTGCGTCAATCCTGCTTAATCTGGCAATTTTTATCCCTGGATTGGGTATTGAACACGGCGGAGCAAAAAGATGGATCGATATCGGACCGATTTCTTTTCAGCCATCCGAGTTTTTAAAAATAGGCTTTATTATTTATTTTGCAGCATGGCTGTCAGGAGTAAAAGATAAGATTTCTCAATTTCGATACGGATTATTGCCACTTTTGGTTATTGTCGCTATTTTGACACCGATTTTGTATATGCAAACAGATACAAAAACCATCGTGATTATTTTTGTTGCCGGTCTCGCGATGCTTATTGTTGGTGGGGCACGATGGAAGGACATTATTGTTTTGGGATTAATCTCTTGTTTTGTGTTGGGTATAGTGGCATACAATCGACCATATATCCGAGAGCGTCTAAATACGTTTATTAATCCTTCGGCCAATCCACAGGGTTCGGGGTATCAGATACAGCAATCAGTGATCGCTCTCGGTTCGGGGCAAATGTTTGGTCGAGGATTTGGTCAAAGCGTGCAGAAGTTTAATTTCTTGCCAGAGCCGATCGGAGATTCTATTTTTGCGGTACAGGCAGAGGAGTTTGGATTTGCGGGAAGTGTCTTGCTCATTGGATTCTTTTTGTTTTTTGCATTTCGAGCAATGAAAATTGCATCGAGATCGAGTGATCAATTTGGTGGACTATTGGTGGTTGGAATTGTTATACTAGTGGTATCGGAATCTTTTATGAACATTGCATCGATGTTAGGGGTAATACCGTTATCAGGAATGCCATTACTTTTTGTAAGTCATGGGGGTACGGCATTACTCTTGGTGCTTGCAGAAGTAGGTATTATTCTCAATGTTTCCAAATATCAAAAATAATTATTTAGTATGAAAATAGTACTTACTGGTGGTGGAACAGGCGGACATTTTTATCCAATCGTCGCAATTGCAACGGCGATTAGAACTGTCGCAAGAGAAGAAAAGATTATTGCTCCGCAGATATATTATATGGCAGAGACTCAGTATGATAGTCGGGTTTTGTTTGATAATGAGATCACTTTTATCCCGATCTCCGCTGGTAAGGTTCGCAATTATTTTTCAATACTAAATTTTTTCGATCTTTTTAAAACAGCATGGGGGGTTATAAAAGCAACAATTGATATGTTTAGTATTTATCCTGATGTGGTTTTTGGAAAAGGTGGATATGTGAGTTTTCCCGCACTTTTTGCAGCTAGGATCCTCAGAATTCCGGTCATTATCCATGAGTCTGACAGTACCGCGGGTAAGGTCAACAAGTGGGCGAGTAAGTTTGCTCAAAAGATTGCAGTTTCGTACAAAGAAGCCGCCGACGACTTTCCCACAGATAAAGTGGCGTTTACCGGTAACCCTATTCGACCAGAGTTGATAACACCTCTTAAAAATGGTGCGTATGAATTTTTAAAACTTGATCCAAACACACCGACAATTTTGATTATCGGTGGCTCACAGGGTTCTCAGATCATGAATGATACAATTTTAGACATATTACCGGGCTTGGTGGAAAAATATCAGATCATTCATCAAACTGGCAAAAATAATTTTAAAGATGTTTCTGGACGAGCACAGATAGTTTTGCAGAACAATCAAAATAAGGAGCGCTATCATCCGTATGACTACTTAAATATCTTGGCACTTCGTATGGTTGCGGGAATTGCGGAGCTTGTTGTGTCGCGAGCCGGTTCTACTATTTTTGAGATCGCATGTTGGGGAATTCCATCGATTTTAATACCAATAGAAAAATCGAACGGAGATCATCAGCGAAAAAATGCCTTTAGCTATGCACGGGAGGGTGGGGCAGTGGTGCTTGAGGAACCAAATCTGACGCCAAACGTACTCTCCGGAGAGATTTGTCGGCTCATGGACAACCTAGTGCTTCGTGAAAAAATGTCTCAGAGCGCCAGGGTATTTGCCCACACAGATTCTGCGACAGTTATTGCAAAGGAAATTGTTTCTATTGCACTGAGACACGAAAATTAATTGAACACATTTTTTGGTTGTTGAAAAGAGGATTTTGTGGTATACTACTTACCAGTAGGTTTATTACTTCTTAATTTTATTCTATCCATGGAACCACTCAATACACAAAATAACTCTCTCGGAGGAGAAGGAATGAAGTCTCAATACATGTGGATCATCGGCGCGATTGTTGTACTAGTTTTGATTTTTGTTGGATATAAGATGTTTACCAAAAATGGTTCCTCTGACACCGACACAAGTGCGTATACCCAAGAAGAAATGGCAGAAAATATGGCCGAAGCTACTGGTGATCTCGAAGTAGAAAATCAGCTTCCTGGTGACATCGTGTATATCTCTTCGGTCGCACTTTCACAGCAAGGATTTGTCGTTATTTCTATCGCGAAAGGTTCAGATGAGGGTAAGGTTATTGGATCAAAACTATTTTTAGAAGGTAGAAATCCAGGACAGATTGTTGTTTCAGAAAGAACCAAGGAGGGTCAGACTTATGCTGCAAGTCTCTATGTAGATGACGGAGACGGTGTTTTTGATGCAAAGAAAGACCGTTTCCTTGTAGTAAAGAATTTCCGAGCTACTCAGTATCTCGATTATATAAAGGGCTAGTATAAGACTTTAATCATCGCAACAAAAAATCGCCTTTTTGGGCGATTTTTTGTTGCGAATATGGTATACTAAAAATATGTCGTCATCAAAAGTTATTACCCGTTTTCCACCCTCACCGACAGGGTTTTTACACCTAGGTCGTGCTCGCACGGCCCTCTTCAACTACATTTTCGCTAAGCAAAACGGCGGAGAGATGGTTTTTCGATTTGAAGACACTGATGCTGAACGCTCAAAGAAAGAGTTTGAAGCCGATGTTACTGATTGTCTGGCGTGGCTCGGTATCTCGTATGATAAAGGTCCTTTTTGGCAGTCACAGCGTACCGATATATATAAAAAGTATCTTAAAAAAATGATCGATGACGGCCACGCGTATCTATCAAAAGAAGAGCCGACCGAAGCAGATAAGGCCGAAGGTAGAACAAGAACCGAAGTAATTCGTTTTAAAAATCCAAACAAAAAAATAACTTTTACCGATCTTATCCGTGGCGATATCACTTTTGACACCACAGATTTAAAAGATTTTGTCATTGCTCGGTCCGCAGACGAGCCTCTATATCACCTTGCTGTTGTTATCGATGACTTTGAAATGGGCATTACACATATTATTCGTGGAGAAGATGGTATTTCAAATACACCACGACAGATCTTGATTCAAGAAGCAATCGGTGCACCACGACCGCTCTATGCACATCTACCACTCATTCTTGCAAAAGATAAGAGTAAACTATCTGGCAGACACGGGGCAGTCTCAGTAAAAGAATACAGAGAAAAGGGTTACCTCCCCGAAGCTTTGATCAATTACCTCGCTCTTTTGGGTTGGAATCCGGGCACAGAACAAGAGCTTTTTACGCTCGATGAACTCGTCAAGGAGTTTAGAATCGACCGCATCAATAAAGCAGGCGCTATTTTTAATGAAGAAAAGTTACAATGGGTCAACAAAGAATACATCAAGAAGATTCCTATCGCAGAACAAACAAAGCTTCTTACAAAATGGGTACCTAAGCTTGCGCCACTCGACACAGGCACCTTAGAGAAACTCACACCCCTCGTCTTTGAAAGAATCAGTACTTTTGGAGAAATTACACAAATGGGGGATAGTGGTGAATTTGATTATTTACTCAAAACACCGACATACCCACCTGAAGCACTTCTATGGAAAGGGAAGTCAACTCCAGAGGAAGTGTCCGGATACCTAACAAAGACCATCGAACTTCTCTCGTTGCTTTCCGAAGACTCATTTAATCGTGATACTGTAAAAAATGCTGTCTGGGCATATGCTGAAGAGGTTGGTAGGGGACAGCTACTTTGGCCAATAAGATACTCTCTTTCTGGACGAGAAAAGTCTCCTGACCCCTTTATCTTATCCGAATTACTCGGCAAAAAAGAGACTCTTAAAAGACTTACTTATGCTCGAGATCTTCTCTCTAAAAAATAGTCAGTCTAGCCGGAGTGTATTTTTTAGCAGAGCTTTTTTTGCCATTCTGTTTTTACTCTTTTTGAATTTTGTACCAGCACAGGCACAAAATACAAAATCGGTAGAGTCCCTCAGAGCTTCCATAGCCGAGACACAAAATAAACGCGCTTATCTAGAGAAAGAGATTGCTCAATTTCAGGAACAGATAGATAACCTTGCAAAGAATGCCGATTCTCTTGCTAACACCATCAAATCTCTAGACCTCTCGAGAAAGAAAATCGAAGCGTCTATCTCGCTCACGGAAAATAAAATCAAAGCAACCAATCTCGATATTCAGCGACTATCTATTCAGATTGGACAGAAAAATAATGCGATTTTGGAAGATAAAGAAATTATCGCACAAACATTTCGAGATATACATAAAAAAGAGTCCGAGACAGCATTAGAAACACTTCTCTCAAAAGGCTCCTTGTCTGATGCGTCTGACGAGGTGTATTCATTGCTTAAAATTGAACAGGGGATATCTGATATTGTTTCTGCCTTGGAAAAAGCGAAAACCGGACTTGAAACAAACAAAAAAGAGACTGAATCAAAAAAACAGCAGCTTATTTCTTTACGCACTGAGCTCAGAGATCAGGTGCGGGTGTTGGAGGAAAACAAAAAAGAGAAAAATAAACTCTTAGCTGAGACAAAAAACCAAGAATCGGTGTACAAAAAACTCCTTGCCGAAAAAAAGGCCAAACATGACGAATTTGAACGTGAGCTTTTTCAATATGAGTCAGAACTCCGTATTGCGATTAATCTAAATGATATTCCATCGATCGGTTCAAAAGTGCTCTCATGGCCACTCGATAGAGTTTTTGTCACACAATACTATGGTGATACGCCATTTTCTAAAGAATATAATGTCTACAATGGTAAGGGTCATAACTGCATAGATTTGCGAGCATCTGTCGGCACAAAAGTCAAAAGTGCACTTGGTGGGGTAGTCAAAGGTACGGGTAATACTGATATCGCAAAAGGCTGCTATTCTTACGGTAAATGGGTTCTGCTGGAGCATGCAAACGGTCTTTCGACTGTATACGGTCATTTATCTTACATTAGTGTACAGCCTGGTCAGGTGGTGGCGACCGGTGACACTATCGGTTACAGTGGCAATACAGGATATTCTTTTGGACCACACTTACATTTTGGTGTTTTTGCGACAGAAGGTGTGCGGATTACCCGAAATTTAAAAAGTAAGTATTGTAGCTCAGTCCCGATGCCGAGCGTAAGTATTAACGCGTATTTAAATCCGATTTCTTATCTTTAAAGTTAGAGAGGTATACTACAGAAAGTTGATTTTCTAATTTTAGAGGATTATGCACAGTCCAAACTAGTATTTAAAGGCTTGGTCTAGTATTATTAGGTTATATGATGTACACATCAAATGGTTCTCAGGGTGGTTTTTTGAAGCTTATTATCATAATTGTTATTGGGCTCATTGTGCTCGGTTATTTTGGCTTTGACCTCCAAAAGATCATTGATTCACCCACAGTAAGCAAAAATCTGACTTATACCAAAGATTTGGTGGTAGGGGCATATCAAAAGTATCTCGCAAAGCCAATTGAATATCTTTGGAATAAAATTTTCCTCAATTTATTGTGGTCAGGATTTGTAGATAACCTAGAGCGCATCAAAAATGGTGAGCCCTCGGATATTTACAAATACGCACCGCGAGCACTACCATTTCCAGTGATCTAGTAAAAGACCTCGAGAGGGGTCTTTTTTGTTGTCCGAGTAGACCTCCAGAGTACCCATAGTATATATGTCTAAAAGATATATTGTGCGACATGCTATAAATTGAATCCGGGGCACTTCCCCCTAAGATCCGCATGTGGGCTTGGTCCACAAAATCATTTTTTGTTCCTGCTTCCCTATCTAGTACACCTAACAAATTTAAAATACGCCTACCAGATATTCTGGCAGGCGTATTTTAAATTTTTGACTACGAATTTTTAATTTATCTAGTTGCTACCTGTGGACTTACCTTCTTACCCCAACATGGAGATGAAGCTGACCACGGAGATGTTCCCTTTTTGTCGTAGAGATACTTTCCATACGCGAGGTTACCTTCTACAGAGTAAATATTGTAACCAAGCTTTTTCGCAGTCTCTACGTGATAATATTCATTGATCTGCATGAGGCCAACATCGGCTGGGTTTTCAATACCACGCATCACCTTACCATTTTTGTTAAATTGGGTAAAAGTTGATTCACAACGAGCTACCTCGGCGAGAATCGGCGTGTCTTTATAGTATTCTCGGACATATGTTTCCACATTGGCTGTGGTTACTCTCTTTTCAGAAAGTACCTGTTCTTTTACAACGATTTCAGCTTGTGCCGGTACTGCAGTGTCTAGATCTGCCGGAACGCCTGCATATACTGCGGACATAAGCATCATTAGACTTGTAGTTAATTCAATCATAAAGTTTTAAAATGAAAACACCAGACCGAAATCTGATGTATATCCATTATAGCACCTTCCTTTACCTTTGTCAAAGTTTTACAATATAAAAATACCTATGTCAACGACCATAAAATGGCTCAAAATAAGGCTAAAATGCTTGACAACACCCCAAAAACGTCGTACGCAGTATAGCCACCGTTTGGGACAAATTCCGGTAACTTTTTAGTCAAAAACAGCTATTTTGAGACAGATGTTGTGTTTGCGTAAACAGCCTCACATTTCTCTCCACAAAAGGCATTCCCTGAGTCAGAAAGGCAGTTTTCGCAACAAATAAAGTGACGGTGGCACATGAGATTGGCACAGTTTACATAGTTTTCAGAAGCTGAATGACATTTGAGACATTTACCGATCACCGTACGCTTTTCATCTGGAGTAAATGTCATTGCCACTCTCTCGTCGAAGACGTAGAGCTTTCCCTGGAAATCATCATTCTTATACTTTTCCATATAGCTCACGATCCCTCCGTCGAGCTGGTAAACATCTTTAAAACCTTGCTTTACTAGATATCCAGAAGCCTTTTCGCAACGCACACCACCAGTACAGACCGTCAAGACCGTTTTTTCTTTCAGTGGCTCAAGTGTAGGCAGTACTTTTGGTAAATCTCGGAAATTTTCAAGAGGAGGTAGAATCGAACCCTTAAAATGACCGATGGCGTGTTCGTAATCATTGCGCATGTCCACTATCTCAAACTCCTTGCCTTCCGCAAGCCATTTATGGAGTTCTTCTGGTGGGAGATGTCTACCCGTGGTTTCTGTGGGGTTAAAATCATGTTCGCCAAGACCGAGCGTTACTATCTCCTTTCTGACCTTGATAGAAAGTTTTGGGAATGCCTTCCCTGTTCCCTGACTTTTCTTGATATGAGTATCAGCAAATCGAGAATCGCTCAAAAGGTCTTTCAGATAGAGCTCTATGTTTGCATCCGCCCCTTCAAAAGTCATATTTATACCTTCGTGGGCGATAATACCTCTACCGGTGAGGCCAAGTTTGGTACAGATAGCTTTTTGTGTGCCCATAAGAGCAGTAGGATCCTCTATGCGAGTGTATTTGTAGAAGAGAATAATTGTGTAGCTGGTGTTCGTCATAACAAAAGTACTATAGCATCTTCCCTATTTTTTCGGAATAGATTGCATACTGGCGACGAGTCTTTTTTTAAGAGCGGTTTGTACATCACTTTGAATATTTTGTTGGACATTTTTTGTCTGCACGAGAGAGGACAGCTGTTCTTTTGGGTATGGAATATTGTGGATAGATGTATCGAATATTTTATTTAGTACCACAGAGAGACCGGCGTTTACACTGAGTCGTACTATACGCGGAGAAATACCTTTCCCGCATTCATTTTTTGCCTCGTCGAGGATCCGTACGACTTTTGGATTGATATCGGAAAACAGAGTATCTAGATTTGAACGGTAGGTATCTGATAGCTCAATAATACCAGAAAAAAAGAGATCACTGGTCTGATCTGTTTGATATCGAACATCCTTCAGAGTACTCACGATGTCAGTACGAATAGAGTCTATATGTGGCGTAGTCGAAGCATTTACAAGTTTTTCCAATCGAGAAAAGTAGATATTGAGCTGTGTATCTCGTAAGTCTCGGTTTCGTTTTACCCGCTGTTCCTTTGTGGAACGCCCTTCTCTCAGCTTTTTTTCTTTTGTATCAAATAATTTTTCAATATCTTCCCTGGTCTCACCAAGCTCTTCGTTTAAAACGTTTGAAAAAACGGCAAATTTTTGGCAAAAGTTTTTTTGATCATCTGCGGGTAAACTATCGAGTGTTTTTTTGATACCTGTAAAATATCCATCACTAATCTCGGGAATTGTGTTTGCCAAAGTATCCTCCTCTTGTACCATTGCCTGCTCGAAAGCAATCTCTTGGTCTACGGTAGTGATTATTCGTTCAAAATCAGGTAATGTGCGTTTCGGTAGTATGTACGAGACGCTAGTGGTCGCGGTTTCTGTGGATAGTTCCGCTACGGTGCTCAAAGTGGATTCTTGCACTATTTTTTTGTTGTATAGAAAAATAAATAAGATACACGACAAAAGGATGCCTACGGCCACCGTTATTGGTGTGAGGTATGTATATAAGAATTTCGGCTGTCTTTTTAAATCCATAAAACTAAAATGAGACCACTAGATGACAAAAATAAGAAATAGAACGAGAAAGGTTATGGCCAAGAGACAATTCAACATCATTCCCACCACCGTACCGATGAGACTTCCTGTCGCTGCTTTGAGAGCAATATCTTGGTTTTTATGGGCGATAAATTCAGCCAAGAGCACCCCACCAAAAAGACCGAGCAATCCACCGAATGGGAAAAAGAGTACGGTACCGACAATGATACCGACAAAGCCGTAAATGAGGGATTTTTTTGAGGCACCGCCGTATTTTGCCCCGACTATACCCGCGAGTGTGTCTATGATCATCGAGAGAAGCACTATAGCACCCAAAATACCTAACCCCGTCCAGGACAAGTTTTGAAAACCATCGAAGAGAGCAAAAGCAGAAGCAACAAAAAACATATACCAAAGTGCTGGAAAGGTTGGGATAAAAACGAGAAAAATCGCTGGGACGAGCATGACGGCTGAGATAATAAGAAAAATTGTGTAGTACATATTATTTTGGTTTATGTTTTACGAAATAATTCCGACTTACCAGCTTTCGCATATCGGTAATCTTGTCCAAGAACATGACGCCGTTTAGGTGGTCGTTCTCGTGTTGAATCACTCGCGCAAGCATTCCTTTTGCGGAAAGTGTAAAGGGTTTGCCATCTGCCCTGGTGGCTGTTACTACCACCGATTGTGCGCGTTTTACTGGCCCAAAAAGCTGGCCAAATGCGATACTGCCACACCCTTCGTACCCCACCACCCATTTCTTTGAATAGGAGGTGATTTTTGGATTAATAAACGTATAGAGCGCGCTAGCCTCAAGCTCCTTTCGCGCTTTTGTTTTTCGCAATTCTACGACAAAGATTCGAGTACCGCTACCTATTTGTGGTGCTGCCATACCAACGAGCCCCATTGAACGCATTGAGTCAGTCAGGTCTTTTATAATTGTGTGGGTAGATGAGCTAGTCGGATTAGTGACCTTTTTTGCAATTTTGCGTATTACCGGCTCGCCTATTTGTACTGCCTTTTTAATTGCCATATATTTTAAAGCTTCCCCATAAACACTTTTTCGAGCACATCACTTTGTGCGATTTCTTGTCCCCCACCTACTTTTACTACCCTACCTTTGTCGAGTACATACGCACGAGTCGCAATAGGGAGTAAAGATTTTAGATTGTGCTCCACGACCACAATAGCGGTTTTATGACGGTCATTTATGCTTTTGATAGCCTGAAAGACCTCTTTTACTATCTTTGGAGCAAGACCAAGGGACGGCTCGTCCAGTAGAAGTATTTTAGGATCAATCATGAGGCCTCTGGCGATCGCGAGCATTTGCTGTTGACCACCAGAGAGGGTACCGGACTTGGCATTTATTTTATGTTTCAGGGCGGGGAAAATTTCGAGTACCTCATCTATACGTCGATCAAGTTCTTTTTTGTTGGTAACAATAAAACCGCCAATTTCAAGATTTTCCCGTACAGTCAAGTGACGAAAAACTCGCCGACCCTGAGGCACGAAAGCAATACCCCTCCCGGCTGCTTCATGAGTAACTGGGATTATATTTTTACCGTGCCAGAGCACCTTACCAGTATCTATCGTAGCCAAGCCAAAGATAGCCTTGAGGACAGTCGACTTCCCTGCTCCATTTGGTCCCATGACTGCTATGATCTCTGCTTCATCTATAGATAGCGAGGCCCCTGCTAAAGCCTTAACTCCGCCATAGTGAACGTGGACATCTGATAGCTCGAGAAGCACCTCTTTTTTCATAGGGTAAGTATAGCAAAAATGGGGTCAAAATGCGAGAAGTGAATACGAAAGAATCCCCCGAATTTTCTACTGAAAATTCGGGGGATTCTAAAACATCTTTCTGCAAAACTACTTCAACAATTCCGCCTTACCGTTTTGTATCGTCCAAATTGCTGGTGCAGAATGGAATACCCCACTTCCTGCTGTCTTGGTGACTACACCCACCTTTCCTTCATATTTAGTGATACTTGCGAGACTTTCTGATACATCTCCTTTCTCAAATCCTTCGACAACCATATTGAAACTATCATATCCATATGGAGCAGTGCGCACATTAAATCGTACACTTGGGAACTCCTTCTCAAATCGTGCCTTGAAATCAACATCTACCAAGTTTGGATCAGTAAACCAATAGCCTTCAAAGATTTCTGGCTTTGCACTAATTGCAAAAGCAGATACTGCACTTATTTTCTTTATACCTTGATTCTTAAAATCCTGTCCGAGAATATCGAGGGATGGTGGAAATGCGAGAATAAAGAATGTATCTGGATTGGTAGCACGACCCTTTGCAATACTGGTCTTGAAATCACGCATACTTGGCTCATATCGATCTTCGTAGGTTATTTTAATACCAGAAGATTCTACCCGTGGCTTGAGCGCTGCCATGATTGCGTTGATACCTGGGTGAATCTGTGTCCAAATCGCCATAGTTTTGTAACCTCTCTTCACTGCTTCTTTTGCATAACCAGCCCCCTCATCTTCAGGTACTAGAGAGTTGGTAAAATTATAAAGGCCGTCACCAATAGAAGTATCTGCACAAACACAGACATGCACAATCTTTGCCCCAACCGCAATAGGCTTCACCGCATTACCGGTCCCCGCAGTGGTGGTGATCAATGCATCTACTTTATCTACATTGATCAATTTTTGTGCCGCACTTGCTGAGACAGATGGATTGGTACCATCGTCCTCTACAAGCACTTCATAAGTATATTTTGTGTCAGCCAAATCGCGTTTAGCAAGCTCAATACCTTTTACCAAAGCACTTCCAAACACAGCGCCTGGGCCAGTAAGAGGCGCGATGACTCCTATCTTTATGACCGAGCTTTTATCGCCAGTCATATCTTTTCCAGATCGACTACCCGCTCCCCACAGCACGAGAACCAAAACAATCACTACGATACCCCACAGAATCTTTTTGTTCATAAAGTATTAACTTATTTATTAATTAGATAATTCTAGCACAACCCATACTCTCTTTTACACAAAGAGCATATATAATAAACAACGAAATTGCCACATAAATAGGACTATGCTTATCTATACTTGACAAATAGCTTGTATTCTAAGGCTTTTTATACTATAGTACTGTTGTCATAAATTATGACAGTATATGAATATCATCCAATCACTTGCCACACTCGGACTCGAAAAAAGAGAAGCTGAGCTATACACATATCTACTCAAACAGCCGAAAGGAGCTGAGCAAACGGCGTTTACTATTGCCCAAGGCATCGACATGCCTCGTTCGACCGTCTATCTTACCTTACAAAACCTCGAGACCAAGAAACTCGTCTCGTCATACAAGAAAAATAATGTCCTCCACTATCTTACCGCTGAACCATCTCGCTTGACTCGTGATCTGGAAGAAAAACAGGATTTGCTTGGGTCGCTACTCCCTGCACTAGAAAAACTTTCGACGGAAACGGCTCACTCCTCATCTGTACAAACATTTACTGGAGCAAAGGGAGTCAAACTGGTTTTTGATGATATTTTTGACAATCCTCATCTAAAAGGTATTCGGGAGTTTTATACTATCTCCCACCCAAAGCTCATACAGTATTTACCTAAGGTTTTACCAAAAAAGATGGAGACCAAGAAAAAGCTAAATATTTTTACCAAAATGATTGTGCCGGGATTTGTAAAAACTAATGTTCCAAAAGAATACATCTCCGACAGCCACCGAGAGACCCGCTTCCTGACCAGTACTTTTTCTTTTGAGGGTACACTGATAGTCTACGGCAAAAAGACTGCCCTTTTCTCACACCGAGACAACGAAATCTACTCCATGATTATCGACTCCCCTGCTATCACCGAAATGATTGAGGCTATTTTCCTTTGTCTCTGGAGTTTGTTGCTCCCAGGAACTTCGAAAGAGATTATTTAGCGAGTACGAACTTCCCGTCTTTTACTGTACGGTAGACGAAGTCTTTATCTACAACATTACCTTGGGCATCAAAATCTAGCTTGCCTGTGATGCCTTCGTATGAATGCGAGGTAAACGCTTTTATGATAGCCTGACCGAAATCCTGACCACTCTCCTTGGTATTTTTCACAACATCTTTTATTACAAGCAACAAGTCGTGAGCATGTGCACCATAGTGGACGGGCACTCTACTATCAAACATCTTTCCGTAAGCAAGACAAAAATCAACGGAATCTTGATCACCTTCATCACATGAGAATTTAAAGGTACTTAGTACAAACCCCTCAGATGCTTGTCCGGCTCCTTTGATAAACTGCTGACTTTCTGCAGCTGACCAGCCGAAAATAGTTTGTTTTAGACCAATCTCTCGAGCCTGTCGTACTGCCAGTCCAGCGGCAATATCTGTACCTAAAAAGTAAACTGCACTAGGATTTCTCCCTTTTGCTTTTGTAAAAATTGGTCGAAAATCCGTCGTAGTCTTGGTATCATACCCTTCATTCAAAACTACTTTGCCACCTAGTTTTTCGTACTCAGCTACAAATACATCTCGGCCAATAACATTTGAATCGGCAGCACTATCATATATAAAAGCCACCGTCTTCAGATTTCCATCGATCAACTTCTTGGCCGTACGAAGCACTTCTCCGTTAACATCGGGTATAATCTTAAAAATATACTCTCCGGCAACATTAAGCTGTGGTGTTGCAGAAAGAACAAAAAAGGGCACCTGGGCTTTTTCAACAAACGGAGCTACTGCGAGATTGCTCGTGCTACCTGGTCCACCGATAATCATTTGTACTTTATCGGCATTTATAAGTTTCTGTGCAGCAGGTAGAGCAATCTTTGCATCAGCGGCAGAGTCTTCGTAAATAATCTCGAGATCAATACCATCTTTTTCTTTTATCTGCTGACGAGTGAGTTCGAGGCTATTTCGTACATCCTCACCAAGATTTGCTAGCTTACCGGTGAGTGGCAAAAGAGCACCAATCTTTATTGATTCATTTGAAACACTTTTTTCATTTCCAGATGAAAAAACCCAAATCGCTAGCACAATGACAACTATCCAAACGATTATTTTAGTTACTTTATTCATATATGAGAATGCGCTTACTGATATATGACCAGTATACTCTTCCCCATAGGTATTGCACAAGTTGTTAGGATAAGCAGTTTTTAAAATAAAAAGAGTACGCTCACATCAAATGTGCTACGTACTCGTGCGAGGGTTTGAACCTCAACTGCTTGGTCAGGTGCCGGGGGTGCCACCAGGGAGAATCTCCGAGGTGATAACCGGGTTCATCTTCAAGATGTCACCGAGCTTGAGGCCCGAGCTCTTGTTGACGAACTCAGTGAACATCCCGAGGAGGTTCTTCGGAGAAGCTTCCTTGCGGAGCTCCTTCGCCTGATGGGCGACGAAGAGGTCAATCGCCTTTTGGGCTAGTGCCTGATCCTCGACGTTTCCCCGAGTGTATTCCAGCGTAAACTTGCGCTGGATGGTCTCGGGGGTGCCGGTGAACAGGTTGACCACCCGCCAGTCCTTGGCACCGCGACTGATCTTGACCGGATTCTCGGTGTGGGTCACCACTCCGCGACCGACCTTGGCGGCAGGTGCTTTCGCAACCGACGCTTTGGCAGGAGGTGTGTTCGTGGGGGCCACAGCCGGAGCTGCGGGCGCCTTTGAGGCCTTCACTTTCACCGGCGCTTGAGGCGCAGGCGGAGCGTTGGTCTTCGTAGGAGCTGGCGCGGGCTTCGGAGCGACGACCACTTGGGTCGTAAGCGCGGAGGTCAGCGTCCCACTGGTCACATTGGTGATGGTGAAGGTTACGGGTGTGGGTTGCACAACCGTCACATTCGTCACCACATTTTGAATGGTCACCGGCGGATTTGCCGCGGGTGACACATACACAATGTTCGTGACCGCAGGTGCCTGCACCGTAATGGTCGCCGTTGAGGGCGCGACATTGACGATGTTGGTGGTGGTGGGAACCTGCACTGTCGTGTAGTTCGTCACATTCACCACCGGCGCTGGCTGTTTGGAGATCTTCTCCAGCAGCTTTAGTCCGTTTTCAGCGGTTTTCGCGGATTGCTCCGTGAACCGCTGGAACGCGGCAAGCTGACTGTCGCGCTTTTGAGCCTTGAGCTCTTGTTCGCGCTGCTTTTCGATGTGTGCACGGTCGGCCTTGGTCATCGCCGCTTGGGCGTCGCTCAAAGCCATTTGCCGACCGTGCACATCGCGAAGCTCTTGCTCGATCTGCTTCTGCACCGCCGCCTCGTGAGGAGTCGGCTGAGCAGGGGCGAGACTAGTGGTGAACATCGGTGCAACAGTCATTCCGGGCGAATTCGATTTTTCGTAGCCGTTAAAGACCACGTAACCGATACCGCCGGCGAAGACGGAGAGGACCAGGATCGCCACAACGGCGAACGAGGTCTTCTTTGTGTTGTCGGTGGCCGGAATAACGTTCCAGATGGAAACGGCACCGACCACCAAGGCGATGAAGAGACCAACGATGGCGAGGACAGAGAGGATGAGAAACAGAGTGTTCATGATTTTTCAGGAGTTCAGACGTTGACCGACACCAACATTGTTTGTTGACCGAGTTCTAACAGGTTTACCAATTGAATTGTTAAGGTGCCCTACACACGTAGGACCAACCCTAATACTAGCACAGAGTAGTCTAAAAGTCAAGCACTATCTTGACGTATGTATATTTTGTATCATTATTCGCCTAAATATGCCTCAACCACAGCCTTTTCTGAGAGTACTGTATCCGGAGTCCCGTGGGCTAAAAGCTTGCCACTATCGAGTACGAAAACATGGTCCGAAAGCTGGCGTATGAGGTCCATATTGTGCTCCACGAGGAGTACAGTCTTCCCTTTTGTACGCAATTCTTGCATGACCGACACCACCACCTTAATCATTTCAGGAAAAAGACCGGCAAATGGCTCATCAAAAAAGAAAATGTCTGCGGGTATGGAAATAGCTCGAGCGATTTCCAAAAGCTTGCGTTGACCGTACGAAAGTCCTGACGCGAGCTCATTTCTCTTTTCCCAAAGTCCAACACGCTTGAGCACGGCCTCTGCTTGGTCGAGATGATACTGTGTATGATTTTCAAAAAGTGCACCCCATACTCCGCGCTCGGTAAGTACCACTAGAATATTATCGAGCACTGTCACCTGTTCAAAAAGTCGCACCTCCTGAAATGTTCGTGTCATGCCGTAAGTACTGATCTCATGTGCTTTGATACTGGTGATATTTACATGTTTGCCAATATAAATACTTCCACCGTCTATTGTGTGTAGACCGGTGAGTGTATTTATAAAAGTAGACTTGCCGGAACCATTGGGCCCAACGAGTGAGGTGATTTTGCCGGCTTCAAATGAGATAGAGAGGTGGTCTACCGCGTGTACCCCATCAAATTTCTTTACCAAATTTTTTGTTTCTAGGGTAGACATGAAATTATTTCTTCAAATCTCCGACAATGCGATACACGGCTTCGTATGCTCGAAGCGCAGAAGGTATTTCTGGTAAACGACCGAAACGCTCTTTGAAACGAGCTTCAAACTTTCGGTACTCTGAGGTAGTAGTCGATATCTGAGTCGAGATAAAAGGCACATCTTCGGCTATAAGGTCGACGGGGTGACCATCGACTCCCCCATCTTTATTTACTTCATCTATCGCAAGCTGTACGGCCTTGAGATCTTCCTCACCGATCGCACCACCAATACCGCTAAGCGCGGAAATAAAACCAATCTTGACTGGCTCGAGCGCAGAAATATCTCGACGATTGTTTGATACCGCAGAAAAAGCCACTACCGCAAATGCAAGTACCATCATCACGAGAAGTATTTTTTCGTAGCGAGGATTAGTAGACATGAATATATAATAACGTATTTACCCCAAATTACGAAATGTCTTTCTGGGCGTATCTTTTCCTAAGTACGAGTATTTTTCTGGTGAAAAATCTCTCAAGTCTCGGCTACCCGCCTTGCGAAGCCTTAGAAAAAGATACGCCTGCGACAGTATTTCGTAATTTGGGGTAGTTATTCTTTTTTAGGTACTGTGCCAGAGACCATCATTTTATAGATATCACCGAGGGTGAAAAGCAAGCTGAGGAGAAGTGGCCCGATCAAAAAACCGAGTATTCCAAAAATAGAGATACCACCGAGCACCGAAAGAAGGATGAGGAGCGGGTGTATATGAAAATCTTTCTTTAGAAACATAGGAAGGAGCATATTGTCGATCATACCAACCGCAAGCATTCCCCACACCAAAAGCCCGATAGCTTGGCCAGTATCTCCTATCACAAAAAGGTATACAACCGAAGGTAATATTACAAAAGCAGTACCTAGTCCTGGTACAAGAGCTGCAACAGCCGCGATAGTCGCCCAAAGGGTGGCGTTTGGTACTCCAAAGAACGCGAGACCAATACCAGTAAAGATACCTTGAATCAAAGCTACGAGAAGCGAGCCCTTGACCACCGAGTTTACTGCGAGAGACAAGCGAGACAGAATTTCCCGATCGTAGTTGTCTGCGAGCGGACTGAGCCGTACGATTTCCTTTTTAAATTTTGCACCATCTTTGAGGAAATAAAAGAGCATGAGAATTCCGAGAAATACATTGAACACGCCGTATGCGGTACTCGAAAAGAGCTGGCCGAGATTATCTGCAATAAAGGAGACGACGAGTGAGGCGTACTTTTGAACATCAATAGAAAAATTTGGGAAGAACTCTTGCACAGGTACTTCAATCTTGTTGACAATAGAGGCTAATCCGTCTGTTCCACCAGCCCTGATAGTACTATAGAGCCCGACTGCGTCAGCAAAGACTTGATGGGCAATAAATACGAGCGGAGCGATCACTACCAGTGCAACAAGAATAAGCACCGCGAAAGCCGCGAGACTTTTTTTACCAAGAAAAAGCTTTTCTACTCGAACATAGAGTGGAGAGAGGATAACTGCGCACATTGCCGAGACGACGATGACTATAATAAACGGCAGGAAAATCGCGACATTGGCAATCACCGCAATCAAACCGAGCACTCCGAGAAAGTAAAGTTGTCCTTTTTGTGGGGTCATATATTTTTGTTATTTATAATTTATACTCTCCTAATAATCCCTTTGGGCGGTAGAGCATGAGAAGAACGAGAATGAGACCGTAGATCACCTGACGCATTTGAGCGGCGATGTCTGACGGGAAACCGACAAAACGGAGCACTTCAGGGAGGAGGATAAGCACGACAGCACCAAGCACTGCCCCACGATTGTTTGCCAGTCCGCCAAGGATGATAATCGCGAGTATAAAGATAGACTCATTGAGCGTAAATGTCGACGGATCGATAAAAGTAATGTAGCTTGCAAAAAGTGAGCCGGCGAGAGATGCGAGTACTGCCCCGACAACGAAGATTGTGAGTTTAAAATAGATTGTATTATACCCAAATGTCTGTATTGCCTGCTCGTCTTCCCGGATAGCTTTGAGCACACGACCGAAAGAAGATACCGTGATCCATCGGCAAACAAGGTACACTAGTCCGAGAGATATCGTAGTCAAAATAAGAAATGGCATGTTGTCCGAAAGAGAATATCCAAATATAGATGGCCGTGCGATACCAGGAATACCGAGGGGTCCGCGAGTTAGACTTTGCCAATTGAGAAAAATACTAAAAACAATGATGTTGAAACCAAAAGAACCGAGCGCATAATAATCGTCTTTAAATTTACTCAGAACGAGACCAATAAGTAGACTGAGCAATGCACAGAGTACCCCACCCAAAAACATCGCTAGAAAAAAGTTCATCCCTGTCGTGGTCAAAAGTATTGCCGTCGCATAGGCGCCGATACCATAGAAAGCCGCATGAGTAATAGAGAGTAACCCTGTAAACCCGACGACGAGATTGAGCGAAAGTCCGAGAATACCGTAAATGCCGATCAGGATGAGAAGGTGAATAATATATTCCATATGTAGAGTACAGTATAGCAAGTATTTTGGGTTGCGATAATACCCCACTAATAAATCTATGCTATTATCTACCAATGAAACGAATTCGAGGATGTGCCATAGTTGTCCATAAAGAAAAAGTACTCCTGATACGACGAAAAAGAGTTGGTGTAGATGAATATTTTGTTTTCCCTGGAGGAGGACAAGAGATGGACGAGTCACTCGAGCAAACAGCAGTACGAGAAGCTCTCGAAGAAACTTCCCTCGTCGTCAGTGTTAAAAAACTCCTCTATCATTTTACAGACGAAAGGAGTGAGCATAATTTCTATCTATGTTCGTATATTTCAGGAGAGCCAAAGCTAGGTATTGGTAGCGGAGAGTCTCTCAGAGCCAGCGAATCCAACCGGTATGAGCCTGTGTGGGAGAATATCTCAGACATAGCAAACATCCCCCTTGTTCCAGAAAAGGTTAAGAATTGGTTTCTAAAAGATGTTCAGAATAATTTTACGGATTGCCCACGAATAGAAGATTAGGGAAAGTCAAAAAAGACCCGCATGGGTCTTTTTTGTCATCTTTCTTAGAAGATACTTGTTACTTAACCTTATACGGAACCTGCACCCCGCCTGTAATTATATTTATTTGAACTGGTGTGGTTTCGGCAGAATGCTCCTTTGTAAAAGTGATCAGACCATTTGGAGTTGTAAACTTGGTCTCACTTAAATAGGCTGATACTTTCGATAAGTCAGATGTTCTTGATATGGCTTGTGCAAGAACATATACAGAGTCAAAGTATTTATCAGCAGATTTTGTCGGCTCTATGTTGTATGTATTTTTATATAGATCTATAAACTTGGCACTACTCACTTCCCAATTCAAAACCACCACACCCTCGAGAAGACTCTTATCCTTTTCATTTGCAAAGGCATCGGTAATACCGTTGTAACTTATAAACTTTGGCTTAAAACTTAATTGTTTTGATTGTACAAGAAAATTAAGTGGGTCATCGCCAACCATATCTAGAAAAACTGCGTCTACTTTCTGTGATTTTAGTTTGATAATAAGGGTTCTGAAATCATTTCCACCGATTTTAGTATACTCTTCATTTACAAGATCTGACTGGTTCCCTATTTCTTTTACGACAGCATTGAGGGTATTTGCGATTTCATTACCAAAGGTAGATTTGAAATGGACGACCGCAAGCTTCTTTACCTGCTCACCCACCACATATGTCTTGAGCTGTCGTATTACTTTATTAAAATCTGGTAACATTACAAAACTCTGGTCATTCAAATCAAAACCACCAGCGATGCGGAAGTTTGAAGGAGAAATAAGTGCTAACTTATTGCTAAGCGCTAAAGGAAAAAGTGGCTGTGCTGTAAAGTCAAAAACACCACCAATAACTCCCTGTACTTTGTCGATACTGAGTAGTTTATTATATGCGGAAACCGCTTGCTTGCCATCAGTCTGATCATCTTCAATCACCACTTCAACCATTTTACCATCGATACCGCCAGCATTATTGATGTTTTTGACAGCTAAATTAATACCATTTCTTGCATATTCTCCCCATGGTGAAGCAAAACCTGTGAGCGAAATCACCGACCCTATTCGAATCTTTTCAGTAGATACTGGTGTATTGTCTTTTGAAACAAGGAATCCGATAACTATCAGCACAAGTACCGCGACAACAATATATTGTTTTTTCATAATAATACGATTATATATCAAAATAAAACCACGCACAACAAACTTCTACAGACCAAGATTATTTCTTCAAAATACCCTCCGGTCGCCAGATGAGGAAAATAAGGAGAACTGTGAAGGCGATCGCGTCTTTCCATTCGCCGGAAATTTTCCAGATACCAAAGTTTTCAATAAAACCGAGAAAAAAAGCACCGACTACTCCCCCGTAAATATTGCCGATACCACCGATAATAGATGCAATCACTCCCTTGAGCAAAAGTGACATACCCATAGTCGGCTCAATCCCCGTATCAAAACCGACAAGTATTCCTGCGAGTCCTGCAATAGCAGAGCCGATAAAAAAGACCTTACCGATAATTTTTGTCGTGTCTATCCCCACCACTTTTGACACTTCTTCGTCATCGGATATTGCCCGTACCGCTTTGCCAAAACGAGTCTTTTTTAAAACCCAGGCAAGTACAAACATAATAAAGAGGCCAGTGACCAGAATAATCGCCTGTATTTCGGTAATCACCCCGCCTGCGATATCAAAAACCCGTTGATCACCCGCATTCACAGAAAGAGTTTGAAACTGACTAGTAAAGAAAATAGCGAGCACAGCCTGAAGCATAGTAAAGACACCAAGGGCCGCGACAAGGAGCACCATACCAGATGCTTTTTTCTGACGAAGTTTTACATAGACTATTTTTTCAGTAAGGTATCCTACGAGACCGGCGATGAGCACACCGAGGAGTACAGAGAGCAATACCGGCAAGCCGAGCATTTTGGAAAAATAAAAAACTGCGTATCCTCCAACTGCCGTCAGTGCCCCATATCCGAGATCGAAAAACTTCACCGTACCATAGATGAGATTGAAACCGAGCGCAATCATGGTATAGATCGCTCCGGCAATAATACTGTTTAAAATCAGTTGAGGAAGTATGTCCATTTCACAAGTATAGCCTGAAATAGACGTGGGGTAAACATAATCGATTATTCAAACATACAACAGATATACACGGTCGTGTATATCTGTTGTATAGCTATATAAAATATGATACTTGCATTTATACCTAATATATGATATAATTAGGTTTGATATACGCACTTTCTGCTACTTGTGTAGCACGGGAGAATGACAAAAATAATCAAAGAAACGGAGGAAAAATGTTCAAACCCAAAGTCTTAGTGGTGGGACAGACAAAACAAATCGCCATATCCCACTTCAGTCTGAAAGGATCTTGCGAAAAATGCGACTTGGCAGGAGGAGTCAACGAGGTGCAAGAATATCTGGACCGAGAGGACTACGATATTGTGATCACCACGCTCCAACCACCTCTTCACAGCACCGTGCCCACCAACGTCTCACACAATCAAGACCTGCATGGTCTCACGGTTGCTCATCTGGCCACCAACTACGATGTAGCGCGGATTGCGATCGTGAGCACTGACAAAGGGCAACATCTCCAAGCAGAGATTGTGACCGAAACGGTCAGCCAGCTCTACGAGAAGACCGGCGGCAAGGTGTCGTTCTTGTCTGGAGCAGACTTTCCCGGAGATCGCGACCAGATCGACTGGCAAAAGTTGTTGGAACACATCATGGCAACGGGAATGAGAAACGGAAAGCGATCGGCTACGGCATTTTAATTCCCCACCCCAACGCAATAGCGCAGGAACCCTCGAGGCTCCCGCGCTATTTTTTATTCATCTTATTTCGTCTTTTTTACTTAACCTCTACCAAACTACCGTCTTTGATCTGCATTACGCGCATACCGAGACCGGTCACATCACCATTTTGATCAAAACCAAATGTTCCGGTAATACCTGAAAAAGCTTTTGTGGCGTATAGTTCAGCTTTGATTTTTGAAGTATCTTCTGTACCAACTTTTCCAAAGACAGAAGCTAGGAGATACACCTGGTCATACGCATTAGCAGAAAAAAATGGGTATGTCGGCTCAGCTTTGTATGTATCCTGACTTTTCTTTAGAAACTCTGTCGCACGCTGATTTTCTGAGCCGAGCGCCGGTGCATCAACTACATAAGTCCCCTCCACAGCCTTTCCTGTCTTCACGAATTCTGGGCCAGAAAAATACGCTGTGTAAAACTGGGACTTGATACCGAGTGTACGAGCCTGTTGGGCAATTCGAGCACCATCTGCACCAGTTTGAGAATCAATAAGAATTGCCTTTGGATTTGCAACCTTTATTTTCTGAAGAATTGAACGAAAATCTCTCGTCTCTGCGTTGTAATGCTCGCTAGCGACTACCACCAATCCAGCCCCGTCTGTTTTTGAAAGAAAATCTTTTTCAAGCGCAAGAGCATATGCTGTATTACCCGCAACAATAGCAACTGTATCGTGTCCATTTCTTTTCATATTCTCCGTCAGAGCTGTTCCCACAATAGTGTCACTCGGAAATGTTCTGAAAGTGTAGTCTCCTGCATTTGTAACATCTGGACTTGAACCCTGGCCAATCAAAACAACCTTAGCCGCCTCGGCAATAGGGGCCGCAGAGAGAACCTCTCCACTACATACCATACCAATAATCACCTTAACCTTGTCTATCGAGATAAGTTTCTGAGCGGCACTGCTTGCATCCTTGTTATTACATTTACCATCTTCATAAATAATTTCGAAAGGGCGACCATCCACACCACCATTTGCATTTATCTCTAAGACG
>SXGR01507236.1_pt1 | contig 27826 bp, 20 predicted proteins | sample 3174711 | NCBI WGS metagenome assembly SXGR01 (sample SAMN11356860, study PRJNA531348) | freshwater metagenome | isolation source: freshwater sample F1-60 | place: China: Fuxian Lake, Yuxi | collected 2017-12-25
CCGATCAGGTCCTGAAACGCACGCACTGTGAGATCGATATCGTGGCTGTTGGTGGATTCGAGCGGGTTATGGCTGATGCCCGAATTCTCACCTCGAACAAACAGCATCGCCTGGGGCATCAGATCGTGCAGCTTCATGGCGTCGTGCCCGGCGCCACTGGGCATGCGAAACACGGGTAGACCCAGCGCACTCACTGCGTGTTCCCAGCGCGCCTGCCAGGCGGGGGCGCTGGGTGCTGCGGCAACCCGCATGGTTTCTTCAAGCTGGAAGCTCACGCCGCGCCGAGCGCAGATTGCCGATAGCTCGCGAAGCAGGTCATTTGCACAGGTATTTCGTACCGGATCGGTGGTCGCGCGCACATCGAGGCTGAAGCGGCTGCGCCCTGGCACCACATTGATCGACCCGCCCGGTACCTCGAGGATGCCGACTGTGGCGACCAGGTCGGGTTCGGCCGCTGCTCTCTGTTCCACGAACAGGATGAATTCGGCAACCGCGGCGGCCGCGTCCCGCCGGCTGCCCATGGGCGTGGTGCCCGCGTGACTGGCCATGCCCAAGATCTTACCGACATACCGGATGCTGCCATTGATCGAGGTGACCACACCAAGCGGAAGATCGCGGTCGTTTAGCACCGGCCCCTGTTCGATATGGACCTCAACAAAGCCCAGGTAGCGGGCTGGGTCACGTTTGAGCGACGGAATCTGATTCACATCCAGACGGGCCTGCGCCATGGCCTGGCGCATGGTGACCCCTGCCGAATCCTGCTGGTCGAGCCAGGCGGGATCGAAGCTGCCAGTGAGCGCGCTCGAGCCCAGGAAGACCGCCTTGTAGCGTTGGCCCTCTTCCTCGGCAAAACCAACGACCTCAATGCCAAAGGGCAGGCGGCGGTGGCTGCGCGCGAGCTCGCGCACGCAGGCCATGGGAACCAGGATACCCAGCCGCCCGTCATATTTGCCGCCGTTTCGCACCGTGTCGTAGTGGCTGCCGGTTAATAACCTGGGCGCGCTCGGGTCGGAGCCGTGATAGATGCCCACTACATTGCCCACCGCATCGATGCTGACCTCGTCAAAGCCGCAGTCGGATTGCATCCAATCGTGAAGTTGCCGGGCCACGGCGCGATGCGCGTCAGTGAGGTAGGTGACCGTGAGCTGGCCCTGCTCGGCGAACCCGGGATCGCTGTGGCGGGCGAGCGCCCCGGCCCAATCCCACACCAGGTGACCGAGCGCGGGTTCAGTCCCGAATTTGTCGTCGAGGCGGATCTCTGCGATTCGGTGGATATTGCGAAGGGCTTCGCTGAATTCGAAATCGGGGTGATGGGCCACGCGGCGCTCAAAGGCTGAGAGGATCGCCTGCTTGTTGAGACCGGTGCCACGCGGTCCGCGCACAGCGAGAATGAACGGAAATCCGAAGCGCTGGTTGTAGCGGGTGTTGAGTGAATGAATGAGGCTAAACTCCTCGGGCGTACACTGGGTGAGGCCCGCCTTGCCCTGTTCGAGAGTGGATTCATTCGTTAGCGTATTGGCCAACATGGCCTTGCCGGCGAGCTCTGGGTGTGCGCGGATCAACGCGAGTTGCTCCTCGCGGGCGCTCGCACGGACCGCAGCGATCAGCGCGAGCTTGAGCCCAGCGACTGTCGGGAAGGGGCGCGCTTCCCAGGCACGTTCCACGATCCAGGGCGAATGCTCATAAGTGCCGTCGAGCAGACGCGAAAATTCTTCGCGCGAGGCTCGGTTGAGCTGATCCAGGGTGATCACAGCGGCCATGGACGGTGTTTCCGTTGGGTGGATTCCGAATTGTACCGGGCCCTACGCGCTCCTTTATCGGGTGTTTCCGCCTGGACAAAGTAGGGGCGCGCGGGCAGTCTCGAACTTGCAGCGTGGCGCGATTTGAATGGAGACAGGGATGCGTTATCTGGTGGCCGCTGATACCGGCGGAACCTTCACCGACATTGCCGTCTATGACGCGCATGAGTGTCGAGTGCTCTATGGCAAGTCGCTCACGCGCTATGACGACCTTGTTGAAGGCGTGCTCGATGCATTGGGAGATACAGGCGTCGGGCTCGACGAAGCGCGTCTGCTCAAGCACGGCACCACGTTCGTGATCAACACGCTTTTACAACGGAATGGGGCGCGAACGGCGCTCGTGACCACCCGTGGATTTCGCGATCTGCTCGAAATCGCGCGCGGTAACCGGCCGGTGCCGTTCATGCTCGGCTACCGGCGAGATCCGCCTCTGGTCCCGCGGACGTTTCGATTCGAACTCTCCGAGCGGATGTCGGCCAACGGAACGCCCACCCAGGTGCCCGATGATGCGGAGATCGATGCGCTCGCCGGCCGGCTTGCCGCAGCCGGCGTCGCCGCAGTGGCGGTGTCGTTTCTGAATGCCTATGCCAACCCCGCGCATGAGGAGCGGGTGGCTGCGCGGCTCGCCGAGCGCTTACCCGGCGTGTATGTCACTGCGTCCACGTCGCTCACGCGCGAGTGGTATGAATACGAGCGTACGTCCACCGCAGTGGCCAATGCCTATGTGGGCGGCCGGATGCGCGATTACATCCAGGGGTTCGATGCGCGGCTGCGCGAGCGTGGCTTTGCGGGGTCGTTTTTCATGATGGGCTCCAACGGCGGTGTGCTGTCGGTGGCGCGTACCCTCGAGCAGCCTGTGGCGCTGGTGGAGTCGGGGCCGATCGGCGGCTGTATTGGCGCTGCGGCATACGCTAACGCGCTGGGCCTTTCCAAAGTCATTGCCTTTGACATGGGCGGCACCACCGCCAAGTGCGCGCTCATTCAGAACGGTCGCTTCGATGTGCAGCCTATCTATTACGTGGGCGGCTACGAGCGTGGCTTTCCGCTCAAGACGGCGGTGCTCGATATTGTCGAGGTCGGCGCGGGGGGCGGTTCCATTGCTGCCGTCGATGCGCAGGGTCGGCTCACCGTGGGGCCGCGTAGTGCCGGCTCCGAACCCGGGCCGGTGGCCTATGGGCGCGGAGGCACCGAGCCTACGGTAACTGATGCCAACCTTGTGCTGGGGCGCATCAGCGATGGCGCTTTCCTGTCCGGGCGGCTGCGTCTGGATCGCGCCGCGTCGGCCGCAGCGATCGAAACGCGCGTTGCCCGGCCGCTGGAATATGAAGGCGAGACCGGACGCGATATTGCCGCGCAGGGGATCCTCGAACTCAGCGCCGCGGCAATGGCCGGCGCGATCAAGGAAATCACCATCGAGCGTGGGCTCGACGTGCGCGACTTCACCCTGATGGTGTTTGGTGGAGGCGGGCCGCTTTTCGGGTTAACGCTTGCGAGGCAGCTCCACATCCCGACGGTAGTGGTACCGCCTCATCCGGGTAATTTTTCTACGATCGGCATGCTGATTGCGGGGGCCCGGATCGATCTCGCGCGCACTCTGGTGTCGGCGCTGAGCGACGATGCGTTGTCCGCCGTCGATCATGAATTCAACCAGCTGGAGCAGTCCGCCAGAACCACCATGGCGGCTGAACTGCAGGCGCCGTCGGCCTATTTCGAGCACTGGCTGGAGGCGCGCTATCGCGGCCAGACCCATACGGTTCGTGCCGCTTACGCGAAGGGGAAAGGTGCGGCCGCGTTCCGGGAGAGTTTCGAGGAGACCTACCGCCGGCGCTTTGGACATCTGAATGCAGACTGCGATGTGGAGGTGCTGGGGCTGCGTCTGGGGAGCGAGACCTGGTTGGGGCTCCTTGGGCCAGCAGGCATGCCCCCTGCGGTGTCGGGGCGGCTGAATGCCGAGCTCATCCGCATTCTCCAGATCGCCGAGTTCCGTGAGAAAGTGCTCAACACGGGCAATGAGCCGGTGGGTTTGGGGCTCGCTGCATTCCAGGCACAGATGGCGCAGGAACTGGACGGCTATATCGCCCTCGCCAAAAGCGCAGCCATCAAGGCGCAGTAAACCCCAGGAACTCAGCCATGAAACTGGTCAGCTTTTTTACGCAGGACGGCGCCGAGCATATTGGTTCGGTGGTGGACGACGGTCGGTCGGTGATCGACTTCACCGTAGCCGATACGTCCGCGGTGTTTCGCAGCATGCTGGATCTGATCGATGCGGGGCCAGCCGGGCTCGAGCGCGCGCGGGAGGCTGAGCATCGGGGTGCGGTGCGTCACGGAATCGAGCAGGTCCGGTTGCGTGCGCCACTTCCTGAGCCGCGGCAGATGCGTGACTTTCTGTCTTTCGAAAAGCATCTGCGGCAGGCGCGCGCCAATCGTCATCTGCTGGGCATTGCGGGCATGCCCAGCGACCCCGCCAAGGTCGAACTACCAGAGGTCTGGTATCGGCAGCCCATCTACTACAAGTGCAATCGCTTCAGTGTGGTGGGGACCGGCACCGATGTGGTCTGGCCACGCTATTCATCGGTGATGGACTACGAGCTCGAGTTCGGCTGCGTGATCGCAAAAGACGGGAAGAACGTAAGCCGGGCCGAGGCGACACCCTTTATTTTCGGCTGGTGCATTTTCAACGACTTCAGCGCCCGTGATGCGCAGATGGCCGAGATGGCGGGCAGTCTCGGTCCCTGCAAAGGCAAGGACTTTGACACGGGCAATGTGCTGGGCCCCTGGCTGGTCACCGCTGACGAAATCGCCGATCCCTATGACCTCACGATGGTGGCGCGGGTCAATGGCGAGGAGTGGTCTCGGGGGTCCAGTCGCGACATGCGGTTCCGCTTCGAAGATTTCATCGAACATGTGTCGACCGATGAACGAATTCGCGCCGGTGAATTTTTTGGCTCTGGCACGGTGGGCAGTGGCTGCGGGCTCGAACTGGGCAAGTTTCTGAACGACGGCGATGTGGTGGAACTGGAAGTAAGCGGTCTGGGGGTGTTGAGGAACAAGGTCGTTCGGAACCGCTGAGACAGAAAACCTCGTCTCCGGCAGGGCGGATTCATCAACATAAGGCGAACAGTCATGCGACGCAGATTCCTGATGAATATGGGGGCCGTAGCGGCAGCGACGACGGCGCCAGCGGTCTGGGCGCAGTCAGCCGCGGCGGGTTTTCCTTCTCGTCCGGTCAGGATCGTGGTGCCCTATCCGCCGGGCGCGCTGACCGACATCATTCCCAGGATGGTGGCCGAGCGTTTGCGTGAAATCTGGGGCCAGCCCGTGGTGGTCGAAAACCGGCCCGGCGGAAGTGGCCGCGTCGCGGCCGATCACGTTGCGAATGCCGCCCCCGACGGCTACGCCATTCTGGTGGGACTGCCAGATCAGCTCGCGATTGCGCCGCAGCTCTACAAAAATACAGCACGGTTTGATCCAGCGCGGGATTTTGCTCCGGTGACGATCATGCTGCGTCAGGCGTTTGTTCTGGTGGTACGCGATGGCCTGCCGGTGGCTAACGTGGCCGACTATGTGGCGCTTGCCCGCAAGGGCTCGGGCGTCGCGAAGCTGGCCTCCTGGGGGGAAGGGAGTGCCGGTCATGTGGCGCTCGAGCTACTGAAGTCAATGGCGGGGGTTGATGTGCTGCACGTACCCTATCGGGGTGCTCAGGCGGCCATCAATGCAGTGGCAGGCGGTGAAGTCGATTCCATGATCACTGGCTATTCCACCGCGGGTCCCTTCGTTAAGAGCGGCCGGATCCGCATTCTTGCCACCACGGCCGCTACACGCCATGCCGATCGTCCCGACATTCCCACCATCGCCGAGGCCGGCTACCCCGGTTACGAGGTGCAATCCTGGTATGCACTGGTGGTTCCCAAGGCCACCCCGCGGGCGGTGATCGATATCATTCGTCGCGATGTAGTGACCGCGTTGCAGGCTCCCGAGATTCTGGAGCGCATCCGTAGCTACAACGCCGAGTTTGTGGGCAATACGCCGGATGAATTCGCGACCGTGCTTGCGCGCGATACCGAAAAGTGGTCAAGGGTGATCCGGGATGCGAACATACGGCTTGATTGACCGGTCGCGCGCGGGGCTGGTCCCCAACGTGGTTACCTGCTGTTCAAGGAGATTCTTCATGGTGCGTCTTCTTTGGCTCTCTGTGATCGCCTGCCTGTTCGCGCTCTTGCCGCCGGCATTGCAGGCGCAGGACTTTCCAACCAAGACGGTGCGCATCCTCGTGCCGCAAACCCCCGGGGGCGCATCGGATGCGCTCGCGCGGGTGGTCGCGCAGAAGCTGAGCGAAAAATGGGCCCAGCCCGTCGTGGTCGAAAACCGCGCGGGCGCCGGTGGCAATGTTGGAATGGAGGTGGTTGCACAGGGCGCACCCGACGGTCATCTGCTGCTGATGAGCTATGCCGGGTCGCACGCCATCAATCCTGCGCTCTACAAGCGCCTGCCGTTTGATCCGGTCAAGGATTTTGCGCCCGTGGCCACGCTGGCCACGCTTCCCTTTGTGCTGGTGGCAAAGCCCGATGCGCCGTTCAAGACCGTATCCGAACTCGTCACCCAGGCGGGGAAGGGAACGCTCACCTTCGGCTCGGCGGGTAACGGATCCGTCAACCATCTCCTGGGCGTCATGTTTGCGATGAACACCGGCACGCGTCTGACCCATGTTCCCTACAAGGGCGCAGCCCCCGCCATGCAGGACCTGATGGGCGGGCAGATCAATATGGTCTTCACCAGTCTGCCGTCGGTGGCGGGCTTGCTCCGCGGCGGGCAATTGAGAGGGCTGGCGGTGACCAGCGCGAGGCGATCGGCAACCTTCCCCGACATTCCCACGCTCGCCGAGTCGGGCCTGCGTCAGTTTGATGTCGCGCCCTGGTTCGGTCTGTTTGCGCCAGGTGCGACACCGCCCGCCATCATTCGGAAAATCAATCAGGATGTGAATGAACTGCTCACACACAAGGATGTGATCGAAAAATTCAACTCCCAGGGCGCTGACCCCCTCGCCCGGAGCCCTGCGGAGTTTGCAGGTATGCTTCGCGCCGATCTGGCCACCTGGGCCGATGTGGTGAAGACCTCGGGCGCTCAGATCGACTGAGCCATGCTCGATACCCTGATTCGCGGCGCCACGGTCTTCGACGGCTTGGGGGGCGCTCCGCAGCGCGCCGATGTGGGGGTGCGTGGCGGGCACATCGCGGCCATCGGCCGGCTGAGCGAGGCTGCAGCCAGGATAGTCGATGCTGACGGACTGTCGCTAATGCCGGGCATCGTCGATCTGCACACGCACTTTGATGCCCAGGTAACCTGGGATCCCACGCTCTCACCATCGGGCGCGCTGGGCGTCACCACAGCGGTCATGGGGAACTGCGGATTCGGACTCGCGCCGTGTCCGGCGCCGCTTCGCGACACCATGCTGAAGAACCTGTCGGTGGTGGAGGGCATGAACCTCGATTCGCTGATGCGTGGCGTTCAATGGGAGTTCGAGACCTTTCCGGAATACATGGCGCAGTTGCGTCGGATCGGACCCCATCTCAATGTGGCCGTGTTTGCAGGGCATTCGGTCATCCGCACGGCGGTGATGGGCGAGGCTGCGAGCGAGCAGGTGGAGCCCAGCGCGGCACAACTGGAGGCCATGCGCGAGCAGGTCCGGGTGGCGTTGCGTGCCGGTGCCATTGGTTTTGCGTCGTCGTTTTCGCCCAACCATAGTGGCTACGGGGGGCGCCCGATGCCCTCCACCATCGCAACCGAGCACGAGCTGCGCACGCTCGCCGCGGTGCTGGGCGAAGAAGAGCGTGGCGTCTTCATGATGGCTACCGGCTCGCGTGCCACCCCCGACGTCATGGAATCGATTGCCGCCGATACGTCGCGACCGGCGTTCATCTCCACCGTGCTCACCATGTACAACGAGGCTAAGCCCGGGCTCGGGCTCAGCTATTACGAGCGGGCCGCGCAGGCACTTGCTCGAGGCCATGAGCTCTACATCCTCACGTCGTGCCAGCCGCTATCGTTCGATTTCACGCTGTGTGATCCGTATGTGCTGCTCAGTTATCCGGCCTTCGACCGGTTGAAGGCCGCCAGCGCCGAGCAATTCGAGGCCATCTACCGTGACCCGGCATTCCGGGCCCGCTTTCGTTCAGATCTTCAGACGCCCAAGGCGGGAACGCTCTTTCTTGGTAACTGGCGGCACATCGAAGTGGGTGAAACCGCGCGTCCCGAGAACCGTCGATTCGAGGGGCTCACGCTCGCAGAGCTCGCGTCGCAGCGTGGTCAGGATCCGGTGGATGCGTGGTTTGATCTCGCGCTCGCCGACGGACTGCAAACCCATTTCATCGGCAAGTTTTTTCAGAATGTCGATGAGGGCGTCGCGCCTCTGGTGCGTCACCCTGCGGGCGTGATCACCCTGTCGGATGCGGGGGCGCACCTGGGCTACATGTGCGATGCTGGCTTTGGGCTTCATTTTCTTGCGCACTGGGTCCGCGAGCGGGGCGCCTTCGACTGGCCATCAGGCATTCAGCGGCTCACCAGCGAGCCGGCCGACCGATTCAGAATTCCCGAGCGCGGACGTCTTCAGGTGGGGGCGCCGGCGGACATGCTGCTGTTTGATCCGGGCAGGGTCGGGGTCAGCGCCGCCTTCACGCAATGTGATTTACCGGGTGGCGCCCCACGCAAAGTTCGCGAGCCTCTGGGTGTGCATGGGGTGTGGGTCAATGGCACGCAGGTGCATGATGGTCGCAGCCATGTTGCCCTCGAACGCGGGCCGGGCGCAGTACTGGATCGATTCAACTGATCACGCAGGGGCAATGCAATGAATACTCATCCCTCTTTGTCAAGACGAGCCACGCTGTTGACCCTTGCCGGGTTGGCTGCGGGCGGGGCGCAGGCGCAGTCGACAGCCTGGCCTAACCGCACGGTTCGCATGGTGATTGCTTTTCCGCCGGGCGGGCCCACCGACATTGTGTCGCGCGTGATTGCGCAGCAGTTGAGTGTGCAGTTGGGCCAGAGTGTGGTGGTCGATAACAAACCCGGAGCCGGCGGCAATATTGCAGCCGAACTGGTAGCCAAAGCGCCTGCCGATGGCTACACGGTTTTCTACAACACCTCGGCGATCGTGATCGGCCCGGCGCTCTACAGCAAGGTTAATTACGACACGCTCAAAGACTTCACGCCGGTTGCGCTCACCGCGAGCGTCCCGCTGGTGCTGGTGGTCAATCCGCAATTGCCGGTTCGTTCGGTAGCTGATTTTGCGGCGTATGCGCGGGCCAACCCGGGCAAGCTCAACTACAGTTCCTCGGGCACGGGAACCATCACCCATCTGGCCAGCGCCATGTTGTCGGCGCAGCTCCAGCTTCAGACCACGCATGTGCCCTACAAGGGCAGCGCGCCCGGCTTGATCGATCTGGCCTCGGGTCAAACCCAGTTCATGACCGACACCATGAATACGGTTCTGCCCTATGTACGCGACGGCAGATTGCGCGCGCTCGGGGTGGCGAGCGCACGGCGCTCAGCACTCCTCCCGGATGTGCCCACGCTTGGTGAAACCTTGCCGGGATTTGAAGCAGCAGCCTGGCAGGGTGTGGTGGTGCCGGCGGGCACACCGGCTGATATCGTGAGCCGACTCAATCAGGAGCTCAACAAAGCGCTGCAGCACCCTGAAGTACGGGCCAAGCTTGCTGCGCAGGGCACCGACATTCACGGCGGGACCGCAGCCGAATATGCTCAGTACATCCGGACCGAAATGCCCCGGTGGGCCAATGCGGTCAAGGTGTCGGGCGCGAAGGCTGAGTGATCGCGGTCATGGAATCAGCGGCGGCTACAGGTCGGGCCGCGGCCATCAACCGTGCCGAGCAGCGCTTCGACTCGGGTGAGTTCAAGGCCTTGCTTGCCCGCCGGTTGGCGTTACCTACCGAAAGCCAGAACCCCGAGCAGGCGGCGGTGCTCGCCCACTACCTGCGAAGTGAACTGCAGCCTGCCTTTGAGGCGATGGGCTTTCGCTGTGTCGAACTGTCGCACCCGAAGGCGGCAGCGCCGTTTCTGCTCGCCGAACGTCTGGAAGGGGCACATCTGCCCACCGTGCTGGGCTATGGGCATGGCGATGTCATCAGGGGGCTCGCCGCTGAGTGGCATGCGGGCCTGTCACCGTGGACGCTTACCGAGCGCGAGGACCGCTGGTACGGTCGGGGAATCGCTGACAACAAGGGCCAGCATTCAGTCAACCTGGAGGCGCTCGCCGCGGTGCTCGGCGAGCGCGGACAGCTGGGCTTTAATGCGCGTTATCTCATCGAGATGGGCGAGGAAACCGGTTCGCGCGGACTGCGAGAGGTCTGCGAGGCGAATCGCAGCGCGCTGTCGGCCGATGTGTTCATCGCATCCGATGGCCCCCGCCTGCGCGCTGATCGTCCCACGCTATTTCTCGGGTCGCGGGGCAGCATCAATTTCGATCTCTCGATTGATGCACGTGCGGGCGGACATCACTCGGGCAATTGGGGTGGGCTGATTTCCAATCCTGGGATCCAGCTTGCGCATGCCATCGCCAGCATCACCGGCCCCACGGGCCAGATCCGGATCCCCGATTGGGTACCCGCCGAGTTACCGGCATCAGTACGACGCGTGCTCGCCGATTGTGAGGTAGATGGCGGAGTTGATGGCCCGTTGGTGGAGCCCGGCTGGGGCGAGCCCGGACTCACGCCAGCGGAGCGGGTCTTTGGCTGGTCATCGTTTGAGGTGCTGGCCTGCCGCATTGGTAACCCCGATGCGCCAGTGAACGCGATTCCGCCACGCGCCTGGGCAAGATGCCAGTTGCGTTTCGTGGTGGGGGTGGATCCTGATCGCATTCTGCCGGCCTTGCGCGAGCACCTCGACCGGCATGGCTTCGGCATGGTGAAATTGGAAGCCACGCGGGAGGAACTGTTTCGGGCCACACGGCTGGATCCTGACGATGCCTGGGTGCGGTGGGCAGCTTCATCGCTCGAGCAGACCACCGGCAAAAAACCTGCGGTGCTGCCCAATCTGGGCGGGTCGCTGCCCAATGATATCTTCGCTGAGGTGCTGGGCCTGCGTACGGTCTGGGTGCCACACTCTTATCCGGGCTGCTCCCAACATGCGCCCAACGAACACCTGCCCGCGGCGCTTTTGCGGGAAGCGCTGCAGGTGATGACGGGTCTCTACTGGGATCTGGGAACGCGCAGCGCGCTCGCCGCGCTCGCTCAGTCCCGGCCCGCGTTTCGCATCGACCAGCCGCGAAACGGCGCGTAGTAGGCGCGGATATCGGCCATGTCGGACTCGATATTGCCGGTGGGATAAAAGGGCCGATCCACCCCGCAGGTTCGCGTGCCGTGGTCCATGTACGCCATCACCACCGGGACCTCGGCTCCGAGCGCGATGTAGTAAAAGCCCGTCTTCCACGTTGTGACCGCCTTCCGGGTGCCCTCGGGCGGAACCAGCAGCAGCAGGGGCGTGCGCTCGGCCGTAAAACACTGAATCGCTGCATCAACCAGATTATTGGTACGGCTTCGATCGACCGGAATACCGCCCATCCAGCGCATCAATCCGCCAAAGGGAAAGCGAAAGATCTGCGCTTTGCCCAGCCAGTGAAGTTCGCGTTCAAGCACGAAAGCCGCCATCAGCATGTAGGGCAGGTCCCAGTTGCTGGTGTGCGGCGCGCCGATGACGACCGCCTGTTGCAAGCCTGTAGGAATCACACCCTCGAAGCGCCATCCCAGGAAACGGAACAGGGTACGGACAATGGCCCGCAGCGTCCGGGTGACCAAAGGGGTGTTGAAGAGCGTCCGGGGTGCGGGCTGAAAGCCAGGGCCTTCCGTGCTCAAAAGAGGTCTCCGGTTGTCATCAGCGCTGCCCGCCACACCCGGTACCGGGCGCCCATCGGTGTCTTCGCGCAGCCGCGCGCGGACGGAGTCGTCGATCGGTGCTGGACTCTAACGCACAGCAGCGCGCTCCCACAAGCGCGGGTCCGGCGCTCATCCGCTTGAACATTCGCCGATACACTGATGTCTCACGCATCGTTGTCATCCAAAGGCGCCCATGTCTGGGTCTGTTCCGCCGTCGTTGATTGCACTCGCGCCGCTGGCAGCGGTGCTGTCGCTCGCGGCGCTCACCGCGGCAATCGCGAAGCGGGCGGCGGCCGAAGTACCACCGCTCGGGCGGTTCATTGATCTGCCTGGCGCCCGGCTGCATGTGGTTGATCGCGGCCCGCTCACCCCGGGTCGGGCGCCAACCATCATGCTGCTGCATGGGCTGGGTGGGCAGCTGCGCCACTTCAGCTACCGGTTGATCGAGAGCCTGGCCCCCACCTATCGCGTGATTGCCTTTGACCGCCCCGGTTCGGGGTATTCGATCTGGCGGGCAGGCGTCAAACCAAGCCTCGCTGCGCAGGCCGATCTGGTGGGGGCGCTGGCAGCCCAGCTGCAGATTGAACGCGTGGTGTTGGTGGGGCACTCGCTGGGCGGGGCTATTGCGCTGGGCGCAGCACTCAGGCAGCCGGCCCGAATCGCAGGGCTTGCGCTCCTCGCCCCGCTCACGCATGTGCCGGTTCGGGTGTCCCGCCACCTGGTTCAGACGCTTCGGCTCGCTGATTGGATCTGGCGTGTGCTGGCATGGACCGTAGCCGTTCCAGTTGCTCGCCTGCAGCGCGAACGCTGGATCACCGACATTTTCGCGCCGGACCCCGTGCCGGTTGATTTCGCCTCGCAGGGCGGAGGCTCGCTGGTGCTGCGTCCGGCACATGTACTCGCGGCGGCGCGCGATCTGATTGACATCCCGGCCTGGATGGAGACGCTCACCCCGCGCTACCCCGCGCTGCGAAACCGGCCGACACTACCCATCGAAGTACTCTATGGCAGGCAGGATCGCGTGCTCTCAGCGGCCTTCCAGTGCGAGCACTTTACGCAGGCGGTGCACCATGCCCGGCTGCATCAGATTGACGCCGGGCATATGTTGCCGCTGACACGTCCTCAGGAATGCGCCGAGCTGATTCGCAGGGTGGCCGATGCCGCGGGCGAGTGACCACGGATGAAGCGACCCGCTTTCGCTCTCGTCCTGGTATGCCTGGGCGCGATGGTGGCGCCGCTCGACACTGCGGTCAATGTGGCATTTCCTGCGATTGCGGCCGCGTTCGAGATCACTCCTCGCGACATCGTCTGGGTGGTGATTGCGTTTGTCTTCACCCAGTCGCTATCGTCGCTGCTCTTTGGCCGCTTGGGCGATCTCTACGGACATCGGCGCATGTTTCTCATCGGCATGGCGGGGAGCGTCTTCGCGCATGGCGCGCTCGCCATGGCCAGCGATTTCCTTTCGCTGGTTGGGCTGCGTGCGCTGCAGGGGGCAGCGGTAGGAATGGCTATGGCCTGCGCGCCTGCGCTGGTGAGCATGGCGAGTTCGCCCGCCGCGCGCCCCAAGGCGCTTGCCCTCTATGCGAGCGCGATCAGCGGCGCACTTGCCCTGGGGCCGCTTGCGGGCGGGTGGTTGATTGATGCCTTCGGCTGGCCAGGCGTGTTCCTGTATCGGGCGCCGCTCGCACTGCTCGTGCTGTTTCTTGCGTTCTGGGGGCTTGCGGTCGTCCATCATGCGACCGGCCATGCGACCAGACCGGCTGCCGCGGCAGTCGCCTGGTCAGCGCTGCGCGCGCCCCAGTTCCTGGGCTTGCAAGGCGCGTCGGTATTGGTTCAGGGCACGCTGTTTTCAATCATGTTGTGGGTGCCTTTCGCGCTCGCCGGGTGGCCAAGCCTTCCTGTGGCGGGCGCGGGAGCGCTGATCGCGCTCTTTCCTGCGGGGTCGCTGATGACGAGTCTGTGGCTTGCGCGCTATCGCGGTGCCTCATCCGGGCTGCGCTCAGCGGCACTGGTGAAAACAGGGCAATGGCTTTCGGTGGCGGGCCTGACCTTGATCGCGCTGGTGCTGTCTGCCCAGAGTGCGGCGATGCTCGCCGCAGCGCTCTGGTTGGCTGGCGTTGGGATGGGCGTGTTTCAGGTGGGCTACCAGGAACGTACGCTCGAGGCCGTGCCCGCTGACAATCGGGGGCTGGCGGGCTCGCTCATCAACGTCACACGGCTGCTTGGCATTGTTCTCGGCGCGGTTTTGTTGGGCGCTGCTGGCGCGAGCCTGGGCGTGGTGATGGCGATCGCGTTGAGTGCCGTCGCGCTCGCTTTATGGACCTGTCTCTTCCTCTTTGTTTTGCAGCCTGCGCCAACGGAGGGACCTGACCGATCGTGAAATTTCAGTCTCACGCCGTCGTTCCTGGATGTCCATGCCAGGGCGCGGCCCAGCCTGCCGCGACTGCGTTCTGTGAGTTGACGGCCGCGCACATGCAGGCGCTTACCGCGACCAGCCTTGCAGCGCGTCAACACTAGGGCGGATTCGCATGGCCCGTATCGCTGGCCCGTATCGCTTGATCGCTACCTGCTCCGGGCGGTATCGTCGCTCACTCCCTCCCGCACGAAAGGGCGAGCATGTCCATTTACGATGCCCCCACCCGGCGGGTCACGGTCTCGGCATACGGTAGCGTCAGTCTCAACGTCCGTCTCGGTCCCGAGTCGGGGCCGCCTCTGCTCCTGCTTCATGGTCATCCGCAAACGCACCTGATATGGCGCAAGGTGTGGCCCGCCCTGTCAGCGCGCTTTACCCTGGTGGCGCCCGATCTTCGCGGCTATGGTGACAGCGACAAGCCCGTCGGCACTCCCGATCACGCCAACTACAGTAAGCGTGTGATGGCGGCCGACTGTATCGAACTCATGCGAAGCCTGGGCCATGAACAGTTTACGGTGGCGGCCCATGATCGCGGCGCCCGGGTGGCGCATCGAATGGCGGCCGACCATCCGCAGCGTGTGACGGCGCTGGCCCTGCTTGATATTGCCCCGACGCTTGCGATGTATGAGCAGACCTCGGAGGCGTTTGCGCGCGCCTACTGGCACTGGTTTTTTCTGATTCAGCCTCACCCCCTGCCGGAAACGCTTCTTGCGGCGAAGGGCCCGGACTATGTCCGCAGCATGCTGGGCGGGCGCCACGCCGGGCTTGCACCGTTTGAACCTGAGGTGCTTGCCGAGTATCAACGCTGCGCGGCCGATCCGGCCACGCTTCACGGATTCTGTGAAGACTACCGTGCCTCAGCGGGTATCGATCTTGATCATGACCGAAGCGACCGAAGCGCCGGCCTGCGTCTGGAATCGCCCACGCTGGTGCTGTGGGGACAGCATGGCGTGGTGCATCGCTGCTTTGACGTGCTTGCCGAGTGGCGCAAGGTCGCGCTCAATGTACAGGGCGAGGCGCTCGCCTGTGGTCACTATCTGGCCGAGGAGCGACCCGACGACGTGGCTGAGCGCCTGCTCGCTTTCTTCTGAGGTCGCGAGCGGGCGATGCGGTGAATCAGTTGGCGCCCAGGAGTGCCCGCAGTTCGTTGGTACTGATCACCGTCCCGGTATCCTGACCCTGGAGGACGCCATCGGCGAGGTCGCGTTTGCGACGGTGAAGATCAATGATCTGCTCTTCGATCGATCCGGCGGTGACCAGTCGATAGACGGTGACCGGTCGTTGTTGGCCGATACGATGCGCACGGCCGCTTGCCTGATCCTCTGCAGCGGGGTTCCACCACGGATCCACGATGATCACGTAATCGGCCGCCGTGAGGTTGAGTCCGAAGCCGCCCGCCTTGAGACTGATGAGGAACAGGTCGCCGTCGCCCGCCTGAAACGCTGCCACCCGTCGCGTTCGCTCGGCTGCCGGGGTGCTTCCGGTCAGGGTCTGATAGCGGATTCCCGCATGCTCCAGTCGCTCGCCCAGCAGATCGAGGAAGTCGGTGAACTGGCTGAAGACCAGTGCCTTGTGGCGCCCCGCACTCAGCTCGCGGGCGAGTCGTTCGAACTCCTGTACCTTCTCGCCGATCAGCCCGAGTTCAGGCGCCACGAGACGAGGATCGCACGCAGCCCGGCGCAGCCGGGTGAGTTCGGCCAGCACATGGAAGGATTGCTGCGGATCGTCGCCATCGAGATCGGCGACGCGTTCACGCGCTGAACGACGCAGGGCCTCGAGGAACTCGCGCTCGCGTTCGCCGGGCTCGACGCGATGAACGATCTCAGTGCGCTCGGGCAGGTCGGCTAGCACCTGAGCTTTGGTGCGTCGAAGAAGAAAAGGACTGATGAGACGACGCAGCCGGGCGCGCGTCGGCTCATCGCGCTGTCGTTCGATCGGACTCGCAAAGCGCTCATTGAATTCGCTCGCTTTGCCGAGTAAACCGGGATTCAGCAGATTCATGATCGACCACAAATCGCTCAGGCGGTTTTCCACCGGGGTGCCGGTGAGCGCAAGCCGGAAATCGGCGTTGAGCGCTGCAATCGCGCGCCCGCGCTGCGTGGCTGCGTTCTTGAGCATCTGCGCTTCATCGAGGACCAGCGTAGACCAGCGACGCTCGGCAAGCGCAGCACCTTCCATCATGGTGAGCGCATAGCTTGCCACCACCACATCGCCCGCGCCGAGCGCCTCCAGCATGGCCGTGCGATCGCCTTCGCCGAACGCCAGTACCCGAAGCGATGGCGCAAAGCGCGCAGCCTCCGCGACCCAGTTGCCGCAGACCGAAGTGGGCGCGACCACAAGCGCCGGGCCCAGCGCGGCGCGACCGAGCAGGAGCGCGAGTGTCTGGATCGTTTTTCCCAGACCCATGTCGTCGGCCAGGATGGCGCCCAGTCCGGCATGCGCCATTCGGGTCATCCAGGTGACGCCTTCGCGTTGATAGTCGCGAAGCTCCGCCTGCAGCGCCTCAGACACCTCGACTTCCAGGGCTGCCGCTTCCTCCAGTCGCCGGGCGCCAGCGAGCCACGGCTGATCGGCTTCGATGGAAAAGCCCGCCAGCGCCACCTCGGCAAACGCTGCGGTGGCGCGGGGTAGCACCAGCCGGTCGGTGTTCGATTCGGAGACTGCGGCCAGGTCGGCGAGTTGGGTCCGCAGCCGCTCGGTCAGCGCGAGGTATTCACCATCGCCGAGCGGCACGAAGCGACGCGCGCCGTGATCGCGAATCATGCCCAGCAGGTTTTGCAGCGACAGCACGCGGGCCTCATTGATCCGCACTTCGCCCTGAAGTGCAAACCAGTCGGAGGCGGATGCCACGGAGACGCTAATCGCCTGCGGGCTCAGCGTGTTGACGCGAAGCGATTTGCCGCGTGGCCAGTCCAGGCCCGCGATGCAATCGAGTGTGGGCAGGCGCTCGACCGCCTGAAGAGTCTGTTCGGGGTCGGTCAGCAGCCAGCACGCGTCGGCGGGATCGTCATCGGCGAGAAAGGGCAGTGCCTCCATCACCTGTTGCAGATGCGCGCGCTCGGCTTGCAGGTCACGGCGGGTGGAGAGTTCGAGCCCCTCATGCACGGTGAGTGTCCGCTCCCGGCCGCTGCCCGGGGTCAGAGTCGGCCCGAAAGCGCCGAACGGCTGTGCGACCAGCCGCAACTGCACTGCGTCTCCCCGGGGTGAAAATTGCGCGCGCAGCCGGCTGTCGCTGTCCACCGCATTGCCGGCTTCGGCGTCGCTTTGCAGCTGGAAGTGGCCGGCCAGCGCGCGAAGTGCAGCATCGAGTTCGGCGCGTGCGTCCACGGGCACCCGCCAGCGCCGCGAAATCAGCTCGGCCACCTGGCGATGCGCTGGTGAAATACGCAGCAGTCGTGCGTGCCCTTCCATGCCTTGCAGAACGCGCACGCTGTTGCGCCGCGAGATTTCTGTTTCCGGATTAGCGGCCGTCCAGCGGTCGCCTAGAAATGGCAGATCCGATTCACGGATCGGGTCGAGCAGATGAAATTCGAAGACTTCTGACCCGTCATCAGCGCGCACGCGACGGACCTCCAGTTCGGGCAGCGCCTCGCGTAATTCGACGGGTTCATCCGGGGCTTCGCGGATCATCACCGCCGGATGGCCGATCAGCGCGACCGCTGCGGCCGACACATCAATACCGTAGCTGCTGCGGCCCCGGCGCATCGGCTCGATGCATCGGGCGACGGCGGCATCGCGCGGATCGAGATCTGTGGCGCGTGCGACCTTGGCGAGCGTGAGTTCGCGAAGCTTTGAGCGCGCGCGGACACTCGCCAGACGCTCGTGGGGCGCGATGTCGATGACCCGACCGATCGCATCGGTATCGATCACCCAGGCGAGCGTACCTGGCTGCACGGCGGTTCGAGAAGGCGTCTGCGCGGGGGTGATCCGCGCGATGGCCTCGAGCGCGTCGCGCCATGGCTCCCTGGGAGCGCCGAGGAAAGCGGGTGCGAGGTGCTCGCGGTTCTGAGTGGGCGCTGGTGCCGCCAGACCGAGACGCCTGAGCGCATCTCGCAGCAGGTCTTCGCGGCAGAGCAGTTGCCTTTGAGCGAGATCTTCCAGCACCGCCTGGCAGTGCTCAAGCGTCCAGCCTTCGGGTTCCAGCCCCAGCCAGGCTGCAAGCAGCAGCCGGTCGGGATCTTCACGCGAGCGATGGCCACGGACATCCGGGCCGGCGAAGGCGCGAAGCGAGGGCCGCTCTTCGCCCAGCCTGCAGCCGATGGCATGGGCCCAGAGCCCCCAACCGTCCAGCCCTGGCTTGCGCGAACCGGATTCGGTGATGGCGAGTTTGCGGGCGGCGCTCCAGTCGGTGGATTCAGCTCGCGCGAGGAGGGCAATCAGAAACCAGCGCAGTGATTCCGCACTGAGCAGTCCCAGTCGGGAAGTGCGCTCGCGTGCAACCAGCTTACGGGTGGTTTTGAACCACTCGATGGCATCGTCCCAGCGGCCTTTGGTGGCAGATACCAGCGCTACGATTTCCCCGCTCCGTGGGTCGTCCAGCGAATCAATGGCGGCAAGCGCACCCTGGGTGTCGCCCGCATGGGCGCGACGCCGTGCGACTGCAAGCCGCGGCGCAGCGCTCAATTCGTCAGTCTCTGCGGCACCGGTGCCGGGCGCAATGCGGGCATCGAGCCAGTCGATCAGACCACGCCAGATCGGCTGGGACGTGTCGAACACCGTCGTCCAGCGCTCAAGCAGGCGTTGACGACGCCTGGGATCGATTCGTGCGAAGGCGCCTGGCAGGAACGGGTCAAGCATACCGAGCACCAGCGGTCGATCATCCGTCAGTCGAAGATGAACACTCTGGGCGTCGAACTGATGTCGATCCAGCGACGAATACACCAGAAGCCGACCGAGTGCGATCGGCTCATCGGGCTCGCGAAGCATCGGTACCGGGGTGTAGGCGCTGGAGGCCGATATCGGCGTCTGGGCCCGTACCCAGGCTTTCCAGGCCCGTGTCATCAGGTCGGCATCGAAGAACTCGAGCAACCACTCCTCGCGTTCTTCTTCAGGTGCGATGAAGCCGAGACCGGGCAATGTCTCCGCGAGGCCATCGTTTGTGAGGCGCTTCAAGGCGATCCCCACCTCCTCGAGCGTGAACGGGACGCCGCGCGGGGAAGTCCAGCCAAGTTCCTTCAGGAACGCCACCAGCCAGGCCTTGCTGCGTGCGCATCCACCGAGGCAAAGCGCCGAGAAGGTGGCACCCAGCGCGGTGCTCCGATCGGTGGGCCGGGGGACAGAAAGATCTGACGGGGTCGGCGACGAGGCGTGCGCGTCTTGCAAAGTGAACATCCGGACGGTGAAAGGCCGGATGCTATGCGCAGCCTGTCAACGCTGCAAACCGCGGGGCTCAAGTCCCTGCGGTCGTTCTGTTTATGGCGACTGGATCACCGTGTTGAGCACGTTCCACAGCGGTAGCGTCCAGGGCACCATATCTTCGCGGTAGTACCACCAGAAATGACCGCCGATGTAGCTGGGCTGATCGATTTTCATGGTGTAGTAGCGCTGGAGTGTGTCTGCTTTGCGGGCCGGATCACTGGTGCCCACCTCGCCAAAACCGATCTTCGAATTGGGAAACATTGCGGCGAGCTTTGCGAACACGGTGGGCCAATCGGGCCGCAGGTCGTTGCAGTCCTCCTCGTAGTAGCTGATCAGCACATAATCCAGACGCTGCTTCATTCTGGCTGGAATATTGGCCTGGGCCCAGGTGAACATTTCGTTCGCCCGTCGCGACCAGCATTCCTCGTTGTAGTAGAGCGTGAGCGCAGTGACTTTTCCGTGCGCCTTCACCAGGTCGTAGGCACCACTGATTGATCCGCCGCACATAAGCCGAGTCGAGGATTTCGCCCATCAGGTAGCTCACCTGCGACATGGCGATCGCCGCCTTGCGGTAGTAGGCCGGTCCGACGGTTTCGTCAAAGACAATGCGGACGGTGGGCTTGCGGGACAGGCGCTGTAACGACTCGATGATTGCCGGCAGTTCGCTGATGTCGTCAATGGTCACGCCGTAAAGCGGTGAGGGAACCGGCGTCAATGCGGCGGCCGCGACCGTTTGGGCGGCGAGAACCGGTTCATTGCCGTTCGAGCCTGCTGGATGCGTTCCGCTCGTGGATGCGCCGTTCGCGTGATTGATATTGCCGCGTCCTCCGCAATCAGTCACCAGAAGCCCGGTGCCGATCGCCGTGGCAAAGACAAGCGCTGTCACCCATATTGCGCGGCGGCGCGCAGCCGCCTTCAGTCTGATATCGGAGATCATCAAATTCTCCCTCGAAGCGTGTCGTGAAGCGACCAAGCTTCGGGGCGAGTGCCCGGACGATGATTGATCCGACCCGGTACGTCAGACGATCAGCGACGACGGTCGGCGGTGGTGGGAGCGATATTCTGATCGGTGGGCGCCTGCAGCGTGCAGGCGGTGTTTCAGTCGTACTCGGGGCGGTGAGGCGTGAACACGTCGAGATTGAGCACAGGCTCATCGCCCAGCACCTCACCCCAGTGCATGGTGTTGGGAGGCACGCGCAGGAGCCCGCCCGCGGCCAGTTCAGTCACCGCTTCCCCGACGTGAAAACGGATCCGTCCAGCGAGGATGTAGACCACCTGCTCATGCGGATGCTGGTGGGGCTTGGGCTCGTGACCGGGCATGAGCCGGTGTAGCGCCAGCGTGCAGCCGGTACCCGAGAAAGACTTTCGATCAACGCCTTCGCGAACCGGTTTCCAGTCGATAGCGTTCCAGTCAACCTGGTGCAGATTCATGGACTTGTCTCCAAAATGGATTAATGGGCTTTGCTCAATGCGCTTTGCCAAACAGACCCTGCGGCCTTGCGAGCAGGAAAATCAGCAGGATCGAGAGTGCTGCAACGTTTTTGAAGCCAGCGCCGAACAGCACAATGGCCAGCGCCTGCGCCACGCCCAGCATGATGCCGCCTGCGAAGGCGCCCGCCGCGTTGCCGAACCCGCCCAGAATGGCGGCGATGAAGCCTGAGATGGCAAACGGAACGCCGACATTGAATGCGGTGTACTGCGTGGGGGTGATGAGAATGCCGGCCATCGCGCCTAGCGCAGCCGAGAGCGCAAAGGATAGCGCGAGCATGCGCGAGACCGGAATACCCTGCAGCGCAGCCGCCTCGCGGTTGATGGCGCAGGCGCGCATCGCGCGCCCGGTGCGGGTGCGTGCGAAAAATAATGCGAGCCCGGCCACCAGCACCAGCGACGCGCCCGCGATCCAGACCAGCTGCGGACTGATTGCAACGCCCGAAATTTTCCAGGGCGCAGCAGTGGTGAACCCTGAAAAGGTCCGTGGCTGATCGCCTGCGATCATCAGCGTGAGGCGTTCCACCACGATCTGTGCGGCGAGCGTGGCAAGAATCATGACGAACATGGTGGCGTTGCGTCGCCAAAGCGGTTGCACCACCAAGCGGTCCACCGCAATACCAAGCGCAGCGGCGAATACGATGGTAAGTGGAATGGCGAGCGCAAGGGGCAGCCCGGCGTGGGTGAGGAGTGCATGGGTCACCATGCCGCCCAGCATCACGAACATGCCCTGCGAGAAATTGACGATCCCCGAGGCGTTATAGATCACGCAGAAACCGATCCCGATGAGGCCATAAATGATGCCGGTACCGATTCCCGAAATGACCGTTTGAATGACAAGCGTGGTGTCCATGGTTCAGGCCCCTGCGTCCTGAGCGATGGCCGGGGAAAGGTCAGCACCCCCAAGATAGGCTTCGAGCACAGCCGGATCCTGCTGGATTTGCTCTGGCGTGCCTTCGGCAATTTTTCTTCCAAAATCGAGCACCACGATGTGGTTCGCCACGCGCATCACAAGATTCATGTCGTGTTCGATCAGGAGCACCGTGGTGCCGCGGGCGATGATGCGTCCGATGGTGTCGGCGAGCGCATCGGTTTCAATGGCATTCAGCCCCGCTGCAGGTTCATCGAGAAGCAGGAGTCGAGGGCCTGCGGCCAGTGCTCGCGCCACCTCGAGTAGCCGCTGCTGACCATAGGTCAGCGCGCCCGCCTCAGTCTCGGCGCGCGAGTCGAGTCCGACAAAAGCGAGCAGTTCCTGCGCGACCCGAGCCGACTCGGCCAGCTCTTCACGAGCCCGTCGGTGCCGGCTGAGCGCGGCCCACACCCCGCCCCGCCCGCGAAGGTGGCAACCGGCCTCAACATTCTGACGGGCGGTCAGTTCGCTAAACAGCTGCACGAGCTGAAAGGTGCGGACCAGCCCTTCTGCGGCGATACGGTGCGGCGCAAGCCCGGTAATGTCGCGGCCCCCAAAGTGAATGCTGCCGCTCACTGGACGCTGAAAGCCCGAGATGAGGTTAAAGAGTGTGGTCTTACCCGCTCCGTTGGGACCGATCACCGCACTCACACGGCCTGCTTCAATGCCAAAGCTCACCTCGTCGACCGCAGTGAGGCCGCCAAAGCGCTGGGTGAGATCGCGGACCTCCAGGAGCGCTGTCATGAGGTCTCCCGGTCGGGTCAGCGGAGCCGCCACCGGCGGATCAGCGAGGCAAGGCCCCGGGGTGCGTAGATCAGGATCAGGATGAGCGCCGCACCGTAGGCCAGATCCTGGAATTCCTTGAAGCCGCGGAAGGTTTCAGGGAGAAGGCTGATGATGAGCGCCCCCACCATCGGGCCCGCCACGGTACCGATACCGCCCACATAAAGCATGGTGAAGCCGAGCACGACCATGTGTAGTCCGAATACCTCGGGGCTCACAAAACCGACAAAGTGTGCAAAGAGTGAGCCCGCAAAAGCGGCATAGATTGCCGCGATCACAAACGCGATCAGTTTGTACCGGGCGACGTCGACGCCAAGCGCCCGTGCAGCATCTTCAGAACCGGCAATGGCGGCGAGTGCCTGCCCGAGCCGGGAGTGTTTAAGCCGCGAGGCCACCCCCAGGCACAGCGCAAGCGCAACAAGGAGCGCGGCAAGTTGCCAGCGATCGCTCGGGAGTTCATGACCGAAGGCACCGAGTGCGGGAATGGCCGCAATGCCGGTATAGCCCATGGTGACACTGTCCCACTGCACCGCGATCTCCTGAACGATCATACCGAGCGCGAGCGTGGCCATGGCAAGGTAGTGACCGCGTAGCCTCAAGGTGGGAAAGCCGACCAGGAGTGCCATCAGCGCGGCCGCAGCAACGCCCAGCGCCATGGCAGGAAATACCCCCCATCCGAAGGCGGTGGTGAGCATGGCCGAGGTGTAGCCGCCGATTGCCGCGAAGGCGTTCTGCCCGAACGACACCTGGCCGGTGTAGCCCATGAAGAAATTGAGCCCCGACACGAAGATGGCATAAATGGCAGCAAACCCAAGCACGGTGACCAGATAGCCGCCATCAACGAACGCATAGGTCACCAACGCTGCGCCGGCCAGCCAGCCGGCCGACTTGAGCGCGGCACCGGTGCGATCAGACGGATTCATGTGAAAAATAATAGCGGGCGAGGTCATGCGGGGAGGCAATCTCGTCGGGCGTGACCTCGGCGACGATGCGCCCGACGGCCATCAGGTAGGCGCGGCGCGCGATCTTGAGCGCCATGGGCGCGCGTTGCTCCACCAGGAGCACGGGCAGCCCCTGCTGATTGAGCGTGGCGAGCGTACCGATGATTTCTGCGGCAAGCCGCGGTGCCAGGCCGAGTGAGGGTTCGTCGAGGAGGAGCAGCCGGGGCCCCGCCATCATCGCTCGGCCGATGGCAAGCATTTGCTGCTCGCCACCCGAGAGCGACCCTGCCAGTTGGGTCTGGCGATCGCGCAGTCGCGGCAGTAGCGCAAACACACGGTCCAGCCGGGCAGAGAATTCGCCGCTGTTTCGCCTCAGTAGGTAGGCACCGAGGTCGATGTTTTCGCGTACGGTCATGGGGCCGAATACCCCGCGGCCCTCGGGCACCAGCACCACGCCGCGCTGGGTGACCGCCCGAGGGTCGTTCCGGGGTAGAGGGCTTCCTTCGAACTCGACCCGGCCACTGCCTGGCGTGAGCCCCATCAGCGCGCGTAGCAGCGTGGATTTACCCGCGCCGTTGGGCCCCAGCACCGCCACCAGTTCTCCGTGCTCGAGGTGCAGATCCACCGGGCGGAGCGCAAGCACGTTGCCATAGCGCGCGGAGAGGCCGCGCACCGTGAGCACGGGGGCGTTCGATTGCGCGGGGGCGGGTGTCATACGCTGCGTGGCCTTGTCCGTTTACTTGACGATCACGACCTTGCCAGCCCGAATGGTCGCGATCTTGAAGGGGTTCTCGGTGATCCCCTGGTGAACCGCGGGCGAGAAGTTGTAGACGCCGGTGGTACCTTGAAAACCGGTGATGGTTTCAATGGCGTCGCGCACCTTCGGCCCTTCAAATGAATTAGCTTTCCGGATGGCAGCCACCGAGAGCATGACTGCATCCCAGCCGCGGCCAGCCCAATTCGGATCGCGGTCGCCATGCTTGGCCTTCCAGGGCGTCATGAAGGCGCCGATGGCATCCTTAAGGGAGCCGGCGGGCAGTGAGTCGGCAATTTGCGAAGGCGCAGCCACGAAGAAGAACTGCGGACCCAGCACTTCGGCTACGGGTCGAAAGACCGCGAGGTCTTCGATCGAAGTGAGCATCAACATGGGCAGACCCAGCTGCTTGATGTTCTTGGCGGCGGTAAGCGTCGTGCCGCCCAGGCCAATCTTGAGCACAGCGCCTGCGCCGTTCGCATTCATCTTGCCGATCTGCACCGACAGGTCGGCATCATCCTGCTTGTATTGATCGACCCCAGCCAGCGTGAGGCCGTAATTCGCAGCATTTTTTTCCGCGAATCCCTTCTGCAGGTTTGCGTAGGGCGTGGGGTCGTGCAGCACGCCCACCTTGCGGATCTGGGTGTCTTGCTGGAGGAACTCCATCCGCTTGGCCACCTCGAACCCGGCCGGCGGGAGCGTGGAGAACGCCCATTTCACGTGGTCTGCGTTTTGCGGCAGGATCGAGCAGAGCATCATCGGGATCTGCGCCTTCGCTACCATGCCGGCGGCTGCCAGATTACCAGCCGACACGCAGCCCGACAGGAACGCGTCCACCTTGTCGGAAGACATCATTTTTTTGTAGACGGTGACCGCCTCCTGGGGTTCGCTCCGGTTATCTTCAACGATCACCTCCAGCCGTCGGCCGTTGACGCCGCCCGCGGCGTTCACGACGTCGACGGCCACACGTACGCCATCGGTCCAGGCACGATCAACGGTGGCTGCATAACCGGTGAGTCCGGCCGCGATTCCAATCTTGTAGACACCTTGCGCATGCGCGCTGGCGGCGATCGTGGCGGCTGCCGCGATGAGGCTCAGTTTCACGAGTTGCTTCATTGCGAATCTCCTCCTGCTGGCCGGTTTGAACCGGTCCGGTTGATTAAACGGGTTGAGCTGATGGCGCGCCGTAGCCCGCGCCACCCGGTGTTTCGAGCAGTACGACATCGTCGGGTGCGAGGGTGATCTTGCCTGCGGTGCTGATGGGTTTGCCGTTCACCGTGAAGTGCCCGCCGGCGCCTGCGCCGCCGCCGTCCAGGCCCTCGGGGCCGTCGCCGAGACGACTGGGCACAGCATTGAGAACCCAGGGCGCATCAGTACGCATGCGAAACTGAATCGATTGTCCGTCGCCGCCTGGGCTACGTCCCGTACCACCGCTTCCCGGGCGCAGTTCCTTGCGCTCGAACACGATGGGCATCGCAGCCTCGAGAATTTCTACAGGTACCGCTGCGACGCCGGTGGGATAACAGGTGGCACCCGGGCCAGGCTTGGTGAGCCGCGCCCCCATGCCGCCCGAGTAATTGAACATTGACGAGGTGAAGGGCGTGCCGTCTGCGCGCTTGCCCTGGATCTGGATGGTCCAGACCGCGCCCGAGCCTTCGGCCACCACACGCTCGGGCATCACGTGATAGAGCGCCTTCAGAATGGGCATCGGCGTATACATGCCCACCACATGTCTTGCGTTGACGGGCGAGGGATACTCGCAGTTGACGATCGACCCAAGCGGCGCCTTCACGATGATCGGTGCGAGTGACCCGTGGTTATTGGGAAGATCAGGGTTCAGGCAGCTACGGATCGCGAAGGTGGAATAGGCATGCGTGTAGTTCATCACCACGTTGATGCCGGTTCGGCTGGCGGGCGAACTGCCAGCAAAATCAATCACGATCTCACCGCGGTCGGTATCAATCGTGACAGCGGATTTGAGCGTGACGATTTCGCCGCCGGGGACATCAAAGGAGCTTTCACCGCGAAAGGTTCCAGCGCGGAGTTTTCGGATGGCCTCGCGGGTGGCTTCTTCGGAGCGGCGGATGATTTCCTCTGAAAGCTGCTCGATATCGTCAAGGCCGTAGCGCTCGCACATGGCAATCAGGCGGTCGCCACCTGCCTTGCCTGATGACACCTGCGCGGCGAGATCCCCAAACACATGGTCGGGTGTACGCACATTGCGGCGGATCATGGCGTGCAGCGTTTCATTGGGCTTGCCAGCGTCAAAGAACTTGAGCGGCGGAATCCACAGACCTTCCTCATGTACGTCACGCGCGCCCGCACCGATGCCATAGCCGCTGATGTCGGTGTGATGAATGGTCGAGCCGAGATAGCCAATCAGCCTCGTATCGCGAAACACCGGCGTGAACAGGGTGATATCAAAAAAATGCCCGGCGGAGAGCCACGGATCGTTGGTGATCAGCACATCGCCCGGCGCGAGCGCGCCGTTGAACATCCGGTGCAAATGGCCGCCGGCGGCGGCCAGCGAGTTGATGTGGCCCGGCGTTCCAGTGTTGGCTTGCGCGACCATCCTGCCGCGCGCGTCAAAGAGCGCGCTCGCGAGATCACCCGCCTCGCGCACAATGGGCGAGAACGCGATGCGCTGCAGTGCCTTGGCCTGCTCACTCACGATGCCAATCAGGTTTGACCACAGAATCTCGAGTTCGATACCGTCGAGTTTTCGCGTCATGTCAGGCCTCCACAGGCGTAGCGATGATTGAGGCCGTGCGGTCGATCACCGCACGCCAGCCAGGCGGAATCACGATGGTGGTCTCACGCTCTTCGATGAGCGCGGGCCCGTCGATCGATTGACCGGTGGCAAGCGCACGGCGCTCATATACGGGTACCTGCCGCGCCGATTCCCAAAGCGTGACGGTGCGCGCACCGTGCGGCGTACCGATGCTGGTGACCGGACTGCCCGACGTACGGCGTTCCACATCAGGGCCATGTGCGGTGAGTCGCCAGTTCACGATCTCCACCGCCACGTGGGTGGGATTGAAGCCGTACTGCGCGAAATAGGCGCGTTCGAACTCGGCCTGGATGGGGGCGGGATCGTGATCTGCCCGGGGGTCGGCGGCCATCGTGATGCTCACTTCGTTCTGCTGCCCGAAGTAGCGCAGGTCGGCACCGAAACTGATCCGGATGTTGGGTGCAGCCACGCCTGCTGCTTCGAGTGCGGCGCGCCCCTCGGCTTCCATGTGGTCGATCAACCGGGTGGCGCGCTGCCAGTCGACCGATTTGAGAAGGCCGAGCGCGCTACGAACCAGGTCGAGCCGAACCGGTGTAACGAGGGTGCCAAACGCGGACAGTACGCTTGCCTGAGGCGGAAAGATGACGGCGCGGCTTTGCAGAAGCGAACCCACCTCGCATGCGTGAACCGGCCCGGCACCGCCAAAGGCAAGGAGTGGAAGCCCGCGGTAATCGACGCCCCGGTCGGTGGCATGCGCGCGTGTGGCCG
>SXGR01352343.1_pt1 | contig 27822 bp, 30 predicted proteins | sample 3174711 | NCBI WGS metagenome assembly SXGR01 (sample SAMN11356860, study PRJNA531348) | freshwater metagenome | isolation source: freshwater sample F1-60 | place: China: Fuxian Lake, Yuxi | collected 2017-12-25
GAGACCGTCGGTCAGGTTGACCGCATTGGAGGTACCGACGATGACAAAGTAGGTCAGCACGATAAACATCAGACCAAGCTGCGGCATCACATCCTTGAGGAAAGGCACCACCAGCTGGGTCTGTCCCTCATGGGTTGCGGTCGCATAGAGGAACACCGCCACCGCCAGCGCTACCGCGGATTGCCAGAACTACTTCCAGCGAGCGATCAGGCCGTCGGTATTCTTGCGCACCACCTTGAGGTAGTCGTCGGCAAAGCCGATGGCGCCGTAGGCACCCAGCACAAACAGCACCAGCCAGACATAGGGGTTGTCGAGGCGGCACCAGAGCAACACTGAAGTGAAAATCGCAGCAATGATCATCAGGCCCCCCATGGTCGGGGTGCCCCGCTTGCTGAGGTGGGACTCGGGACCGTCGTTGCGGATCACCTGACCAAACTTCAGGATCTGCAGGCGACGTATCAGGCGTGGCCCCATCCAGAGGGCAACCCCCAGTCCGGTGATGATCGACAGGATGGCGCGAAACGTCAGGTAGGAGAAGACGTTGAAGAAGGTGAAGTGCGGGGTGAGCAGTTCGGCCAGCCAGACTAGCATGTGGCTGACTCCTGATGGCCTTTGACCATCTCGACGATATCTTCCATGCGGGAGCCACGGGCCCCCTTGACCAGAATCGAAATTTCCTGATGTGTATTTATCATTTGCGCAAGCACTTCAAACAACGACGCCTTGTTATCGAAATGTCGGCCAGCCGCGGCATCTGCGGTGTGGCGACTCTCTTCCCCCACTGTCAGCACGGCATCCAGACCACGCTCGCGGGCATGACGGCCAACCCGGGCGTGTTGCTCGGCAGACTCCTCACCCAGTTCCCGCATATCACCAAACACCAGTACCTTGAAGCCGCCCATGGCGGTCAGGGCATCGATGCCCGCCAGCACGGATTCCACGCTGGCATTGTAGGTATCATCCACCAGGGTCAGACCGCCCCAGCGCTGGACGCAGAAGCGCCCCTTGACCGGTGCCATCTGCTCCAGCCCCGCCTTGATACAGGCGAGGGATGCGCCGAGGGCCAGACAGCCCGCGGCGGCAGCCAACGCATTGGCCACGTTGTGGCGACCCGGGATCGCCAGAGTCAGGCTCAGCTCGCCCTGCGGGGTCACCATCACGAACTCGGCGCAGCCTTGCTCGTTGAGCACAAGGTTGCGCGCGTGGAACGGCTGGCTCTGATCTTCGATGGAGAAGGCGCACTGAATGCCGCGTTCCCGCCACTTCGGCCAGAATTCGTTGTCGGCATTGACGATGGCGGTGCCACCCTCGCTCAAGCCCTCAAAGATTTCGCTCTTGGCGTGGAACACCCCTTCCAGCGAGCCGAAGCCCTCCAGATGGGCCGCCGCCACGTTGTTGATGATGGCAGCATCGGGTTTGGCCAGTGAAGTAGTCCAGGCGATTTCGCCCGGATGGTTGGCCCCCAGCTCCATCACCGCAAACTTGTGTTGCGGTTCGAGGCGCAGCAGGGTGAGCGGCACGCCCACCTCGTTGTTGAAGTTGCCAGCGGTGGCCAGCACTTCCCCTTCGTTGCGCAGGATGGCGGTTGCCATCTCCTTCACCGTGGTCTTGCCGCAGCTGCCGGTAATGGCCAGCACTTTCGGGTTGATGCGCTCACGCACCAGTTTGCCGAGACGGCCCAGCCCCTTCAGACTGTCGGTCACCACCAGCTGGGGGATGGCCAGCGGCAGCTCACGCTCGACCAGCAGGGCAGAGGCCCCTGCCTGAACGGCCTGTTCGCAAAAATCGTGGGCATCGAAGCGCTCGCCGCGCAGAGCAACGAATAGGGCACCCGCGCCCAGAGTGCGAGTGTCTGTACTGACGACGGTGATCTCGCCGTCGTCACCAATCAGACGGGCATCGAGTACCTGAGCCAGCTCGGCAAGCCTGAGGGTCATCATTTGAATGACTCCAATAATGTGTGCAAGGCGGCCGCGACGGTTTCCCGGTCGCTGTAGTGCCGCTTGTCGGTTCCAATGATCTGATAATCCTCGTGGCCTTTGCCGGCCACCAGAATGATGTCATGTTTGCTCGCCTGACGGATAGCCAGGTTGATCGCCTTGACCCGATCGTGCTCGACCTGCACAGCAGCAGGATCGCGAAGACCCGCCACCATGTCGGCCATGATCCGGGCCGGCTCCTCGGTACGGGGATTGTCGTCGGTCAGGATCACGCGATCCGCATACTGCTCGGCCATGGCGGCCATCATGGGGCGCTTGCCACGATCGCGGTCGCCACCACAACCGACCAGACACCAGAGCTGCCCTGTGCAGTGCACCCGCAGGGCCTGCAATGCCTTCTCCAGCGCGTCCGGTGTGTGGGCGTAATCGACCACCGCCAGCGGCGTATCGCCACCGCCAAAACACTCCATGCGACCGGTTACCGGCTGCAACTGAGGCGCTGTCGCCAGCAGTTCGTTGAAGTCGTAACCGAGCACCAGCATCACGCCCATCGCGGCCAGCACATTGCTGACGTTGAAGCGCCCGAGCAAGGGGGCGGATAATACACCATTCCCCCAGCTGGAGTTAATCTGCGCACGAAAACCTTGCTGGTGAAAATCGAGCTGCTGCGCCGTTAATTGACGGCCAGAATGGTGTTCAATCGGGCCATCCACACTGAAGGCCACCGCTGCTGGGTATTTTTCGATCCACTTGGCACCCAGCTCGTCATCGCGGTTGATCACCGCATTCGACTCATCGACCAGCTGCAGCAACTGCTCTTTGGCCGCGCCATAGGCTTCCATGGTGCCGTGATAATCGAGGTGATCCCGGCTCAGGTTGGTGAAAACGGCAGCGGCAAACGGCAGTGCGGCAACACGATGCTGCACCAGACCATGGCTGGAGACCTCCATCGCCACCAGATCCGCCCCCTGCGCTTGCAGCGCAGCCAGATTGGCTTGCACCTGCACGGCGCTACCGGTGGTATTTTCCGCTTCGATCAGATTGCCAAACAGGCCGTTGCCGATGGTCCCCATCACACCCGCCTTGCCACCCAGCAGGGTGCGCCAGTTGGCGACCAGCAGTGCCGTAGTGCTCTTGCCGTTGGTGCCGGTGATCCCGACCAGATCCAATTTTTGGGCTGGCTGATCGTAGAAATAGCCCGCAAGAGCAGAGAGGTGAGCGGGCAGATCCCGCATCCCGATACAGGGAACCGGAGTCGATGGTGGGATAAATTCACCATCCTCCTCAAACACAACAGCGGTCGCTCCCTGAGCCACCGCCTGTTCGATAAACCGTCTGCCATCCACCTGATGACCACGAATGGCCACGAAGAGCGAGCCGGGGCCAACCCGCCGACTATCCAGCTGGATATCGGTCAGGGTGAGCGCCGGCGCCTGGATACCGAAGGGGCGCAGTAATGCATCAAGTGCGCGGGACAAGAGAAGCCTCCGTACGGGCAAGTTTGGTGGGCACCGCTGGCGGCACCGCATCGGGACGAATATTGAAGAGCTGCAGCACCCCGCCCATGGCCTCTGCAAACGGTGGGGTCGCCACGGCGCCGCCATAATAGGCGCTGCCTTTTGGCTCGTTGATCACCACCACCATGACGAAACGGGGATCACTGGCGGGTGCGAAACCGGCAAACCAGGCCATGTAATCCTTGCCATAGCCACCGGCGACGGCGACCTTGGCGGTACCACTCTTGCCACCGACCCGATAGCCCGGGATCTTGGCTTTTGGAATGGCGTTGTCGACCACATACTCCAGCGCCTGCAACATGGCAGCGGCGTTGTTGTGATCGATAACCTGCTCACCCTTGGGCGGCGTAGTCACCTTGACGATGGAGAGCGGCACCCGTTTGCCCTTGTTGGCCAGGGTGGCGTAGGCGGAAGCCAGCTGCAGCGGGGTGACTCGCAGACCATAACCGAACGAGAGGGTTGCTCGCTCGATATCGGACCAGCGACGACGCTGGGGCAGCATGCCGCTGCTCTCGCCCATCAGCCCGCTGCCGGTATCCATGCCGAAACCGAACATGCTGAGGGTATTGATCATCTCCTGCGCCGGCATCCTCAGCGCGATACGCGACATACCTATGTTGGAGGAGTAGCGCAGGATATCGTAGAGGTTGGTCGCCTTGTGGATACTGACGTCCTTGATCTGCTTGGCACCGATAAAGAGCGGCCCACCAGGAATGAAATCTTTCCAGCTGGTGACACCTGCCTGCAAGGCACTGAGCAAAATCAATGGCTTGACGGTCGAACCTGGCTCGTAGGTATCAGTCACCACCCGGTTGCGTACCCGGAAGCTCTGATACTGGCCTCGGTTGTTCGGGTTATAGGAGGGGGTGTTGACCATGGCGAGCACTTCACCGGTCTTGATATCCAGCATCACCATGGAACCGGAGGTCGCCTTGTTCTCGTCGGTTGCCCGCTTGAGGGCACGGTAGGCCAGAGCCTGCACCCGCTGATCGATACTGAGCTGCAGATCGTTGGCGTTCTTGCCCTCTTTGACGATGCCAAGCCGCTCGATGACGCGCCCCTGACGATCCTTGCGCACCCGCATTTCGCCGGGTGTCGCCGTCAGCCACTCGTTGTAGCTGCGCTCAATCCCTTCAATACCGCTGCCATCGATGTTGGTTACCCCCACCAGATGGGCGCTGATCTCGCCGGTCGGGTAGAAGCGGCGTGCTTCGGGGCGCAGGTAGACGCCACCCAGCTTGAGCCCCTTGATATATTCCGCCACCGCAGGAGTAACCTGACGCTGTAGATAGACGAAGCGCTTGCTGGGGTTGGCGATGCGGTGTTTGAGGGTATTGATATCGAGCTTGAGCACGGCGGAGAGCGCCAGCCAAGCGCGCTCATTATTGATGGCCCCGGATTCATGCACTGTCTTGGGATCGGCCCAGACCGCCTCGACCGGTACCGAAACCGCCAGCTGCTCGCCGTTGCGATCGGTGATCATGCCGCGCACCGCCTGGGTAGAGGTGGTACGCAGGGAGCGCATGTCCCCTTCCTGACGCAGGCGATCCGGATTGATCACCTGGATCCAGGCCAGACGCAGGATCAGACCCACAAACGCGATGCCGATAAACACCGCAAGCGTGCGAAAGCGCCACGGATAGATCGATGGCGCTTTGACATTCGCTTTGGCAGCTTTGGCTGTAGCCTTGCGTTTCATGGTTGGGTAATTACCTTCTCGGTGGTCACCAGCGGACGACCCATCTGCAACTTGTCCATCGCCAGACTCGCCACCCGGGAGTGTTCAGCCAGGGTGCCCTGTTCCAGCAACAGGTGGCGCCATTCGATATTGAGGCGATCCTCTTCCGCCATCAGATCGTTCTGCTTGGCCGTCAGACCACGGGTCATGTTGGTCACCAGGATCACGGCAAATGCAGTCACCAGCACGGCGACCGACAGAAAAATCTGCAGCTTGTGCCGCCAGAGATCGGCAACGATCTCCTTGGCCAGATGAACACGCACTTCGCTCATCGCTTACTCCGCCAGCCGTTCGGCAACCCGCAGCACCGAGCTGCGTGACCGGCTGTTTTCAGATACTTCATGATCAGAAGGCTTGAGTGCCTTGCCGACCGACTTCAATTTGCGACCGCCAGCCAGTTGGGCCTCGGTCAACGGAATGCCGTAAGGCACTTCCGGCCCCTTCTCGTGCTTGCGGATGAAATGCTTTACCAATCGGTCTTCCAGCGAATGGAAGCTAATCACTGACAGACGGCCATGTGGTGCCAGCACTTCCAGTGCACCGTTGAGCGCGGTTTCGATCTCGTCCAGCTCGCTGTTGATATAGATGCGAATGGCCTGGAAACTGCGGGTTGCCGCATGCTTGCCCTTCTCCTTGCTCGGATTGACCCGGGCAATCATCTCCGCCAGTTGACGGGTACGCACATAAGGCTCGGTCACACGGTCATGCACGATGGCGCGGGCGATCTTCTTGGCAAAACGCTCCTCACCGAAAGTCTTCAGCACCCAGGCGATGTCATCCACATCGGCCTTGGCCAGCCACTCGGCGGCGCTCTGACCGGAGGTGGGATCCATCCGCATATCGAGCGGACCATCTTTCATAAAGCTGAAGCCACGCTCGGCATCATCCAGCTGGGGTGAAGAGACCCCCAGATCCAGCAGGAAGCCATCCACCTTGCCCAGCAAACCGCGCTCATCCAGATAGGAGGCGATGCCGGAGAAGGGGCCATGCACGATTTCGAAACGGGGATCCTGGATCTTGGCGGCCTCGGCGATCGCCTGCGGGTCGCGGTCGATGGCGATCAGGCGGCCATTGGGGCCAAGGTGCTGCAGGATCAGACGAGAATGACCACCACGGCCAAAAGTACCGTCGACGTAGACACCGTCCGGCTTGATGGCCAGACCTTCAACGGCTTCGTGCAGCAGCACTGTGATGTGTTCAGCGGCTTGGGTCATTTATAAAGAGAAATCCTGTAGTCGTGGTGAGCTTGCCCAATCGTCCCCGGGCAGACCCAAGATGTCGTCATTGACCTGTTGTTGCCAGCGGGCTTCATCCCACAACTCAAACTTGTTGAGCTGGCCCACCAGCATGATTTTCTTGTCCAGCCCCGCATGGTTGCGCAGTGGCTGACTGAGCAGCAGACGGCCATTGCCATCCAGCTCGCATTCGGTTGCATGTCCCAGCAGCAGTCGCTGCAAACGGCGCTCTTGCGGATTCATGCTGGAGAGAGTCTTGAGCTTGCGCTCGACCTCTTCCCATTCATTCAGGGGATAAAGCAGCAGACAGGGATGGGCAATATCGATGGTGCAGACCAGCTGGCCGTCGCTTTCGTCGCGCAGCCAATCACGGAATTTGGTCGGAATTGCCAGCCGCCCTTTACTGTCCAGGCTGATGGCATGAGCGCCACGCAACAAATTGCAGTCCCTGAAGGTGAGTGAGCAGGCAGATTGCCCCTCTAAAAACCACTTTGATCCACTTTTCCCCACCTTGAAGTTTAAGGACGTGCAGGGGGCTTTTCAAGCAAGGAGATGGGACAGAGGGAACATATTGACGCAGCAATTGCATGCTGCGGATTGAGTAGGTTGATTTTCCAAGAGTTATTGCTGAAAAAACAGAAAGTGATTAATAAGCAGCAAGTCGGTGAGCGGTCACTATCTGGGCGATATGATGAAACGGAACAATACCACTGCACAGAGCAAAATACTGACACATATCACTGGATAGATGATGTAACCATCTTTCGAACGGCGAGCACGCAAAGACACCAACTGACAAAGCAACAGATTGTAAATAATCAGCAGGGATGTCAGCAGAATATTGGTGGCAAATGTCAGCTCTTGAGCGTAACCAATGTACAAGCCCATCAGAATGAAATTGGCGAGTATCAGATACAGCAAAAACTTCTGAATCGCTTTACCCGAATTTGGGCTCTTTTTTACTCGTGTTATCATGCTTGCTACGTCCTGGATTACACATGATCAGACGACCTTAAATTCAAAAAACTGTTGAGATATATCATGTTTTTATTATTGCGCGATCCTTGCTCAACAATTGCCCCATGACCCGGCTCGTTTTTTTGCTAATGAGCGGGATGTTAATGATATCAACATCTTGCCATGCTTATCACAATTATCACTGGCAAGCTGGTTTCCCTGTCCCGATTCAGGGTAAAGGAGTTGACTTGGTCAGCCAGCAGCAGCAATTCTTGCTGAAGCAGCGCCCTTATCTCCAACAACGTCTTGCGGAGACACAGCCCGTTATTCGCTGGGTCGCGGAACAGGTTCACGAACGCAAACTGCCGCCCTTGCTTGCCTTTGTTCCTTTACTGGAAAGCAGTTACCGATTGGATGTGGTCTCTTCTGCTGGCGCCGCAGGCCCTTGGCAGCTGATGCCAGATACCGCCACCCGATTTGCCATTCCCATCACCAGCGAATTTGATGGCCGCTATTCACTGCCATTGTCGACAGAGGCTGCCCTTTCCTATCTGGCATGGCTGTATCGCTTCTTTGGCAATGACTGGCTGCTTGCTTTGGCCGCCTACAACGCAGGAGAAGGGCGGGTACTCAATGCGGTTTTAAAAGCGGGGACACGTAATATATGGGAACTGGAGCTTCCGACTGAAACACGCTTTTATGTCGCGCGCTTTGTTGCGCTGGCAAGACTGCTTGATATGGCTGACAGCTATCAGTTTCAACTTCCGCCATGGCACAGCGGCAATGATTTGCAAATATTCCGTCATCCGAACGGCTGCTCACTGCCCGCGTGGGCTCAGGCAAAGGGCGTGTCAATGAATGACGCCAGCCGCTGGAATCCGGCCTGGCAACTCCCTGTCGCGCAAGGGATAACCAATTGTCCGATCGTCTATAGCAAGGGCAAGGCCCCCACCGCCAACCGGAAGAAAGGGGCGACCGCCATTGTCAAAGCGGTCTCACTGGACAGTCTGCATGACCCCCTGTTGCTGAAAGCTGCCAGGGGGCTTGATATGAGTCGAGGCGAGATCAGGCTGGAACGCTTGCCTGATCCTCTTGGGATTCAGCAGAAGCGGCCGCTGATTGCGGCACCATGAAACAGTGGCGCCAATGGCTCAGTACCGGAGCCAAATCGACCTCTTCCGGATATGACCAGCGAGCACCATAAAAGCAGAGCTGCCGACCAATAGCGCGACGATGAGTGATGTTGCAATCCAGCGCAATTCGCGGCAACAGGGAGAGTGTCACCGTTTCGGGTAATTCAAATCGAGCAGGAGCAAGGAAACCGACCCCGCCCGGACCTATGTCTTTGATCACAGCGCGGCCAATGCTCTTGTCAAACAGCAATCCGGAAATCAGCAATCTGGCCGCAATACCACAACTCTGTGACTCGAAAGGCGTTGTTCCATCATGCAGATACCAGCGCGGTACTTTTCTGCGTGGATCATTGTGCGAGGTATGCAGCGGAAACTCGATCTCAGGGTCGTCCATGGGAAATCATCTCCTTGGCATGGGTGGTTGCCGCTTGCGTTTGGGAGCTGAAAAGTTGCTCCAGATTAGTTTCTGCCTGGGTTGTCATGACCAGCAATTCAATGCGCCGATTACGGCTGCTTTGTGGATTGCGGGTATCTTCCAGCATGGTATCGGCCATCGCGACAACCTGCCCGACCCGTTCAGGTGGCATGCCTCCCGCCAGCAACACCCGTCTGGCCATCATGGCTCGGTCTGACGACAGCTCCCAGTTGCTGTAGTTGTCACCGGCAAACGGTGTGCTGTCGGTATGGCCAGAAATCATGACCCGATTCTCGATACGCTGGAATATGGGGGCCAACGCCATCAACATATGGCGAAAGAAAGGGCTAATACGGGCACTGCCGCGGCTATACATTTCCCGATCCGCGTCATCACGGATCAGGATCCGCAACCCTTGGGGAACAATTTGAATCTCGAGGTTATTCTTCGCCTGCATCTGCTCAGCAAGATGGTCGATAAAGCTGGCCAGCTGCTTCATCTGGGCTTCACCCTCAAGCTTACCTATCAACAGCTTTTCATACCCACCGCCTGGACCGTCAGAAAAAATGCTCTGATTACGGTCCATATGCTTGGGCATCAGCTGACCCTGCTGATCAAACTTGGGGTTAAGCTCATCCATCACAGAGGGGTTGCCACCGAGATCGACAGGATAGGGGCTGTTGCGAATATCAAACGGGTTGGCCTCACTGTCCATGATGCTGTAGTCCCGCAGGCGGCTGGCAACGACTTCCCGCTCCTCCTGATTTGACACAGCGAGGATCCAGAGCACCATGAAGAACGCCATCATGGCCAACGTGAAGTCGGCAAATGCCACCTTCCAGGCGCCTCCCCCTTTGGGACCGCTGTTACGACGCTGCTGGCGCTTGACGATAATCTGTTCGTGATTGCGCATTACATCGCCCTGTTAGTCACCCAATCTTCCAGCTCAAGGAAGCTTGGTTTGACTTCAGGCTCCAGGATCTTGCGACCCGAATCGACGGCAAGCAGCGGTGTTTTGCCACGCAACTGGGCAATCAGGATCGACTTGATGCACATCAACAAACCGATACGGCGCTTGACCATCTCTTCCATGGCATTGCTAATTGGCTCCAGCAAGCAGTAGCAGAGGAAAATACCGATAAAGGTGCCCACCAGAGCGGCCGCCACATGGACACCGATATTGCTCAGTGGGCCGTCCAGTTGCTGCATGGTGATGATGATCCCCATCACCGCAGCAAGAATGCCAAAGCCCGGGCAGGCCTCGCCGGTTTTGTGCAAGGCATGAGCAGGCTTGAGCATGTCCTCTTCAATGGCCATGATCTCCTGCTCCAGCACGGTATCCAGTTCATGGGGTGTGATCTTGCCCATTCCGAGCAGACGCAGGTTATCGATAATGAAACCAAGCAGTTGTGGATCTTCCGAAATCTGGGGGTACATCAAGAAAACCGAGCTCTGCTGGGGATTTTCAATATGCTCGTCGAGCGCCTTCATCCCCTTGTTGCGTGTCTCTTCAAGCAGTTGATGCATCAAAGTCAGCAGCTCACGATAGACCTCTTTCTCTTCTTTGTTCGCTTTGAAGCACATTTTTATCTGCCGCCACATTTCATGCATCACCTCTTTCGAGTTGCCAAGAAACATGGAGCCTACCGCTGCGCCGATAATGATGATGAGTTCGGCTGGCTGCCACAAGGCTGCGAGGTTTCCCCCGGCCATCATGAAGCCACCCAGCACGCACACTAATATGACGCCGATGCCAATCTGTTTTTGCATGAATGTTCCCGCACGATACAAGAAGGGTCACCAGTAAAGGTGAAGCACTACTATATGGAGTCGACCAATCGCTGCTTTAGCTGAAGTACACATTGCTTGTGCAACTGACAAACCCGGGATTCGGTTAATCCCAGCACCAGCGCGATCTCTTTCATGTTGAGCTCTTGCTGGTAATAGAGGGAAAGCAATAACTGCTCGCGTTTATCCAGTGTGGCCAACACCTTGCTGATGGTCATCGCCATATCGACATCATCAGATTCGGTGGTTGGGGCTTTACCGCCATTCTCCAGCCACTCTTCCAGACTCTGCAGCGCTTCAGCCTGGCTGGCGTAGGACAACTGACGCACCTCATCCACCGAACAGTCGAGCGCAGTAGCAAGTTCTTGCTCTGAGGGGGGGCGCCCCAAACGATTGTGCAGTTCACGCTGCGCCTGATTATGGCCGTGTACCTGCTGTCGCAGTTGACGGGGTCGCCAGTCCAGACGGCGCAACTCATCGAGCATGGCGCCACGAATCCGTTTGAAGGCATAACTTTCAAACTGGGCATCGGGCTCGCTGCCATAACGGCGCCACGCCTCCAGCAATCCCATCATTCCCACCTGCTCCATGTCCTCCTGATCAAAACAGGCACTGACCTGGCTGCGCAGATGGCTGGCGGCTCGCTTCACCAAGGGTAGATAGCGAGCAAGAATAGCGGGCTCTCCCGTGCGAGGAAGTTGCGGAGTATCGGCAAACTCTTGTTGAGCATCCCAAACGGAATCAGTCATATCGTGGCTACTGTACCAGTACCTTGGTGATCAGCACTTCATCAAGATAGGGCTTATAGCCATATCCCTGTACCGTAGTGACCAGCTTGTCGCGCAGAGAGACTTGCAACTTGGAAATATTCTGCAGCTCGACTTTTACGTCATCATGGGAGCGGTGGCTGAAATACTGCACCATGGCATTGCGGATCAGTGGCGTCAGTTCATCCAGCTTGGCAACCTGCGCCGGGTTGTAGGTCACCAGTGCCAGCTCCAGCACCAGATAATGAGACTGTTCACCCCCTTCCAGACTGATAACAAAGCGCTCCATCGGCTTGAACAGCGGAGTGCTGCTCAGCTCGGGCCTTGGCTCTGCCAATCCGAGCCAGACTTCGACCACATCGCGCTTAAGCCATGCGCCATAGGCCAGTATGGCCAACAGACACAGAGCCATGACGAATATCATCAACCACTTCATGACACGACGCATAATGTAAAACCACTCTCGCTGTAACGGGTTAAAAATCAGACCAGTGTATTGAGCCAGTCGTGCACCGTATCCCATTGGGAATCCGGATCATCCTGCCACTGTCGGCGGCCAGCCAGGATCTTCTCCTGTTGCCACCGCTCCTGCTGTCCCTGTTCGCCACCCTGCCCCACATTGACCTCGACCCCGCCGGCATGATGGGGAGCCAGGCTCATGCGCAAGCGCTCCATCGACTGGATCATCGCATCGCGCACCGCCGGATTGGTCACGTTCAACTGGACATTGAGCCGGTCACCATCGAGCTTGACGGTCAACTCCAGTCGCCCGAGCTCTGGCGGGTCCAGCCGGATGTGAGCCTGTTTCACCTGTTGATTGACCTGCAGTTCAACCTTGTCCTGAAGCAGGCTAACCAGCTGCTGTCCCCACTGGCTCTGGTTGTCTGACAACCGGACAGGTGCCCATTGATAGTCGACCGGACGCAGCGGTGCAGCGGCGAGTTGTCCAACTGCCAGCTGGCGAGCATCTGGCAACCTGTTTTCTACCGCAGCGGTATCAGGCACATTTCCAGCATCGAGACCGGCGGCCATAATCGGCAAGGTGAAGCGGCCGGGCAATACACCGGTTTGCCCATTCGATTTGACAAGCAACGTAGAGAGCGCCTGTTCTGCAGCAGCAGAGACCGTTTCACGACGCGGCATCACCTCTTGTTCGGGCAGCGTGGTCACACTCCCCATCAAGGCACGAAGAGAGGGCGGCAATTTGTTATCCACCACCACCTGCTGGCCATCGGTGCTACCTTCAGCTCGGGAAAAAGTACGGCTTACACGAACACCATCAAGATCGGCATCACTTACTCTGACAAAGAGAGGAGGCATATTGGTAAACGCTTGCAGCTGTTCAGCCGGATCGCCTTCCGCCCCCGGCTGTTCGATCTCTTTTTCTGCTTCCGCAACATCGCTGGCTGCCAGCTCGGGCAAGGGCAATGTAACCAGAGGATCCGCCACCTCATCCAGCGGTTGATACAGCTCTCCTTCACTGCCGGCTTGGCCGGATAAACGATTCAAGGCCGTGACATCCGGTGAATGCACAGCGTCAAAACCACTAAATTGAATCAATCCCATTGCTGTGCCTCACCGTAGGCAGTCAAACCTTCACGAATCGAAGAAAGCTGCTGCCACTCCTGTTTACGAACCTGGGTCTCCTGCTCGCAGAGTTGCAATGCCTGTTGATACAAAATTCGGGCTTTATCTCTTGCTGGTTGCAATGCAGCCCAGAGTTGGGGATTCCGGCTAACTTGAGAGACAAATTGTGCGAAACGTCCATCGGTTAGCCTGACTGCATCCCACTGGCCAGCTTGCGCTTGTTGCAGCAATAGCGTACCCAACCCCAATAACTGACGCTGGCGAGTCTGCAGTTCGGTCTCACGTAACACGGGAGCAATACCTGACATGACGAGCCCCAAGAAAGAAGATGAACCAGCCCACAAGCAAGGAGTGGGCCAGACCGAGAACCAAGAAATTTCAATATGTTGGGCGTGAGGAAGAACAGAGAGGAAGGAAGTACTACTTCCGTATTAACGAGGATGACGCGCCATTGCTTCCCAACCCTCTTTCAGCTCTTGCAGGATTTTGCGCACTTCGGCAAATCCCTCAACATTGTTGGAAACGCTGATTTCGAACAATTTCTGACCGCAGTAGTCATAAAGACGATGCAGATTGGCTGCCAGCTCGCCACCTTTATCCATATCAAGTGCGCTGTCCAACCCGCCAAGAATCTGCAAACACTTGCTGATTGCCTGACCCTTTCGTTCAAACTGGCGGGCAAGAATATGTCCTTCGGCTCTGGCCATCTCGTCGAGCAGCCCCTCCATCAGCATCAGTACCAACTGATGCGGATCAGCGCTAGCAGCCTTGGCCTGAGTAGCGGCAAACTGATAAGCATCGTAACCATCTTGATGTTCAAACATGTAAAACTCGCTTGCTCCGGATGAGGCAGCCAAATAGCAAGACCCCTTACAGGGCGCCCATGGTCTGCATCATCTGATTCATGGTGGTAAATTGGTTGAGGTAGCGCTTATACGCGGAATTCATACGGCGATCCAGCGCTTCCATTCGCTCATTCACCCGCTTTTCACTGGCTTCCAAGCCACTCTTGCGCCCTTTGAGTGCGCCATCGCGCTTGGTGTAGGGATCGAGTGAATTGCTCATCCGCTTGAGCAGACCATCATCCCCCATCAATGCCTTGCCCAGCAGCTCGGGATCTTTCTCCAGTGCCTTGTTGAAGTCAGTCTCGCTGAAGGAGAGCTTGCCGGTCTTGTCTGTTTTGATGCCAAGACTACTCAGACTAAGACCGTTGGGCAGATCGCGCACGCTGTTGGCAAGCGCGCTCTTGAGGCTGCGTACACCGCTATCGGAAGAGAGTGCCCCGGGAGCCTTGGGATCGCTTGAAGTCATCTTGGCCAGTTCGTCTATCAGCTCGTTATAGCTATCTACAAACTTCTTGAGCGAGCCGGTAACCGCCTCTTTATCCTGTTCGACCGTCACCTGCAGAGGTGCATCGCCGCTCTTCTGTGCTTTGGTGAGCTGGAGGGTCAGGCCATCGACCACATTTTCAATCTTGTTGCTGGCAGAAGTAATGGTTAACGGGTTGTTTCCACCCATCTGCAACCTGGCATCCTGGGCTTTGGTGATCTCGGTCTTGTTGGCAACCGCAACGCCCAAGGAAGAGCTTGCATCACCGCTGTAATTCATCGTGATGGCATTCTCTTCACCACTATCCTTGCTGGTCAACACCATATTGACCTTGCCGTCGGTCCGAACCAGTGTGGCTTTAACACCCGGGTTATCCTTGGCGTTGTTGATATGGGAAACCAGATCTTTCACGGTTGCGCCGGCTGGCAAACTGGCCAGATCGATATCTACACTCTTGCCTTTGACCGTCAGAGAGAAGACGCCATCTGTTGGCAGAGGAGTGGTTTCGCTATTCAGGCTAAGACCAACCTGATGAGACTGGGCTAACTGCTCCACAAAGAAGTTGTATTGCCCCGAGCTGGCCTTTCCATTGCTCGTCACCGTCATGAGCCCTTCTTGGGACATGGTGGCCTTCTGGGCTTGCAGGTTGGATGCCTTGTTCAGATCCTTGAGCATGGTCTGGAAGGTCGACAGCTTGGTCGTGAGTGTGCTGATTGCACTCTGCTGCCCCTTGATACTGTCCATCTGCTTTTTCAGCAGCTTGTCCATATTCTGGCGCTCGATAGCTACCAGTTGCATTGCCATGCTGGCCGGATCTACTTGCATCATTACACCCTTATTCTGTGGCATGCCCGTTGGAAAATACCCACTCAGTGCTTTCCAACCGACACGTTATAGCAAGAGGAAGGCCGCTCTCTCGAGAGCGGCCCGCATTCAGTTAACGCAGCAGGGAAGTGACCATGCCGGTCATCTGGTTGGAGTTGGACAGCACGGACATGCCAGCCTGCATCAGCATCTGGTTCTTGGTCATGTTGGTGCTCTCCTGGGCGAAGTCGGCATCCATGATGCGACCGTTTGCCATATCGGTGTTCTCTTTCATATTGGAGAGGTTGTTGACGGTGTGCTCCAGACGGTTGATGTTGGCACCGAAAGCAGAGCGAGCTTCGCCGATCCCCTTGGAGAAGGTATCCAGCTCGGTCATCGCTGCTGTAGCCTCAGCCTGAGAACCGATACCAGCCGCAACGGCAGTGCCCTTGGTACCCTTGTCATCAGCAATGACACCTTTCAATGCGGTGGCCAGTACGCCATCGTCCTTGAGTTCCAGTTTTTCGCCAGATGTGCCACCAATCTGGAATGTTACCGCCTTCTGGAAACCGGAGTCCTTGGCAAGCAGCTTCTGCCCCCCAAAAGTGGTGTTGTTGGTGATGTTGTCCAGCTCGGAACGCAACTCGGTAAATTCTGCGTTCATCGCCTTGCGATCTTCAGCAGTGCTTGTGCCGTTCGCAGACTGGGTGGCCAGATCCTTCATACGCTGAACGATATTGCTCATCTCGTCCATAGCACCTTCAGCAGTCTGCATCATGGAGATGGCATCCTGAGAGTTGCGCATACCAACTTTCTGACCGCTGGACTGTGCTTGTAGACGAGTAGCCATCTGCAGACCTGCGGCATCATCGGCAGCGGAGTTGATGCGCAGACCGGTGCCCAGACGCTGCATGGCGGTACCCAACATTTTGTTGGTCGAGTTCAGCTGATTCTGAGTAGTCAGAGAAGCGAAATTGGTGTGAATAGACAAACCCATAACATGATCCTCATTTAAAGCTGCGTTCGCAGCAAATAACCGTGCAAAAGTAAGAAGCGACAACTCTGAGCAGAGACTTGAATGAGGAAATAGAAATTAGAGGAATAGAGGCAAAACAGAAGAAAATAAGGGAGGATCGAAGAGGAAAAATAAAAAAGGCACCCACCCAAAAATCAGGATGAGCGCCGTACAGCATTAACGCAGCAGAGAAGTTACCATGCCGGTCATCTGGTTGGAGTTGGACAGCACAGACATACCAGCCTGCATCAGCATCTGATTCTTGGTCATGTTAGTGCTCTCCTGAGCGAAGTCGGCATCCATGATCCGGCCATTCGCCATATCGGTGTTTTCTTTCATGTTGGAGAGGTTGTTGACGGTATGCTCCAGACGGTTGATGTTGGCACCGAAGGCAGACCGGGATTCACCGATCTTCTGGGAGAAAATATCAAGCTCAGCCATAGAGGCTGTGGCCTTGGCCTGGTCACTGATACCAACTTTCACTGCTGCACCATCGGTACCTTTACCTGTTCCAACAACTTCTTTCAGTGCAGTAGCCAGTGTACCGGTGCTCTTCAGCTCCAGTTTCTCGGCAGAAGTACCACCAATCTGGAAAGTCACATCCCCTTGGAAACCGGTGCCAGACTTGAGCAGGCTCTGACCACCAAAAGTGGTGTTGTTGGTGATGTTGTCCAGCTCGGAACGCAGCTCGGTAAACTCGGCATCCATCGCCTTGCGATCTTCAGCGGTGCTGGTACCGTTCGCAGACTGGGTAGCCAGATCCTTCATGCGCTGAACGATGTTGCTCATCTCGTCCATAGCGCCTTCAGCAGTCTGCATCATGGAGATGGCATCCTGAGAGTTGCGCATACCAACTTTCTGACCGCTGGATTGGGACTGCAGGCGGGTAGCCATTTGCAGACCAGCAGCATCGTCGGCGGCGGAGTTGATACGCAGGCCGGTGCCCAGACGCTGCATGGCGGTACCCAGCATCTTGTTGGTGGTATTGAGCTGACTTTGAGTAGTCAGGGAAGCAAAGTTGGTATGAATAGACAAGCCCATGATGTAATCCTCGATATGACGCTGCGGCGCAGCATGGTTAGGTTGACATCAGATATAGACGACAACTTTTTGCCGGAAATTTAGGGCTCTGTTCTTATATTTTTTTCAGGTTGCTCAATGGATAGGAATGGGCGTGATAAACTCACCGGATTAATTTATAGGCATGTTTATTGCTTTGAATTGCAATCCTTCACTATCGGAAAGCGACATGGCAGCATTTCTATATACCCCTCGGTTTGTCACGCAATTTCAATGCATTGGAGATGGCTGCAAAGACAACTGCTGTCATAGCTGGACCATCAGTATCGATAAAGCGACGTTCCGCAGTTACGAAAAACACCCGGATCCCGTAATACAATCGCTGAGCAAACAACACATCCGCAAAGTAAAGAAAAGCAATGAACAGTGGGGAGTCATAACCCTTGACGAGCAGGGAGCTTGCCCTTTTCTTGACGAGAAACGATTGTGTCAGATCCACGGCAAGGCAGGGCCAGATGCACTCAGCCAGACTTGCAAGACCTACCCCAGAACCCAAACCCGGTTCGCCAACCAGCTCAAGAAATCTCTGGTTCTCTCCTGTCCCGAGGTCTGCCGGCACCTGTTGCTAGACCCAATGGCAATGCAGACTGAGGAGACCCAGCTCAGGCAGCTTCTCCCCTTTACCACGCCGCCGTCCACAGCCATGGCAACCCTGCATAGTCTGAGCATCCACGTGCTGACAACCACCGATCTCCCGATCGAACTGCGCCTATGGCTTATCGGGCTACTGCTTCATCGGGATGCAACCTCCTTGTCGCACGAAGCATTTCTCGAGCAGGTAGCGGTAATGGCCGAGCAGGGGGAACTTCACGTCATGTTCGAACAGTTGCCCTCCATGCCCACATTGCAGTGGTGGGGACTGAGAACGATCACCCATCAGCTCCTTGCATATTCACAGGGAAGACGTGGCCGGCAGACCATGCAGTTCTGCCTCGACAAAATAAACCAGGTACTAGAGGGCGTTTATGACGAAGGCAAGCTGGCATTGCTGCAACAAGCCTGGAACAACAAGGTAGCCCCCTTTCTGGCCATAAGGCCTCACATTCTCAACAACTACCTGCTCTATTACGTCTACAACAACAACTTTCCACTACAGCAGACTACGCCCTTCCAGGCCTATCAGCTCCTGGTAATCGATTACTTCCTGCTGCGCAACTACCTGTGTCTGCTGGCCATGGACAAGGAGCTGGAAGAACAGGATGTCATCGATCTTTTCTACAGCTATCACACCATACGCCAGCACAATCCGAACTTTCTCAAGACCATAGAAGAGGGACTTAGCACCTCCGGTTTTTCGTCCGATCTCACTCTGTACGCCTTACTGAAACCCTGAAAAAAGAGACCGCCAGCATGTCGCTGGCGGTCTCTTTTTCCATCTTGGCGTTAATGTAGCGCGTCGTCCCTTATGTGAGCAGTGCCACCACATTCTGGCGCGATACATTGGCCTGAGCCAGCAGACCAGACATGGTTCCCATAAAACCGCCATCCTTTAGCTGTTCACTGAGCTTGCCCTGAAGCTGCTCAAGCTCCTGCTGCTTCATGTTCTGGCTACGCGCCTTGACCCGATCGAGCTGCTTGACCATCCGCTGGCGGAACTGCTTCAGCTCCCGTACGGATTGTTCTATTTCCCCAAGCAATCTTTTCAGGCGCTGTTGTTCCTGTCGCAACGCCCCCTTGTCGATGCCTTCGCCCAGCTGGGTCAACTGCCCCGGCTTTGCCTTGAATTGCACCGGAACAGGGTTTCCGGCCGGAATGCGAATGCCTTCCCCACTAAGCAGAACAGGCTCGTCGAGTTTGCGCCGATGCAACTCCGGAACGCTCAGTTCCAGCTTGCCCAACTCGTTGAGACGCGCCTGAATATGCTCTTTGCGTAGTGCACGATCCAGCCGGGTGACCACTTCCGATTCATTGGCTCCAGCAGGCAGCATCACTTCAACTGCACTGCTGCTCTGTGGGAAAGAGAACACCAGGCGCTCGGCGCCCGACTTGGGGGTGAGCAGGTCAAGTCGCTCTGACCCGTAACTCACCCGACTGTCCCCTGCAGATGCCAGCAAACGTGGCTTTAATTCGGTATTAAGGGGAGCTTGGGGTTGGGTCAACTTCTCTTCCAACACTTTCAGGCGTGACACCAGATCGCCGCTCGCCGCCCGATTCTGGCCGAGTTGCTGTTCGAGGCGCTTCAATTCACCCCAAATCTGGCTCAAAGCCTGCTCTCCCCCTTGAGCCTGAGCGATCCGCTGCTGCGCAGTCCCGATCAAAGCCCACCGATCCAGCCGGACGATATTGGGGTGACGCTCAGTTTCGCCGGTTGGCCGGGACGCACTCTGAGCAGTTAGGCGCCCGTGCAATCTGGGCTGGGCAGGTGTTTCGACCACTCCACCCAAACGGGTTTGCTGAATCTGCATCATGGCTCCCTGAACCTGAATTTATGGCATGTAGTTGAAGAGGCTGAGTCCGTTAACCTTGGCAAATGCCTGCTGCTGAACTTGCAAAGCCATCAACACATGGGCCTGCTGGGTAACAGCACTGGCATAGTCGAGGGACTCTATCTGATTGCTCACTTCCTTGCTATAGACCCCTTTCTCGGCATGCCCCTCATCGACCTGATCAAGCAGGTTCATACGTGCACCGATGGTGCTCACCATCTGGCTGATATCGTCCTGCAACACCTTGCTACGATCCAGCATGCCGCGAGCCTGATCGGCAGCATCGGGGGCTCCGCTCTCCATCGCGGCGACCATGGAATCCAGCTGTTTGAAAAAGTCGCCATTGTCGATAAACAGCTTGTCCGCAGTCTGGTTGAGCCCCACCGTCACACCATTGGCAATGCTGACTTCGCGAACCAGACTATCGCCCTGGTACTTGTAACTGCCGAAGTCAGGATCTGCCGGATCTGTGACCTTGACCAAGGCAGGCTGATCGACCTTGCTACCGGTAAACAGGCTGGAACCACTCTCATTGCGCGCATTAGCAAGATCGAACAAGCCATCTTTGATAATCGCCGCCTCGGTCGCCACGGCACGGCGATCATCTTCGGAAAGCGAGCCGTTTGCAGCAGTCTGGGTCAACTCACGCAAGCGCATCAGCATGTTGGTCATCGACTCCAGCTGGATTTCACCCTGAGAAAGCTGGCTTTTAGCACTGGCAATATTCCTCTGATACTGCTCCATCGCCACCTGCTCCTTCTTGAGGCCGAGCAGCCGCACACTTCCCACAGGATCATCGGAAGGCTGAAGGATCCGTTTGTTTGAGGAGATCTGGCGATCGAGGCGGGCATACTCGCCGAAACCGTGCTGCAGATTATCAAGCATGCTGAGCTGGATCTGGTTGGTACTGATGCGCATGGTCACTCCGTCAGAACATGTTCAGGATGGAATTGAAGAGCTGATCCGAGGTGCTGATCACCTTGGCATTGGCCTGATAAACCTTGGTGTATGCCATGATTTTGACCCCCTCTTCATCAGTGTTGACCCCACTTACGCTGCTCAGCTTGGTGGCCATCTGCTTCTCCATATTGGCATCAGCCTGCATGGTCGCCTTAGCCTGTCCACTCTGGACCGCAATCCGGCCAAGCAGAGCACTGTACGCGTCGTACTGGCCTTCCTTGATGGTGATGATCTCCTGCAAATTGCGATTGTCACCTTTACCACCGCCGGCCTTTGCAAAGGCAAGATGATCGCCGGTAAAACCATCGGCAATCTTCAAGGTTCCGGAAGGGTTGAGCGGATCGTAGCTAAACAGGGGTTTACCCGGATCACCATTCAAATCGACGCCACCGGCCTGTTTGGCATTAAAGTCATCAGCCAGCTTCTTCGCCATCTGGTTGAGCTCGTCGCGAAGCGGACGCAGTACATTGGCGCGATAATCCATCACCCCGGCCAGAGACCCGCCATGCAGTGCTGGGACCTCAAAGGTTTGCGGACCGAAACTCAGGCTAAGTTTGTCACCGGCCAGCGAAAGGGTACTGCTGCTGCCGGATAGTACCAACGGCTGCCCCTGAGGCAGACTGATCGAGAACGAACCATCGCTCTGCCGGTTAACCCTCACCTCCATATAGGTTGAAAGCTCGCGCACGACCTGTTCACGACTGTCTTCCAGTGTGGATGTATTGACCCCTTTGGAAGCCTGCTCGCTGATCTGGGTATTCAGTTCGGCAACCTGCTTCAGATAACTGTTGACCTGAGAAACCGTGCTGTTCAGCTGATCGTCGATCTGTTTCTCCTGGGTCAACATACTCTCGTTGAGCTGACCAAAACGGTTCGCTAGCGCACCGGCCGAGCTGACGATCTGGCTGCGTTGTGCTGGGGTTTCCGGGCTGTCGAGCGCAGCGCTGAGGGAGGCAAAGAAGCTGTCGAGCCCCTTGGTGATATTCATCGATTCACTACCCAGCAGCTGCTCTGTAGTGTTGATGTACTGATAAAACGAGTATGAGGAGCCTGTCGCCGAGCGGCTACGCCAATGCTGGGAAACCAGATAATCATCCGTGATCCTGCGAACACCGGTTACCTCTACCCCCTGGCCATTATCCAGCCGACCAAAACCGGACAGGCTGCCCATCATGGCCTCCTGGCGACTGTAACCGATGGTGTTGACGTTGGCGATATTCTGGGCGGTGACATTCAACGCGATTTGGGCCGCGTTAAGTCCGCTAAAACCGATATTGAGCAGCGACATCAATCAACCTTCTTCATTTTTACCGAGTTGAGAGGCTGGCTGAATGCAGCCAGGGTCTGCTGCTCTGAAGCGACCACCCCGTCCGGATTCTTTAATGACGGAGCCAGCTGGTTGACCATCTGCTCCCGCAGACCGATGCCACCTCGCTTGACCATGCTCATCGCCAACTGGCTGTCATACATATCGCGATAGAGGGATTGCCCCTTGATAATCTTATCGTCCTCATCCTGCAGGGCATCCGTCGCCGAGCGCATATGTTTGAGCACGGTTTGCAAAAAACTGACTTCAAACTGACCGGCTGCAGCATCCAGCGCGGCACGCTGATCCGGGTTGCTTTTGATTTGCTGCAATTCATTGAGATCCTGATAAAAACCGGGATCCGAGCTAATTCTGGTCATGATAATCCTTAGATAACCACCAGCTCACCTTCGAGGGCGCCAGCCTCATCAAGCGCTTGCAAGATGGCCATAACATCATCGGGGGTTGCCCCGAGTGAGTTGACAGCCTTGACGATCACTTCCAAGGAGGTGCCATCCGGCCAGACAAACATGTTGTTACGTTCACGATCGACCTGGATCTTGGAATTGGGGGTCGTCGTGGTCTGCCCGTTGGAGAAGGCGTTGGGCTGACTGACCGTCTGACTCTCACCAATGGTCACCGTCAGACTGCCATGACTGACGGCGGCTTTGTGAACCTTGACCCCCTGCCCCATCACCACAGTGCCAGTTCGGCTGTTGAAGACCACTTTCGGCCGCTCCTGACCCGGATCCACCTTGATATCTTCCAACAAAGCCATAAACGCGATGCGCTGGCTCTCGTCCCTGGGGGCCGCAACCTGAACCCGCCCGGCACTCACCGCTCGGGCAACCGGCCCCAGCTGATGGTTGATGGCGCGCTCCACATTGCGGGCTGTCTTGAAGTTGGGTTGGTGCAAATTGAGGGTCACTTCCGGCTTCTCGGCAAAATTGCTTACCACCTCTCGCTCGATGGTCGCACCGTTGGGGATAATCCCGGCCGTCGGCACGTTAATCGTGACCGATGAACCGGATTGCCCTTCCGCTTTCACACCGGCGACAACCAGATTGCCCTGCGCCACGGCATAGACTTCACCGTCGATACCACGCAGGGGGGTCAGCAGCAGAGAACCACCGCGCAGACTCTTGGCATCACCAATGGAAGTCACGGTCACATCGAGCAACTGCCCCTTGCCAGCCAAGGCGGGTAGCGTGGCCTGAACCGAAACGGCTGCCACGTTCTTGAGCTTGGGATCGATATCGTCCGGTAACTGCACGCCAAACTGCTTGAGCATGTTGGCCATGGATTGGCCGGTAAATTTGACCTGGCTTTTGTCACCGGTCCCGGAGAGACCGACCACCAGACCATAACCCACCAGCTGGTTGGTTCTCAGCCCCTGTACATCGGCAATATCCAGCAAGGCTCGTTTGGCCGGTGCGGCAGCCTGACTAAACAAGGGCAAGCAGAGACACAGCAGGGCGATAAACCATCTGTTCATGTGATTCCTCAAAATGGTGCGAAGGCTGAGCTGAAGAAGCGGCCCAGCCACCCCATCTGGTTACTGTCGGCGAGGGCACCGCGACCGGCGTAAGTGATGCGGGCATCGGCAATGCGCTGGGACGAGATACGGTTGCTCTGGTCAATATCTTCAACCCGAACCATGCCGCCCAAGCGGATATATTCATCCCCCTGATTGAGGCGGATCCACTTTTCACCGCGGATCCCCAGCACACCGTTGGGCATCACTTCCGCGACCGTCACGGTTATGGAACCTGCCAGGGTATTTTGCTGACTGGAGGTCGCACCGCCATCAAAATCCCGATCAGCACTGAGGGTTGCCCCCCAGTCGGGGCGCAGTTTACCGCCAATAGAGGGGGCCGGCACATTCATGCTGCTGTTTTTGCTCATGCTGGTATTGGCTTTCTTGCTCGACTGGGTACGCTCTTCCAACACCACGGTCAGAATGTCGCCAACACGGTAAGCACGCCGATCCTGAAACAGGGTCATCATGTAGTTGCCACGATAGAGACCACCATCTTCGCCCTGCGCAGTCGCGGTCACCTTGGGACGGGATGGAGCCCATTTCTCATCACCTGGCTCGGGCGCCTGCAGTTCATAGGTGGCACAGCCGCCCAACAGCAATAGCAACCAGATATAACGCAGCATCGACTTCATCATTACAGAGCCTGAGTGACAAACTTGAGCATCTGGTCGGCGGAAGAGACCACCTTGGCATTCATCTCGTAAGCCCGCTGGGTCGTGATCATGTCGACCATCTCCTCGACCACGTTTACGTTGGAACTCTCCAGCGTGAATTGCTTGACGGCCCCCATCGCCTCTTCACCCGGTACACCTTCAATGGGCTCACCGGACGCGCCGGTTGCACGGTAGAGGTTGCCACCGAGCGCTTCCAGGCCGGCCGGGTTGGCGAAATTGGTCAGGGTGATACGGCCCAGCTCGACGTTCTCTTGCTGACCGGGCAACGAGGCGCTGACGGTACCATCCGTACCAATGGAGATCTTGGTAGCGTTATCGGGGATCTGGATCTGCGGTACCATGGGCAAACCATCCGCGTTAACCAGTTGCCCCTCGGCATTGCGATGCCATTGACCATTGCGGGTATAGGCCGTCTCGCCATCCGGGCGCTCGACGCCGAAGAAACCGGCACCGACCACCGCCATATCCAGCTCCTGATTGGTATTCTGGAATTGGCCGGAGGTGAAGACCTTCTGGGTACCCACTACCCGCACACCATTACCCATCTGAATACCGATAGGCGCCAGATTCTGCTGATCCTGCTGGGCACCCGGCTGGCGCTGCACCTGATAAAAGAGATCTTCAAACGCCACCCGATCGCGCTTGAAGCCGACCGTGTTCACGTTAGCCAGGTTGTTGGAGATACTGGACATCTTGGCATCTTGTGCCGACAGACCTGTTTTACTGACCCATAATGCTGCGTGCATTGTTATTCCACCTTGTTCATCAAGCCTCATCCACTGGGATGTGGCAAGGCATCGGGTATCTGCCCGATGCCGTCAAAATCAACCCTGACCGGAAATCAATTTGGCCCCTTGACGAGCCTGATCATCCGCCGCTTTCATCAACTTGACCTGCAGTTCGAAATTGCGGGTCAATGACATACTGCTGACCAGCTCATCCACGGCATTGACGTTGGCCCCTTCCAGAAAGCCGGATGCCATCACCACCTGTTCGCTGCTTTCGGCATCCCCCCCTTGGCGCATCCGGAACAGACCATCGTGGCCTTTCACCAGCTCGGCCGGATCCGGATTGACCAGCTTCAGGCGGCCTACATCGAGCCGGGCACCACCACCCGGAGGAGTGATGCTCAGGGTGCCATCCTTGCCGAAACTGATGTCACGATAAGCGGGCAGCACCAGCTCGCCACCCTCCCCCAGCACCGGCCGACCATTGAGGGTCAACAGCCCGTCGGCATCGGCCTCCAGATTACCAGCGCGGGTATAGGCCTCTTTGCCATCAGGCGTCTGCACCGCCAGAAAACCCTCGCCACGAATCGCCACATCCAGCTTGCGCCCCGTCTGCATCAGAGGGCCAGCTTTGAAGTTGGTACCTGCCATCTCTTCTCGGGCCATTACCCGGCTCTGGTAACCATCGCCCGTCAGGGCATAAGCAGAAACTCGCTCAAAGTCAGCCCGAAAACCGGCGGTATTGACGTTGGCCAGGTTATTGGCCCGGATTTGCTGGGCCATCAGGGTATGTTGCGCCCCGGACATGGCGGTGTAGATAAGCTTTTCCACGGGTTACCCTTAGAAGGAGTTGAACAGAACCTGGGTCATCTTGTCAGCGGAACTGATGGTCTTGGCGTTGGCCTGATAGTTACGCTGGGAAGTCATCAGGCTTACCAGTTCACCGGTCAGATCCACGTTGGAGCTCTCATAGGCCCCGGCAGTCAACTGACCCATGGTGCCGGTTCCCGGCGCCCCCAGTACAGGCTGACCAGAACTGAAAGATTGCTGCCAGGTGGTGTTGTTGGTCTGCAGCAGACCATTGGGGTTGGCGAAGTTTGCCATGACTACCTGACCCTGCTTCAGGCTCTGGCCGTTGGTAAAGGTGGCATAAACACCACCATCGGCATCAACCCGTATACCGGTCAAATCGCCAGCGGTGTAACCGTTGGACTGGTTACGAGTCGCGTTGAAGTCAGAGGCATACTGGCTGACACGCGCAATGTCCACCTGCAGCGAAATGGGGTCTGCCCCCGCTGGGGCAAGTGCCAGAACCGGCGAGGTAGTCGGCGCCTTGAGCGTCCCGTTGCTGTTGAACTCCATAGTCACCGGAGCTCCGGTCGTGGTGCCATTGAAGGCATAGTTGACCTGCCAGGTGTTGGCACCGGTTTTGACAAAATACTGGGTGACCGTGTGCTCAACCCCGAGCGAGTCATAGACCTTGCTGGATTGGGAGTAGCTGAAACTGTCTGACTTGGCTGGATCGAAGGGATGAAGAGCGGGATCGATCACGCTGGCATCCGCCTTCAGGTTGGCAACGAACTCCAGCTTGTCGGATGCCTTGGCAGGCAGGCTGCCAGCTTTTACCTGAATGTCACCGATCACGCCGGATTGCAGCTCACCAGCGTCATTGGTGGTATAACCCTGCAGTCGGTTGCCATTGGCTGTTGTCAGATAATTATTCGGATCCCGCTGGAACATACCGGCTCTGGTGTAAGAGGTCTGTCCGCTGCCATCTTTCAGCACAAAAAAGCCACTGCCAGAAATCGCCAGATCGAGCCCACGCCCGGTCCGCATCACATCGCCGTTGCGATCAAAGTTCTGGGAGACGTTGTTCATCTCGACACCGCCAGCCTGACCACCACCATAAATGGCGGCAAACTCGGCACGGCTGGATTTGAAGCCTGCGGTACTGGCATTGGCCACGTTGTTACTGATTACACTTAATTCCTGGTTCACGGCGCGCAGGCCGCTCAATCCGATACTGAAAGACACAGTGTCGCTCCTCTCTGATTACGCCGATTTACCGAACTGGATTGCACTGAACAACGGGACATCGCCCACACCGGCAACCTGCAGCATGATTTCACCCGTACCGGGCAAAGTGACGCGTTCCACCTTGCTGGCAACATAGTTTTTGGATGTGGTGGCAACCCCGTTGAGTGACGCCTTGACCTCGAAGCTGTACTCCCCGGCAGGCAGCTCCGGCAGTTCATAATCCAGACCGCCAGCCTTGCTTTCGCCCCAGCTCTTGGTCGCCACCAAAGTGCCGTGTTCGTCATACACCTTAAGCTCGACCTGATCGGCGGCACCCGCCAGCTCGACCTGCCCGCGAATAGCTTTGTCATCACTCTTGGTGAGGGTCTTACTGGGTACCATCACCTCTTTGTCGATCAGATCCGTACTCTGCAGCACCTGCTGGGTATCCATCATGTTGATGGACTTCTGCTGCAGAAGCTTCAGGCTCTCGACCCCTTCCACCATACTGAACTGGGCCAGCTGGGTGACATATTGGGCCCCATCAAGCGGGTTGGTGGGATCCTGATTCTGGATCTGCGCCACCATCATTTGCAGGAATTCGTTACGCAGTTGCATCCCGCTATTCTGGTTGGCTTGCGTTTCCTGAGCAGCACCGGCGCCATTGCTGGCGATCTTGGGGTCAGCAACAGCCTGCCCCGTACCACGCGCCGTATCCAGACTGCTTATCTGTGGCAGACTCATGGCTTAGGCTCCCTGACCAAGACGCAGCAAACCTTGCTGCATACTGTTGATCCGGTTGATCACCTCTACCGAGGTTTCAAAACCGCGAGAGGCGCTCATCATGTCGGCCATCTCTTCCACCAC
>SXGR01098446.1_pt1 | contig 27789 bp, 28 predicted proteins | sample 3174711 | NCBI WGS metagenome assembly SXGR01 (sample SAMN11356860, study PRJNA531348) | freshwater metagenome | isolation source: freshwater sample F1-60 | place: China: Fuxian Lake, Yuxi | collected 2017-12-25
GCTGAGCTATGGCCCCAAGAATCCCGCCAACATGATTCACCTGGACCTGCGTGGTCCGGGTTTTGGGAGGCGCGATGGTAGGCAGGGCCTTGTAGGGTGTCAACCGCACCAACCACCCGCTCTTCAGGTTAGAACATCGCTGCCAAGCAGCTCGGCAAACGCTTCATCTGATTGTCCGAGAAGTTCCTGCACGACGTAAGGGTTGTGCTCACCGAGAATAGGAGCTCGATTGAGCAGGAGCTCGCGCCCTACCCAAACCGCCGCTTCCCGATCGATCACGATATCGACCTCGGGGGCTTCGGGTTGATGTACCACCTGATAGTGGCCCGGTAATTGTGGGTCGTTCTCGAGCATGTCACGCAGGTGTTCGACCGGTGCGGCAGCGATGCCCTCAGTTTGAAGCGCCGCTGTGTTGGCCCACTTGTCACGCTGCACCGTCCAACGGGCCACTTCGGCATCCAGCGCATCTTCGTTGGATTTGCGATCCGCGAAAGATCGGAATCGTGGATCACTCGCCAACGCTGGCCGGTCCATCAGCTGACACAATCGAACCCACTGCGCATCATCGTCGACTGCCATCGCGACCCAAGCGTCGGGACTTCCATCGTCGGTGATCTTCGCGGGATAAACCCCATGCGGGCACGCGTTTGGACTGCGATTGGCATTGCGCGGTGGTTGAACGCCCGTCGATTTAAACGCCATCCACTCCGCACCGAGGAAGGCCAACATGGACGACAACTGTGTCAGGTGAAGCACTTGTCCGCTTCCGGTGGATGCCCGTTGCCGCACCGCCGCGAGTACCGTGGCCACTAACAGGTGGGGTGAGGTGAAATCGGGAAAGGCGACGCCGATGCCACGCGGGCGTTCGCCCTCAAAACCCGTGAGCATGTTGAAGCCCGACGCCGCCATGAGAATGTTGCCGGTACTGGGATGGCGCGCCCAAGGCCCCTTGCGATGCGCACCGGGCAGGTTAAGCAGAATGATGTCGTCTTTTATCTTCTTGAGATCTTCATACCCGAGCCCCATACGCTCCATCACGTTGGGTCGAAAGTTGTTGATCACTACGTCAGCAGTGGCGATCAACGATTTCACGAGTGTCATGCCTTCAGGCTTGGTGAGATCGACAGTGAACGACTTCTTGCCTGCATTCACCGAATTGAAGAGGCCGCCGAGGTCTGGGTGAGGTTTGCCATCAGGCCCGGGCTGGCTACGCATGGAGTCCGGTTTGCCCGAAGACTCCACCCGAATCACTTCAGCACCGAAGCTCGCCAACGTACGCGTGCCGATGGGTGCAGCGAGTACCCAACCGAAATCGACGACACGAAGTCCAGCGAGCGCAGTCGCCGGGTCTGGCGACTCAAAAGGACCCCTCGAAGGTGGTGGCAACGCAGGCAACGTATCGAGCATGCCTTGATGTTCGCCGAGCATCGGTGCACGTTTAAAGGTCACGCCATCGGCCATCGCATCAACAGGGGAACGCACGTAACCCAACTGGACTTGCAGATGCTCGTGATCCAGCATAATGAACTCTTCGTTCGCCCGATACTGTTCTTCCCTCTCGAGATCCCGGAAATCCAGCACCGGCAGACAGATGATGTCCGCCTTGAGTGCACCCGCAAGAAACTCGTCTCGTGTGAGTGATTCACCGAGCTTGAGCGTCAGTGCAGTAACGGGGTTGTTCTTTCGCGGTGCATCGAGCCGTGCCCATCGCCAATCGGCTTCGGTCATGCCGTGATCAATACCGACGTCGTCACCCCAGGCGAGAAATTCGCGAAATCGATCCGGACGTACCAGCAGACTCACGTACTTACCATCACGACAGGGCATCGCCGAAGAAAGTCCTGGACGCGCGGGAATTCTGTGATGCCATAACCACTGCGCCGGACAAGCCGTTTGCATCACCGCAAGTGCCGTGGCTTTCTGCAACGACAGATCGATGTGAACACCCGATCCCGCGAGACCGAGGTCCCGTTGATGCAGCGCGATCAGAACGGCTGATGCGGTCGCGAGGCCCGCCATGATGTAAGACGGATGCGCTCCACCCTGCATCGGAACGCCTTCAATTGATCCCGATACCTGGATGAGTCCCCCCGCTGCTCCGGCAATGAGATCGTTGGCTTTGTAGTTTCGCCAAGGCGAAGTGAGACCAAACGGTGTCACCGAACATTGGATGAGACGCGAGTTGATGGCGCGGAGCACATCATGACCAAGGCCACGCTGTGCCAACCATTCCGGAGTCTTCGTATCCAGCAACACATCCGCTGTGGCCACAAGCTTCATGAAGGTTTGTAGCGCGACTTGATCCTCCAAATCGAGGACGACGGACGACTTGTTGGTATTGAAGTAGAGATGCGCAAAGCCCCTCTCTAAATTCGTCAGGTCATCGAGAAACGGAGCTTCATGACGCACTGGGCTACCGCTAGCTGGCTCTACCAGAATGACCTCGGCCCCCAGATCGGCGAGCACTCGACCTGCGAGTGTCGCGGAGCGATCGGTGAGTTCAAGAACACGTACCCCGTTAAGTGCCTGACTCATGTCGGCTGTACTCGGGGGATCATCACTTTGCCTTGCATGGCCACGGCACCATTATCGAGCAGGGCTTCGACGTTAAAAACCACGCGATCTGCTTGCACGCTCTCAATCACGGCCCGAGGGCGCATGACTAGGTCAGCATAAACCGGCGTCTTCCAACGGATATCGAAACTCGTGCCGTAGAGCAGTGCTTCGCGACCGACGCGCGCGAGGATAGGTTCCAGAGCAAACGCCAGAACATGTGACCCTCCCGCAATCGGCTTCGAGAGACCGGCGCGTTTAGCGAGCTCCGGATCGGAGTGAATAGGATTGTCGGGACGTTTGGTGTCTCGTGCTTCCATCAGCGCTAGGCTTAACGTCACGGTATATCCACCGAGTGCCTCTCCTACGACAAGCCCCTGCAGGGCATCGTTAGCAGGATTAGCTGCGGCATGGCGCCAGTCTGGAGCTGGCGCTTCGAGATCGTCCGGAGAGGTGCCTTCGATCTCATCCGCCAAGCCCGGTTCCGGCCGATACGACAGGAGACCCGTGGTGAGATTAGTGGCGATACGCTCGCCCTCCGCACTCAACGTCATGCTGCTGGTGGTGCCATAACGCCGCTGTTTATGGACGTGGCGACCTTCCGAAGCACCGCGAATCACAAACTGCTCGGTGTATTTCATGGGCCGATGAACAGTGAATCGTTCCCGCACCCATACGCCACCGGCGACTCCGCCGCCACCACCGGGAATAGCCTGTTTGCGGTCCGGGTCCTTGGGTTGGGACGATAGCAGCGCCAGCGTCATACCCGTGAGCATGTCCGTTGGGACGAGGCCCGCTGCGTGCAGCGCTTGGGTCTGCGCGCCCCACACCCCCATACCTGCCGCCGCGCCTTCAAGTTTGTCCGTTCGGATCGGCCCTCGCGTTTCCTGCAAGGGTTTTGGCCACATCCCGCTCATCTCACTCCCCAGTGACTGTTCTGCTGGTGATTGTGGCGGAGACTAAGGCGATTGAGTACCGGTGGACGCGTTCAATGCGGCAACTTCAGGCAGCACCCACCAGAACTTCAGCGCACCTTGCCATCCTCAAAAAGGCACGGGCTATTGGGCTTCACCCAGGTCTCAGCCGATGATGGGTCGAGCAAACTGTCTGGTGCCATGTTCCGCATGAGTTGGCTCGCCTCCGCCGGATCGAGCTGCCGCACGACGAAAAGATTGTCGAGGCTCGAACCACCGGGTTCGTCGCTCTCCCAGTCATCAGCGTCACCTTCATCCATCCATTGAACGGTCATGCCTTCGGGGAGGTCTCGGCGGCGGCTCAGACAATCTGCCGCCCGCTTGAGGTCGTCATGGAGCTGATGCAAGAACGGTTCGTGGATGGCGTTGGGCCAATCCACCGCACCAAACTCATCGAGCTGCATGACACAGAACCAGAAAGCGTCTTCACCCCGCACCATGTCACGTCGAGGGGGCATCAAGGCTGCCGAAAACTCATCCGCCTCAATCTGTTGAATCAACTGGTGTACGGCCCGACTACCGAGCAAGTCACGCAACGGTAAGTCGGCAAGTCTCAGCACATCGTCGCGATATCGATCCAGAAAGTCCTGTACGTGCATATAGGGGCTCGGTAGCGATGGCACGCCAGAATGCCAACTCGAACACTCGGAGCCTGTATGCACTTCGCCAACGTCTGTGTGCGTCTATTGCCACCGCTATTGCCACCGCTATTGCCATCGCTGGGGTGAGCGCGCGCAGCGTCAAATTCCCGACGGAAGTCGCCAGACGCGGCGCCGGATTTCCTACCGCTGCTACGCTTCAGTACAACCAACCGGATTCGACACATCACCATGGCTTACGTCTTCTGGCTGATCCTTCTCACCGCCGTGGCAGCAGGAACCTTCTTCCTGCGCCGCCACCGTCAGGCACGAAAAATGGACCGCCAAATGCAATCGTTGCGTATCGCCAGCGAGCTTGGGCGCCAAATCAAGGTCATCTCCACCAGTTTGCTGTCTTGGCCGATGCGAGAGGGATGCGCCATCGTCTTCGAAACCACTGCAGCATTACTCGCCAGCAGTCCACTCGAGAGCCTCGCCGACAACCTTAGGCGTGAGGCACGACTACTTCGCGCCAGCCGCCCTACCGCTTCAGCAACGCTCCTGCCCGCCAACATCCGACGACAGTTTGAGAATGTCGAACGCCAGTTGGTTCGAGTATCGCAGCTCAAGCTGATTCAAGCCCGGGAATACGCACTGGCACACTCAGCCATGGTGTTGGCCATGGAACTGGCCGGCGTAGACATCCTGGTGCAAGAAGCGCGTGTCGCTTCGGTGTTGAAGGAAAAGGAACGCTCAGAACTCCTGAAGGCACAGGCCCTTGCGTGCTGCGCCCGATTACCCGCTAAAACCGCAGAAGAAATGCGTAAACGTGTCCATGCGAGTGTGGCGGTCTGAACAACGTCAGCTGCGCTGCGCCAAGCCTTGTTTACCCACCCAATCCCGCGCGAAGTGTTGCGCGGTACGGCCACTTCGCACCCCACGCCCTATCGCCCAGGCTACGGCTTCGGCATTGAAGCGATCGTCAAAAGCAGTTGCGGCATCGACGTGTAACCCGTGTTTGTTGGCCAGGCGCATGACCCAGTGCTGCACTACATCGAGATAGGCTTCCTGCCGAAACGGATAAAACGACAGCCACAAGCCGAAGCGATCGGACAACGAAACCCGCTCCTCAACCGCCTCACTCTCGTGCAGTTCATCACCGACCATCTTGGCGCGCAGGTTGTCGCGCATGTACTCCGGCAACAGGTGCCTGCGGTTGGAGGTTGCGTAGATGAGCACGTTATCCGCGTGTTTGAAGAGTGAACCTTCGAGTGCACTTTTGAGCGCCTTGTACCCGGCATCATCCTCTTCGAAGGCGAGGTCATCACAAAACACCACAAACCGGTACGGCAACTCCGCCAGCACCCGACCTAGGTCCGCGATACCAACAAGATCAGGTCGGCTGACTTCCACCAAGCGTAGCCCATCAGCGGCGTGGGCATTTAGCAATGCGTGCACGAGACTGGATTTTCCGGTTCCGCGCGCACCCCACAGAAGCACGTTGTTGGCAGGCAGTCCGACCAGGAACTGACGGGTGTTCTGGTCGAGTTTGTCCTTCTGATAGTCGATCCCTTTGAGGTCATCCAGTTGCAGCTCACGGTCAACCGCCGCCGCATGAAACCCATGACCAAAACCGTGTGCGCGCCAAAGGACGGCAGGGTGTTGTGCAAAATCGACCCCGCCTTTCTCCGGCAACAGCAGAGCCAGTCGTTCGGCGAGATCTTGTGCGGTACTCAGTAGCTGATCAGTGGTGGTCATGAGAAAGGCGATTCCGCTCCGTTTTGCAGTGGCTGAACATCTCGAACCTAGGGTAACTCTGATCAATTCGCTCCTGCGAATCGATCAGGACGGCACCCGGAGGGTGCCTCGCATTTTTCCTGCGTTTACACGGGCTTTGCCCGTGAATGCGCGTGCGAGGCACGCGCCACACGCATGAAAAATGGTGGTGCATCCCTGCACCACACAGGAAGGTCTGACTAATCAGACCTTCCCTACGTTCGCGATACGAACCGATGATGAAAGTGACGCCAGCGCCCGTGAGCCGGCGCCTTGGATTTGATACGCTTATGTCATCGCTGGGGAGCGAAGGATAAACAAAATCATGGCCAGCCACTCAGCCCGAGTTTTTTCGTCTCGCATCGGGGTCGCACAACGGGTGCCACCCACGAACCAAGAACGGCGCACTGGACACGCCGATCGAAGAAAAAACACAGAAGATCGCCGCAACGGTGAGCGGACAAACGATGACCCGACACCGCGACGAAATCCGGACGTTAGTGATCGGCGGATCGATTGAGCCTTTGCCGGACGGTCAATGCAACATCCGGCCGATCGCTGATCACCCCGTTCACACCTCGCAAGAAAGCGGATTCAATCGTCTTTGCGTCATTCAGTGTCCACGCATCGACGTGAAGACCGAGTCGCTGCGCGGCATCGAGTCGGTCGGCTGAAGTGAGCTCGATACCGTATTGTTGGAGCGGCAACTGCAACGCCACGGCTTCAAGTCCAATCAAGCCGGTCAATCCGATCGCCTCCAGCGCCACGAAGCGCGCTACCTCATAACGGTGGCCGCTGGTTGCAACCTCAGGGCACGCGCCGCGAAAGTCCTGCATCGCCTGGCGGTGAAAAGAGGCAACCAGAACCTGACCTAGGACATTGTGCTCGCGAAGCAGTGAACACAACGCCGACCCCATCGAAGGCTGAACTTGTTTGATCTCGATGTTGAATCGCTGCCCTGCGAATTGCGTCAGAACCTCCTCAAGTGCCGGTACACGAATACCCTGTCCGCGAAACGGCGCCGACTCATCGAAAGGCCAGTGGTAGGCAGCATCGAGCTGCAACACCTGCGCAAAGTCCATCTCAACGAGGGCACCGCGACCATCAGTCGTGCGATCCACGGTGGCGTCATGCATCAGCACCACAACACCATCGCGGGTTTGGTGTGCGTCCATTTCCAATACGTCGACACCAAGCGACACGGCATGCGCGAACGCCGTCAGCGTATTACCGGGCCTCAGTCCATCACCACCTTGGTGGGCGATCACCAGAGGTCGTTCGCGATCGAAACAACGGGTGGGCTTTGGTGCAAAGCTGGATGCTGTCGCCCAGAGGATCAGAAGCGCGCCGCTCACGATGGCAAAAACCACGACCAACGCACGAAACCCGCACCTCACGTTCACGTCAGCCATTCACGTGTCAATGACACCACTTCCCCGTCTACACGCAGCGGCAGTTCGCTGCTGACTTCGGTAAGGATCTGTTCCACCACCACCGACGAAGACGCGGCGCCAACAAAAGCCCAAGCGGCGAGGTCGTGTACATCGTGATGATCGGTTTCCGTCACGGCGAGCTGGGGATTGCGGCCATAACGTTCACGCAGCCCACCTACGCGGCTGCGTTTTTCCTTCAACGAACGGCAGCCCGGCAGGCGGATGAGCGCCCGCAGTACCGCAACCTTCAGGTTATTCATTCAGTGTGCTCAGGCCCATCAGGCCGGTTGCGTGACGTGCGAGTACTCTTGCCGAGTCATACTGTAGAAGACCGTATCGAGGCCATGACGAACCTGGCGCCGATCAAAAGACATGCCGAGACGCTGCAGTACTTTCACTGAGCGTTGATTGGGTGTGTCAGTGGTGGCGAAGACTTTGTCGAAGTCACAAGCATCAAAGCCGCGGGCCAGCACGGCTCTCGCAGCCTCAGTGCCGAGTCCCTGTCTCCAGAAATCCGGATGCATGCCATACAAGAGCTCTGTTTGCTCCGTATCTTCGAAGGCACGATGACCACAAAAGCCGACGATCCGCGTCGGCTCATCATTGGAATGGACGCCATAAAAGCCGGAGCCGTGACGCTCGAAGTACGTGGTGCTCGCGGCGATGATCGTCTCAACCACATCAACCGGGATGATGCGGTTGTCCCAAAGGTAACGGCGCACTTCCTTGTTGGTCCAGAGCGCGTGCAGCGAAGTGGTGTCCGCCGAGGTGATCGGACGCAGCAGTAAACGCGTAGTCCTGATATCGCTCATGGTGATGATTCTTCTATTTATCCTGCCCCTGTCTTCGAGTTTGCCACAGGCATCCCCTTAAGCGAACATGCAGAACCTTCTCTTTTTTCCCCGGGACATCCACGCATGCGTTTCAGCTTTTGGCCAAATCCCTCGCAGCCTTTTGGTGAGGTGCTGCACCTAGCACGTCACGTCGAAGCCACCGGCTGGGATGGTCTGTGGTATGCCGATCACTTTATGCCGAATGCGCCGGACACTTCAGTGCCGTGGCCCGAAGCCTGGACGACACTGTCAGCCATCGGCGCCATGGTCCCACGCATTCGCATCGGCACACTCGTGACAGGCAATACGTACCGACATCCCGCCGTGCTTGCCAAAGCGGTGGCGACGCTGGATCACATCACCGGTGGTCGGGTGGTCTTAGGCTTAGGCAGTGGCTGGCAGGAAAACGAACACCACCAATACGGCATCCCGTTTTATACCGTTGCCGAGCGGTTGCAGCGCCTCGATGAAGCCTGCGCGGTCATCAAGGCGCTCTTCAATGAAAAGACGGCGAATTTCAAAGGGCGCCACTATTCGTTGACGGATGCCAGCCTTGAACCGAAGCCGGTGCAATCGCCCCTGCCGCTGTTGATCGGTGGTGGCGGTGAACAAGTCACGCTAAAGATCACTGCACGCTGGGCCGACGAGTGGAACGTCTGGGGAACACCCGAGACACTGAAGAAAAAGATGGCCATTCTCGACGACCACTGTCGGGCGCTCCGGCGTGATCCCAAGTCCATCAAGCGCAGCGCCGTTGCCTTGCTCTTCATGAGTGACGATCCGACGTACCTCGAACGTATGCGAGGTGCGAAGATGCAACAAGCCGCCATCATCGGTACGGCTGAAGAAGTGGCGGCCACGGTCGCCGAATATCAGGCGCTCGGTGTAGATGAACTGATCGTGCCTGATTTCACTCTCGGCCCTCGCGATCAAAAAGTCGGCACCCTCAACCGGTTCATTCGCGAGGTCGCCAAGCGATGAGCGACAAGACCCCTGCAGTACCCGTACCCGCCGCCACCGTGGTCATGTTGCAGGAGCGGCAACAACTCGAACTTTTTATGGTCATTCGCCACCATCAAATTGATTTTGCCTCCGGCGCTCTCGTCTTTCCGGGCGGCAAGGTAGACAAGGCAGATTTTGATCCCGCACTCGCTTCACGCCTGCAGGCGGCGCACACCGATTCGACCATGCGCGCCATGCAAGTGGCCGCCATTCGCGAGTCATTCGAGGAGTGTGGTGTGTTGCTTGCGCGTGCGGATGACAGCGACCAACTCATCGACGGCAAGCGTATCGCTGCACTCGAGCCCTATCGCAAAGCACTCAACGATGGCGAGCTCACCATCACCGAGTTTTTGACGAAGGAGCGTCTAAACCTCGCCTGCGATCAGCTGTATCACTTCGCCCACTGGATTACGCCGCCCATGGTGCCGCGGCGTTTCGACACGCACTTCTTCATCGCCGTCGCTCCAGAAGACCATCTGGCTGCCCACGATGGCTATGAGAACGTGGACAGTGTGTGGATCACTGCAGCCGATGCTGTGGAGGCTGCACGTACGGGCACGCGCACCATCATCTTCCCGACGCTCCGAAATCTGGAACGGCTCGCGAAGTTCTCATCGGCGGGAGACGCGATGGAGAACTGCCGAACACAGCCCGTCGTCCCGGTTCTGCCCTGGAGCGAGAAACGCGACGACGGGATGTGGTTGTGTATCCCGAAAAACGCCGGTTACGACGTCTGTGAAGAGAAGATGCCGGAGCGTCCGGCGTAACCGGGAATGTGCTGGCGCCTGCGAACTATCTCGACTCTCCACCACGGTCATCACCGAGGCTTTTCAGGAGCTCCGTGATCGCAAGCAGCATCGCTTCGTAGTACGAACGGGTTTCCCGTCGACGCACATAGTCAGCGAGAGGGTTCATCGGGTCGATCTTCCGCAGGCGTCTGATCTGACCGCGAATGTCGTCGCGCATCTGCCGGGCGTGATAGATCTCGAGGAGATCTACACAGCCTTCTTGATTCTGGTCCATTCCCTTAAGGCGTCCGTGTCGCTCGTGTTACAGGGGTAAATCTAGCCGCTGAGCACTCGCTCGCCACCCGAAAACGCCACTATTTTTCGCCAATTTCTTGGCTGAAGGACGCGTCGGAATTCCATTAAAAACAGGCACTTCAGACGACAACGCAATGGCTTAGGGAAACACACACACGCTTGCATCGCTCAACTTCAGCCCGTAACGTCGCCTCATCCCAACTCCAGCAGATTTGAGAAACCTCATGAGCGAACCGCAGGACGTTCTTTATTCCGTCGAGAACCACGTTGCCACCATCACGCTGAATCGGCCTGATCGGCAAAACACAATTTCCGGACCGATGCTCGCTTCGCTGTCGGAGTTTCTGCTGCAAGGCGACCGTGATCCGGACGTGCGTGCCATCGTCATTACCGGTGCGGGCAAGTTCTTTTGCGCGGGCCTGGACCTCCGTGACGGCGGCATCGCCAGTGGCCTGTCTAACCAACGCACCAGCCCGGCTAATCTGGACCTTCGTAATACGCCGCCCACCGTGCTGCACAACCTCGACACACCCACCATCTGCGCCCTCAACGGAAGCGCTGCGGGTTATGGCATGGACCTCGCCCTCGGTTGCGACATCCGATTGATGGCCGATACCGCCAAACTCGCCGCCGCGTTCACCAAGCGGGGTGTCCTGCCGGAATCCGGTGGCACGTGGATCCTGCCGCGGTTGATTGGTTGGTCGAAAGCGTCCGAGATCATCTTCACCGGTCGAACTCTGAGTCCGCAGGACTGCCTCGACTATGGGCTGATCTCGCGCGTCGTTAACAGCAATGAACTACCCGCTGCAGCGGCCGCTCTAGGCCGGGAAATCGCCGGTAATGCGCCGATGGCGGTACAAGGTTCCAAGCGGATGATGCGGATGGGTATGAACGAGACGTTTAACGACCACGTGCATCACGTCTTCCTGCAGCTGCTGCCGCTCTTCCAATCGGAAGACTTCAAGGAGGGCATGAAGTCCTTCATGGAAAAGCGGGATCCCGAGTTCAAAGGCTATTGATCTTATAACTGAGAATCTTGTGACCGAGGGCCGACGAAGATCGGCCTTCAATCACACCGCAGTCGCCTTTACTCGCTCCTAATCGCATCGTTGAGCACTCGCGCGAGACGCCTGCGTCCCTTGCGCGCGACAAACTCACATCGAATCTCTTCAACCTTCAACTCCCGCTCACGCTGTAAACGGCCGAGAGTCACGAGCACATCACGATTTTGTGGCAAGAGCGGCGTCACAGCGGCCAACTGCTGGCCTCGGGAAATGGCGACACACGCGTCCTGGCGTTCACCGAGTCGATCCTGCAATCCCCTCAAGAGAACTGTTAGTGCCTCAAGCCGCTTGCCGAGCAACGGCTCAAACAACTCGAGAACGTACCGCAATTTCTTGATGCAGATTCGCAGGACATGCAGTGCAGCATCGTCCGCCGCCGTCAGCACTCCTTGAAGGCCTTTGCGAACACTGCGAGTGCGGCGACCAAGCTCCCGCGCAGCGACTTCAGCGACGACAGGACCCTCATCTGGCGCGCGAGCATCCAACCATTCTCTGAATGCACCGAAGAGGATTTGCACATCGGGGGCCGCGAGCACCGCAAAGGCGGACTTCTGAATCCGCTTTCGTTCGCTCACCAGCAGGGACTCAATGTTCTGCACGGTGCGCTCGCGCACCGCAGGCAGTGCCTTCAGCAGTTCGATTGTCGTGGTGGCGTACACGTCGTTGTCACGCATGTCACCGACGGTATCGGCCAGCGCTTTGAAACGTCGACTGAAATGGATGACCTCTGGACCGAACGCATTGCCACACGCGGCCAAGGTAGCGCGCAGCCGACGCACGTGGGTGCGCAATCGATGCGCCCCTTCCGGATCCTGGCCTTCAAGGGCGACTTCAAGGCTCTGCGTGATGAGCCGCAGATCGTGATGGAGTTGTGGCTTGAGCAGCGATGCCAAGTGATCCGAAGCTCGCGTCGGACTCTCGCCGGTCAGAATGCGCCCTGCCATCCAGAGTGCACGTTCCAACTTGCCGAGCCGAGACACCCGGAGCGGCAACGTCGCCAGGAGATCCTTGACCAGCTGATCCAACGTCTCCGCGTCACCGTGAACGAGTTCCAGCTCGAGTTCGCGAAAACGCCCACGCACCGCATCTTGCAGGTCGACAACCTGCACATCATCCACACTGACCTCGAGCTCAGTATCAGCAAAACGCGCTCTGTAACGCCGGCGCTGATTGACCAGTCTCAGGATGGCAGCCAGTGGTGCCGGAAGATGGGCCTTCAGGAAGTCGCCAACGGGTCCTTGGATCAGTAGATCAAGCACGCTCGTGGGTCCTTGCAGTGCCTGCTCGACTTCGTCTCGGCTCTTGACCTCTCCTGCGCCGGAGGCGATGGATTTGCACTCGAAGGTCCAACGACCCGCGTCTACACCATCCGGCCCCAAAGTACCGCGTTGACGAATGCGACAACCCAAACCTGCGCGATACAGATCGAAGGCCGGTGTATCCAGGTAGGTGTCTGTGACCACGAGGGTGCGATCCGCGGTCAGCTGGGTGCGTTGACCCAGGGCCCGCAACAAGGCATCCGCCTCGGCGTCATTCACAAGCAGGAACTTTGCTTCGACTTCCTGGTGAATCGCGCTGGTCTTGGCATCGGCCACAAAAAATCCTCAAGTACGGTGTCAAAAGTAAGCCTGATGCGCCTACTTATGTCGATTAGGGGGATGTCCTTCAGGACTATCCGGTGGATAAAGGCTCTTTCTTCCGTCCGGGAAGGTTGATTGGGCAAGTGTCGCTGCCGAGAATGCCGGAATGACCGGTCCGGAACTGCGGGTTTCTTGCGGAATGCCGGTAACCTTGTCCAACAACCCCTGGAGCCCACGACATGAACGGTGTCTTGCGTCCCTTGCCCCGCTTCCTCGAGATCCTCTGTGTATCGCTATGGCTGTTGCCGTCCGGTGTTCAAGCGCTGCAAACCGGGGATCTCGTCGAGAACTTTCGCCTTCTTGACCAAAAAGGTTCATCCCACGAGCTCTACCGCTACGCCGATGCCAAGGCCATTGTGGTGTTGGTGCAAGGCAACGGTTGTCCAATCGTGCGCAACGTCATGCCGGCTTTTCGAGCAATTCGCGATACCTACGCGAAACAAGGCGTCGACTTCATGATGCTGAACTCGAACCTGCAAGACACGCAGGCGGCCATCGCCAGGGAAGCCACTGAGTTTGGTTATGACCTGCCTATTCTCAAGGATCAAACCCAGCTGATCGGGGAAGCGCTTGATCTCAAACGCACGGGAGAGGTGTTTGTGATTAACCCCTTAACTTGGTCGGTGGTGTATCACGGCGCCATCGACGACCGTGTGACCTATGAACATCAGCGTCCTGCCGCCAACAACCGATATCTCGCCAATGCCCTCGATGATCTCATCGAAAGCCGACCGGTGAAGGTGGCGCATGCACCGGCAAAGGGCTGTCTGATCAACTTCCCCAGCAAAACGGCGATCACCGCACAGACCAAGTTCACCTACACCCGCCACGTCGCACCGCTGCTGAAGGAGCAGTGCGTGACCTGTCACCGCGAAGGTGGCATCGGCTCCTGGTCAATGACCGGCTATGACATGGTCCGTGGGTTCGCACCGATGATTCGCGAAGTTCTCCGCACGCAGCGTATGCCGCCTTGGCATGCGGACCCTGCGCACGGCCACTTTGCCAACGACCGATCATTAACCGCCGACCAGGTCCGTATGTTGGTGAGCTGGGTCGAAACGGGTGCTCCACGCGGCGAAGGCGCTGATCCGCTGGCCGAAGATTCGCGGCAGTGGCCGGAGTGGAGCCTTGGCGAACCGGATGTAGTCATCGAGATTCCGGAGCAGGCTGTTCCGGCTACCGGCACCATCGACTATCAGTATCTCGTCATCCGCAATCCCATCGGACGCGATGTCTGGGTCCGTGCTGCAGAGATTATTCCGGGTGATCGCAAGTCGCTGCATCACGTGATCACCAACTTTGGTGTACCCACGGCAGACGGCCAGTTTGACCGGGCACAGTCGGGTTCCCTCGGGGGCTATGTTCCTGGTGGCAAAGCCGATGTTTTCCCTGAAGGCACTGGCGTATTTTTGCCGAAAGATGCGATCTTTCGACCGCAGATGCACTACACCACCTGGGGCAAGGCAGGTGTTGATCGGTCGCGTCTGGGGTTGTACTTCCATGAAAACAAGCCAACCCACGCACTCAAGACGACGGTTTTTATCAACAGCGATATTCGTATTCCGCCACGTACGCGCGAACATTGGGAGCAGGCAGAACGAACCCTCGAGAAAGATGTGTGGCTCTACACCCTTCTACCTCACGCACACTACCGCGGCAAAGCGTCAGAGTTCCGGGCCTACTACCCCGACGGCACAGAAGAGATGCTCCTGTCGGTTCCCAATTACGACTTCAACTGGCAGACCACTTATGAACTCAAGGCGCCGAAGTACTTGCCTGCCGGCACACGCATCGTGCACCGCACCGCCTGGGACAATTCAGTGACCAATCCGGCCAATCCTGACCCGAACCGAGAGGTGCCGTGGGGTGAACAGTCGTGGGATGAAATGCTCTTCGGGGCGCTGACTTGGCGTTACGTGACCGACGAGGAAAAAAAGCTCAGGGCAGCCACTGTGGCGCAAGCACAGGGAGAATGACGCTGGATCAGGCAAGGCCATGTCGCTAGCAGAAGTCCTTGCCCGCCTCGGCAGCACCTGTGTCACCTGGTTATGCCTGTACGCGTGGCTGATCTGGATGGCTACGCTTCGTGTCGCTTCCTGTACGACCAGCGGCGATGAACTCTGGGCACTCATCATGGGTTTCGGACTGTTGGTAGGCGCAATGTCCCCCATGCTCGGTTTGACTCGTGTAATGCCGGAGGTACACAGCATGGTCCGCAACTTTGCCTGGCCGTTAGTGCTGTTGGTGCCGCTGGCATTGATGCCGTTATGGACGGCGTGGACCGGCACGACCATGGGCGGCGATCCGCTCTGTCCGGTCGCAGCCAGCGCCACATGGCATACCTGGTGGGCACCGCTGCAGACACTGCTGTTGTTGATGTGCGGGTATCAGGTTTGGCGATGTATCCATAAAGTGGCAGCCACTGACCGTTAGCTTTCCTATTCGCCAGCTGCCGGATCCCGCGTTTCGAAAATGCGGTTTGTTGCGACTATGCTCAGGTGATATGAGGACCTCGCTCGGGGCGTTCATGATCTTGTTGCGGAATGCATTGTAAAAACCCGGTCATGTGCCAGGGGTAGAGATGTGGCCCTCGTCGTGATCGGTAGAATGCCCGCATCGATGCAGTACCTCGCAGCAACGCCTGCTGCAAACCAGAAGACCTAAAATCATCACTCGGGGGGGCCAACATAAGCATGCTTACTGAATTCAAAGCCTTCGTCCTGCGCGGCAACGTCGTCGATATGGCAGTCGGTATCGTCATCGGCGGTGCCTTCGGCAAAATCGTGTCGTCCTTTGTCGCTGACGTTTTGATGCCGCCTATCGGCTTGATTCTTGGTGGCGTGAACTTCTCAAGCCTCGCGATCACACTGAAAGACGCCGCAGAAGGCGCCGACGCGGTCATGCTGAAGTACGGCATTTTCATCTAGACGGTTTTCGACTTCATCATCATCGCTTTCGCGATCTTCATGGTCGTCAGGGCCATGAACTCGATGAAGAAGGAAGAAGCCGCAGCACCCGCTGCGCCACCCGCGCCGAGCAAGGAAGAAGTACTGCTCACGGAAATCCGCGACGCATTACGCTCCAGGTAAACGCGAAGTAAGCCCGTCTTGAGGCCGGCACCTGCCAGCCTCAAACCCAACCCCACATGATGAATTCCGGATCCGCGCTGCAACGATGACGCTTGCGGCGGACATGACCCTTCGGCAATCTGCGCTGACTTCCTCGCTCAGGTTTCCACCATGCGCAGCCTCTCCGGATCACTCTTTGCTCTGGTTTTTATTCCCACGCTTTCTTTAAGTCACAGTCAACCGACTCAGACGCCAGCGACCGATCGTTGGATCGATTTTCCGGACGTGCCCGGTGCCACGACGCTGGTCGCCGATTTGCACACCCATACGGTCTTCTCGGATGGCCATGTCTGGCCACGTATTCGTGTCGAAGAAGCGTTGCGCGACGGACTCGATGCGCTCGCGGTCACCGAACATCTTGAGTATCAACCTCACCGCGCAGACATTCCCCATCCGGATCGAAATCGCGCGCTGGCTGAAACGTTATCGGCAGCAGAAGGTTCTAACCTTCTCATCGTGAGTGGTTCCGAGATCACCCGTGAAGCGCCGGCGGGTCACATGAACGCCGTGTTCGTAAAGGACTCCAATACGCTGCTTAAGCTGCCACCTGCAGCTGACAAGATCACGGACACGATTGAAATCTACAAAGCGGCTCACGGCTGGCCCGCAGATGCAGCGGTCAAAGCCGCTACCGCACAAGGTGCATTTGTATTCTGGAACCACCCCTACTGGACGGCACAGAACCCGGATGGCAGGGCAAAACTCGACCCCTTCCATGCCGCACTGATTCGTTCTAAAGACTTGCATGGCATCGAAATCGCCAACGGTGAGGACTATTCCGAAGAAGCCCACCAGATCGCTATGGGAAACAACTTGGTGTTGATCGGTGTATCTGATGTCCACGAGCTGATCGACTGGGACTACGCTCCGGAACAGGGCGGCCATCGACCTGTAACGCTGGTGTTCGCCAAGGAGCGCTCTTCTGCATCACTTCGCGAAGCCTTGTTCGAGGGCCGCACCGTCGTCTGGTTCAAGAATCTGCTCATCGGCCGGGAGCGCGACTTGCTGCCACTGCTCAACGCCTCGCTTACGCTCGACCCCAAGGTCAGCCGCTACCGCAACGCCGACGTCGCCGAAATCACCCTGGTCAATCACTCCGATGCCGAGTTCATTCTCGACAACACCTCTGCACACACCTTCATGACCGAGAGTGATCTGATCAGCGTCCCTGCCCATGGGCGCAAGGTGCTTGCGGTGAAACTACCCAAAGATGGCAAGGCTGTGGATCTGTCGTTCATCGTCCGCAATACGCTGCTTGCCCCCGGCAAACATGCCACATTGAGCTTCAGCACGACGCTTCCCGACCCTTCATGATCCGAGCCCCTTCGAGCGCCCGGAATCGCTTCGGCAGGCTGGTCTTCAGCCTCGCCGTTTGGTTGTGTGGTTGGGCGGTGCCCGCGGTATACGCAGCGACCTGCCATCCATTGCCTGATCTGTCGAGTTGGTATGGTCAGGGCATTGGTCTCGATATTCGTAATACACGCTACCAGCGGCACGCAACGCTTTATCGCGACAATGTCAGCAACCTCGAAGTGGCTTGGATCTTCGGACTCGATGGCGGCGACAGCCCACACTCCTGGTTCGAAGTAAGCCGAGATACCGTGTTTGTTGCGTCACCGGGTGGTGTGGTTTACGCACTCGACAAGGCCACCGGCTGCATTCGTTGGCAACGTCACTATGAGTCCGGCATTCGCACCGGTCTGACGCGTGGAGATCTTGGCTCGGGATTGCACGTGCTGTGGTTCGGAACAGGCGGTGGCATTGTCTGGGCCATCAACGCCAGGAACGGCGATGTACTTTGGAAAGTAGATGCGCGTGAACACCCCTTCAACTGGCTCACCGGAACACCGACGTTCGTGGACGACCGCCTCTACGTTCCAGTGTCATCCATGGAACTCGGTGTTGCGGTGAATCCGCTGTACGGTTGCTGCACCTCACGTGGATCGTTGGTCGCACTGAACGCCGCTACCGGGAAGCTTCTGTGGCGCACGCCCGTTATCGATGAAGCACCACAGGTCTCCGGCCGCCACCTCCTCCTGGTCAAGCAATGGGGTCCATCAGGCGCACCGGTGTGGTCAGCACCCACCGTTGATCCAGACTCGAACCGGATCTATATCGGTACAGGAGAAAACTACACGCACCCGACGAGCACCAGCAGCGATGCCATCATCGCCATCGATCGCGACACCGGCAAAAAGGCCTGGACGCAGCAGTACACCGGCGGTGACGCCTTCAACTTGGCCTGCACGATTCACTTCAACCATCCAAACTGCCCAGACGAACCCGGTCCTGATCTGGACTTCGGTGCACCACCGATTCTCACGGCCACCGCTGACGGTGCGCCCATGATCCTCGCAGGCCAGAAATCCGGTGACGTGCATGCGCTGGTTGCGGCGACCGGCGAGAAGTTATGGAGCGTCAATCTCGGACGAGGTGGTTATCTCGGTGGTGTGCATTGGAGCATGGCGTTACACGAAGGCATGCGGGCGTTGTTTGTACCTATCAGCGACATTCCGTTAGGTGTCGCCAAAGGGGAAGCAAAGCCCGGTCTCTACGCGCTCTCCACGGACGATGGCCGAGTGCTCTGGCGTGCACCTCTGACACCAGGCTGTGCCAACAAGGAACCTTGCCGAGACGGCATGTCCGCGGGCATTACAGCGACCGATGAGCTGGTGTTTGCGACCGCGCTTGATGGTCGGTTCCAGGTGCACGATGCCCGCACCGGAGATGTGCTCTTTACCCATGACACCTGGCAATCCTTTGAGGCGGTCAACGGCGTACCCACCGCAGGCGGGACCATCGACGTACATGGTCCCTATGTCGCCGGTGACATGGTGTTTCTGCAGAGTGGTTACGGCAGCTTTGGGCAAAAGGGCGGGAACGCCCTTATCGCCTACCGTCTCAAAGCAGGCTCAGCCCCGCATTAACGACCGAGCAGCTACTGGTGGGTTACGCCTGGTCTTTCGCAAACTGCAGATAGGCCGCTGCCGTTCCTGCCGCCATCTTGTCACCATCAAAAGGAATCGACATCTCCGGCGTGAACTCGAGCACCACACGTTCCGGCGTATCGAGAAACTTCACGAAGAGATCCGGCACGAGCCCACGGGTAAACGCGTTGCCTTCATCTTTCGCCGTAGCCATGCCGCGGGCGAGCAGGTTGTAGAACCACTGTTTGATCTTGGGTTCATCGTGAATCACGGTATGGCCTTTATAGGTGACCGTCTTGCCACCACCCAGCGGCGTGCCTTTGCTGGTGATCACGACCGATGACCGACCATCACGGGCGATCGCCTTGATGCGCACCCGTTCACGCGTTGCCGTCATCCAGATCTTGCCGTTCACTGGCACGTAGGCGGTGATCACGCCGAGTGGATGCCCTTCTATATTCGCCCAGCAAAACACACACTCCCCGGCCATCATGAGCAGTTGTTGTTCACGCTCCGGATCGAGGCGGTACTGTTTGACGTCGTCGTAATTGGTGGCTTGTCCACTCATGGTGTGGGAATCCTTGTTAGTGGTGAAACGTAGTCAGCCGGCAGCGGCCACTTCAGAAAAAACCTGCTGCGTGAAGTGACCGTGAAACTGGTGTGGAATGTGGTGTTTGAGTTTCAGCGTGGCTTCCTGGGTCATCGTATCGGCGCGGTAAATCTGCAGTTCGCTGCGGTGTTTGAAGGCGTCATACACCACCTCCAGCACGTAGCCGTCGTCTTCGGCTTTCGCATCGTGACGCGGCGCGAAGACGGGCTCCGAACCATAAAGTCCTTTCGGGAGCGCGAGTACTTTGGCATCCCCTTCGCGGGTGATGCGCTGAATACCATTGAAGAAACTGTCCGCACCGTTCTTGATCGAACACGCGGTGTAGTTGACCTCATTACGGCGACCTGCCCAGACGGTGTTAAACGTCGGGAACTCAGATTCTGTCTCACACACACGTTCCGAGGTCATTTTCCCGGTGGCGATATTCAGGCGATAGCGCATATACGTACCGCCGCCGAACTTGCCGTCCGGATTGAACACGTCCACCAGAGTTTTGTTGGCCCGGAAGTTGTCGGTGAACATGCCATCCACCACCACCTCATCACCCTCTTCCCAGGCATTTCCGCAGTGGATCATCGCGCCAGGTGATGACTCAAACATTTTCGTCAACGTCAGGGTCTCGAGGTCAACCACCAGAAACTTCATGGTGATGGAAGGATCAAATTTGATCTGATCGGAAATGCTCTGCGTACCGAGCATGACGGGAATCATGTTGCCGAACACGATGCTGCCGATCGAAAACACCGCATAACGATCGGACAAGGCGAAATCGTGGCAGAACGGAAAGGTCGCAATCGGCACCTGTTGGCGATCACGCAGTTTTCCATCACCGCCGATGCGATAAATCGTGAGGCAGGGTTTTGGACCTGTCAGACCAATACCACTCACACCCGCACCGAAGTTGATGTAGTCACCCGTGCGTGGATGAACTTTGCCGTGGGCACTGAAGACATCTCCGGCTTTCAAACCGCCGTCATAAGTGAATTCACCAACGGTTGAAAGGTCCGAGGGTTCAACCTTCCAGGGTTTGCCACCTTCGTTGAGCGCGAGCAGGTGCCCACCGTGCCACATGGTGTGAGTGTTGGCGGGGTTTGCCGGCATCTTGAGGAAGTTCTTGCGCAGGCCTCCAGGGATTTGCGTGCCGAAGCCACGATAACGAATCGCTTTGGCGGCAGTTTCCTCGATGTACTTCGGGGTACGTACATAACGATTGCGAAAGTGCGCGCGGCCATTGGCAAAGCTGAACGCGCAGAGCATCCCATCCCCGTCAAACCAGTGACCGTAGGTGGTATTACCGATCCGCTGTCGCCCAGGACCATTACGAAAGAACGTACCGGAAAAGTCCTTCGGCACATCACCTTCAATATCATCGATCCAGTAGGCGTGTTCTTCGTCGAGATTTTCGAGTCCGCCGTCGGCTCTCGGAATTTCATTGGCACCCCGTCGGTGTAGTGCTTCAGCCATCACAACCTCCGTCTAAGTGTGATCATTCTGCGAACGCTACACGCCAGCGCGAATGCGCTTGGTGCATTGCGGCGTCGCCGTTAAGCTCGTGGCTCTCAACCAGCCCCCAGTCCATCGTCCATAGAGAAGGAGTCCGTATGTACAGTCACATAATGGTCGGCGCGAACGACGTTGCCGCTTCCAAAAAGTTCTACGACGCAGTGCTTGGCGCACTGGGTCACAAGCCTGGAAACATGGATCCGAAGGGTCGCTGTTTTTACATCACGCCCACGGGCATTTTCTCCATCACCCCACCGATCAACGGCCAGCCGGCTACCCACGGTAACGGCAGCACCGTTGGCTTTGCTGCGGCATCGCCTGCGGAAGCGAATGCCTGGCATGCGGCCGGCGTGGCAAATGGCGGCGTGACCTGTGAAGACCCACCGGGAGAACGTCCGGGCAGTGGGCTTTACCTGGCTTACCTGCGCGACCCCTCCGGCAACAAGATCTGTGCCTTGCACCGCTTGCCGAAAAAATAAGGGAAGCACCGGGAGCCGTCGAAACCGGACCGCCCGGACTGGGGCGGCTGGTTTGATGGCTCCCAACTGTTTCACTCCGCCGCGGCCGCTTGCGGCGGCAGCTTGATCACCGGTGCCGGGCAATGAGCCGGATGAGGCACCGGTACTCGCTTCTTGATTGCACCCACCAGCTCCACAAAGACCCCGTCCGGGTCGATGGCATGCACGATCGCAAACTTGTCCTCACCCGTTCCGGAGCAACACGGTGCGACGTCTGACAAGAACGGAACACCTTCCGCCCTCAAAAGACCTACAGCGCGATCAAGATCCGTGACGATGAGTGCGATCCGGTTGATGCCGATGTGATTGATCGGCGGTGGATACGCAGGTGCCGAATCAAATGGTTCAATCCACTGATTGAGGCGCAAGACGTGCCCATCGCCTCGTGGCAACGACACATCAACCCCTTTCACGTGGAACGGCTTGTCGAGGCCCCATGCCTTCGCTTCTTCCAGCGTACCCTTTCGTTCAAACCGGGCAACATTGGTGTAGCCGAGACGCTCGTAGAACTTGAACGACACCTCGAGGTCTTTCACGTTGATGCCGATGTACGGCATGGCAACGATGTGCACGTTCTGTTTCGGATCACCGTGCGGGGGTGCAGTTTCGTCAAGCTTGTAAAGCACACCATCGGGATCACGGAAAAATACAAATCGATTGCCGGGCACGCCCCAAGGTTCCGACAGAAACTCCACGCCTTGAGTTTTGAGATAAGCCACATCGCTGCCGAGGTTGGTCGTCAACATCGACGCGTAAGCCATACCGAGATGATTTGGGAGTTTGTACGGCGGCTCACCATTAAACGGCCTCTTGAACTGCAAGAGGTCGATGCTCATGGTGTTCAGGCTGCCGGGCACATTCATGACCTCGCCCTTCACCAGCTCGTACTGGCAGATATCATACATACCGAGGGCACGCGCCATCTCGTGAGTGTTGGTGAGCGGAAAGCCGCTCATCCCACCGGTATAACCAAGCATGCGATAGAAGGCGCGGCTGCGATCAAAGTCGGGCGTGTGTGTGGCGAAGTGGATACGCGCCACCAGACCGATGTCGTTAGGTGATGTCAACTCAATCGGAGGGAGCTGTAACGGTCCGCGTCGTGGCGCGGGCTCTTCTGCAGCGAACATCTGGCTCGCCGAGAACAGCAACACGATCGCACCAATCAACGACTTGATGTTCATGGCGCCACCATCATCTTGCCGATATGACCCGAGTAGAGCTTGAGCATCGCCTCAGGAAATTTTTCAATCCCTTTGAGCACTTCCTCACGTACACGAAACTGCCCTGCCTTCTGCCACGCGGAAATTTCCGCGATGGCTTCAGCGTGGGCACTGCCCCAGTAATCTACGGTGAAGCCACGCATGGTGGCGTTGCGTTCGGCAACCTTGAGATAACGACTGGGACCGGTGACTTGGTCGAGCCTTGGGTATTGGGAGATGGCGCCGCAGATCACCACTCGAGCTTCCATGGCAAGATTGTCGAGCACGGCATCGAGAATCGCACCGCCGACGTTGTCGAAGAACAGATTTACGCCGTCAGGTACCAGCGCCTTGATGCGTTCGCCGACATCCTCCGACTTGTAGTCGATGGCCCCGGCAATGCCAAGGTCATTGAGCAGATAGGCCACCTTGTCGGCACCACCGGCGATGCCGATAACACGAGCGCCGCGTAGGCGCGCGATTTCGCAGGCACATGAACCGGTTGCGCCTGCAGCGCCCGAAACGACAACAGTATCGGATGCCTTGAGACCACCAATCGTATTGAGTCCCACCCACGCAGTAAGACCGGTCGTCAGTCCCAGTACCCCGAGATGGCTGCGAGCGGGGATGTCCGTGGTATCGAGTTTGCGAAACATCCCGGCGGGGCCTACCAGATGGGATTGGGAACCGAACATCCCGAACACAGCATCACCCTGCGTGAGTGATCCATCCTGGCTCTGCAACACCGTGCCAACACCAAAAGCCGGCAAGGTCGCACCAATCGGCAACGCGCCGTGCAAACTACCCGCTCCCAACATGGTGCTTGTCCAGGCATCGATGGACAAATAATCCACCCGAACGAGGACTTGCCCTGCCTGCAGCGTTGGCAGCTCTTCTTCGACAACGGCAAACGTCGATGCTTCCGGCAGATTTTCAGGTCGTGAGGCAAAGATGACCTTACAGCTCTTCATAAGCAAAACTCCTTGGAAAACAGAATCAACTGGAGGCCGTCAATCCGGCAGTTCGACGGTCGCCTCACCTTCAAGCGGATGACGTGTGCCTTCACGATGCAACCAGATGTCGCAGTCGGCGAGACGTTTGCCATTCTCGGTCCGTATCGCAGTCACACGACCTCGAGCGATGATGTGGTCACCATCGAAGACCGGTAGCGGGAAACGCATAACAATGCGGCGCACGCTGGTGGGGCCGGTCCAGCCATGCAACATGTTGACCATGTAGCTCAAACCCAGAGGTCCCTGATTGATGGTGTGTTCGCCGAAACCACGGGCAACCACCGCACGTTTATCCCAGTGCACCGGGTTCGGATCACGCAGGATCGCCGCCATGGTACGCATACGTTCAGGACGCACACTCGGCATATCCCACTCTGGAATCACATCACCGATGTTCACGATCATCGTCGTCCCCGGTTGTAAAGCCAGGTGATGGTGGTGCGCGCCGCAGGCGAACCATCGGGTTCAGCGAGATCAAACCTAAAGGCGATACGGTCTTGCACCCGGCCATTGTTCTCACGTCGATCAGCTTCCGAGATTTCGCCCTCTACCCGGTAGGTGAGGTCCTCGCGCAACGGTTTGAAGAAGTCCCACTGATAACTCTCGATGCCGATCGACGAATCCGAGTCGGCCTGTCCGAGTGCAAACATCTCTCCGATGCTGGTACGCGCACCAAGGATTGGCACATGAAACAGTACAACCGGATGCGCGAGGTCATCCGGTAGTGGATCTGCGCCCGTGCACTCGGTGAGAAGAAAGTTCTCCCAGTGAGCGATGGTGTATTCGCCACCGGGGAAACGGTGACCCACCAACGCCCGAATAGACTCAACCGATGGCAACGGCTTGGTACTCATCTGCGAGAGACTGCTCCTGTTAGTTGTAGTTGGTCGGTTCTTAGTTGGCGATGGACGCAGGCACCCAACTGCCATGGAAACCGCCTGGAATTCGCGGCAACTCAACGGACGCAATGGGGCGGTTGTCCATGCTGGCCGCATCCATGATGACGAACCGGCTTGCATCCTTTGATGAATCGTAGACATAGGTCATGAGGTAGCCATCGTCTTCACTTTTCGCACGTGCACGTGGTGCAAACACCGGTTCTCCCGGCATACAGCCTCGACCGAGATCGATGGACGTGCGCTGGCCGGTTTCCCGGTCGTATTTGATGATCTCGCCGCTATAACGGGTGGGATCCGTACCGTATCCATCGGGCATCGCCATCTGGTAGCCATAACGATGTTTGAGGCCGATCACGCTATCGGCAACACGTGGAAACTCACCCGGTCGATCATCGATCTGTTCTTCTTTCACTGTGCTGGTTGCGAGGTTCAGCGTCCAACGCCAGAGATAGGGCAGCGCAAAGTCCATGGTCGATTCGCGCCACACATAGTCGAAGCGCGCGACGTCGATGACGATGATGTCGCCCTCGTCATAGGCATTCATCGGATGGAAGACATAACAAGGATTGATGCTGAACCAGCGCACGTCCGTATCTGATCCGCCGCGCGGCATGACGCCAAGGCGTGCGGGATAACTTTGATCCCAACGAATCGGCATTTCACCCTTCATGGCCATAGATAGATCAAAAACTGCTGGCAGATCCATGAAGATCACGTGATTTCGAGTGATATTGAAGTCATGCATCATCGTCGGGCCGCCGACTGTGATGTTCTCGGTCTGCACCAGGGTGCCGTCAGCCGCGATACGCAGATAACGCAGATACGGCGGCATCGGTGAATAACCGAACGCCAACATTTCGCCGGTGACCGGGCAGATTTTTGGATGTGCAGTAAAAGAGCCCTGAAGTTTGCCGCCAAAATCCACTGGACCTACGGTGCTGAGCCGCCCATCCAGCGCATAGGGGAAATGCCCCTCTTCGAGCGCCAGAAACTTTCCGGCGTGCCCAACGATGTGGGTATTGGCCTTGGACGTTTTCATATCCATCGCTGTAGCGGGATCGAGCGCATTCAGTGATGGGTTCTTGATGAAGGGCGTCTGCACATAGCGATTGCGATACCACTCGGCTTTGCCGTCGCGGAGGCGAATACCGTGAATCATGCCGTCGCCAAGAAAGGGATGGGGACTGGTACCGCTCTTGGGGTTAGCTCCATTACGCAGGTAGCGCCCATCCAGATCCGATGGGACATTGCCTAGAACCTTGAGGGTTGAAAGGGTGCGCTCCTCAACGACAGGTCGCCCATTGCCTCGTAGATGAACCGGGGTATCGTCGAGTTGTTCCGACATGAGGGCGTTCCTTCCGAAGAAAATGAGGAAGGATGGTAGCGCCGCATGCCGGTTAATTCTACTCGTGGTAATTTAAGGACATGGAACCAACAGCCCCTACTCGCAAACACCGCTCAGGAATTGTGCGTCGCCCAGGTCGACCCGCCGGCCGAACCCTCGCTGATGGTGTGATTGCGGACCGGGAAACGCTGCTGAATGCGGCGGAGCGGCTGATCCTCGCCAAAGGTCCGTCGGTCTCGTTGGACGCCATCGCCCTGGAGGCGGGCGTGACCAAACCGATCCTGTATCGCGGCGTGGGGGGTCGAGATCGTTTGATCGATGCCCTCGCTGAACGCCTGAGCGCACGCATGGGCGAATGGGTGAGTCGTGAGGTTGCCGCTGCTCGATCACCTCACGATGCGGTGCACCGCCTTGTCAGTGGTTATCTCGACCAGACTGTTCGGGAACGTAATCTGTACCTTTACGTATCGGGCGGTGGTTCCGGTGAGGACCGGGTGCGTGGTCTGCTCAGATTCGCCGAATTGACGGCAGAACGGTTTGCCGAAGGCATCGCCAACTTTCGCGCTTCACGTGGTGCCAACCCTGATGTGGCAACCGTCTGGTCCTTTGGCCTCGTCGGCGCCTTGCACTACGTAACGTTGTGGTTACTGCGCGATACGAACGCTGACGTGAACGGGGTTGCCGATCAATTGACCCTGTTGCTTTGTACAGGCTTTCGGCTCGAGGACTAAAAAACGGGTTCCGTGCGCTTCTTTGTCAGCCGCCGGACGCCCCTTCCGCATCATCCAGTGCAGCTAACGTGTTGTGCATCAACATCGCAACGGTCATCGGCCCTACCCCGCCAGGAACCGGCGTAATCCATGCGGCGCGTTGACAGGCTGCTTCAAAACCCACATCACCAATTAGTTTACCGTTGGGCTGACGGTTGATACCGACATCGATCACGATGGCACCGGGCCTCACCCATTCACCGGGAATGATGTTGGGTTTGCCAATGGCAACAACCAGAATCTCGGCCCGCCGCACTTCTGCTTCAACGTCCACAGTGAAACGGTGGCAGATCGTGACGGTAGAACCCGCTAACAAGAACTCGAGCGCGAGTGGGCGACCCACATGATTCGACGCACCGAGGATCACCACCAGTTTACCTTTGGGATCAACGCCGATTCGTTCGACCAGTGTGAGAATGCCAAAAGGCGTGCACGGCCGAAGCAAGGGAATCCGCTGTGCCAATCGGCCCACGGAGTAAGGATGAAAGCCATCCACATCCTTGGCCGGCGCGATGCGTTCGATCACCAAGCGACTGTCGATGTGAGCCGGCAGCGGCAATTGCACCAGGATGCCGTGAACATCCGGATTCGCGTTCAATGAATCAACCAGCGCGAGTAGCGCAGCCTCCATGGTGCTGCTCGGTAAATCATGGGCAAATGATTCGATACCGGTTTCCGCACACGCCTTTCGTTTGTTGCGCACGTAGATTTTCGACGCTTCATCGGGGCCGACGAGTACTACCGCAAGCCCTGGCCGCTTCAAACCCGCTGCAACCCGCTGCTCCACACGCGCTCTCACTTCGCCGAGGATCTCCTGCGCGATAGCTTTGCCGTCGATGAGCTTTGCGACCGGTGTCGTCATGGCTTTAAACGTTCAATCTTCTTTGAGGTGAGGAAGTGCAGCACCCGCTGCGGGCGCCATCAACCCGGAATTCACGTAAAGGCTGAGCTTCTGTCGAGTATCTGCGATGTCGAGGTTAC
>SXGR01640686.1_pt1 | contig 27786 bp, 15 predicted proteins | sample 3174711 | NCBI WGS metagenome assembly SXGR01 (sample SAMN11356860, study PRJNA531348) | freshwater metagenome | isolation source: freshwater sample F1-60 | place: China: Fuxian Lake, Yuxi | collected 2017-12-25
GATCCCCACCACGCTTCGCACGACACTTTCGGCACGACTGTCGGCTCCTGCGTGACTGGAACCGAACCCGTAATCAGGGATTAGCATGACGCGGGACAGTCCTGGATCGCTTTCATATCGCCGGGCACCTGAACCAAGCGGTGGACCACGTGCGCCGGACGGAAACGGGCCGGTTGCAGGGCCAACCCCGGGCGCAGCGACTCAAGAAAATGCGCTGGCAGCTCTTGCGGCGGGGTAGCCGGGTGCGTGGCCAGGCCAGAACCAAGCTGCACCAAATCGTCCGCAGCAAGCTGGCGACCGGTCGGGCCTGGATCCTCAAAGAAGCGTTTCAACATTTTTGGACTTATCGTTCGACCCGCCACGCGGCCGCTTTCCTGCAGAGTTGGACCACCCGAGCGCTGCGGAGTCGACTCGCACCGATGCAAAAGGCGGCCCGGATGCTCCGGCGCCATGAAGCGCTGATTTTGAATTGGTTTAGAGCGAAGGGTGAGTTGTCGAGCGGTGCAGTCGAGGGCCTGAACAATAAAATCCGCGTGGTCACCAGACGCTCCTATGGCTTTCGCACCTACCGGGCGATGGAGGTCGCCCTTTATCACAATCTTGGGCACCTACCCGAACCCGAGTTCACCCACAGATTCAGCTGACCAGACCATTTAACAATTCGACCGCCTATGGGCTGAACGCTCGCGCGAGCTACACTCCTCAACTACTCGGTGAGTTCACGCTCAAGAGCGTGCGCGCCCGCAATGAACTCCGCATCACACCGGGTCGCGGCACCTCTGCCTCGACCGTGCCCGATGCCTCGCTGACTCCCGGCGCACTGTTTTCGCAAGGCGGCTATTTTGCTTTTAATGGAACCACCACGGCGGTGGACGGCACCTTCGTCTTCGACTTCACCGACCTACGGCAATCTGGAACCAACCGCTATTTTCTCACGGTGCGTGACACCGCCAGTGGCGCCGCCGCCGCCCTAGATAGCTTCCGCCTCCTCGACGGCCAGGGGAACGCTCTCGCCACCGCTGCCACCGGAGTGCCAGTCACCGTCGATAACTCCACTGCCACCAGCTATCACACGCTAACGATTGCGACCGCGGTCCCTTTAATCACCAGCGCGCTTGCCGTGAGCGGCACGGTCAACGCTGCATTTACCTATGTTGTCGCCGCGTCAAATGCACCCAACTCGTTCAACGCCACAAATCTTCCTGCGGGCCTCACGATCAACACACAGACCGGAGCGGTCTCCGGCACGCCAATCTCTGCCGGCAGCACGAGCGTTTCGATCAGTGCGACCAACGGCTTCGGCACCGACACGAGGACCCTCACGATCACCATCACCGCAGCCGTCACGCCGCCGACGATTTTCAGCGCAACCTCCGCAAGCGGCACGAGCGGTTCCGCATTCAGCTACCAGATCGTCGCAAGCAACTCGCCCACGTCTTACGGCGTCAGTGGGAGTCTGCCGAATGGCATCGCACTCAATTCCGCCACTGGTCTCCTTTCCGGAACGCCCACGCAAACAGGCACCTCCAGCATTCAAGTGCAGGCCTCGAACGTCGGCGGCACCACTTCGCGTACACTCGCGATTACCATCGCCGCGCCCGTCATACCGGTGCCCGCGATCAGCAGCGCGACCACCGCGAGCGTCGATGCCGGAAATCTTTTCAACTATCGCATCCAAGCGACCGGCGCGACGAGCTACAGCGCCCAAGGATTGCCCACCGGCCTTACGGTTGACTCATCAACCGGCGTTATCACTGGCCGAGTAAGTCTCGCGCGCACCTATCAAATTACCCTCCTCGCGATCAACGCCTCTGGCAGCGCATACGCCACGCTCACGCTCGATGTCAGGGGTAACAGCAGCTTTGCCCCTGCTAACGACAACTTCGCCAATCGCATCACGCTCAGCGGCGCTGCGGTCAGCACTACCGGCGCGAACAACAACGCCAGCGCCGAATCGGGCGAGACGGCCCACGCCGGCAGTCCCGCCGCCACGTCGGTCTGGTGGTCGTGGATCGCACCCAGCTCCGGCACGCTCACGCTCTCGACCGCAGGAAGCGTTCCGGCGATGCGCATCGCGCTCTACACGGGTGGTACCGTGTCATCGCTCTCTGCTGTTGCATCGACCACCGCGGGCACAAGCACGTTCGCCGCGACGAGTGGCACGACCTATCACGTCGCCATCGACAGCATCGCTAACAGCACCGGCTCCATCTCGCTTTCGCTTTCACTCTCTGCGCCACCGACATCCCGCCCCGCCAACGACAACTTCGCCGCCGCCATCGTGCTCACCGGAAGCAGCGCCAACGCCAGCGCGGTCACGACTGCGGCCACGGCTGAAATCGGCGAATCATCGCATGGAAGCAGCAGTCCTGCCGCAAAATCCGTTTGGTACAAATGGACTGCACCCGCCGCCGGCCTCTGCACCGTAAACACACGCGGCAGTGACTTCGACACGCTGCTCGCCATCTACACCGGGACCGCAGTCAACGCGCTCACACTAGTTGCAAGCGACGACGACAACGGCGGCAACTCGACCAGTGAGGCCAGCTTTTCCACAGTCGCCGGCGCGGTTTACAACATCGCGGTTGTCGGCTATGCCTCCGCCGCTCGCAACGTTTCCCTCGGCCTCATTTTCACCGCAGGTGCCAGCGTGCCGGCGAACGACAATTTTGCCAATGCCACCATCCTTACGGGCTCCGTCGCTTCCGCGAACGGATCCAACCTCGCCACGAGCCGCCAAACTGGCGAGCCGGCGCACGCCAGTAATCGTGCTTCACACTCCGTCTGGTTTCGGTGGACTGCACCCTCCAGCGGACTCGTTTTTCTTTCCACCATCGGCAGTTCGTTCGACACGGTGCTTGCCGTCTACACGGGTTCGACGCTCGCCAGCCTCCAGCCGGTCTCAAGCGACGACGATAGCGGCGGCAACTCGACCAGCTTGGTAGGCTTCAACGCCACCACCGGCACGGTATACTCATTCGCTGTCGATGGTTATTCCGGAGTCACGGGCAACTATGCTCTCAATTTGCTCCTGTCTTCCGGCGCTCCAGCCAACGATTCATTTTCTACCCCTGCAACGCTCTTGTCGGACGTGCGCGCCGCCGCACTCAACACGCTCGCGACCGCGCAAGCCGGAGAACTCGCGCACTTCCCTGGCACCGCCGCGTCGAAATCGCTCTGGTGGCGCTGGACAGCCACATCGACCGGCTTCGCGTCTGTCACCACGGCTGGTAGCACGTTCGATACAGTGCTAGCTGTTTACACGGGCACCGCACTCAACGCACTCACGACCGTGGCACAAAACGACCAAGCGTCCGGCGATGATTCCACCAGCACCGTTTTCTTCCGCGCTGTCGCTGGCCGCGCTTATCTCATCGCCGTCGACGGCTACTACTCCAGCGCCTTCGGAACAATCGCGCTTACGCTTACACCGTCCACCAATCCCAGCACAGTTTACGCGACCGACTTCGAGCGCTTCACCCTTGGTTCAGGTCAGCTCGTGAAGCAAGACCAATGGAGCGAAATAAACGCGTCGTCCGCCACAAACGCTCAAGGCGTGCTCACACAAGGATTCCCGGGACAAGGCCACTCAGGCTACATCGGCTACGGCAACCCCGATTTCAGCAGCTCAACAGCCACAAGTGCTTTAGTTTTCAGGTCGCTCAATTTTGATCCGATCGCAGAGGGTGCCCCGATCGTGCAGATGCGAACGGATATTTCTATCATTGGCTCCACCAACGGTCGTAACGATATCTTTTACTTCATTCTCTATAATCGCGCGGGCGCTCCACTCGCTGGGTTCCGTTTCGACACCGAGAGCCGTCGCGCTAACACCTTTGATGGCTCTACCATTTCAGCTTCTTCGTTCACCTTCTCGTTCAATACCCGATACACCGTTCTCGGTACGTTCAATTTCGCGACGCGGCGATGGACAGCACGAATCGGTTCTACCGATCTCGTCGCTGACTCCATTTTCGCCGGCAGCGCAACTGCGGTTGACGTTGGCGATTTTACTTTCGCTTGGTCGCTCAGGGATTCGCAGCGCCGTCCCGGCGACAATTTCATGGTTTTCGACAACCTCGCGATCACGGCCGATCCCGCTCCCGCGGCGGTGCCTGCAATTCAATTGCCCACCGCGCCGTCCGGTTCGCTCACCGCTCCGCTCACTTACAACGTCTCCGCGACCAACGGCCCCATCCTGTCCTATAGTGCCGCCGGCCTTCCCTTCGAACTCACGCTCAACTCCATCACGGGCCTCGTCACCGGCACGCCCACACAAGCTGGAACTTTCAACGTCAACTTCACCGCAACGAATTCGCGCGGCCAGAGCGCGACGACTTCGGCCACCTTTACGATTCTTGCCGGCCCGCCCGCTATCACCAGCACCGCGACTGCGACCGCCACGCTTGACCGCGCGTTTTTGTTTCAAATCACCGCGACCAATTATCCCCGCCGCTTCGGTCTGCGCGGCACCGCGGCGCTACCTAGCGGACTCAGCCTCGACACGAATACTGGTATGATCAGCGGCACGCCACGCGCGGTTGGTCGCTATCAACTCACCCTCTCCGCCGACAACGATGCTGGTGCTGGCACCGCCCCGCTCGAACTTACCGTCGACGCCGTTAAGCCCGTCCTCACGTTGCAGCCTATCAGCCAAACCGCAATCGCCGGATCGACGTCCACGTTTACGGTCGTCGCGACTGGCACCCCACTGTTCACCTACCAGTGGAGCAAAAACGGTGCGGCTATTTTCGGGGCGGATAAGGGAAGCCTGACCATTGGGAGTGTGCAATCAAGCGATGCGGGCATCTACATCGTCGTGGTCGGCAATGTGGCCGGTTTCACGACGAGCATGGAAGCCGCTCTCTCGGTGACTCTTCCCGGTCGACTGATTAATCTCTCCGTCCTCACCGATATCGTTACAGCGGGCGACGATTTCACCCTCGGCTATGTGGTCGGGGGTACCAACACCTCCGGTGCGAAGCCGCTCGTCATCCGTGCCGCGGGTCCCTCGCTGGGCGCACTCGGCGTCCCCGGCACGCTCGACGATCCCAGGCTCGAACTCTTCGCCGGCTCCACCAAGACCAGCGAGAACGATGACTGGGGAGGCTCGCCGCAACTCACCGCCGCCCTCGCGGCCGTCGGTGCCTTCGCCTACACCGGCCCTGCCTCAAGGGACGCCGCCACGACTGCGAGCATCATCACTCGCGACAATTCCGTGAAAATCTCGGCCGTCGGCAGCGGCACCGGCAAGGTCATCGCCGAAATTTACGACGCCACGCCCACCGCCTCGTTCACGACCGCCACGCCGCGCCTCATCAACGTCTCCGTGCGTAAGCATCTCGGTGCGGGCCTCACGATGGGCTTTGTCGTCGGCGGTGCCACTCCGGCCAAGGTGCTCGTGCGCGGCATCGGCCCCACGCTCGGCGCGTTCGGGTCCCCGGCACGGTCGTCGATCCCCAGCTCACGCTCTTCAATTCATCCTCCGCCAAGATCAGTGAAAACAACGACTGGGCCGGCACTGCCGAACTCACCGCGGCCTTCGCCAGCATCGGCGCCTTCACCCTCCCCGCCACCTCCAAAGATGCCGCCCTCCTCGCCACGCTCGCGCCCGGCAACTACACGGCCCAGGTCACCGGCGTCAACGGCACCACCGGCGTCGCCCTCGTCGAGGTTTACGAAGTGCCCTGAACGATCCCGGCTGGGCGGGATTGAATCTGCCACACGTCAACCTCGCGCGTTGCGGCAATACTCCAAGGCCAAATGGCGTTGTGCGCGCTCCCGTTCGGCCCATCTGGCTCCGCGACCGCCGCCACTGCTCGCCCACGAAACGCACGAACTCCGTCGTCTTCACCCGCGTTACGCGCGCAGCCGCCGTGGCGCACTCCACTTACCCGCGACGGACCCCGATCTCGCGTCACTTCACTTCACTGCGTAAAAAATCCAACAGATCGAAAAAACCCTGTTCACTCAGCACCGTCTCAAACGCCGCCGGCATCGGGGAAATCGCCCCGGGCATCGTCTCCGCCACGTCCGCCTTGGCCACCGCGATCTCCTCGCCGGTGCCGGGGTCGCGCAACACCAACCGTCCCGCTTCTTCCCGCAGATTCATCCCCGACTTTGTCTCCCCATTCTTCAACGTGAGGGTCGTCACCCGAAACGTCGGGTCCACGTTGCGGCTCGGATCAAGAATATCTTCGACGAGACGCGGGAGGTCGCGCGAACCAATGCCGTCGAGGCTCGGCCCAAGGTTGCCACCGACCTCCCGGAGGCGGTGGCACGCCGCGCAATTCGCCACAAACACCGCCGCGCCATTCGTGCGATCGGGTTTGAAATTACCGAGCGCACCGACGCGGTAAGCGACCAACGCATCGAGCCGCGCGTCCTCGGGCGGGAGTGATTTCGTGAGCGCCGCGACCCGCTCGCGCAGCGCTGCCGGCCGTTTCTCCAGGGCCAGCGCGATGTAGCGGTGACGGAGCAGCGCTAGGCGAACCCGACCCGCCACGGCGAGTTCAAGGAGTTCGGCCGCGCCCTGGTCACTCGTGGCGAGTGTCGTGGCCAAGGTCAGCGCGAAATCGGCCGGCGCACCCTCAAACGCACCGGCGAGCGCAGCGAGCGCCGCCGAACTCGAACTGCTTAGACCCAGCACTTCGGCCGCCGCACGGCGTACGCCCAGCGGAGCCGCACTCGCGAGCACCGTAATCGCCGTCGCTCCCGTCTCCGGCTCGCCAGGTGTCAGTGCACGAAGCGCGGCGGCGCGCGCGCTTTCCGCAGCGTTGGTCGCCAGCGCACGCCGCCGCAACGGGGCTCCTTTTTCCGGGAGGGCGAGCGGCTTCAACGCATTCGCCGCCCGCACCGCCAGGGCCGCCTTGTCCTCCAAGGCGGCGAACAATTCACGACGCATCCACGCTGCGACGACGTCGGGGAGCACGCGCTGGGGTCGGGCGGCTATTGTCGCGAGCCCCTCGGCGGCCATGAGCCGTTGCAGCGCGGACGCGGAACTCAGCGACCCCAAGAGCGCAGCGAACGACTCGAATTCTTCCTTGGGCAAATTCAACGCAACGTGCCGCGCGAACTCTCCGATCCGCAGATCCGGTGTCTTTGCGTCGCGCACCCGGGCAGCAAGAAACCGGGCCGCAGCCGGCGTGGTGAGCGCGAGACACCCATCGACGATGCGCCCGGCGTCACCGGCGCTCGCCGCCGCCCATGCGGCCAGCGTGGGAGCGTCGACCGCGATGGCGTGGTTCTTCAGCGCGAGGCGCAACGCGTAGACCAGTTGCGTATCGGCTTCAGGCGCACGGCCGAGCATCGTGAGCAACAACGGCGCCCCCCAAGGCTGCGGATGGCGAGCGAGGGCTTCCGCAACGAGCCGCCACGTGTAACCCGGAGTCGCGGTGCCGCCAAGCGCTGGCGAATTCGTTCCAACGATCATGTGGAAACTTTTCTCCAAGTGCTTGAGCCCGGCGTCGCGGGTGACCAACACCCGTAGCGCCGCGTGCGCCACGGCACTATCCGGACGCGCGAGCGCACGGAGGAGCAGCCCATCGTCGACCTGACCTAATCGCTCGAGCGCAAAGAAAAGAGCGAGGGCCGGGGTGCCATCTGCGCCCGGGTCGATGCCGGCCACGAGAAGCGCCGCCGCCGCGTGCAGGGCGGACGTCGCCGCAGCCGCATCGCGCCGAGCCACGAATTCGTTGAGCGCCAAGACACGCACCACGAGATTACCATCGGACAGGCGCCGGACGAGGTCGGCGGTCGTGAGCGTTGCAAGATTCGGCAGCGACGGCACCGGCACGCTCCCATCGAGCCCACGCCAGATAATGCGCCACAGGCGGCCGTGGCCATGGTCGCGCGCCGGGTGCGTGAGCGGCACCTCGTAATGACCGATGATCGGGTTGTAGAAATCGGCGATCCACAGCGCACCATCGGGCCCGAGCTTCACCTGCACGGGGCGAAACGCCGGGTCGTCGCACGTGAGGAAATCGGTTTGGCGGGCCGCGGCCGGCGTCGCGCCGCGCCACTCCAACCGCGTGCGGTTGACCCGCCGTGTGACCGGATTTCCGTTGAACAAATTATCGCGGAATTCCGATGGAAAATGCGCTGCCGAATAGTGCGCGATGCCCGCAATCGAACTGGAGCCGTGATCATCCGTCGTGATGGCGGGCGCGAACCCGAGGCCGTCGTGCTCTTTATTGATGCCCTCGTAGAACCCGCCAGGGATGAGTAGGTAGACCGGCTTCGAATGGGAATCGGCTGTGTAGACATCGCCGCGCCCGTCGAACGCGAGGCCGAACGGATTCGTTTGCCCATGCGCGAAAATCTCGAAGCGCGAGCCGTCGGGGCGGAAACGATACGTGTTGCCGCTGGTGAGCTTCACCACGCGCCCGGCGCGGTCCGTAACTTCGCTCGCATTCGCAAACCCGTGCGTGCCGTAAACCCACCCGTCGAGCCAGTGCCAATAACTCGACGACATGCCGTGGGTGTCCTTGAAACCGAAGCCGTCGTAAAGTTTTTCGCGGACGTCAGCGCGTCCGTCGCCATCAGTATCGGTGAGGCGCCAGATCGCGGGACTGGAAAACACGAGCACGGTGTCGCCCGGTGCCCCGGGTGCCCGCGGGAGCGGGACCACCCCGATGGGAATATTGAGCCCATCGGCAAAGATCGTCGATTTGCGCGCTCGGCCGCTCGCCGGATCGAAATCCGACAAGACCCGCACCGTATCCAGCCCGTGCTCGGCCGCTTCGGGCGGCGTGGACGACGCTCGGAAGGCGAGATGGTTGTCGCCCCAGTTTTTTTGAAACGACGCGATGGGTTCGCCGAGCGCGTCCCGCTTCGCCGGCCAAGGATAAAGCGTCGAACCCGTCACCCAGACGCGTCCGGCCGCGTCGAACGCGACATTCATCGGCTTCTGGATCTCAGGCTCGGCCGCGATCAATTGGATCTCAAAACCCGGCGGCACATGGAAGCGTGGGCGTTGCTCCACTGGCGCACGCAACCGGGCATCCGGGGCGTCGCCGCGCTGGGCGAAGGACACCGAGGCGAAGATTACACCGAAGAGAAGGTAGCGAACAAAGACCGGGGAGAGGGGGCGGTGGGACACAGTGACGAGGTGGGGAGCGAGACCGATCAAAAACGGTGGAAACTGGGGCTGCCTGCAAACCAAAGCGTCGCTCTCGTGGTATGCTGATTTCATTTACTCACCATCTCCGCCGCCAGCGCGCACATCAGTTCATCGAGATAGTCCGGCACGTTGGGACCGAAGAACGACATCGTGCGCGACTCGTAGCCCTCGAGGTGATAATAGCGCGAAGGAATCACGTAGCCGATGTAATCGCCATTGAAGCTGGTGATCGCCGTGCTGAAACCGCGGTAGCGCAAAGACGCCTTGATGCCGAGGCCCAGTTCGCCGCTGAAATCGCACGGCGTGGAGATCCACAACGAGTCGTTGAGCCGAAAAATCTGCAGATAACTCCCGCGTGAAACGGGCAGCAGTTTCGCGGCGAGCCAAGGACGGAGACGAATTCCATCAGCCACCCGGGTGTTCAGCGACGGCAAGTCAACCTCCAGACCGAGCAGGCCGAAATTCACCGACTCCGTCATCGTGACCGACGGGATCTGCGCGACCAGTTTCTGAGCCAGCGCCTGACCCATTTTTTCGGCACCCTTGAATCCCTGCTCAATCGGAACGGGCCCGTGGCTTCCCACGGCACCGGCCAAGAACACTGCGGTGCCGCCGGTGACTTCCTCGACCGCCCGCGCCCAACAACCGGGATAGTCCGCACTGAATTCCATCACACTGCCGGATAAAACGGTGGCGTGCGCCGCGTAGCTCCCCAGGACGGCAAGCCGCCCGTCTCGTTGTTTCAACAGTGCAAAACTGAACTCGGTATCCACATTTCCCAGTGCGCCCACGAGGCGGTTCTTCACAAACTCCGGCGCAGGGAAACTGCCGTGGCCGAAGGACGCCGGCTTCAGGTCCGCGATCGCCGCACGCACCGCGATCACCATCCGGTCCGCCATCCAATTGCGCACGCCCGCTTGGTATCCCCCGGAAAATCTTTCCGCCACGATTCCTTCGCCCCACCCACCAAGACTGCAATGCGTGTGCGTCGCGCTGAGGTAAATCTGCGCGCGCTCCAAGCCACTCTCTTGCTTTAGCCGGGCCGCGACCAGAGCGGTCACTTCGGTCGGTATAATCAACGCATCCACTCCCACCATAATCCCGAGCCGTGCCCCGACCCGCAGCGCCACTGCCTTCACATAAAGATCATCATGCACTCCCGTTGCCGGCCGTCCCTTGCGATTGCCGAAGCCGGCCAGCGGCAACGCCCGGAACCGACCTTGCGTCGGATCGTCCACCGCGGCGTTCAGCGTGGGCGTCAGCAGCGCGCGGCCAAATCCCGCCGCGAGCTCGCCCCGCTGCAGAGCATTCGTCGCCGACCGGTCCTTTAAGCGCGCCACCGTCTCGACATAGAAGGGTTCCCGGAAATACGGCCGATAGTCCACACCCTCCAGGCAGGAGACCAAAATTGCCACGAACAGGAGGGCCACCACCACCACAACCCTCAGCAATTTTTGTTTCCAAGTTTTCACCCCTCCTTCATGCACAACTCAGCGCTCCTTATGAGAACAAAATTACCTCGCTTGCTCTGGTTGCTCTTGTTGTCCACGACGAGCGCGGGCTTCGCCGAATTCCGCGCGGGCATCGCTGTCCGCGTCGTAACGCCCGAACCGTTACTCGCCGTCTCCGGCGGAATGGGCCCTTCGCGTCCAGCGGCCCAAAAAGCCGGCGAGCTCACCGTGCGCGCGCTCGTGCTCGCCGACAGCGAGACGACCATCGCCATTGTGAGTGCCGACTTCCTCGGGTTTCCGGCGGCACTCGGCAATCGGGTCCGGGCCAAAATCACCGGTATCCGTCCGGAGAATATCTTGATTGGGGCCACCCACACGCACAGCGCACCCGATGCCTACGGTTTTCCCGATGGCAAGGGTGGCACGGCGGCGGACCTAAAATATCTCGACTCGGTGTGCGTGCGCATGGCCGAAGCGATCGCAGAGGCCCTCGCGACGATGCGGCCGGCGAGTCTCAAAATCGCCTCGGGCGAGGCCAAGGGGAAGATCGCCTACAACTATTACGCCGAGCGGCTCTACGATCCGCGCTGCCATGTCATCCAGTGCCTCGGGGTCGACGGGAAGCCCATCGCCACGCTGGTGAATTACGCCATTCACCCTGAAATCATCGGGTCCGCGCGCGCGATCTGCAGCCCCGATTTGATCGGACCACTCTATGATCGTTTGCTGGAAAAGGGCGGCGGCATTGGGATTTTCATGAACAGCGCGCAGGGTGGCATGGTCACGGCGGACAACCGTCGCCCTGAAAACAAAGAAGCGCGCGATTGGGACGAGTGCGTGCGGATCGGAAATCTCTTGGCCGACGAAGCACTCCGTCTCGTGCAGAACGCGCCGGCGCAGCCGGCACCGAAAATTATTTCCCGCGCGCGCACGCTCACCTTTCCGGTGGATTCGCCGGACTTCCGCGCAGTGTTGGTGTCGTCGCCGCTGAACCTGGGCACGGAAGACCCGACGACCATCAGCACGCAGTTCAACCTCGTGAATCTCGGCAACGCGCAGATCCTCACGATCCCCGGCGAGGCACTGCCCAACATCGGATTTTACCTGAAGCGCAACATGCGCGGAGAACACAACCTGCTGTTCGGCCTCTGCAACGACGCCTTTGGTTACATCCTCACGCGCGTCGATTGGCGCAGCTTCAAGGCGTATGACTATGTTTCGCGCACCTCCCTGGGTGAGCAGACGGGCGAGATCTTCATCGCAGCTGCGCTGAAATTCGTGGCAGAATCGCCCGTCCCCGAAAAATTAAAGGAATGAATCCGCCGAGCAAGGCGCTCGCCACCGCCGCGCGAATTCGCCCCCCATCCGTCACCCAAAATCTGTCACCAGCCTTGCCACGCGAAATTTCCCCGACGTAACGTGAGGCTCCCCCGCCACCCCACCCCATGGCTACCAGCGAATCCCCCCGTTTTCTCGCCGGCGTCGTCGAAGGCTTTTACGGGCCGCCGTGGAGTCAGGTGGAGCGTGGCGAGCTGTTCGCGGCGCTGGCGACCGGCGGCCTGAACACCTACCTCTACGCTCCGAAGGACGACCTGAAACATCGCACGCTCTGGCGCGAAACCTACACGGCAGAAGAAACCGCGAAGCTCGAGAGTTTGGTTCGGGGCTGCCAGTCGCGCGGGCTGCTCTTCATCTACGCGCTGAGTCCCGGGCTCGACATTCGCTACGGCGATCCGACGGAACTCGCACGCCTCCGCGCCCGCTTCACCCAAATGCTGGCTGCAGGTTGCGAACACTTCGCGTTGTTGTTCGACGACATTCCGGACCGGATGAACGCGGACGACGCGGAGGAATTCGGCTCCTTCGCCGCGGCCCAGTGCCACGTGACAAATGCGCTGGCTCGCTGGACGCGCGAGCGCTCGCCAGCGGCACGGTTTCTTTTTTGTCCCACGCCTTACTGCGGTCGGATGGCGGAGCGAAAGCTGGGCGGAGCAAATTATCTGGCGACGATCGGGAGCGAACTGTGGTCCGAGATCGACGTGTTGTGGACCGGCCCGGAAATCATCTCGCGCGAAATCACCGTGCCGCACGTCCGGGATTTGCAACGTTGGCTGCGGCGAAAACCGATTTTGTGGGATAACCTTCACGCTAACGACTACGACGGCCGGCGTTTTTATTGCGGTCCGTATGCCGGTCGCCCGCTGGAATTGCGTGCTGCCGTGGGCGGCCTGTTGCTCAATCCGAACGGCGAGTTTGCCCTAAATTTCGTGCCGTTGCGGACCTTCGCGGCATTCGTCCGGAGTCCGGGCCCGTGGGAGCCACGCACGGCTTACTTGGCAGCGATGGCGGAATGGCTGCCGCATTTCGCGACGGTTGACGAACCGGTGTCGCTCGAGGATTTGGTGCTGCTGGGCGATTGCTACTACTTGCCGTTCGAGGAAGGCGCCGAGGCCGAGGTCTTTTTCCAGCGGGCGCGCGCCCTGATCCCGACCGGCCCTGCGCCGGAAGCCGAAGCCGCCGGAACGTTCCTCGCGCAAAGCACGCGACTGCGCGAACTGTGCACCCGCCTCACCGAGCTACGTAACCGCCCCTTGTTTTATGCGCTCAGTCGCCGCATCTGGGAACTGCGTGAGGAACTCGATCTGCTGGAGCGCTACGTGACGAGTACGGGCGCAGGCCAAGCCAGCGACGCCGAGTGTCGCTCGGATTTCCATCTGCCCGCCACCTATCGCGGCGGGTTCCTGCCCAAGCTCCAACGCCTACTCGCGCAGCGAGCGGACGGAAGCTTCACACCCTCTTCGGTGCCATGAGTGACTTCTCCGTTCGTCTCGCACGCGCTGGCGATGAGGCGGGCACCTACCATGTTTGCATGAAGACGGGTAATTTCGGGCAAGATGGCGAACCGTGCTATCGCGAGGACCCCGCTGCCCTCGGCCGGATTTACGTCGGCCCCTATCTCGCGTTTGAGCCCGAACTAAGCCTGATCTTGGAAGACGAACAGGGCATCTGCGGCTACGCGTTGGGCGCGCTTGATTCGCGGCAGTTTTTCGACCGCTACGAGCGGGAGTGGCGCCCCGTGCTCTGTGCTCAATTCCCCGCACCCACCGGCGATCCCGCGAGCTGGACTCGCGCGCAAACGGTGCACCATGGGTATCATCATCCGGACTATTTTATTCCCGAGCCCTCCGCCGTCTATCCCTCGCATCTGCACATCGATCTCCTCGTTCGCGCGCAGGGCCACGGCTACGGGCGACACCTGGTGGAGCGGTTGCTCGAACGGCTAATGCTGCGCGGCTCGGTGGGCGTGCATCTCGGCATGAGCATCTTAAATACGTCCGCTCTGGGCTTCTACCAACGTCTCGGTTTTCGGGAGCTGATTCGCGTGGGTGAGGGCATCGATGGCAGCATTTACCTCGGCCGGAGCCTGCACCCATGAGCACTCCGACCCAGGTTCTCCACCACCGGCTCGCGCCCGCCCTGACGGCTTTGAGCGAAAACGCCTACCTCTCGGCGATTCGCGCCGGGATGGTTTCGGTCGTCCCACTGACGATTATCGGAGGGCTCTTCATGATCGTCTCCTTTGTGCCGCTGCCGGGCTGGGAATCGCGCGTAGCGGCGTGGCTCCCCCTGCTGCAAATCCCTGTGACCGCGACCTTCGGCCTGCTCGCGGTCTTCGTGTGTTTCGCCATCGGCTACGACTTGGGCAAGCGGTTGCGACAGGAGGCGATCGTGAGCGCCTCGATGGCCACGTTGATTTTCCTGCTCATTCAGATTCAACCCAAAGACCAGACGTTTGCGATGGACGGCCTCGGCTCCAAGGGCCTCTTCACCGCGATCCTCATCGCACTGATCACGGTACGCGTGCAGAAGTTCTGCAACGACACCCACGTCGTCATCACCCTGCCACCCGGTGTCCCGTCGGTCGTCTACGAATCGTTCCGCGCGCTCAGCCCGATGATTTTTCTGGTCGTAGTGTTTTGGCTGATTCGCTTCGTGCTGGGCGTGGATATCAACGATCTGCTGCAAACCGCGTTCAAGCCGCTCGTCTTCGCGTTGAACACGCTCCCCGGCATTCTCGGGTATGCCTTTCTCGTCACGCTGCTCTGGTCGGTCGGGGTCAATGGCGACAACGCACTGGACGCCATCGTCGTGCCGATTTTCCTCCAGTTTCTCACCGCCAACGTCATCGCGACCACGCAAGGCCTGCCGCTGCCGTATGTGACCGCCAACGGTTTCTTCACAACCTTTGTCAACGTCGGTGGCACCGGCGCCACCATCGCACTCGCGCTTGTGCTGTGGAATTCGAGGGAGCCGGGCTTCCGCAAAGTCAGCCGCGTGTCGTTGCCCACGCAGATTTTCCAGATCAATGAACCCATTTTCTTCGGTCTCCCCATCGCGCTAAATCCAATTTTCATGGTGCCGTATATTCTCAACGCACTGCTGCTCACGGCTGGTTCCTACCTCCTCATCGACTGCGGCCTCGTCCACAAACCGTTCGTCAACGTCCCGTGGACCACGCCGCCCATTATCGGCCACTACCTCGTCACGGGCGGAGATTGGCGGGCCGCTGTGTGGGGCCTGGTCTCGATCGTTCTCGCGATGGCCGTGTATTATCCCTTCGCGAGGATGGCCGAACGGCAGCGGTTGACCAAGGCGCTACCTCATTCGTAGCGGCGATATATTCGTAGCGGCGAGCGCCAGCGAGCCGTGCTTCGTCGGCTCGCTCGCACTCGGCGCTACCGAAAATCGCACTACGGCTTCGCCACGAAGCCGTGATACAATCCCAAATAATACGGCAATAAAAACACCGTACCGGCATCGAGTTTGTTCCCGTGACCACCACTATCGAGGCGCCACGGATCCGTGTTCCAGTGGCCAAAGTGACGGTTCTCCACTGGGAGAACCTTCCCGTCCACCCGATAGCCGCGGCCGCGATTGCCGGGCTCGTAGAAATCAATCGAGCGCGCGCTGTCGAGGGGCACGAGGTCGAGGCGATGTGAGTTCTGGTGTCCCCAGTTCAGCCGGTCGAGCGGAAAGCCATAGAGCGCGCCCACCGCATCCGCATGCCAGTCGGCGAGCGGTGAAACCGGAAACGCGCCCCACACGCCGTTCATCGTCTGCCCGAGGCTCACCGCCGCGTAGGCAAAATTGAAAAATGGATTTCGCTCCGCCGCCTCGATTTGCCAGTACGCAAAGAACGAGGACCGCACGATGTTCTTGAGCGCCGCGTCTTTCGAGCAACGGAGCAGCGTGTAGTAACACATGAACGCCATCTCGTCGTCGGACTGGTTGCCCGAACCGGGTCCCGACTGCACTTTTGCGAACATCAGGTTTTGTGCATAGCCCTGACGGTCGATCAACTCGCGGGAAGCGGCGGCATACTTCGCGTCACCGGTGAGGTGTTCGGCAACCGCAAGGTAGCTGAGGATGCTGAGTGAATTCAGCCCGCGTTCGGCCCACCAGCGAGGATCACCGTTAAGCGACTTCGGACCGTAAATCCCCCAACGCGTCGGCTTCCCGTCATGTTCCCTGAGCGAGAAATCGTGGGCGATGAGATGGTCCGTGAGGTCGCGCACCACTTCGCGCACGCGGGCCTTCTCCAGAGCGGTCTCCGCGACGAGATCGTAATAAAGCGCGTGGAAAAAATAGTGTCCGTCGAGTTCGTCGCTGCTGGTATCGGATTTCCAATACCACTTCCCGTCTGCGCTCTTAGGCCAGCGGTGCTCGTAAGCTTTCCACATCGCGTCGTCCTTTTGTTTTCCACGGTCGGCCTCGACCCGGCCCACATTAGGATCAGGCTCCTCCACCGGACGGATCGTGCGCGCCACATAGCCCTTCGGGGGTGCCGGCGTGCCGCCCTGCGTGACCTTTTGCAAGAACCGCAACGCTTCGAACGCCGCCGTTGCCCGGCCTTGGGGTTTCGCACCCTTCGTGGCACCATAGGCGAAGCACTCCCCCGCACCATACATTGCGGTCCACAACCCATCGTTGTCGGAATCGGTCGGACTTGCCGTAGATTTCTCGCCCGGGGTCTGCAGCGGCGCTCCGTCGACATAGCCGAACGGCGTGCGCCGCAGGTGCCGGTCGATTTCATCCTCATAAAACTCCGCTTTCTCTGCGAGTGTCATCGGCCTCCGTTCGATCGAGCCCACGCCGCCCGCCGTCACAAACCACGCCGTGCCCTGCGCATCCACCGCGACCGCGCGAACATCGTCGTGCGGCAGCCAGCGCAGCCCTTGGCGATAGTGAAACTCGCGACCATCCCAGCGGATCGCACCGAGGTGCGTACCGAACCATATGTCGCCATCCGGCCCGGCCGCGACCGAAGTGAAATCGTTCCACGGCAGCCCGTCCTTGCCCTCGTAGAATTTCCAAACGTCCGCCGCGCGACAGCCCACGCCCGCCTTGGTCGCAAACCACAGCCGACCCTCGGTATCGAAGGCAACCCCCAAGACGTGGCTCACCGCCCAAGCCCGGCCCAGCCCATCGTGCACCTGCTCCCGCTCCCAATTGGCCTGATCCGCGCGTCGCAGAAATAGCCCGACATCGGACGCGACCACCACCGCTCCATCGGGACCGACTGCCAGTTGGTTGATTTTTCCAGTACCCGACCAACCGTAGGATTCCACCCGTCCAGCGCGCACGCGCAGCACGTCGGTCGGGGTGACGACCCACGTCGCCGGCGTGGTGCGCACCACCTGTTTCACATCGGCCCACGCCAGCGGGACCGTCACGGCCGCGCCGCCCACGTCCGCCAAAACAAATTCACGCTCCGATTTCGAATCCAGCGTGGGCAGCTCGCGCCAACCCGCAGCGCGTAGTTCGAACCACTTCCCGCCCACCAACCCGCGCGGCGTACCATCGGTGGCGAAATCCATCAACCGGACGCCTTGAGCCGACCAGCCCGGCGCGGCCGTGAAACGCCGCGCGACCTCTTGTCGAAAATTCTGCGGCCCGGACATCACCTGCGTCGCCGAGAGCATCGTGGCGCTGAACCCCAAGGCCACCCCGCACCCCCAGCTAAAAATTCTTCGGTTCGTCCGCCGGCCGTGCCCGGCGCGCGCCGCCCGCGCAAACCCCGGAGCATCGCCACCGAATCGGTGATCCGGCGTGACCGCCGGGAAAATCGATCGATTCGGTGATCTAAAATTCGTGAAAAATAATGGCATCCCCAAAAAAGGGGATACACATCTCGGCATAGCCTCCAAGTGGCGGTTCGATCGAGAGCTCGAAGGCAGGAGTGGGGCAATCAGCGTCATCACCGCGAGAGAGCCGGGTGCGCCAAGGACCGTCAACTAACGAGTGATCCCACCGGGTCGTTTTACGCCTCGACCAAGCGGCTCCAAATCGGACCCACGCACGCGTCAGCCAACTGCCATGACCGAGTCCCGAACTCGTCGTTAAGCAACGCCGTGCTCGCCAACCGCGCTGTCGACACCGGAGCCCACCGGCCTCCTCGGCTATCGCCACTCGCAGCGGCCACCGCCGACCGCACAGCCGCCTGAGCGGCACCGTCTCCAATTTCTCACCACGCACGTGAGATCACTCGCCTGCCCCAAGCATTCTACGATCAGTCCTTACCGAGCGTCGCGCTCCACTTGGGCCGCGAGTTTCTCCAAGTCGATCTGCTCACCCGCGGCCGGAAAGCGGTGCGGCAGTAAATACCAATGCTCCACGTAACTCGCACTCGCTCCGGGCGCGATGTCGTTGCGCGGACCGTGCGGCTCGAGCTCGCAAGCCGGAATCGCACTGGCCAACGGATACCAAATACACAGCGTCAATCCCGCGACTTCTGGATACACCGCATCGCGCGGTGACGCGTAGCGTTTCACGAAGGCCTGGCCATGCGGCATCACGTAGGCAAACCACCCGGCGTTCGAGTCGAAACCGAGCTTCGGATAACGCGTGGGCCCGAGCACCTCGAGAAATTGGCCACGGACGCGCACGTTCGGATCAGTCGGACGAAACATGATCGCCGGCTCCGGTCCCGGCCCATACATGACAAACCCAACGGGGAAGCGCTTAGTCTCAGGTGTGAGCGGCACCACTCCAATGCCACCGTGCACCGCAAAGGTGCGGCTCCAGTGCGACCAATGCTTCGTCTCCCGCGAGACGTTGCGGATGATCTGCTCGCAGCTCAGGTGCGAGGTCTTCGCGTCCAAACGAAACTCGCGGATTAATTGCACGCCCGTCGCCTCATCCGGCTGGCTCGTGAGGCGTACCGCCCGCGGACCGATCGCTTCGGCCGCCCACAGTCCCGACCACAGTTTTTCGCGTCGCGGAACAATTTGCTCCGGCCCGATGTCAAACCGTCCCGCACTTGACGGCGTTTGCGGCCCACCGGGCGTGCCCCATTTCACTTCTTGCGGGTCAAGATAGAGCGCGTTTTTCCCCTGCCAAGCATACTCGAGGACGCGTCCGCCAACCTGATGGCACAACGTGACCCGCGTGTCGGCGTTCGAGAGCTCGAAACAATCAGGGTAGTTCAGCACCGTGACACGTCGCACCCCCTCCGGCCACTCCGCCGCGGAAATTGCCACCCGGAAACCGATTAAGCAGGCCATCAGTATCGTGAAGCGCATGACTCGACGTGAAACCACCACCGGCCGCCAGCGCAACCGCGAACTTGTGTGGGAACGTGTGTCGGCGCACCACCCGCGCATCGCAATTTCCCACCACCTTGTAGCCGGACCCGATGAGGTGCCACGGACGTCGGGCTCACCGGGGCGGCGTTCACGCGCGCCAAACGACCACGCAGCGGTCGTCGCGGGAAAGTCGTGCGCACCGACAGTTCCCTCCCTACAAAACGGCCGCATGCAAAAACTGCTCGCCCTCGCTCTCCTCTGTTTCGCGTCGGTCACCGCCTTCTCCGCTCCGACGCCGGCCGGGGACTGGACCGAGTTTCGCGGTCCGGGCGGGCAGGGTTTGAGCACCGCCGTGGGACTGCCGTTCGAGTGGTCAGCCGCGCACAATATCAGCTGGAAACAACCGGTGCCCGGCGCCGGCTGGTCTTCCCCTGTCGTGAGTCGCGGGCAAGTTTTTCTGACGACAGCCACCATAGCGGGGGGCGAGCTGTCCGCCGGGCTGCACGTCTTCTGCTTCGACGCCGCGACTGGACGCATCGCGTGGCACACGGAGGTGTTCGCCACCGCCGGCTTGCCCCCGCAACCGCTGCATCAAGTCAACACCCCCGCGTGTCCGACTCCCCTCGTCGACGGCGAGCGGCTCTACGTTTACTTCGGTCACCACGGGAGCGCCTGCCTTGACCGCGCGGGCAAAATTATCTGGCGCAACCAACGACTCCGCTTCGATCCTGTCCCCGGCAACGGCGGCTCGCCGATTTTGGCCGATGATCGGCTGATCTACGTCGCCGAGTGTGCGACCGCGCCCTTCGTCATGGCGCTCGACACACTCACCGGAAAAACCCTGTGGAAAATACCGCGTGACCTTCCGTCGAAGATGAAGTTTTCCTTCGGCACACCGCTCCTCATCGCCGTCGCAGGCCGCACGCAGATTGTGATTCCCGGCCCTCGCGCGGTCTCCGCCTTCGACCCGACGGACGGCCGAGAAATCTGGAGTGTCCGTTACCGCGGGGACGGCGCGTTGGCTCCACGGCCGGTGTTCGCTCACGGTTTGGTGTTCGTTTCCGCCGGCTATTTACGCTCCGACTTGCTCGCGATTCGCCCGGATGGACGCGGCGATGTGACGGACACCCACGTCGTCTGGCGCGCCTCCAAAGGTGCCCCGCTCGGGCCTGCGCTACTCGCACTCGGCGACGAACTCTACGCCGTCAACCAGGCGGGCCTGGCCACCTGTTGGGATGCCCGCACCGGACAAGTCCACTGGCAGGAAAGGATCGGCGGTCCGCACTCCGCCGCGCCCATCGCCGCCAACGGTCGGCTCTATTTCCTCGCCGAATCCGGCACCGCTACAGTGCTGAAAGCCGGCCGCGAATTCGTTGTCCTCGCCACAAATCTCCTCGGCGAAGCCGCCTTCGCCTCGCCCGCGGCCATCGACGGAGCGCTTTTCATTCGAACGAATCACCACCTCTATCGAATCGGCGAGACTAGCACGCATTAATCACACTTCCCCTGAAGATTTATCCGTAAGATCCGCGTTATCCGAGGCCAAAACCTTTTTGTTCGTCGCATGCGTGGCGGCTCCTCCGCGCTGTGTCTTCTTTGGGTGGGATCCGTGTCCTCGGTGACTCCGACCTTGGATTCATTCGGGTGTGAGTTCTCCCAGCTAGGACCTCGCGGCCCTAGGAGCGGTCACACGCGGCTTGCGACTCGTAATGTCGGTTGCGCTCGATTCGCACCATGAGAATCACCCCGCATCACCGCACGGCCGCCCTGCTCCTCACTGCGTTTGCCGGCGCGCCGGTCTCCGCCGCGCCGGCCGCGGCCCCAGGGCCAGCGGTCTCGATTCGTCCGCCCGCCTCCCCACGAAGTGGGACGCCTCCGCCGGCTCCGTCACACCTGCGACCACCACCGACAACGCGGCGAGGCCGCCATCCGCACCACAATTCTTCAACATTAAATCGAGTACACCTCGACCGTGTTCACGCGACCTTTGATGCGATGCTCACCACGGCAAACCGCCTGCCGTCGCAGCGTATCGGACACTCGCTTAAACGTGTCGGTGGTCATCAGCGTTGAGGTGGCAAGCTCCTTGCTCAGTTGTTCGACCCGTGCCGCGACATTCACCGAGTCGCCAATCACCGAATACTTGGCGCGCGTTCGTGTGCCGATGTTGCCGGCGATCACGGGCCCGGTGTGAATGCCGATCCGCATCCGGAGAGGACTTTCCCCCTGACCGTACCAGAGTTTCGATTCGACCTGTGCCCAATCCTGATTGGCGGCAGCGAGCGCGGCCTGCATCCCGATGGCGCACTGCACCGCAAGTTCCGCGTGATTCGGCAGCGTATCCGGAGCACCGAATACACAAAGGATTCCGTCGCCGGGAAATTCTATCACGCAGCCCTGATGCCGATCAATGACCTCTCCCATCAAGCCGAAAAAGGTGTTCAACATCAGCACCACGTCCGAGGCGGCGAGCTTCTCGCTCAGGGTGGAATAGTTCGCCAGATCAACGAGCATCACCGTCACGATCCGCTCTTCGCCGCCGAGAGCGGCTCCGTCGCTAGAAGCCAAAATCCGCCGAGCGACATCTTCGGAGACGAAACGCCCAAACGTTGCGCGAATGATCTCCCGCTCGCCCAACCCCGCAGCCATCTGGTCGAGATGCCGCCCGAGGATGCCAAATTCATCGTCGCGATCGATCTGCACACGTGTTCCGAGCCTTCCGGCGGCGATTTCCGTGGTGGCGGCGGTGATTTGCCCGAGTGGCTTGCGAACGCTGCGCCCGACGATCAACGCCAGCAGGCCGATACAGATCCCAGCAAAACCAAACACCCCACAGGTGAGCCCCAGAATATCGGATTTCAGCTTGGCCACGTCACCCTCCGAGACGTCGACCCCGACGACGGCGATGGCCGTTCCCGCAGCCGTCCGGATCGGCGCGTATCCGGACAGAACCGTGCCCCACTTGTCGGTCACGAACTCGTCTTCCACGACCGGGCGCAGAAGTCCGTTCATGATTTTCGGGGCCTGTCGGGCGTCGTAATCTTCACCGACCGCCGCCGGGGCTGAGCGTCCCGGAGTAACAAAATCCGCCGCGAAGGAGAGCATATTCGGCCGGTTCGTCGTCCGCAGCACGTAAATGCTCACGAGCTGGGGTTCCCCAGCCGCGAAGCGTCGGAAGAGATCGATGAGCTCACGGTATTCCGATTTTTCGCGGTCGGCGGCGACGTTCAGCGCCAACACGGCCTCTGCCCGAATCTGATGCGACAAGGTCGTCGCCGCCATGCGCAGGCGGCTTTGGAGCGCATGCAACTGATTCTTAACCCCCACCTGATAAAATGCGACGCCCATGAGCGCGAGGATGAAGAACACTACACCGGCATACAGCACGGACATCCGCACATGAAAGCGCCGCCAATAGGACAGCCGCCCAGCCGCCAGCATCGGAGCCGAGCTACTCCCGGCAGGTTGGACCCCAGGCGACAAGGCTGGCTTGAGGGGAGGAGCCATTGGTGTCATATTGAAACGTTTGTGGTTTCGGTTTTCCGATACGCAAGGAGTATCACGACACTCATCACGTTCCGCAGCTCACCGGATCCATTCCCGTTCGCCGGATCACGCGAGCGGCACACGCCTCACGTCGCCTGAGAGCGGGGCAGTCGCTGCATTTTTGGCCCTCAGACATGGGAAGGAAAACCCAGGCTATGATTAACAGTGGCGAAGGGCTGAAATCGAAACCTCCTCGCAACGCGGGCGGCGCCCCGAGCACCAAAACAGACCACGTTTAAACCCGACGTGTGCCCCTCAAACGATGGGGCTTGCCCCATGGGTGCCGACCAACATCAGGCGCCTGGGCCATTTCCCGCCGTTATTGCATAAATTTGTTTCAGGCGGTGCACGAGTGTGCCGATAAACCCGCAGGCACTATCGGACAATCCACTCACAGGGACCACCTCACACTCAATGAATCACCGCGAATCACCGCCACTGGCGGCGGGTGCGCGCCGGGCCTTGCGCAGCTTATCGCTGCTGCTCGTCCCGGCTCTCGCACCCGCGACAGCACCGGCCATGCCTCGACCGCGCCACGCCTTCGGGCAGGGCGTCGGCGAACATGGAGGCGAATCCCTACCCTACCTGGCCATGGCAGGCGCTCCTCCGTTGCGCTTCGAAAAAAGCACGCCACCGCCCGATCTCGTGGCGCGGCCAGCGGCAGCTGCGCCACCCCTGGCGAGTCGAAGGCTTACCGAGACTTCCGTCGCGCTGGCCGAACGCTGCTGCCGACCGCTCGACCGCTGCGACAACGCGCGGGCGCGGGTCCGGTCACCGCGCTCCCAGCGGTCGCTGCGGTCACCTCGCCGCCTCTGCCCAAACCCACGGCTCGAGCCATTTTCCCGGACGACACGCGTCCCACGGTTCGACCGGAAGACTTTCTCCCGTATTTTCAAACCCCCGAATCAGCCCGGTCGGCGAATGAGGTCAACGTGATCATGCCCGCCAACTTGGTCACATCGCCCGCACCCGCCACTCTCCAGCCGAGCACCGCGACCTTCACTCTGCCCTAGCAACTCGACGAGTCGCTCTCCGCGCCCTCCCCGCCGCTGCAGCGCACGATCCCGAGGCCCGCGCTCACCTCGAAAACACCCGCGGACGCATTCTCCAAATTCTCCAGCTCGGCAAAGAGAACGAACAGCTCCTCTTGCGGTGCAGCCTCACCAGCACCCGCGCGACGCCGTCCGCCGCCCCCGCCGCTTCGGAGACATGCTTCAGAAAATCTACGCGCGCTGCTCGTGAGACGTGCGTCGACCGAACCGGGCTCGGTCGCAGGTTCAAAACGTATTTCAGGTTACTCGCTTTCGGTGGGTTGGCTTTCTGGCTTGGGGTACCCCAAGCCTCCCGTGCCGGTGGGCTTACCGCGACCCCGACCAGGCCGCGATTGTTCTCAAGGAAAGAAATGATCGCCGCGCCGCAGGCACCGCTGAAACTCAATGCGGCAGGGCCTCGATCGTGGTCTTTAATGTGGCGTATTCCGCGCCCGTAATCTCCTTGAACCCGAGCCGGCGCGCGCCGAGCAAAATCGGTTCCAACGGCAGGTCATGGTTCGCGCTGCGCAAGGATTCATGCAGGCCCCAAAAACGCCCTGCACCGGAATAAACGCGCAAGGTCCATGGCTCCATCGCCACCCGGCTCTCAAACATCGCCACCATGCTCCCGCGGATATAAAGACCCGTGCCGGCCCACTCCTCCGATAACCGCGGAAAATTATGAACGCCGCCGCTGGTCTGGCCGTTGGCCACCGACGCGGGCGGACCGTCTACCCCGGTTATCCCGGACGCATTATGATTCGTCGGGACGACCCCCATGAGCATGCAGGTGGAAATTTCCGTCGTCGTCGGGCTGAACTTTGTGTTGCGAGCCGTCCCGCCGCCCGCGACTTTATTTCCAAGGAAAGGCAGCGCGGCCGCCTTAAACGAGGTGTCGACCCCATCCGCGGCATTGGTTGTGCTCGGTTGCGTCGTCGCCCACGACGAAGTCCACGAGGTCCGCACGCGGTGCGCGCTCAGGGAGTCAGACCAACCACTGACCTGCGTATACGGCGTGGTGGAACTAGTGTAGACCGGCGCGGATAGAATGGTGATTGCGTCCGCCATGACCGACGTCAGCCTCTCAGCGGTGCTCATCACCGCGGTCGTGTCCGGATAGCGGGCGCTGAAACCGCCGGGGTTACTTGCGTCACTCGCCGTGGAGTTGATCGTTCCGTCCGCATTAAAGTGTCCGACAATATAAGCGGCATCGTTGGTCGCAAAATTCATACCGGTCATGCTCGGGAAAGTGGTCCCATCGAGAGAAACGATTTTGCCGCGCCCGTTCCACAAACGAACCCCGGAATCGATGCGCGGCGTCTTAGGGTAGGCGGTCGGCGCGGCCACTCGCGAGCGCACCTCGGCGTCGACCGAGTGAATATACACGGTGACCCCGTCAAACCAAGGCTTCGTCGACGACGTGCTGGCGAGATCGCTCGCACCGACGGCAAAAACACCGGGGTTGGTGGCAATATTCGCGTCGGCGGGATTGGCCGGCGCAAAATACATGCGGTAGGGATCAGGCGCCGGCAGCGTGGTCGCCGTCGGGAACGTGGTGAACGGAGCCGCACCCAAACCCAATCCACAGGCAACCGGAGCCGTGGTGGTCGCTGGGTTATAGATTGAACTCGTCCAATTGCCTGCATTGGGCGGACCGGGATGATAGACGAGGGCGGTGGTGTCCGACGCCACGTAGCTGCCACTAGCTCCTGACATGGTCCGCTCCACCGCCATGCGGAATCGGGTGAAGTCAAAGTCGATCTTAACAATCGGCCTTGGTGTGTAAGGATTCGAAGCACGAAAACTGCCGGTGGACAACTGCGAGCTGGCACCCGTGTTGTTCGTGGCGCGACGGAGATCGTAGAAGTAAGCGTCGGAGAAGCTGGTCATGGTCGGTGCTGCGTCCCCGGTGTAGCCCGTGCCAGCGAGGTCCACTCCCTTGCCTTGGATCGTCCGCAGCACTTGGTTGTGCCCGATGGACGTGAGCGTGGTATAGCGATTCGGAAGATTGTTCACGTTCGCATTTAACGTGCCGTAGCTGGGCTGACCGGGCAAGAGGACTTCGGAGAGGGTGTGCGACAGGTCTGCATTCACCGTATTCAGCCAGCAGCGGTAAGATTGGCCGCGCATCGTTACAGCGGTTCCGTTGGGCAAGTAGCCGGTGCGCTCGAGCAAATCCGGATTCACCACGATATAGAGTCCGCTCTTACGCGCGATCTTAGTTTCCTTGAGTCCGGCTGTATCCGCCGCATTCGGCCGCTCGATCACTTGTCGTCCGTTGTTGCGGTCGTCCTCTCCTGGCGTCGAAGCAAGGTCGACGTCCGAATAGTTCGAAACGGAGGGCAAAACCAAGGGGGTGACCCCGTGCACACTCGTGCGGAGGTTGAGGCCGTAGCTGGTGGTCGCGAAGACCTTGAAGTTATTCTGGGTCGTGGTGGTTTCAGCCGCGCCACCATACTTGTGATCGCGCCACACCCCCGTGCCACTCTTGATGTCGGTGACCGCGCCCGTCGAGGAGTGCCGAAAGCGGAGCGGCCCTGTGCCACCGGGACCGGGATCCGCGTGTCCCACATTGTTGATTATCGTGCCCTTCCGGGCCGTATCCGCATAATACCCCTTGGACGCCGAGACTCGTTCCGCGAACTGGATGGTATTCGCAAAACCCGTCTGGGACCGCGCACTGAGTTCGCCATTACAATGCACCGGGCCGGCAATCACCATGTCCGCCCCCGGCCCGAATTCCATGTCCATATTGTAGAATACCGCGAACTGAAACAGCGGGACAAAATCAACCGCGAGATCGTGGCGGCTATAGGAGGAAATCGTGCCGAGCGAACCGTGGCGGGCCCTCGCCTTTGCGATGATGGGTACGGTCGCGGTATTCACCTGCAGGCCAGCATTGGGGTTGCTGGGATCGGTCGCCGGATTGATGAACAGCAGCCCCGTCGATCCCGTCAGCCCGGCGCGCACTTCCATGTCGCTGCCCGAACTGTACGAGGCATCGGCGGCCTGCAATACACTGACGGGCGGAAGCTTGATTTCGTTAGTGCCCGTGAGGAACGCGATCGGGTTCGCGCTCCGCAGACGATACAACTTCGTCGTGATCTGCTCCGCGGCGTAAACCGAAATACTCTCGGACATATTTTTCGCGCAGAGGATGACTCGGTTGCGCTCATTGCCTCGACGCTCGGTGATCGTGTAGCGCAGCATGCTGGCCGTCAAAATCGCCATCATCGCGGTCAGGAAAACGACGGTGACCAAGGCCGAACCTCGGCGCTGTTTAACGAGGGAAAGGAGCGATTTCATGGCGTTATCTCCGGGGGGAAATGGTATAATTGAAGCTGCTGCTCGAAAGCAGATTATTCACGGTGCTGCCGTTGATGAACTCCAAGTTGATGGAGACAAATCCGTTGGTCACCGAGGCGTCGGGCGACTCGCTGCTGAAGGCCGGATAGCGATCCCCTGCGGCATACGGCGTATAGGGGGAGGGCACTTTCCGCCCTACCGTGCGGGCCGAAATCAACCGACTGCCGGCCAGCGTCGGACTGCTGTTCAGGTTGATGAGATTCAGCTCGGTGGTGACATTCGAATGGCCATTGGACGCGCGAGACGTGCCTTCACCCCAATCCGCCGTCTCGTAGTAACGAAGCGCGACCTCGCCATTTCGCCCCACCTGCACGCCGCCGACGATCAACGACTGCGCGGTCACCACCCGATAATAAATCCGAATCTGCCGAATATCCGTCGTGCGAAATTGGGACGTCCTCGTCACGAGCACCAAACAATCACCTTGGGCAACCCACTTGTCATAGTCATTGTCGGCCGCATCGTTGATCTGGGTCATGAAAGCCGGATCGGCCGTGAGGTCGATATTGCCATCCAACTTCGTGTAATAGCCGAAGAGGTAAAAATACGTCTGGTCAGCTGAATCTGTGGGTGAACTCGGGTTCGGGTAGGTGCCCAAGATTGTGATACAGGGCGACCTCCATCGCCCGGTAGGTGCGAAAGCCATAGGAGCGTCTGGTGACCACGCGGATTTTATTGTTCAGACC
>SXGR01072028.1_pt1 | contig 27783 bp, 27 predicted proteins | sample 3174711 | NCBI WGS metagenome assembly SXGR01 (sample SAMN11356860, study PRJNA531348) | freshwater metagenome | isolation source: freshwater sample F1-60 | place: China: Fuxian Lake, Yuxi | collected 2017-12-25
AAGATGTGCCACTGGCGGCCCGTTTCGGTGAGTTCCAAACCGAGGACGCCGCCCACGACGCGCTCGTCGAGGGTGAAGTCGAGGAACTGGAACAAAACCGGTCCGGCCGGGTGGTCCTCGATGCGGATGCTCAAACTCCGCGTGGGCTACCCGACCCGCGATGAAGAGAAGGAGATCATGCGCCGCATGGCAGGTGGCGATGCGATTCCGGTCGAGCCAGTCGCGACACCGGCCGCAATTATGGCGACCCGCGCGCATGTCGCCGGGCTGTTCCTCGATGAACGCATCGTCAACTACATCGTGGATATCGTGCATGCGACCCGTACGCCAGGCGATGTCGGGCTTCCCGACCTCGTGCCGCTGATCGAGTTCGGCGCTAGTCCGCGGGCCACGATCTCACTCGCACAGGCCTCGCGTGCGCACGCCTTCCTGCGCGGTCGCGACTTTGTGTCGCCAGACGACGTCCGCGCGATGGCGCCCGATGTCCTGCGCCACCGTGTATTGCTGACGTATGAGGCGGAAGCCGAGAACGTCGTCAGCGACGAAGTGGTCGCGCGCGTGCTCGCGACGGTTCCCGCTCCGTAGGCCGACGGCACGCCAGCGATGCCCGCCATCTCGCCGGACATCCTCCGGCAAGTCAAGCGGATTGAGCTGCGTACGCGCGGTCTGGTCAACTCGCGCTTCGTCGGCGAGTACCACTCCGTGTTCAAGGGGCAGGGCATGGAGTTCTCGGAGGTGCGCGAGTACCAGCCCGGTGATGAAGTCCGCACGATTGACTGGAATGTGAGTGCGCGCATGCGGCGGCTCTTCGTCAAGCAGTACGTCGAGGAACGCGAGCTCACCGTGTTGCTGATCGTGGACACGTCCGGATCGAGTCGGTTCGGCACCGGTGACCGCGATAAACAGTCGATGGCGGCGGAGCTCGCGGCCGTGCTGGCCCTGACCGCCACGCGTAACAACGACCGCGTGGGGTTGATTCTCTGTTCGGATCATCCGGAGCACATCGTGCCCCCGCGCAAAGGGCGTCGTCACGCGCTGCGGCTCGTGCGCGACGTGCTGGCCTGGCCGACATCTGGTCGCGCGACCAACCTCGCCACCGCGCTCGACTACGCCGTGCGCCTGCTGCCGCATCACGCGATCGTGTTCGTGATTTCGGATTTCGTGACGCCCACGATCGAACGGCAGCTTCGGATGTTGTCGCAACGCCACGATCTCGTTGCGGTGGTGCTCGACGATCCGGGCGAACGCATCCTGCCGAATCTTGGCGTGACGAGACTGGTCGATACCGAATCGGGCACACTCATCGAGATCGATACAAGCGATCCGGTAGTCCGCGATCGCTACCAGCGCGACGTGCAGGCGGAGCGCGCTGTTCGGCAGCAGTTACTCCGCCGGCTCGCGATCGACGAGGTCGTCGTGCGCACTGAATTTGGATGGGCCGAGCCGCTACTCCGGTTCTTCAACACGCGCGAGATCCGCGGCCGGCGCATCCGTCGGCGTTGATGCGAACGTTCTTGTCAGCGCGCGCCGGAGGCGCCGAGGGTTCGTTTTCGGTGCTCGTCCTCGCGCTCGTTGCGCTCGGTACGCCGCTCGGTACGCCGCTCGGTGCGCAGGCTCCCGATTCCAGGGCGCCGGTGGTCACGGTCACGGTATTGCCGGAAGCCGTCACGGTCGGACAGTCGTTCACCGTGCGCCTGCGCGTGCGCGCCCCAAAGGTCGCCACGGTACGGTTCCCTGACGTCCCGGAGTCGGCTGACCAGGTCGACCCGGTGGATCCACGGTCGATCGAAGAAGGGCCGCCCGGCAACCTGCTGGATCGCACAGCGGTCTACAGCTTCGTCGCGTGGGACATCGGCCGCCGCACGCCGTCGTTTGGTCCGGTCGTGATCTCAGTGGCAGGCCAGCAGCGCGCGTTCGCCGTCGGCTCGCAGGCGACGGTCGAGGTGACGTCGGTGCTCCCCGCCGATACGACCGACCACGCACCACGCCATCTACGGGCGCCGTTGCCGCTGCCCGGCAAGCTCTGGCAGTACCTCGTGCTCGGAGTCACGCTCGCGGCGTTGCTCGCCTGGCTCTGGCTGCGCCGCCGATCCCGTGGCCGGGAACGCGGCCAAGGCGCCGTACCCGAAGCGTGGAAGCAGGCGAAGGCGTCGTTCGCCGCACTGGAGCATCTCGCGCTCGGCGAAGCGGGAGAGCCTGGGCGTCACGTGATTGCTCACGTCGACGTCATGCGCGCCTACATCGCACGCCGGTTTCCAGAACTCACGGTGTCGCTCGACGCCTCGGAGTTGGTGCTGGCCCTAGCCAAAGATGACTTCCCGTTGCCGCTCCAGCGCCTCACGATGCTAGTTGAGCGTGACGCGGGGCTTCGGTTTGCCCAGTCCTCTGTCAGGCCTGGCGAGGCGGATACGCTGGCCGCCGAAGCGCGTGATATCGTGGCGCTGTTGCAGCTTGCGCACGAGGCGCGCTTGCGCGCCATGGAGCGGCCGCCGCGGCCGAAGCGTCGATGAGTCTCCTCAGTCGTTTCGATTTCGGTGCGCCCTGGTGGTTGCTGCTGCTCGCGCTGGCCGGCGGATGGCTCTGGTGGCGACGCACCCGGCGACCCGCCGCGATTCTCTTTTCACGCGTCGATGTACTCACCCGCGGCTCGTTCCGCGGGCGCTGGCTCGCGCGTGTGTTGGTCACGCTGCGGCTACTCGCGATCACCGGCGTTTGCGTGGCGCTCGCACGACCGAGGGCCGGCGCACGGGCGGAGAATGTTTCGTCGGACGGCATTAGCATCATCCTCGCGATCGACATTTCGAGTTCGATGCTTGCCGAAGATTTCCAGCCACTCAACCGGCTCGAGGTCGCGAAAACCCGCGTCAAGGAGTTTGTCCTCGGACGGACGGTCGATCAGGTCGGCATCGTGGCGTTCTCCGGCGAGGCGCTGACGCAAGTGCCGCTCACGGTCGACTATCCCGTGCTGCTGGCGGCTGTGGACAACCTGCAGCCCGGCCAGCTGGACGACGGCACGGCGATCGGTACCGGCATTATCACGTCGGCCAACCGCCTGCGCGATGCCCAAGGGCGTTCGAAGGTGTTGATCCTGTTGACCGACGGCGTGAACAACCGCGGGACCATCGACCCGCGAACTGCGGCTAACGCCGCCGCGGCGCTTGGCATCAGGATGTACACGATCGGCGTCGGCAGCGAAGGGATGGCGCCAGTGCCGGTCGGCCGCGGCGTGTTTGGGCTGCGCTACGAGAGCCGACCCGTGGAGATCGACGAACCGCTGCTCGAGTACATCGCGCAGATCAGCGGCGGCAAGTACTTCCGGGCGCGGGACGGTCTCGCGCTACAGCGGATCTACGAGCAGATCGACCAGCTGGAGCGCTCCCCAATCCGGGCCAAGCGGTACGTCCGTTTCGAGGAGCTCTATCGCTGGCCACTCGGGATCGCCATCGCGGCGCTCCTCCTGGAACTCATGCTCGTGGCCTGGCGGGGTCCGCTGCCATGATCCGCTTCGTCGAGCTCACCTGGGCCGCGCTCGCCGCACTCGCAGCGCCGTTCTTCGTGGCCGCGCTCTTCTGGTGGCAGTACCGTCGTCGTGCGTCGCGCATTGCGTCGCTCGGCACCGCCGCGGCCATCGTGCGGCTCGCGCCCGCCAGGATGCGCCGTCCTCCAGTCGGTCGGGCGGCACGACTCGGTGCGGCCCTCGCCTTGGCGCTTATCGCGTTTGCCGGGCCCCGTTGGGGCGCGGGTACCGCCACCGTTCGGCAGCGCGGGCTCGACGTCGCCCTGGCCATGGACGCATCGCTCTCGATGACCGCCGAAGACGAGCGACCAAGCCGGTTGCAGCGCATGCGGCAGGAAGTGCGGCGCTACCGCGCCGCCGCGCCCGGCGATCGCAACGCGCTCATTGCGTTTGCGGGCAAGAGCTACGTGCTCACGCCGCTCACCTCCGACCATGGTGCGATCGAACTCTTTCTCGACAACTTCGATCCGAATATCGTGGGCTTTGCCGGCACCGCGCTCGCGCCGACGATCCTCCAGGGCACGCAACTGCTGCAGGCCGCGAACGGGTCGGCAAGCCGCGCGCTTGTGATTCTGAGCGACGGCGAGGCGTTCGACGACCACGACGCAGCAATCGCGGCGGCCACGGCGGCGAAGAACGCGGGGATCAGCGTCATCACCGTCGGGTTCGGCACCAAAGAGGGGACCACCATTCCGGAGCAGAGCGCCGCGGACATCGTGCCGAAGCGAGACAGCGACGGGGGAGTCGTGATTACTCGTTACGATCCAGCACTCCTCAAGGCGGTGGCCGACGCCGGCGGCGGCGAATTCATCGCCGCCACTGACGGGGACCGCGGCGGGCGCGTGGCGCAGGCACTCTCGCGCCTCGACGCCGAACAGCGTGACGTGCAGGAGGGTCTCGCGCGTCCGCTGCGGCTCACCTGGTTCCTCCTGCCGGCGCTCCTGCTCCTGCTCCTCGACGCGTGGCGCCACGACGGCGGAAACTGGAATCGTGTCCGGCGGCTGTGGCGGTTCGTGCTGCCGCTCGCCCTACTGTCTGCGCTACCCGCAGAGGCACGCGCACAGGGGCCAGCCGCACTCTACGATCAGGGCCGATTCGTCGAGGCGGCGCGTAGTTGGCGACGGCTGATCAATGACGGCGATGCGCGTGCGGTGACGCTCTACGATCTCGGGACGGCGCTGCTCGCTGCCGATTCGCTCGCGAATGCCGAAGAAGCGCTTGAGCGGGCGTCTGCGGTGCCGGATCCCCGGGTGCGGCGGCCCGCACTCTACAACCTCGGTCTCGCGCGTCTCAAACGTGCGATGAACCCGGAAGACCCCGACCGCCAGCGCGCGGCCGATGGTGCGCTCGCGGCGTATCGCGCGCTGCTGCTCGAGCAACCCAGCGATGGCGACGCCAAGTACAACTACGAACTGGCCCTTCGGATCAAGAAACAGAACAACGGCGGTGGCGGATCGCGCGACGATCCACAGCGCCCGCCCCAACAGCAACCGCAGCAGGCGCAGCCGCAGGATGACAACAAGCAGATGTCGCGCCAGCAGGCGGAGCAGTTGCTCGCCGCTGCGTCGCGCGACGAACGTGACACGCAGGCACGCAAGCAGGCGGGTATGCGACAACAGCGCCCGCCAGGTGGAAAGGAATGGTGATTTCCGCGCTCGGATTCGCGCTGCTGCTCCAGGGCGCCGGGCAGGGTGGCAGCCCTGAAGTCGTCACCCGATCGCGGGTCGATCACTCGCGCGGCGTAGACTTTCACGCACTGGTCGTGCCGGAGACGGTGTATGTCGGCCAGCAGGCCACGTACCAGCTCGGCGTGTTTCTCGATCAGGACACGCGGCTGCGCATTCGGCGCAATCCGGAGTTCCAGCCGCCGGAGACGCGATCGCTGCTGTCCTACGATTTGCGCGAGCGCGGCAACGGATCGCTCAGTAGCCTCATTGACGGGCGTCCCTACGAAGTGCACGTCTTTCGGCGCGCGCTCTTTCCGCTGACCCCGGGCCGCTACGCGATTCCGCCCGCGCGGCTCACCTATGCGCTCCCGCAGAGTGCGAGCTACTTCAGTCACGAGCAGAATTATTCGCTGCGCGCGGAGGGCGTGTCGTTCGTCGCGATCGAACCCCCACTGGCTGGGCGTCCCGTCGATTGGGCCGGTGCGGTCGGGTCTTGGAGCGCGATGGCGAGGATGGACACCGCCCGCGGACGCACCGGCGAACCGTTTATTCTCACGCTCCGCATTGAGGGGCAGGGGAACGTCACGCTGCTTCCACGACCGCGAGTGTCCGTCAGCTGGGCCAGCGTGGTCAACGCCGATGAGCGCGTCCGCCTCGATTCCACGCCCAGTCTGCTCGGCGGCTCAAAGGAGTTTGATTGGCTGGTCACGCCGGCCACGGCCGGCACGCAGCGCATACCGGCGCTCCGCTACGCCTTCTTCAACCCAGGCACGCGGCGCTACGAGATTGCGATGAGCCAAATGTTGACCGTGCGCGTGGCGCCAGGCGATGTCGTGGCGACGGTGGTGACCCTGGACGCCGGCCCTGACGACGCGCCGATGATTATCCAGCCAGAACTCGGCGATGATGCGCCGCTCCCGTTGAGCGCGAATCGGTTGGTCCTGATCGCGCTCATCTTGGCACCACTCGGTGCGTTGGGCGCCTGGTTTGCGCGCAGACCACGTCGGGTGAAGCCGGCCGCCACGCCGGCGCAGCGGCTTGCCGCCGTTGGGGCCCGCGCCGACGCCGACGCACTGGGCGAAGTGCGCCGCGCTCTCATCGATGGACTGTGCATCAGGACCGGACTGGACGCGGCCCGCCTCACGGCGACTGGCGCGTGGACCATGGCGTTGCGAAAACGGGGTGTGACGCCCGAGGCGGCCGTCGCGGTTGAAGCGCTCGTCTCCGCACTCGATGCGGCCTGTTTTGCCGGATCAGCTCCACCGCAACTCCGAGGCGCAGGGTGGAGCGACCAGGCGCGTGAGGCGCTGCGGATCGTCGACACTGAATCCTGGCGTGGACGTCGCGTGCCCACGTACCGTTCGCGCGCCACGCCAACGGCTGGAGCGGCCGCGTTGCTCGTTCTCCTCGCCGCGGTTCCGGTATTCGCGCGATTGACGGCCGATGCCCGCGATTCGTTCGCGCTCGGTGCGACGGCCTATGCTGGAGGCGATTTCGTACGGGCTGCCAGACACTTCGCCGACGCCGCGCGCAGTGCGCCGCGATCACCGGCGGCCTGGGCCAACGTTGGAACGGCGGCGTTTCAAGCGAGCGATACAGCAAATGCGGCGCTCGGATGGCAGCGTGCATTGCGCCTCGACCCGCTCGATGCAACTACTCGTGCTCGCCTCTCCCGGCTTCGCGCGCCCCAGTGGAGCGGAGTCGCGCACGTGCCGGCGCTCCCCCGACGGGGGGCTTCAGTTCTTGCATTACTCCTTTGGCTGACGGGATGGACCCTCGTCGCGCGGCAGGCCTGGCAGCGGCGCGCTGCCGCACGAATGGCGGTTGGCACATTCGCGTTCGCTGGTGCGGCCGTCTGGGGAGCCTGGGGGCTCGAGCGGCGCCTTGAGGGTGAGGGCCTCGTGATAGTGACTGGCGCCGCGCCATTGCGCGCGTTGCCCGCGCTCGGTGCCGACGCTCGGTCTACGCCGATGGCCGGCGAGGTGGCCCGAGTGATCGCGCGGCGCGGTGTTTGGGTCCAGATCCGACTCGACGGCGCCCGTGATGGCTGGATTCCGCTCGAACGCGTTGCTGCACTCGGCGGTTCGCCGGGCGACTCGAGTGGCCGCGATTGACCTCTCGACGGCAGGCCGGGAGATTCAGGATCTGATGACCGCGCTTCGCATTGCCGTGCTGCCTTCGGCTGTCGCTAACCAGATCGCCGCCGGCGAAGTGGTCGAGCGGCCGGCTTCCGTTGTCAAGGAACTCGTCGAGAATGCGCTCGACGCGGGCGCGACGACCATTGAGGTCACGGTGACCGAGGGCGGGCGCACGCTGGTACGGGTCGCCGACGATGGCCACGGCATGGAACGCGACGACGCCGAGATTGCGGTCGAACGCCACGCGACCTCGAAGATCCGCAGCGCCACCGACTTGGTTGGGGTCGCGAGCTTCGGGTTTCGCGGTGAAGCGCTCCCGGCAATCGGTTCGGTGTCGCGGCTTGAGATCGAAACGGCGACGTCCGACGGATCGGGGACTCGCGTCCGCGTCGTAGGCGGGCAGCGTGAGAGCGTGGCCGCGGCCACTCGCCGGCGTGGAACGACCGTCAGTGTGGAGGGACTGTTCTTCAACACTCCAGCGCGCCACAAGTTCATGAAGGGTGTGCGGAGCGAGTGGCGGGCGATCCAGGAGACGATGACGGCGATTGCGCTCGCGCGCCGCGATGTTCGCCTCACCGTGCAGCACGACGGCCGCGAAGCGATGACGCTCCCGCTGGCCACGACACTTCGTGACCGGGTGGCCGCGCTTTGGGGTGCCGCGGTCGCGGAATCGCTTGTTGGCGTCGACGACGTCAGTGGTCCGATCCGCGTAGCCGGTCTTGTCGAGACGCCGTCCGACGTTGGGCTCGCCAGTCGCCATATCTTTGTCTCGGTCAACGGCCGTGCGGTGCGCGACCACGGGATTATCCGCGCAGCCGAGGCGGCGTACCGTTCAACAATCCCGGCTGGTGTGCGGCCGACCGTGCTTCTCGAAATCACGGTGCCAGTCGGTGACGTGGACGTCAACGTGCATCCGGCCAAGGCCGAGGTGCGTTTCCGCGATCGATGGAGCGTGGAGCGCGCGGTGGAACGCGCGGTGCGCCACGCGCTCGGTTCCGGCGAAAACGTATCGTTCGCATTTGTGACGCATGGCGCACGGACTGACACACAATCAGCGCCCGTGGACATCGAAGCGCTGCGACCGTCGATGCCAGCGCCGGCTCCGCTGTTCGAACGAGCGGATGGCGATGCGATGCCGTCGTCAGTCGCGCAGATTGCCGTCGGCTCTCCGGACGAGTCCAGTGAGGCGCCGCACGGTCAGGTGCGCCCACCGGACATGGTCGTGCCGCCGCTCGTCCAGCTAAGACGTACCTGGATGATGTTCGAATCCGATGACGCGATCGTGCTCATTGACCAGCACTCTGCGCATGAACGCGTGCTCTTCGAGAAGTTCATGCTCGGCATGGCCGACGGCAGTGCAACGTCGCAGGCGTTGCTCTTCCCGCTCACGTTGCATCTCGCCCCGGCTGAGTGTGAGGCGTTTGAGGAGCACGGTGAACTGTTCCGGACACTTGGATTTCAGGTCGAGCCATTCGGCGGTCACGCACTGGCCGTCCACGCTGTGCCGGCGCCGCACCCGCGGTTCGACGCCGAACGCTGCCTGCGCGATTCACTCGCCATGCTTGCGGGCGATCGTGCGGGGAGCGGGCTCGCTCGGCACGAGCGGCTCGCGGCCACGGTGGCGTGCAAGGGAGCGGTGAAGGCGGGTGACCTGCTCGCACAGGACGAAATGCGCGGTCTCTACATCGCGCTGGCCCGCACGACCCTGCCTGCGTATGACGTGCATGGCCGCAGCACGATCGTGCAGTTGAGCTGGGAAGAGCTCGAGCGCCGCTTCGGGCGGCGTTGAGCGCGGCGAAGCGCATGGCGGAACTCTTGCCGGCACCTGCGGTGGTGCATGTCGTCTGCGGCCCGACCGGAGCTGGCAAGTCCGGACTGGCCATCGCACTCGCCGCGAAACATGGACTCGCGATCGTCAGCGCTGATTCGCGGCAGCTGTACCGGGGGTTTAACATCGGCACGGCGAAACCATCGAAGGTCGACCTCGCCGCCGTGCCGCACCGCGGCATCGACGTTGCCGAACCCACGGAGCGCTGGTCGGCCGCGCGCTGGGCTGGCGACGCCGCGCAGTGGGTCAAAGAGATTGGCGCAGCCAACGTGCTCATCGTGGGTGGCACCGGGCTCTATTTGCGGGCACTCTCCGCTCCGCTCTTCGACGAACCGGTGCTCGGCGCAGGGCCGCGCGCGACGCTCGCGGCAGAGCTGGAAGGTTGGACGGTGCCGGAACTCCGCCGTTGGGTCGCGCGACTCGATCCGGCACGCGCGCATCTCGGGCGGACCCAGTTGCTGCGCGCGATCGAGGTCGCGCTGCTCACTGGCCATCGGCTGAGTGATCTGCATCGCGATTCGGCCCGACCGCCGCGGTACCGCGTGCGGTGGCTCGTTGTCGATCCGGGGACTGAGTTGCAGACGCAGATCGAGAGCCGCCTCGACGCGATGATCGCTGGGGGATGGGCCGACGAAGCCGTAGCACTGACCCGGACCGTCCCGCCAGACGCACCAGCTTGGCAGGCGTGTGGCTACGCTGCCGTCCGCGATGTGGCCCTCCGCGGACGTGACATGGCTGAGGCCCGCTCGGCTATACTTGTCGAGACGCGGCAATACGCAAAGAGACAGCGCACCTGGTTCCGGCACCAACTCGATGGGGCCGACGTCGTGCGAGTGGATCCGCGGTCCCCCGGCGCCGATGCCGCGGCGGACGCATGGTGGCGATCGGGGGGAACGGCGTGAAGGTTGGCATCACCTGCTATCCGACCTACGGTGGCTCCGGCGCCGTCGCGACCGAATTGGGACTCGCGCTCGCGGCGCGCGGACACGAAATCCATTTCATCACGTACCAGCGACCATTCCGGCTGCCGGTGTTTGTGCCGCGGGTGGCGTTCCACGAAGTGTCGATGGGGCAGTACCCGCTCTTTCAGTATCCGCCCTACGACTTGACCCTCGCCGTGAAGATGCATGAGGTGGTGATCCGGCACGATCTCGATCTCCTGCACGTGCATTACGCGATCCCGCACGCCACCAGCGCGTGGCTCGCCAAGCAGATGCTCGCCGAATCCGGCCGCGCGATGCCCGTCGTCACGACGCTGCACGGCACCGACATCACGATTGTAGGGCAGGACCATTCGTACCACGCCATTACTAAGTTCTCGATTAAAAAATCTGACTGCGTGACGGCCGTCTCCGAATTCCTGAAGCACGAGACGATCTGCGCCTTTGGTGACGAAAACGTCCGTGTGGATGTTGTCCCCAACTTCGTCGATCCCGCTGTGTACAGCCGCGATTGTCACGACGTCGCGTTCAAACGGGAATTGGCCGGCGACCGCCCGGTGCTTATGCACATCTCGAACTTCCGGCCGGTGAAGCGCGTCCTCGACGTGATCGGTACTTTCGCTGAAGTGCGGCGCACGATGCCAGCGGTCCTGGTGATGGTTGGCGACGGCCCCGACCGCAGCGCTGCTGAGGACGAAGCCAAGCGGCTCGGCGTCGCAGAGGATGTGCGGTTCCTCGGGCGCATCGATGGCGTGGCGCCACTGCTGGCGATCGCGGACGTCTACCTGCTCACCTCCGATCGCGAAAGTTTTGGACTGAGCGCATTAGAGGCGATGGCGTGCGGAGTCCCCGTGGTGGCGGCGGGGGTTGGTGGCATCGTCGAAGTGGTCGAGCATGGCGTCACCGGGTCGCTCCTCCCGGTTGGCGATATCAAGGCGATGGGCGCCGCGGCGAACGCGCTGCTCACCAATCCGGCGCACTGGCGCCGTCAACGCGACGCCGGCGTCGCGCGGGCGCGCGCGAAGTTTGGTATCGATGACGTCGTCACGCAGTACGAAGACATTTACCATTCCGTCGCGTGACGGTCTTTCAAGCCGCCGTACTCGGCGCCTTGCAGGGGCTCGCCGAGTTTCTTCCGATCAGTAGTTCAGCTCACCTGGCACTCGCGCCTTGGGCATTTGGATGGGCCGCACCCGGGCTCGCGTTCGACGTGGCGCTTCACATCGGCACGCTTGCCGCGGTGCTCTGGTATTTTCGGCGCGACTGGGTTGCGCTCGCAGCAGCGGCGGTCCGATCGGTGCGTGAGCGACGTCTCGCCGGCGACGATGGCCGTCGTCTGGGCCTGCTTGTCGTGGGCACGATTCCTGGCGCCGCGGTCGGGTATCTGCTGGAGAGTCAGGCGGAGTCGGCCTTCCGCGCGCCGTTGCTCACGGCCACCGCGCTGATCGTGATGGGATTGATTCTCTGGGCCGTGGATCGTCGCGCGCCGGAAGATCGCACGCTCAAGGCCATGCGCTGGCGCGACGCCGTATTGATCGGACTCGCGCAGGCGTGCGCGATCGTCCCTGGCGTTTCGCGTTCGGGTGCCACGATCACGGCCGGGCGCGCGCTCGGTTTCGACCGCGCCGGCGCCGCGAAGTTCAGCTTCCTGATGTCGATGCCCATCACAGCGGCGGCGGCGGCCCTCAAGGCTCCGGAGGCCTTGCAGGCGCCCGACCTCACGCCCGTATTGGTCGGCATGGCGACGGCGGCAGTGAGTGGATGGCTCGCCATCACGATGCTCCTACGGTTTGTGCAGTACCGCAGTTTGGGCGTGTTCGCCGCGTATCGTATCGTGCTGGGCATCGCGGTGATTGGCCTGGTCTGGTCGCGTGCGAGATGATGGCGCGGTGCACTTGATGATCGACGGGCTCGATGCCATTGCGCTCGCTACGCTGGCCGGCGTGCCGCGGGTCGCGCTGTGCGATCTGGTTTCGTCGACGATGGATAAGGCGAACGACCTCGCCGAGCAGGATGCGCCGAGTGGCACGGTCGTGATCGCCGAGCGGCAGTCGGACGGACGGGGGCGGTTCGGCAGGCGTTGGAGTTCGGAACCGGGGATGGGACTTTGGATGACGTTGCTCGAGCGCGAAGTTGAGCCGTCGGGCTTGGGCGTGCTCAGCCTGCGAGTCGGGCTCGCGATCGCCCCGGTGCTTGATCGGTTTGTCGATGCAGGGGTGCAGGTGTCGATCAAGTGGCCAAACGATTTGCTCGTCAACCGACGGAAACTGGCGGGAGTCCTCATCGAGGCCCGTTGGCGCGAGTCTACGCTCGAGTGGGTCACAATCGGCATTGGGGTGAATCTCATCGTACCGCTCAACCAGCCAGCGGCCACCGCGCTCGTTGAGGGTACGCGGCGGAGCGATCTGTTCCGTGCAATCGTCGCGCCCGTCCGGGCAGCCTGCGCGGCGAGCGGTCAACTTACGCAAGCGGAGTTGCTTGAATTCTCAGCACGTGACGCGGCGAGCAACCAACTGCTCGCGGAGCCGACCGTTGGTCGGGCGCGCGGTATCACGTCGACCGGAGCGCTCCTAGTCGAGACGTCGATGGAAACGGTGCAGTGCAGGCGCGGTTCGCTGGTCTTTGCTTCGGAGGATGCATGATCCTGGTTATCGATGCAGGAAACTCGGAAACGACCGTCGGTCTCTTTGATGGACTTCAGGTGGTCGAGCGCTGGCGGCTCACGACCGACGCGTCGCGCACTCCAGACGAGGTCTTCCTCGTCCTGCGTGCGTTGCTGGCGGATCTCCCCACGCCCGCGCTTCTCACGGGAGCGGCGATCGGTTCGGTCGTGCCAGGCGCGACGTCGTCACTGGCCGGCGCCTGCGCGAAGCTCACCGGCGCTGCGCCAGTTATCGTCGACGGCCGCTCGGCGCTGCCGATCACGCTCGCGGTGGATGAACCTCTCACCGTCGGCGCCGACCGGATCATCAATACGCTCGCCGCCAGCCGGCTGCACCGGAAGGATTGCATCGTCGTCGACCTCGGGACGGCCACGACATTTGACTGTATCACGGCCGACGGAACTTTTTTAGGTGGCGTCATCGCGCCGGGGGTGCAAATCGCTGCTGAGTCGCTGTTTCGGCGCACGTCCAAGCTCGCAGCCACCGAGCTAGTTGCGCCGGCCAAGGTCATCGGTACCCGCACCGACGAATGCATCAGGGCAGGCGTGGTGCTCGGTGCCGCCGAGTCGATCGACGGCCTCGTGCGCCGAATCAAGAAGGAATGGCCGAACACGAACGACCCGCTCGTCATCGCCACTGGTGGTCTGGGTGCTCGGTTTGCCGAGCTCTGCGACGAGATCGATCAGGTCGATCCCGACTTGACCTTGGTTGGGCTCGCGATGGCGCACGCACTACTTACCGCCTCAAGTAAATAAGCAAGTAGTACTCGCAAGTAGTTGCAATATATGTATTTAGGTGCTATCTGTAGGTAGGTAGATGCCAGGCCAGCGTGCGCGGCCCGTAACCAACACGCCAGTCGCCGATCGCTAGCCAATCGCTAGCACTCATCTAAGAAGAGTGCTAGTTTGCACTGTTGGCAGGAATCCAAGAACCCACAGCACGAGGTTGCATCATGGCAGCAAAGAGCGCAGGGGCCGCGAATGTCGCGCCGCTCTCTGATCGAGTCGTAGTCAAGCCGTCGGAAGAGACGGAGCAGATGCGTGGTGGCCTGTACATCCCGGACACGGCCAAGGAAAAGCCGCAGCAGGGTTTGGTCATCGCCGTCGGACCAGGCCGCACCGAGGATGGCAAGCGCGTCGCGATGGAAGTGAAGATCGGCGACAAGATCCTCTACGGAAAGTATTCCGGCACCGAAGTGACGATTGACACGGTGCAGATGCTGATTCTCCGCGAGTCCGACATCCTCGCGGTCGTCGGCTGAGCAGACCGGTTCACGCACTGCTGAATTCAGACCTCCCTCTCTAGAGAACTACAACACATGGCAGCCAAGGAATTGCATTTCAACGTCGAAGCGCGCGCGGCACTCAAACGTGGCGTCGACAAAGGTCGTTTGCTGCATAAAGGTGCCTCCAGTTCTGTGCGGCCCGTCTCTTCACACATCAGCAGAAGCGAATGAATCAGAGCTTCCTTAAGGTTCGAGAGCCAAGTTTGCTCCTTGAACCTTGCTCCTTATCAAAGCACTTTTTCCTGGAGCACCTGCAGCAGGTATTGCCCGTAGCCGTTCTTGGTCAAGGGCTGCCCCAAGCTTCTCAAGTTGAGCCGCATCGATCCACCGCTACCGATAGGCATTCTCCTCCAGACATGATATTGAAATGATTACATCTTTCAAGGGTGGCAATGAACTGGAAGGGTCGAGCAGCGACTCATGGGCGGGTCGATGGAAAGAGGAAGATTGAACCTCCTCACGTCGCCACCTGCTTCCATTGCGTGATCTCCACCATGGTGTGTTCGGCGCGCCTCGGCTACGACACTTTCAAGCTTCGCCGCCACCGGGTTGTCAATCCATGCATCGCCACACTTCGCACAGACGAACGCAGGAACCTCCCTCACCACCACGACACCGAATTTCATATCAACGACAAAGGTCATGGTGCGAGCTACTTTTCACCACCGCACAGCGGGCAATGCCCAACGTTATCATTCATGGCTTTATCCTCCTCGTTCTCAAATCCTGTTCGAAGCGTTCAAGGTCCGGCCTGTACGCAGTGTGGTGAGTGGTAAGTCAACTTACAGAACATCAGCAAACCCTTTTCTGGTTTTTTGGAACCATGCATAGCCGGTCCAGGCAATGGCGACAGCAACCAGACTGCACCCACCCAAACCAATCCAGTTTGGTAGGCGCCCTCCGAGCAGCGCCTTTGTAGCGGCCCATCACTTCGCGCTTGGTCATTTGCGCGATCAATTCACGGTTCCTCCAGAAACTCTGCAGCATGGCAGTAAGAGACGCACTATGCGCGGCATGAGGATTACCGGACAGAAGCAAGGAACAAGTTGCGCTGGTCACTGGAAATGCTCCGTTTCTATAAAAGCAGCCCCCTGCCAGTCTTTACCGGAAAGGACCGGCGCGCCGTCGATAGGCCACTGAATCCCGATCGTCGGATCGTCCCAGATGATGCAGCGTTCCTGTTGTGGCGCATAGTAGCTTGTGGTTTTGTAGAGGCATTCGACGGTGTCCGACAGTACGAGGAAGCCGTGCGCGAAACCTTCCGGCACCCATAGTTGGCATTTGTTCTCTGCCGATAGAATTTCGCCGACCCATTGGCCAAATGTAGGCGAACTTTTACGGAGATCCACCGCAACGTCAAACACCTCTCCTGCTACAACGCGCACTAGTTTTCCCTGCGGCTGCCAGATTTGGTAATGCAGACCGCGCAGGACGTTTTTGACCGAGTGTGAGTGATTGTCTTGCAGGAAGGTCACGGACCTGCCGATAGCCACTTCAAATCGTGCTTGGTTGAAGCTTTCAAAGAAGAACCCACGATCATCGCCAAAGACTTCAGGCTCGATCAGTAAAACGTCGGGGATGGCAAGGGGAGTAGTTTTCATGTCATTTCACAATGGAAGGAGCAAGGTTCAAGACTCAAGAAGCAAGGGACAAGGTCAAATTGCTTTATGTGTGCTCTTGAGCGGACGGTGCGGATGAGACCGTGTAACATGCGCGAGATTTCCTCTGCTTCCTGAATCCAGCGGCGGCCTGTTTCGTAGTCGATATAGTTCACTTCCATGCCGATATATATCTGCGTCCGCAGCTCTCCGGCTGAGCCTTTCGCGTAATTGAGAAAATTGGCTGTTTCCTTATTGGAATCACGTTCATAGCCTTCGGCAATATTAGAGGGAATGGAGAAGCCTGCTCGGATAATTTGGTCACGAAAACCAAAATCGCGCAGGTCGGCGATGGCTTTGTACAGTTCGGCACTCAGCCGCGCAGAGCGCTGCCATACATCCAATTCTTCAAACCGTGCCATCCTCTTCAGTTTCAAGATTCAAGGCTCAAGGTTCAAGAGCCAAGTTCGCTGCTTGCCCATTGTTCCTTATCAAAATACTTTTTCATCGAGCACGCGTAGGAGATATTGCCCGTAGCCGTTCTTGGTCAATGGCTGCGCGAGTCTTGTGAGTTGAGCCGCATCGATCCACCGCTGCCGGTAGGCAATTTCCTCTGGGCAGGCCACTTTAAGCCCTTGGCGATTTTCGAGGGTGGCAATGAACTGGCTGGCTTCGAGCAATGATTCGTGCGTTCCGGTGTCCAGCCAGGCATAGCCGCGTCCCATGATTTCAACCTTGAGCGCCCCTTGCTTCAGATACAGGCGGTTTAAATCGGTGATTTCAAGTTCGCCTCTCGCGGAGGGCTTCAGGCACTTCGCCAGTTCGGAAACATGCTTGTCGTAGAAGTACAAACCGGTCACGGCATAGTTTGACTTTGGCTGTTTGGGTTTTTCTTCCAGCGATAACACCTTGCCGTTCGCGTCGAACTCGGCGACGCCATACCGCTCAGGGTCCTGAACATGGTACGCAAAGATACTGGCTCCCTCGGTGCGGCCCATTGCGCTATCCAGTAGGCCCTGAAACTCATGCCCGTAGAAAATATTGTCGCCAAGCACCAGGGCAGATGAGTGGTTGCTGAGAAAGGATTCGCCGATGACGAAGGCTTGCGCCAAACCGTCGGGCGATGGTTGTACGGCATAGCACAAATCCAATCCCCATTGTTCGCCCGTGCCAAGCAGTTGCTCAAAACGGGACGTATCCTGCGGCGTAGAAATAATCAAAATCTCGCGTATGCCCGCCAGCATGAGCGTACTGAGGGGGTAATAGATCATCGGCTTATCGAACACCGGCAGCAGCTGCTTACTGATTGCCAGCGTGGTCGGGTGCAGACGGCTACCTGCCCCCCCGGCGAGGATGATGCCTTTTCTGGTAAGTAGTGAGTGGTACAAGGTGCGTTCGGTCATGTTGTTTACCCCTTACTTACGACTTGCTACTTACCACTTCCCATCAGCCAAAACTTGTTGAAGGATGTGCCGGACCGCGCTTTGCCAATGAGGCAAGACGAGACCAAATGTTCTATGGAACTTGCCGGTATCCAATCGTGAATTGGCGGGGCGTTTAGCGGCCGTTGGATATTCGGACGCGAGAATTGCACGAATCGCCTCCGGCGAAAGCGTGAGCGGCTTGCCGGCCGCCAAGGCTTCCGACACGATAAACTGCGCATAATCACACCAATTGGTCTCACCGCCCGCTACCAGGTGATACAACCCGAAGGGAAATCCATCTTCCCCCTCACGCTGCTTCTGGCGAATCAATTGGGCTGTGACATCCGCCAGCAACGCCGCAGACGTCGGCGCACCATATTGATCGGCCACGACCGTCAGATAGTCGCGTTCTTCCGCCAAGCGCAAGATGGTTTTTGCAAAGTTTTTCCCATGAGATCCCACGACCCAGCTTGTCCGAAAGATGAGATGCCGCGCCCCGCTTTGCTGGAGTGCAATCTCACCATCCCTTTTGGTCCGCCCATAGACGCTTTGCGGATTGGTCGCATTGTCCTCTGTATAGGCGCCGGTTTTCATCCCGTCGAACACGTAGTCGGTGGAGTAATGCACCACCCAGGCGCCAAATTTTGCCGCTTCTTCTCCGAACAGTCCCGGAGCAACCGCATTGACAGCATACGCCAATTCTGGCTCGGTCTCTGCCTTGTCCACAGCAGTATAGGCTGCGGGGTTGACGATGATATCAGGCTGGAATGACCGCACAAGGCGCCGAACGGCCTCCGCATCGGCCATATCGCACTCAGATTGACCCACTGCGCGCACCTCTCCAAGCGGGGCCAGCGCGCGTTGCAACTCAAACCCAACCTGGCCATCCTTGCCGGTTAAGAGTATCTTCATGATACTCATGCGCAGTCACGCCTTGGGTGAATCGCGAGTAGTAAGTGGTAAGTAGAGAGTGGGCTGCCTACTTTATTCTACTTGCTACTTGCTACTTGCTACTTGCCATATTGCCATATTGCCTCTCGCACCACTCACGATACGCACCGCTTTTCACATTGGCCACCCAGGCCTGGTTGTCGAGATACCACCTGACCGTTTTGCGAATGCCGGTTTCAAAAGTCTCTTCCGGTTTCCAACCGAGTTCGCGCTCAATCTTGCCGGCATCGATGGCATAGCGCCGATCATGGCCAAGGCGGTCGGCAACATACGTGATTAGAGAGTGGTAAGGGGCGAGGGGCGAGGGGCGAGGGGGAGCGAGTTCGTCCAGAATGCCGCAGAGCGTATGGACAACTTCGAGATTCGTCTTTTCGCTCCGGCCGCCGACATTATAAATTTCCCCCACCAGTCCCGACTGAAGCACCAGGCGGATGGCGCTGCAATGGTCTTTGACATAGAGCCAGTCACGAACTTGCCGACCATCACCATAGAGCGGCAGCGGCTTACCGGCGAGGGCATTCAAGATACACAGGGGAATCAGTTTCTCGGGGACGTGATACGGGCCATAATTATTTGAGCAATTGGTCGTCAGAACCGGCAACCCGTAGGTATGGTGATAGGCGCGCATGAGATGATCGCTGGCCGCCTTACTGGCTGAATAGGGACTATTGGGTTCGTAACGATTCGTTTCACTGAATGCCGGAGCATGGGGTGCCAGCGAACCGTACACTTCGTCTGTGGAGACGTGCACAAATCGAAAACGCCGTTGGGCGTCGCCGTCCAGTCCGTTCCAGTAGGCGCGCACGGATTCGAGCAGATGAAAGGTGCCAACGATGTTGGTCTGAATGAATTCGCCTGGACCATGGATGGACCGGTCAACGTGGCTTTCCGCAGCAAAGTTGAGTACGGCACGCGGCTTATGCGTCGCCAGTAATCGACCGACCAGTCCGGCATCGCCGATATCGCCACGCACGAAAATATGCCGCGCATCGCCTTCTAGACTGCTGAGATTCTCCAGATTGCCCGCATAGGTGAGTTTATCGAGGTTGACAACTGGTTCATTCTCTTGCGCCAGCCAATCGAGTACAAAGTTCGAACCGATAAACCCGGCGCCGCCGGTGACTAGAATACTCACGACGGCACCTCCTGCGATCCGTCGGGGCGAAAGCTCGGAACTAACCGCTTGAGATCCAGCACAAGTTCCTTCTCGCCACATCCCGGTAAACTCGTCGGCAACCCTTCGATCCACCGATCCAACTCGTCAACTGAGACCGGTTCGCCTATGGCGCGGTTGATTTTCGGATGGGCGGTGGATTCAACCTGCTCACTGTCCTCGAACAGTTCTTCGTACAGCTTTTCTCCTGGCCGCAGACCAGTATAGGTGACTTCAATGTCTTTCCCCGGCACCAGACCAGATAACACAATCATGTTCCGCGCAAGATCAGCCACCTTAATTTGCTCGCCCATATCGAGGACAAATACATCGCCCCCCTGCCCCATCAAGCTGGATTGGAGCACCAATTGAACCGCCTCCGGGATCGTCATGAAAAACCGCTTGATCTCCGGGTCGGTGACGGTCACCGGCCCGCCTTTCCTGATCTGTTCGGCAAACAACGGCACGACACTGCCGTTGCTTCCCAACACGTTTCCAAACCGTACGACGGTAAACTTCGTCAAACCCTTGTTGCTAAACCCCTGTACCACATGTTCGGCAATCCGTTTGGTGACCCCCATGACGCTCGATGGATTGACGGCCTTGTCTGTCGAGATTAACACGAAACGATCCACACCGGTTCTCAGCGCCTCTTCAGCGACAACACGGGTCCCGACAATGTTGTTACGGATCGCCTCTTTGGGATTCAACTCCATGAGCGGCACATGTTTGTGCGCCGCCGCATGAAACACGATATCGGGACCTGTCTGCCGGAAAATCTCTCCGACACGATCCGGCATCGTGACATCGCCGACAACCGGCGACACACTGACCTGCGGAAATGAACCCCGCAGCTCCAAGAGCAGCGTATGCAGGGAATTCTCATATTGCTCGAATAAAATTAAAGACTCGGGCTTGCACTGAGCGATTTGCCGGCATAATTCGGAACCGACAGACCCCCCTGCTCCGGTAACCAACACGGTCTTTCCTTTGATCAACGGATGCAGTCCCTGACAATCCGTTTGAATCGGCTCGCGCTGAAGCAAATCTTCGAGACTCATCGGCCGGACCTGCTGTAGCGAGACGGGATCGTCGAGCAATCGTTTGACACTAGGCAAAATCTTGATCGGCGCCGTACAGCCTTCGGAAGCGGCGAGAATGGCTTGTTTCACCGCAGTCGAGGCCGACGGAATGGCCACCACAATTTCGTGAACTCCAAATTGGTCTACCACCGCTTTGATATCGACAATCCTACCTGCGACGGGAATCCCATGGATGTTCATCTTTTGTTTGACGGGATTATCATCCACGAAAGCCACTGGTTTGCTGTTATAGCCCGAGTCGGAGAGCATAGCCCGCACAAGCAATTCTCCCGTGTTTCCCGCTCCGACGACCAGCGCGCGCCTCGCAGTCGGACCGGTAATCTGGAGCCATTCCCGAAACAATCGGACGGCCAATCGAATCCCCGCCAGGTACAACCCGCTCAACAGGCCGGTCAAAATAATGACAGATCTCGGATACTGCGTGTTCCCAATGAGCAGATGAACAACCCCATAGAAGATCGTAGAACCGGCAAGAGACGCCCACAAGATCCTCGTCAGATCATAGATGCCAACATATCTCCACAGCCCTCTCTGGATCCCGAATACCCACAAGCTCGATCCAAAGACGAGCAGGACAAGCGGAAGATACTTCCACAGGATAAGCTGATACTGCGGGAGAATATCTCCATCAAACCGCAAAGCAAAGGCGGTGAGATTCGCCACCAGGATCAGACTCAGCTGTGCGCCGATTACAACCAAAGATCGATGGTCGAGCAACAGGCTTCCGTATCGGCTGGCCACAGCGTGGAAAAGTTTGGCGGTCCATTGTTTCATACGCGGCCTGATATCATGGGCAACAGTATATGGCGTAGATTGCGCGGTTCAGCCAACATCATCTGCACAGCCTCGATCACACGATGCGCCGGTAACTGCTGTAAACAATCGCTCAAGCTGTTGATATGCCGGTCACACCCTTCGCCAAGACAGGGTACACAATCTCCCTCGCCTTGTAACAGAAATACATTGCCCTGCCGCTGCGATCCATGTTTTTTCCACGGGCTGACCGCAAGAGGAAAATCCTTGGGCCATGGCCCCCATTTGACCGGATTCGAAGGACCGAACAGGACGATGGTCGGCGCACCGACCGCTGCCGCCATATGGCTCACAGCCGTGTCCGTTCCGACATAGAGCGCGGTGCGGCTCAAGAGATACCCCAGCGCTGAAAGCCCGACGTGGCCCGCAAGATTCACCGTTCCCTTCGGCAGACGCTGGACCACGTCCTCACAGAAAGCCCGTTCGCCCAGTGTATCTCCGCCAGTCACCGCTATTATCAGCCCCTGATCTGCCAGCCACCGTCCGAGCGCCTCCCAACCGGCTACCGTCCAGGTTTTGTACACAAACTTCGGCGACACATGCAGAACGGCATAGCGCCTGGAACCATCGACAGCGTCAAACAGCTGCCTGACTGAGGCTTCATCCTGTTCCCTCCAGCCAACCACGGGAGTTGGACGTGGAGGAACATTCAACCGTTCAAGAAGACGGAGATTCATCGCAACCGTATGGATCTCCAAATTGTCGAACGGCACCCATTCATCGAGCAATCGCCGCTTCCACCAGGACTTTGTGTCCGCTAACAGAGTTCCCACCCGATACCGTCCTGCAACCCATGAGTAAAAGGTCGGGCGGTCGCCGGCCAGCACCGAGATCGCCAGGTCATACCGGCGCCGGATCGAGCGGAGTAAGGTCAGCTGATCACCGATTGTCGAACGTTCGGCAATCGTCCAGACTCGGCGGACATCTGAGTTTGCCGCCACGATGTCTTGCGTCCCCTCGAACACCAGCATATCGACCGTCGCGCTGGGATACGCGGTTTTGATCGACCTTACGACGGGAGTTGCCAACAAGACATCGCCGATGCGCCGAGTGCATATTACAAGTGCGTTCTTAAGACCTGCCTTCAATTGGAACCTGTCGTTGAAGACTTACGGGTTCAAGTATTGATCGAGGCCAGCGGTTGCCCGGATTGCACGCGATCTTAAGACCTCGGCAAATCGTTCCCGGTTCTTTCGATACGCGCTTCGGTCATTTTCTTTGTGCCAGAGGTGAAAGACAGGAGCCGCAAACCGTGCACTCTTGTGCTTCACCCCTGCATGAAAAAGTCGTACGACCAAATCAGAATCGTCCAGCCCCCATCCCTGATAGGCTTCATCGAGTCCATTGACACTGACAAGGTCTTCCCTCCACAGCGAGAGGTTGCATGTATTGAGTCCTTGCCAGCGATGCGACGAGAATTTTCGGAAGGTGCCATCCGGCAGTACAACCAAAGGAAGCAGTTTGTCTACATCTTGGCGCAGCCTGGCACAAGACCAGTCGAACCATCCCCATGTGCTCGGAGCCGATCGCTTGCGTACAATCTCTTCCGTCAATCGCTGACTCAACAACATCCTGTTAGCGGCCAAGAAGTATCCTTGTTCCGCTAACTGCTTGTGGGATGAAACGAATCGGCGGGACGGAATGCAATCACCATCAGTGAAGATAATGTAATCCGCTTGAGTCGTTGCCACTGCCCGATTGCGTACGGCAGCAAGACGAAAGCCCTTATCCTCTTGCCAAACATGACTAAACTGAAACGGCATCTGCTCTCGAAGTCGCCCTAGAAGGGCCCTCGTGTCTTCTGTAGAACCATCGTCAGCGACAATCATTTCAAAGTCTAGATCATCCTGTAAACTGTACCCGCGCATGACAAGCTCAAGCGCATCAGGACGATTATATGTAGGAACGATAATGGCGGCCTTCATCTCTCCTGGATCCCTTTTGGTCTTTTCAGTGTCGGCTGTGTAGGTAATGTCCAGGCTTCCTGTGTTTCAAACCGTTTGGCGTACCGGTAAAACGTGCCTTCAAAGTTTCCGAAGGCAATGACAAACCCGACCCAGCCGTCCAGAAACCCCCGCTTCGCCACATAATGTTTCAGAAATGACCAGATGCCATGCAAAAATGCCGTGGCCATCGACACGTGCTTGCCATCGAGCTTCTGCGCCCCCAATGTCGAGTACCGATTCGCTTTCTTCACGACTTCTTCGAAATTCCTGAACGGAATCTGCCAAATCGCATGCTCCAGCCGTCCAACCGGCTTGGCGGTCAGCAGTTCGTACCCTTCGTGAACCGGCAGCTCCATATACCTCATCGCGCTCTTTCGAAACAACTGCGGCTGCCTGAAATTCGGGTACCAGCCTGAATGCCGGACCCACCGACCCATAAAATAGTTCCGCCTCGGCACGAGATAGGCATCATGCGCGGGAGTTCCAGACAGGAGCGCCAGAATTTCATCCTGGACCTCCGGCGTACATTGCTCGTCGGTATCGAGACTCAGCACCCACTCGTGCGTGCAGGCTTCAACGGCCCGATTTCGCAGATGGCCGAACCCTTCAAACGGGATCTGCACCACCCTCGCGCCCAACACCTGCGCAATCCGATCCGTTCCATCGGTGCTGTTGGAATCGGCCACAATGATCTCGTCAGCCCATAAGACGCTGTTCACCGCATCGGCGATCCGACCAGCCTCGTTATACGCAATGATGTAAGCGGACAGTTTCAGCATATGTCTTTGCTCACCCCAAGATCCTCCGAGGCAAATGCGGCGCTGATGACCCAAGCGAAAAATAGCCCCTCGGTATGGTCGACAAAGAATGAATTGAAGATGCACCCGATCGCCATCACAAGGACAACACCCTGTCCCAGTTCTGCATGGAGATTGCCGACGACCTGCCTGAACCTCCGCCACAGCATTCCAAACATTGCAAACAATGCCAACAGGCCCACCATGCCCAGTTCTGCACCCGTCAGCAGATATTGATTATGAGGGTGGGCCGGTTTGACCGCCGCAGGGTCCGTCACCATCTCGGCATAGGCGCGTGGAAAGCTGCCGGTGCCCACTCCGACGAGCGGATGAGCGGCGATTAGTTTGATCGTGTTCTGATACCACTCGAGTCGAACCCCGACGGAGGAGTTCTCCGGCGCCACCGATTCAACCTGCGCTCCTTCTATTTCCGCCACAGTCTTTGCCACACGTTGAGAGAATACCGGTGAGACAGCATAGGATAGAGCGACGAGAGAAAGAACTCCCGCCATGCCCAGAGCCAAACCGCGCAATCTAAACCGGCGCTCACACCATAGAATGATCAAGGCGCCCAACACAATCTGTCCGGTCCGTCCCTGCAGGAACATAAACACATCGATCACGGCGAGCAGCGCCAGTAGGCCCAACCCATACTGCCGCCATGTTATGCGCTCTCTCATCGCGACCTCTGCAAAGAGAAACGCGGCGAAGGCCATCAACACATTGTGTGTAATATGGAGCTTGAATACGCTCGCGTTGGCTTGATCGCCATGAAACCACGAGTTGTGCGGAATCCATCCGGCAGCCAGACCCAGTGACACCATGAGAGTCACAGCCATGCCGCAGCCGAACCCCCATAATCCCCGTTCACGCACAGCCGGATCGGTAAACAGTGGGATAAACACGAGCGGAAGCAGAAAATCATCGTACTTCCAGAGGTACTTCGCCCGCTCACCGAATGACGCGAGGCCATGTGTCATCCCGATCGCGAGCAGGAGGAACAATCCCGGCAGCAGCAGCACCGATCTGTCTTGACGGATAATCCGAGGGATCTCGGCGAATCGGCCGCTGATGGTCCAAGCGACAACGGTCACGACCAACAATACACCGTCGAGGCTGGTCGAGATCGGCAGACTGAACCCCAGCCCCGCGACCGCCCAACCGGCGACCGACGCAGCCTGTACCTGAATCGCCCGGCCCGCCTCAACGCCCATCCAAGACTCCTTGTCCTGAGACCCGCTGTTCCACTGCTGATATGGCCTGTGCCAGTCCCAGAAATGCGATGGCCCAGAACCCGACAATTCCGAATTGGACCGAGCCGGAAACCTGTTGAAACGCAAGCGCGCCGATCCCGCAGGCGCACATCACCCCATACTCAGCCAACGAGGTTTTTCGATGGCTCCATCCGCTTAACACAAGCCGCTGATAATAATGCGTGCGATGCGCCTGCAAAAATCGCTCGCCTTGGACCATTCTCCTCAGCAGCGTCACGGTGGCATCGACGATAAACGGGGAAAAGACCAGTATCGGGAACCAGAGCGACCAGGCTCCATCCCGCCAGCCGATCAGAGCAATTCCAGCCACAAGATACCCGAACGTCGTGGAACCGGCATCTCCTAAAAATATCCGGGCGGGATGAAAATTGAAGCACAGGAATGCCCCAGCCGCCGCCGCAATCGACAGGCTCACGAGAGCGAGCGAACTATTGCCGGCCAGCCAGGCCGCAATCGCAAAAAAACTGAATCCGAGCAGCGCCATGCCGCCCGCCAGTCCATCCATCCCATCCATGAAATTATAGAGGTTGGTCATCCACACCGCAGCCACAATCGCGACCGCGATCCACAAAAGCCCCATCTGATCACTCACGAGGCCGGTCACGCACAAACCTGCCGCGATAAAGTGTGCAATCAACCGCCAGGCAATCGGCAGGCCGACAAGATCATCGAGAAAGGAAACCCCAATAAGAAACACAGCGCCGATCCACAGCGGCCACCACAAACTCGGTGAGACAAGCAGGACGCCGGCGGCAATGCCCGCCGCCACTCCCATCCCGCCGGTACGAGGGACAGGCTGCTGATGCAGCGACCGCTCATTGGGATGGTCCAGGATTCGGTTGGAAAATGAGCGAAGCAACACGACGATCACCAGCCATGTCACGGCAAACGATACGACCGGAGCCCAGTACAGACAAAGCGAACATGATTCGATCATGGGAATATGACAAGCATCGGCATAAACCCTGTTGCGAGCATCACAAAACCTGAGCGATCTGTGAAAGGCGGTTCACGTAATCGACAGTGCGAAGCATAGTGGAGGCTACCCGCTTACCCCCTTGACGCTCTCGAAGGGCAACACCTTTCCCGCTGCATTCCAGCCAAAGACGTTGATCCCTTTGCGCACATGAGTTTCAGTGCAGCCGTACACCAGCGCCGGAGCCGCGGCCCGGTCTCCTGCCAGAGCCGACCACCGTTCCAACCCCGCAAAAAACTCCCGATTGAGGGTCTGTCCCGACTTGATCTCGATCGGCATCAGCTTCATCCCTGCATCGGCAATCACATCAACCTCGTTACCGTTGCTATCCCGCCAGAAATGGAATGCTGCCCGCTCTCCCCTGTTGAGGCGGGTCTTCACCAACTCAGACACGACAAATGTTTCGAAGATGCTGCCGCGCAGAGGATGCGTGGCGAGTTGGTCCGCCTCCTGAACCCCTAGCAACCAGCACAACAGACCCGTATCGTAAAAATAGAGCTTGGGCGACTTGACCAGACGCTTACTAAAGTTCGCATGATGCGGACGCAGTTGAAACAGAACGTAGCTCGCCTCCAGCACCGAAATCCAAACTCTGGCTGTATTATGTGTAATCCCGCAGTCGGTCGCCAGTGAGGACAGGTTCAGGATCTGCCCGCTGCGGCCGGCGCAGAGGCGCACGAAACGTTGAAACGTCTCCAGATCCTGCACCTTGAGCAGTTGACGGACATCGCGTTCCACATACGCCGTCACATAGGCGGGAAACCATTCACGCGGCAGCAGACGCCTGTCGTACAGGGTCGGGTAGCCACCCCTGAACAGCATCGCATCAAGGCTCACCGGGCCAACGCCCGCCTGCTCCAGTTCATGCGCGGAGAACGGCAGCAACTCGATGAAGGCGGTTCGACCGGCCAGCGACTGTGTCACCCTGGACATCAAGCCGAAATGCTGCGACCCCGTCAGCACAAACAGCCCCCTACGGCCATCCGCATCAACCCGCGTTTGCAAATAGGAGAACAGCTCCGGCGCGCGCTGCACCTCATCGAGCACCGCCCCATCCTGCAGACGGTCGAGAAAAGCGCGGGCGTCATCAAGCGCCATCCGGCGCACATCCGGATCTTCCAAGGAGAGATACGGCTTTTCGGCAAAGACCGCCTTAGCCAGTGTCGTCTTACCGGATTGGCGAGGTCCGGTGATCGTCACGATCGGAAACCCTTGTAATAAGCGCCGAAGCGGTGCCTCCACATCACGCGGAATCATAGCTGGAAGTTAATCAAAAGCATGTAAATTGTCAATTGCGTTGATAATCTGCATGTATCATCAACCTGTGCCAAGCCCCCTCGCCTGTTGCATATCCATCTCCGGTGATCGATCGTGTAGCGTAGCCCATTGACCGACACCCATCTCTCGCTGATTCGCGCGCATTTGAATCCAGACGGAGTCGTCGCGGTCAATCTGGCATCCTCGGCACGGAAGGCGATCTCGCTCGAGCAGCGGCAGTGGTACAAACCATGAAACGCGCGTTCCCGATCTTGCAATCCTTCGCCGTCGAAGGCCCCTGGAAGACCGGCATGTCTCAAGCCAAGAACATCATTTTCTTCGGGGGCCGTCCGATCGAAACGGGCTCACCCGAACGCACGATCGAAAAAGTGACGGCAATGGCGATGAATCGGCAACTACCGATGGAGGCCATCGCGCTCTTGAATACTCGC
>SXGR01586528.1_pt1 | contig 27733 bp, 22 predicted proteins | sample 3174711 | NCBI WGS metagenome assembly SXGR01 (sample SAMN11356860, study PRJNA531348) | freshwater metagenome | isolation source: freshwater sample F1-60 | place: China: Fuxian Lake, Yuxi | collected 2017-12-25
GATGCGGTTGGGCCCGCCGCCCAGGATCATCACCTTCTTCGCCGTGTTGCCCTTCACCTCGTCGTCGCCGCGATCGTAGGTGGAATAGTAGTAGGGCGTGTACGCCTCAAACTCGGCCGCGCAGGTGTCCACCAGCCGGTAGCTAGGAACCAAGCCCAGCCGCTTGCGCTCGGCGCGCACGGCGTCCTCGCTCGTGCCGGTGAGGTGCGCAATCTGGCGGTCGGAGAAACCCAGCGACTTGGCTTTGGCCAGTTGTTCAGGCGTCATCGGCAAGTCGGATTAGAAATTCCGGCGAAGTAAGACCGAGGCCACAGGGACTGGCAAGCGGAACCTCAGAGAAACCCCAGCGCGCGCTCCAGCTCCGCGTCGGTGTTGTAAAAATGCGGCGACAGGCGCAGATAGCGACGGCCCTCGCGGTCCACGCGCAGCGATCCCTCCACGCCCCCCGACGCCAGTCTGGCGTGCAGCGCGGCCATGTCCTCACCCGGTTTGAAAAACGACACGATGCCCCCAGCGTGCGTAGGCGGCGCGTCGGCGTGCAGCACCTCATAACCACGTGCGTCGAGGGCGGCCACCAGATGGGCGCGCTGGCTCAGCAGCCGGGCGGCGATGGTATCCACGCCCATTTCAAGGATGAGTTCCAGAGCGGCGTTGAGTCCGGCGATACCCAGAATGTTGTGGCTCGCCGGCTCGTACCGGCGCGCGTCGCGGCGCAGCGACAGCTCCGACTGGGCCACGTAGTCCGGACAGCGCACGTTGTTCCACCCCAGCACGGTGGGGCGCAGTTGATCCTGCAGCTCGTGGCGGACATACAGCAGACCCGACGCGCAGGGCCCAAGCAGCCACTTGTGGGAATCGGCGGCCAGAAAGTCCACGGCATCCACCGTCGTTGGAAAGGCGCCCAAGGTCTGGATGCCGTCCACACAAAACAGGATTTTTCGCTCGCGCAGCGCGCGGCCAATGGCGCCCAAGTCCGGCCGCCATCCTGAGATGAAATGGCAGGACGCCAGCGCGACAAGCCGCGTGCGCGCATCCACACTTTCAAGAACGGCGTCGAGCGTGATTTGTCCCAGGGCCGGCGCATGAAGGTGGCGCACGTTCACGCCGCGCGAGGCCAGCGCCATCCACGGATAGATGTTGGAGGGGTAGTCTTCGAAGTACAGCAGCACGTTGTCGCCCGTGCGCCAATCGAGCCCGTTGGCCACGGTTGCCAGCCCTGCCGTGGTGGAGCCCGACAACGCCACTTCGCGCGGGTCGGCGCCGAGAAGTTGGGCGGCGCGCTGGCGAGCCTGCGAGAGCAATTCCCCCAGGCCAGTCTCCTGATCGGCAATCCCGCCTGCGGCGGCACACGCGGCAATCGCCCCACTCACGCGCCGTGGCAGGGGGCTCACGCCGGCGTGCGCCAGATAGACTTTGTGAACCGCTACGGGAAACTCGCGCTGCCGCAACGATTCATCGCGGTGCAGTTGGGCGAGCGTCATGGTTCCCGCCGCGAGGGGCGCGTCAAACCAGCGACTGGTCGAGCAGTTTGGCGAGCGCGGTTTTGGGCTGCATCCCCATGCTCTGGGCCACCCTCTGGCCTCCCTTGAACACCATGAGCGCCGGAATTCCAGTGACTCCGTAGCTTACGGCCAATTGTTTGGTGGCGGCATCGGTCTCGATATCCACCTTGGCCACCTTGGCGCGACCGGCGTATTCGTCGGCCAATTGGTCGAGGACCGGCCCAAGCATCTTGCAGGGACCGCACCAAGGCGCCCAAAAATCCACGAGCACGGGCACGGTGCTTTCGAGCACCTCGGTCTTAAAATTGCCCGCGTGGGCGATCTGAACATTGGGCGACGCCATGGGCTTGAAATCCTAGGGTTCGGCGGAGGCGAAAGGAAGCAGATTGTTAGCTGGCGTCGAGCTTGCTGATGACCTTGAGCCACAACACGACCACCACGCCGATGGACACCAAGGCAGCGACGATGGCCAGAATCATGTCAAGCTTGCTCGGAGGGGGCGCCACCGCGCCGTCTCCCTCCTGTTCCGGCGCCACAACGGGCGCGGCCTTGCGCGGCCCGCCTGCTTTGATGGCCGCCTTTGCGGCAGCCACAGGTGGTTTGGTGGGGATTTCTTCGGTGGGAGGCGACTCCCATTCTGGTGGCGCTTCCGCCACTTCCGCCTGCTGAACCTGTTGAGCTAGGGCCGGGGCGGGCATCACTGGCACGGCACGCGCCACCACCGGCGCACCCGGCGCAGGCATCGAAATCCGCTGGTGCGTGGGGGCCACCGTGGCCGTCGGCGGAGAGCTCGAAGTGGGCACTCCCTGCGCCACCGGTTGCCTCTGCGGCACGGGCGCCATGGGGCGTGTCGTCCCCGCAACGGGAGGTGCTGCGATGCGCTGTGGCCCTGCGGGCGCGGCTGCGGGCAATCGAATCGCCTGGGGCGCAGCACCCGGGACGGCCGTGGGTGCCTGGACCGGCGCGGCGACAGCCGCGCGGCCGGGCAGATTAATCCGGATGGTGTTCTTCGCCGAAGGCTTTGGGGGAAGACTGATGCGAACGGTCGCCTTCTTCTTTTGCGTTACGGAAGGGTCGGCAGTGGGGGGGACTTCCGACATAGCAATTTGCTAGGGTGAGAGTACGAATGGCATGGGGCGCTGTCAATGCTCTGGACGCCATTCGCGGCCCATCCACTCCCTGCATGCGCACGTTTTCGCGTGGGCCCATTCCCCTCTGGCGCTTTCATCCCCCCCTCTCACGTCTAATCTTTTGTATTGATTCAACTTATGGCGGACATTAGTCTTACCACGTTCCAGAAACCTCAACCGGGAACTCATACCTATGGCTAAGAAAAAACACGTCGGTTCGCACCATCATGACGAGGCTGCGGCACACCACGAAGCGGCCGCCCATCACCACCGGGAGGCTGCCAAGCACCACTCGTCGGGTGACCACCATCAGGCGGCGCACCATGCCCACATCGCGCACGGCCACCACCTGCATGCGACCCACCACCACGAGGAGGCTGGGAAGCATCACGCCAAGTCGCACGGGCACCATGGCAAGTAGCACGGTGAGGCCGTGATTGGGTGATCTGAATTAGCCTAAAAGAAACGCATCGCCGCGACTGGGGGGAACCCTCGATCGTGGCGATTTTTTTGACTGCAAGCGAGTGGAGGCCACGCGCTTTGCCGGGGCGCATGAAGCGTTCATCGACGGCGCGGGCGGGCGGCCCGCCTTGTCCTTTTGCTTCACCTAGATGGATACCAGTGCTCCTGCAAGCCGAGTTCATCCGCCCCGAAGCCCTTGGGTTCCGACCCGACGGGGAAGATGCGGCCATCAATGCCCATGTCGCCCAGCTCTTGTTCTTGATGCCGCCCAGCGCGGTGACGGCCCAGTTCTCGAAGGGCATAGGCTTTCACTTCACGCGAGACCCTTTGGGAGTCTCCATCCGACGTAGTTGTGAATTGTCGTGCCCGGTGCGTAGTGCAACTCCGTGTGTTGAGTTTGCTTCGACATCTTCATTGCCCCATTGCGACCAGCAATGCCGAGCAAAGCGGGCGAAGAGTTCGAGAAACGGCCCCGAAGAACATGATTCGATCAGATCGTAGATTTCATCTGGCTTGCGCGAGTGCTCACGCTTGCGGGTGGCGAGAAAGTTCACCTGCGTCCGTCCCGGAGTGAGCGGGCGCATACTGCCCCGCACGCCGAAGAGGAGCAACTCGGTCACGTTGCGGAAATAGAACCCCACTCCGTGGCCGTCGGGGCCGCCATCCTTGCGGATTTTATGCCAGACGATGTTTGATTTGCAGGTGAAGCCCCAGCGACGCACGACTTCCATCCCCTCCGCCAGTAGGGCATTTGGCACCCACAGATAAAGATGAGAACGAGCGGCGGCCAGACGTGAGACCGGCAGCTCAAAGATCTCTTCTAACTCCATTGTTGGGTAGCGCAGCAGGCGTCTGTGCTCGGTAGCCATCTTCCCCGTGCGGTTTTGAAACTGCCAAGGCGAGTCAGCGAGCATCGTGGCAAACTGTTCCTGCATCTTGCTACGCAAGTCTTCCGCTGCGGTGGGGGCGGACAGATTATAGATTGTCTGCATAAAGCGGTTTTCTAATTCCGAACACGAGGATGGGACACCCGGCTCCTCCTCCGCCCTGCATGCGCGGGAGGAGTTTGGACATGTGCGTAGTGGAGGCCCGAAAGGATGAGCCACGTCCAAGTCCATCGAAGACATCCTGCAATTCATCACAGCGAGTGATGTTGATGCCAACCGAGCTGACGCGGAGATCGAAAAGGAGGCGGAAGTTGTTCAGGTCGCGATCAAAGAACCACTACGGCCACGGCTGTGGCGTGCGTGTCGGTGTGGCTTAAGCTCACATGAACCGTGTGGCCCTGCCGCGATTGCAGGAGCGCACGGCCCTTGCCGTGCAACACGATGAAAGGCTGGCCTGAAGGATGACGGCTCACTTCGATGTCCTGCCAGCCCAACTGCGAGCCGATGCCCGTGCCCAACGCCTTGGACACGGCCTCCTTGGCCGCAAAGCGCGCGGCCAGGTGGCGCGCGGGAAACCGTTGTGCCAGGCAGTAGGCAATCTCCTCGGCGCGCAAGATCCGCGTGAGGAATCGGTCGCCGTGGGCCTCATGCGCCTGCGCGATGCGCGCGACTTCGATGATGTCAATTCCTGTGCCGAGTATCATCGCGTGACCGGTCTGGGATATCCCCGCATCAATGCCCGCATTTCCCGCACCGCCTTCGTGAGGCCCACCGCAATGGCGCGGCTAACGATGCTGTGGCCGATGTTTAACTCCTCTAGATGGGGCACGGAGAAGAGCGCCCTTAGATTGACATAATTGAGCCCGTGCCCCGCGTTGATGCGCAGACCGCACTCGTGGCCCTGTTGCGCGGCGGTAATGAGCCGGCCCAGTTCGGCCTGCGCTCTGCCTTTCGCCGAGCAGGACTCCGCGAAGCGGCCTGTGTGTAGTTCCACGAACTGCGCCCCCACCTCGGCGGCGGCGTCCACTTGCTTAGATTCCGGCGCAATGAAGAGGCTCACCTCAATCCCCGCATCGTTCATTTTCTTGCGCGTCACCGCCAACGCCCTGCGGTGCCGCACGACATCAAGCCCGCCCTCGGTGGTCACTTCCTGCCGCCGCTCAGGCACCAGGCAAACGATGTCCGGCTTGACCTTGAGCGCCAAGGCCACGATTTCACGCGTGTTGGCCATCTCCAGATTGAGCCGCGTCTGCAGCGCGCTGCGAAGTGCGAAGATGTCGCGGTCCTGGATGTGCCGCCGATCCTCGCGAAGGTGCGCCGTGATGCCATGCGCACCCGCCGCCTCGCAGGCAAGGGCCGCAGCGACGGGACAGGGTTCGCCCCGGCCAAGGCCGCGATAGCGCGCCTCTCGAAGCGTGGCAACGTGATCGATGTTGACGCCGAGCTTGAGCACCGCGCGACGCTAGGACAGTTCCCCCTGCTTGCCAATCCCCAAGGGCGGGAGGAGTGTGGGGTTGGTGAAATGGCCGATGCTGGCGGTAGCGTGCCTCTACGCGGCGGGCGTGTGGTTGGGCGACGTATTGTCCGTGCGGCTGGAAATTCTTTTGGCGGCTGCCATCGCCTCGGCCGCCCTGAGTCTTGCAGCTGTCGTGCTGGTCGCGCGCAGCCATCCAAATCGGACGTGGCGGCGCATCGCATGGATGGGCGGCCGTCCCGCCTTGATGGCCGCACTGGTCATTGCCGGAGCGGCCAATCAGGTGCGACACACCGCAGTCATCTCGCCCGACGACCTGCGGCGTCTTTCACCAACGTTGCCGCTCATCACTACACTGCGCGGGGAGATTAGAGGTGTCATCACTGAACGGTCCTACGGCTCCAATGCCACGTCATCCCGTGTGGCGCTCGATGCCCAAGCGAGGTTGAGCGAGGGGACGTGGATTCCCGCCAGCGGCCGCGTTCTCATTCAGGCCGTCGGCGCACTCGACGAACGCGTGTGCGCCGGTGCAACTGTAGATGTGGACGGCGTTCTGGCCGTCCCGCCCGAGGCCCGTGCGCCGGGACTCTTTAGTTACCGCGACTACCTGGGGCGTCGCGGCATCCATTTCATCCTGCGTCTGGATCAGCATTCCCGTTGGGCGTTTGTGGACGGGGATGCCGCGCCTGCAAAACGGTGGGTGGATCGGTTCGACGCTTGGGCCCGGCGGACGCTCACGCGTGGATTGGAAGGCGAGCAAGAAGTGGGCGAGCTTTTGTGCGCGATGGTTTTGGGCTGGCGCAGCGTGCAATCCGACGAGGCGTCCGAGCCGTTCATGCGTTCGGGCACGATGCATATTTTTGCCGTGAGCGGGCTCAACATCGCCTTTGTCACCTACTTCCTGGTGCAGCTCTTGTGCGTGTTTCGTGTGCCCCGAAACGCGGTCGCCATTGCGGCAATTCCCCTGCTTTGGTTTTACACCGCGGCCACCGACTGGCAACCCTCCGCCCTGCGCGCCACGATCATGATGAGCGTGGTGCTGGGCGGTTGGGCGCTGGCGCGTCCTGTACAGGTGCTCAACTCTCTGGGCGTTGCGGCATTCCTTATCTTGCTCGTCGATCCCCAAGAGCTATTCCATGTCGGCTTCCAACTCTCATTTCTGGCGGTGCTGGGACTCATCCTAACCACCTCTCGCCTTACCTCCACATTGTCAGTGTGGGGGGCGCCTGATCCGCTCCTGCCCCGGATGCTTTGGCCTTGGTGGCGCCTGCTCGCGCACAGGGCATGGCAAGCAGCGGCGCTGCTGGCGGCCACCTCCACCGTGGCGTGGCTCGTATCGGCGCCGTTGTGTGCAAAGTATTTTAATCTCTTCACTCCCGTGGCACTGCTGGCCAACCTCGCGATCGTCCCACTGGCCAGTGTCGTCATTGCGACGAGCATGGGCAGCCTTCTCTTGGGCGCGTGGTGTCCGGCGGCATCCGAAATGTTCAACAACACGGGCTGGCTTTGTATGACATGGATTCTGAAGTGCAGCGAGAGCCTCTCCAACTTGCCCGGCGCCTACTGGTACGTCCGCAGCCCGTCGGGCGAGTGGGTGGCTGCGGCATATCTGGCGCTGCTTTGTCTGGGTGCCGGAGGCTTCGGCCTTCGCATGAGCTGGCTGCCGGCACTGGGATTGGCTGTGGCCGGGTTCGTGGCAGTCGGCAGGGACGCTGCCACCGCTCGCATCACCGTGTTGCCGGCGGGCCCGGCGGTCTTGCAAGAGGCCTTCGCGGACAAGCCCGGTGTGTTGATTGACACAGGCGAAGAATCAACCACGCGTGCCATCGTGGTGCGATACCTGCGCGTCCGCGGCATGGACAGCCTCCAGACTCTGGTTCTGACACACGGCGTAAAACACCACGTGGATGGGTTGGGCGAGATTCTCAAGGAGACATGCGTTGATCGGGTCGTGTTCAGCGGCCCCAATTTCAACACTCAGGCTGGGAAGTCAGCACGGGCCCTCATCGCGGCGCAGGGTGTTGCGCAAGGGGAGGTGGCCAAGGGTGATGCGGTTGGAGCGTGGACCCTGTTGCATCCCCCACGGGACGCACGGTTCTCGCGTAGTGGCGATGGCGCGATTGTCTTGCGAGGTGAGTTTCACGGGGTGCGCGTGCTGCACCTTTCCGATCTGGATTCGGCCGGCCAGCAGGAGCTGCTCGCGAAAGGAGAGGATCTGAGGGCAGATATTGTCATCACGTCTATCCCCACCTATGGGGAGGCGCTGCGCCCGGCGCTTCTGGCTGCGATCAATGCACAGTTGATACTTGTGCAAGGAGGCAAGCAGCCATCGGCGGCACACGCGCTTGAGGGCTTATTGGGGCGACTGCGAGCCACGGGCAGGACCGTGTTTGCCATCGGCGATTCGGGTATGCGGCTGGAAATCCGCAGCGAGGGATGGCGCCTCATCGACGCGAAGTTTCGACTTCTAGCGGCTGGCCTGCCCAGACGTTATTGACGAGGGGCGCGAAAGCGCAGGATGCCAAAGAGAAGAAAGGCGCCCAGTCCATTCATGAGTGAAAAGCCTGCCAGAATCACCAGTAAGTCCTCTGGCCCAGCGTTGCGGCGCGAAGTCACTCCACCGGCAGCACCGGGACGGATGTCGTAGCACGACATGGTGTGCGAATTGCGGACAAACAACCGGCCGTCCGCAACCGCCGGATGGTTCCACGTCTTGCCGTTGAGCGCAGGCACGCGAGCGATGAGTTTTGGATTTTGAGGCGATGCCTCGACCAGCGCCAGATCGCCGTTCTCACAGCTGATGATGAGGTGGCCGGCTACAAGCAAGAGCTGGCCGTGGCCGAAGTTGTCGCCTCGCCATTGAACCAAACCACGGGCGGCGTCGAGGCAGACCAAGTGCGCCGCGTCATCGCTTCCACTGTCATCCAATCCATAGATGTGCCCTTCGTGCAGTACAGAGCTGGTGAACTTGTTTTTCAGATGCTTGTTTTCCCAGACGGTCGTGGCGGTGAACTGCCCCTCTGAAGCCGTGATCTCCAAGAGCGCGCAGCCCTTGCCATAGCCGGCGGAGATGAACACGCGCTGGCCGTCAACCAAGAGAGGCTGCGCAATGTTGTTGTCGTAGCTTAAGGACCAGGGCACGGACCAAAGCACGGCGCCATTGGAGAGCGACAATCCCATCAGCTGGCGTGCCCCCGTAATCAGCAGCTGCTCGGTGCCCGCCAGAGTGACACGCATGGGCGACATGTAGGCTTGGTTTTCCGCCGGGGCCGCCCACTGCAACTCACCCGTCAGCCGGTGGTACGCGATGAGCGTGTTGCGTCCTGCGCCGGCGCGCGCGCCGGCGGTGACGATGACTGAGTCGGCCACCACCAGTGGCGAGGCGCACAGCCCAAACATGAGGTTGCGCGTACCGTGCTCCTCAAGGACGTGCTTCTGCCACAGCACACGCCCCGTGGCGGCATCCAGACAATGCAAGTGTCCTTGGGCGCCCAATGCGTAAACACGATCCTCGTGCCATGTGGGAGTGCTGCGCGGCCCTGCGCCCCCCATGCCGTAGGAGTCGTTGAATCGTGCGGCGTACACGTGCTTCCACAGCCCCCGGCCATCGGCGGCGTTGTAGGCGGTGATGGCCTCGCCCTCGGCCCATTGCTCCATGGTGAAAAGCCTTCCGTGGGCAAGGCTCATCGAGCTGTGGCCGCCGCCCACGTCCGTCTTCCACAGGAGCCGCGGCGCCGCGACATCCCAATCCGTGCGAAGCGGACACGATTCGTGACGCCCGTCGCGGTGCGGGCCGCGGTAGTCCGTCCAGTACGCCGAGGCATTGGTGTCCACGGCCGCGCCCGAGGGCTTCCAGTCGCCGCCGGTGCGCGTCGCATGGCCCCATACCAGCCGCGGCCGGCCGTGGCCGTGCCAGTCCACCGCAGCAGCCCCTGCAATCGTGAGCAGCCAAACGCCCGCGGCGACGAAAAGCAGGCAGTAGGCCACCAGTCCCACAGTGCCCAGCGCGGCCGCCGCCGTGGACGTGCGCCGTTTCCACAATAGATAAATGCCGTAAGGCGGAAGCAGATAGCCGACAAGCCGCGTGGAGGGGACGGCTTTCGCCGCGGCTTGGATGGCCATGGGTGGGGAGTGTAGGGAGAGCGGTGGGTGCGGCAACCCCTTTTAGCGATGCCCGGAAGCTGCTAGCGTTGCGCGCGTGCAAGAACGCCCCTTTCTCACCGCGTCGTGGCGCGACTTGCTCATGGTCAACTGGGCGGTGCCGCCCGCGCTCCTCATGCCGTATGTGCCGCGAGGCGTGGTGCTGGACCCTTGGGAGGGCCGGCACTGGATGAGCCTCGTGGGATTCCGGTTTCTGGACACGCGCATCGGCGGGGTGCGCATTCCCTTCCATCAGGAATTCTGCGAGGTGAACCTGCGCTTCTATGTGGGGCGCCTCGTGGCGGGCGAGTGGCGACGCGGGGTCGTGTTCCTGCGGGAACTTGTGGCGCGGCGCGCCGTGACCGCGCTGGCGCGCTGGTGCTATCACGAAAACTACCTCACGCTTCCCATGCGCGCGGCCGTGTCAAACACCCCGGACGCGTGCGAGGTGGAGTACGGGTGGCGAAGCCGCTCTGGCTGGTCCACGCTGGCGGCCCGCAGCACGGCGCCATGGGAGGATGCGGGGCCTGAGGCGAAGTTCATCACCGAACATTTTTGGGGCTACAGCCGGCAACGTGACGGTGCTACGCGGGAATACCGGGTGGACCACCCGATGTGGCGCGTGCGTCTGCCGGAGTCGTTGCGTGTCGAAGGCGCATTCGAGGAAACATACGGCGAGAATTTCGCGCAGCACCTGCGGCGCGCACCTGATTCGGCGTTTGTGGCCGACGGCTCGGCCGTCTCGGTTTTCGCCGGCACGCGGCTAGGCGATCACCTCTGAGACCACGCGGGCAGGCCGGTCGTTGGTGAGCTTTTGCTCGCGGCCGGCGTGGTGGTAAGTCAGGCGCGTGTGGTCGATGCCAAAGAGCTGGAGCAGGGTGGCCTGATAGTCATTGGCGGTGACCCGGTTCACGACGGCGCGATGGCCCACCTCATCGGTCTGCCCATAAGTGATGCCGGGCTTAAAACCGCCGCCGGCCACCCACGTGCTAAAACCCTGTCCGTTGTGATCGCGCCCGGGCTTGCTTCGAGCCTGAACCAGCGGCAGTCGGCCGATCTCACCGCCCCAATGCACGACGGTGGTGTCGAGCAGCCCCCGCATTTTCAAGTCGCTGACGAGCGCGGCGGCGGGCTGGTCGGTGCGCTTGCAAATGCCCGGCAGCGATTCGCGGAGATTCTCGTGGGTGTCCCAAGGCTGGCCGGCAAGGAGGATTTGCACGAAGCGCACCCCGCGCTCCACAAGCCTGCGCGCGATGAGACAGCGCGTGCCGTATTCGCGCGTGGCGTCCTGATCCAGGCCGTACAACTTGCGGGTGGCCTCGCTCTCGCCGGTGAGGTCCAGCGCGTCCTTGGCCGCCGTCTGCATGCGCGCCGCCAGTTCAAAGCTGGCGATGCGCGCTTCCAAGGCCAGCTCGCCGGGCAGGCGTGTGGCGAGGTCGGCATTGAAGGCATCCACCAAGTCCAGATAATGCCGCTGGGCTTGGCCGCGCAGGCGCGCCGGCGGGTCGAGGTTGAGGATGCGCGGCTCCCGCGCGCGCAGCACGGTGCCTTGAAAGAGACTGGGCAGCCAGCCGTTGCTCCAGTTGGACATCGTGTCCACCGGATAACCATCGGGGTCCGACAGAACCATGTACGCGGGCAGATTGTCGGCCGCGCTGCCCAGCGCGTACGTCAACCACGACCCCATGCTGGGCCGGCCCAACACCGCAGGCACGCCCGAGTTGATATAGCGGATGGACACTTCGTGTCCGTTGTGGCCCGAGTGCATGGAGCGGATGAGGCAAATCTCGTCCACGATGCGCGCCGTGTGCGGCAGCAGCTCACTCAGTTCCGTGCCGCACTGGCCGTGCGGGCGAAACTTCCACGGGCTTCCCAAAAGCGTGCGGCTGGCGTCGCTGACAAAGCTGTAGTCCACCTCGCCGGAGTAACTCTTGCCATCCATCCGCGAGAGTTCCGGCTTGGGGTCAGTCAGGTCCATGTGGCTGGGCCCGCCGTGCATGAACAACGAAATCATCGCCCGCGCCTTGGGAGCGAAGTGTGGCTGCTTGGGCCGCAAATCAAATGAGCGCGGGCCACGGGGGATGTCCGGGGGCGTCGCCCGCAGCGTCTCGCGCTCCAGAAGCGCGGCCAGCGCGACGAAACCAACACCCATGGCGTCGCGGGCCAGGAATTCGCGCCGACTGAGTTTCTGCGGCGTCATGCCAGTAGCTCCTTCACCACGCGCGCGGCCTGGCCGTCGATGAGCGTCTGTTCCGTGGCGTTGCGTTTGTACATCAGCCGCGCGGGATCCAGCCCGAAGAGGTGCAGCAGCGTCGCGTGATAGTCGTAGTGGTGCACCACGTCGCGCTCGGCATTGAGGCCCCACTCGTCGGTCGCGCCGTGAATGTGCCCTCCGCGAACGCCGCCGCCGGCCAGCCACATCGAGAAACCGTACGTGTTATGGTCACGACCCACCCGCTGGCGGCCCGTGTCATTCTGGATGACGGGCAGGCGACCCATCTCGCCGCCCCAATGCACGAGCGTGGAATCCAAGAGACCGCGCGACTTGAGATCCTTCACGAGCGCGGCGCTCGGCCGGTCAATTTTTGCGCACGCCGCGGGAAGGGCCGAGAGGATGTTGCCGTGGTGATCCCAGAATTGGTTCTGCGTAAACACCTGCACAAAGCGAACGCCGCGCTCCACCAGCCTGCGGGCAATGAGGCAGCGGGTGCCAAAGTCGCGCGTGGCGTCCTGATCGATCCCGTACATTCTGCGGGTCGCATCGCTTTCATTGCGAATGTCCATTGCCTCCGCAGCCGCCATCTGCATGCGCGCCGCCAGTTCAAAACTGGCGATGCGTGCCTCCAAGTCCAGTTCGCCAGGATGCTTCAAGAGGTGGTCGCGATTGAGCGACGAGACTAAATCCAGATAACGCTGCTGGGGCGGTCCACGCAGGTGTTCAGGCGCGTCGAGATTGAGGATGCGCGGCTCGCGCGGGCGCACCACGGTGCCTTGGAAAAGCGAGGGCAGCCATCCCGCGGACCAGTTGAGAACACCCAGCACGGGCAGGTTGGCCGGGTCGCGCAGCACCATGTAGGCGGGAAGGTTGTCGCACTCGCTGCCCAGTCCATAGGTGAGCCAGCTTCCCAGCGCGGGCCGCCCGCTGATGGGTCGGCCGCTGTTGAGCGCATCAATGGACTGGCCGTGATTGTTCACCCCCGTGCGCATGGATCGGATGAGGCAGATGTCATCGGCGATCGTGCCCAGATTCGGAAGCAGCTCCGACAATTCCATGCCGCACTGGCCATGCCGCTGGAAATTCCAAAAGCTCGGGAGCACCTTCGGGCTGGCCTGCGCGGCGTTGTCGTACTTGATCTCTCCGGGGAAGGGCTCTCCGGCATATTTCGCCAGCAGGGGCTTGGGGTCGGTGAGGTCAATGTGGCTCGGGCCGCCCTGCATGAAGATCGAGATCATCGCACGTGCTTTGGGTGCGGCGTGCGGCGTCTTGGGAGTGAGCGAATGAGCCTCCCTCACCAGATCGGGTTTCAAGGGGTCGGCCGCCAGCTTCTGTCGTTGCAGCAGCCAAGCCATCGCCGTACCGCCCAATCCCATCGCATGGGACGCGAGGAAATGGCGCCGGGTGGATTGCCGCCGTGGATCAGTCCACATACAGAAACCCATTAGAACTGAGCAGCGCGTGGCAGTAGGAGGCTAGGGCCGTGACGGCGGGTGCCGGGTCCTTCTGCCCGGCGAAAACCGCCGTCTGTGCCGCCAGATAGGTCTTCGCGCGGGCCATGTCCTCGGCTTTGGGTTCGCGGCACAACGCCAGTTCCCACGCGAGCGCCACCTGAAGGTCGGGCTGGTCGCGGTGCGCCTGCACGAGGCGCTGCGCCATTGCGAGAGACTGAGCCAGAATGAAGTCGTGGTTCATGAAGATCAACGCCTGGGGCGCAACGGTGGACACAGGCCGCTTGGCGCAGGCTGGCTCCATCGCGGGCGCGTCGAATGCGTTAAACAGGGAGAGCACGCGCGACCGGCGCACCTGGATGTACACGCTGCGGCGGTTTTCCTGGCCCTTGAGGTCAATCGTCTTGTCCGGCTTGCGTTCGCCGTCCAAGTTTTCCCGGCCAATGACGAACTGGCCAACCTCGTCTTCCATCACGGGCACGGGCTTGCCGAACATTTCCAGATTGAGCCGCCCACTGGCAGAGAGCACGCTGTCGCGAATGGCCTCCGATTCCATGCGGCGCACGTTCATGCGCCCGAGTAGCCGGTTGTCCGGATCGGCGGCGTCGGCCTTGTCGCTGCGCTGCGCGGTCTGCCGGTAGGCGTGGCTGGTCATGATGAGTTTGTGCAGGCGTTTGAGCTTCCAGCCATTGCGCGCAAAATCCACCGCGAGCCAGTCGAGCAGTTCAGGATGACTGGGCTGCTCGCCCAGCCGTCCGAAGTCGCCCGGCGTGTCCACAATGCCGCGTCCGAAATGGTGCAGCCAGACGCGATTCACAATCGCCCGGCCGGTGAGCGGATGCGTGCCATCCGTCAGCCGCTTGGCCAGTGCCAGCCGTCGGCCGCTCGATCCCAAGCCCGTACTTTTCTCGGGGATGGAATGGCCGGGCTGCTCGACGACCGAAAGTTCGCCGGGTTTCACGGCGGCCTTGGGCTGTGCGTGGTCGCCCCTGTGGAAGATGTGGGTGAGGGGTTGGGCGCCGGCCGGCTCGGTGAGAGCCAGAATGAACTGCTCCTCAGGCTTGGTGTCGCGCACGTCCTTGGCCTTCGCAGCCATGTCCTTCAAAATCTTTTCGGACATCATGTCCCGAAAGCCCTTCGCGCGGTCTGAGAGCGCCTGTATTTCGGCGGCGGCGGCCACATCAAACTGCGCCAAGGACGCTTCGTCCACCGCCGCGGCGGGATGCGTTGCCAGTAGTTGCTTCTGCGCCTCGGTGCGTTTGTCGGCTGTCGTCTGGCGCGCCGCATCGAGGGGAGCGCGCGCTTCGGCGGGCGCCTTTTCCAGAGCGGCCTTGCGGATGCGCTCCACGTGCGCCGCGAGCTTCGTTTTCCGCTCGGTTTCGCGCTTGGCGGCCTCGCCGCTGTATTCGTTGTCGTAGAGGTAAAGTGAGCCGGCGCTGATGTTGCCGATGCTCGGATGGTCCTTGAGCAGTGTCTTCTGCACGGCGGTGCGGTTGGCGTCAGGCGTGCGGTAGGCGTCGCGCAGCGAAGCCCGGAGCGATTCGGGTTGTTTGCCCAACTGCCAGTCCAGCGTGAGCGTGATGAAGTGCTCCACCTTTTTCTGGCGTTCGGCATCGAGCACCTTGGCCTGATCTTCGATGGCGGCGGCCTTGCTGCGGTCGGCGTCGGTGTAGAGCGAAATTTGCCGGGCCGCAGGAACGCGCCAGTTGTTCCAGTCCAGCGCCGGCTCGAAGATGGCGCGCATGCGATAATAATCGGCCTGCGGGATGGGGTCGTACCGGTGATTGTGGCAGCGTGCGCATTCCAGGGTCAGCCCGAGCAGCGCGTTGCCCACGATTTGCAGGGTGCCGGCAATGTTTTCGTTGCGTGCCACCTTCTCATCCACGCCTTGACCGGTGCCGTCGGGCGCCATGCGCAGGAAGCCCGTCGCAGCCAGCTTGTCAATCTGCCCTTGCGACAGGTTGGCGTGCGGTGGCGGCACCATCTCGTCGCCGGCCAGTTGTTCCTGAATGAATTGGTCGAAGGGCAAATCGCGGTTGAAGGCGCCGATGACATAATCGCGGTAGCGCCATGCCCAGAGGCGCTCGCGGTCGGCTTCTGTGTAGCCTTCGGAATCGGCGTAGCCGGCAACATCCAGCCAGTGGCGGCCCCAACGCTCACCATAGCGCGGCGAGGCCAGCAGGCGATCCACCAGCTTCTCGTACGCATCGGGCGCGCTGTCCTTGAGAAATGCGGCCGTCTCCTCCGGGGAGGGTGGAAGGCCGGTGAGGTCAAAGCTGGCGCGGCGCAGCAACGTGCGTTTGTCGGCGAGTGGCGAGAAACCCAGACCTTGCGATTGCAGTCGCTCCAGAAGAAAGGCGTCAATGGGATGGGCTACACCCTTCTGTGGCACGGCGGCGTTTTTAAGCGATTGGAAGGCCCACCATGCGCGTTCCTCCTCCGTGATCAACGCGGCGTTGGGATCCTGCGGCTCGGCGCGCAGGGTGAGGGCACCACCGGCGATCCATGCCTTGATGATGGCGATCTCTGCCGGCGCCAGTTTCTTGGCACCCTTGGGCATTTCTCCGCTGGCGACGTTCTTGTAAAGGGGGCTGGCGTCGGGCTGATGCACAATGACAGCGGCTCCCTTCTCGCCGCCCTGCACGAGCAGCCGCCGCAGCCGCACATCAAGCCCGCCCTTGGTCTTGCCGTCCTCGCCGTGGCAGTGGAAACAATGGGCCTTGAGGATGGGCCGCACGTCCTTCTCGAACGTCGGTGCGGCGGGGGCGGCGTGGAGATGGGCTGCGGCCAGCGAAACGCCAAGCAGCGCAAAGACGGAAATGGGGCTGGGCAATGCCATCAGAAATTTCGACAAGCGATGGTGCCGGTTCATTCACAGCAGGCACGCTGAATTTTGCTTCCCAATTCGGGATGCGTGCCTAAGGTCTTCATTGGTACCACCATGAAAACATCCCCCCGCATTCTTGGGCTCATGGCCGCTTTCGCTGCGGCTCTCGTTCCCGCCGCCGAAGTCGAACTGCAACCCCTCGCGGCGCAGGCGGCGCGAGTTGCCAGCGCCTTGGAGTTTCTGGGCGAACCATTGGACGCCAAGTCCAAGGCCGCGCTGGAGCAGGCCAAGACGCCCGCCCAGATTCAGGAGGTGCTCGATGCGCGTGCGCTCTTCGTCGTGCATATTAATCCGGAAATGCGCGTCAAGGTGGCGGCAGGCGCCGCCAAGCCGCAACTGGTGGAGAATGGCTGGCGCCAGTTTCTGGTGAAGGTGGTGAATGAATCGGGCACCACGGCCGCCCTTCGCGCGGAGAGCCCCAACGCGCTGCGCCTTTTCAACTCGCCCCAGGCGGACGTACCCAGCCGCTGGCTGGACCTTGCGATGTTCGACGCGCAACCGATGCGGCCGACGCTCAGCGGTCTGGGTGTGGAGTACCGCATCGTGCAGCTCTACAGCCGCGATGCGGGCCGGCGCGAGGCGAAGATCAGCTTCAACGTGGGGCAGGGAACACAGGACTTGGGATTCCGCAATGAGACCGACCTCTTGTTCGATTGTCTGGCGGCTCCTGAAATCGTCCTGGGGGTGAAGGACGAGTTGGGCCGCCCCACCACCGCGAGCTTCCTCATCCGTGATGCACAGGGGCGCACCTATCCCTCGCAGGCCAAGCGTCTGGCGCCGGACTTCGCCTTTCATCCGCAGGTGTATCGCGCCGACGGCGAGACACTGCGCCTGCCTGCCGGCGCCTACACGGTGGAATTCCAGCGCGGGCCCGAGTCGGTCGCGCAGGTGCGCGCCGTGACGGTCGGAGCGGCAACCCGCCGGCTGGATTTCAAGGTGCAACGCTGGGTGGATCCCGCGGCGCTGGGCTGGATCTCCGGCGACCATCACATCCATGCCGCCGGTTGCGCGCATTACACCAATCCCACCGAGGGCGTGCACGCCCCGGACATGATGCGCCACGTGCTGGGCGAGGATTTGAAGGTCGGCTGCAATCTCACCTGGGGGCCGTGCTTCGATTATCAGAAGCAGTTTTTCACGGGCAAGGAGGACAAGGTTTCGGCGTGGCCTTACCTCCTGCGTTACGACGTGGAGGTGTCGGGCTTCGGATCGCACCAGAGCGGGCACCTGTGCCTGCTGCGCCTCAAGGATCAGATGTATCCCGGTGGCGAATCCAAGAACCACTGGCCCACGCTGGGGCTCAACACCCTGCGCTGGGCAAAAAAACAGGGCGCGCTGGTGGGCCCAGCGCATTCGGGTTGGGGATTGCAGCCGGCGGCACCGGGCGATCAGGCCCCGGTGTCGAGCAAGACCTCGAAGGATTTTCGCGACGCCGCCCAAACCCTTCCCAATTATGTGATCCCGCCCTTCAATGGCATCGGCGCCAATGAGTACATCATGGACGTGACGCATCAGGTGCCCGGCCCGGATGGGCGGCTGGTGCCCGCGGTGGACTTTCTTTCCATGGTGGACACGCCCCATCTCTGGGAGCTCAACATCTGGTATCATACGCTCAACGTCGGCTTCCGCACGCGAATCAGCGGCGAGACGGACTTCCCCTGCATCTACGGCGAACGCGTCGGCCTGGGCCGCAGCTACGTGAAGATGCCCGCGCAGTGGACGTATGAGGATTGGTGCGAGGGCATCCGCGCGGGGCGCAATTATGTGAGCGACGGCAAAAGCCACATCATGGACTTGAAGGCCGTGGAAGGGCTCACGACCGAAGCCCGCGCGCCACGCACTGTGAAGCTTGGTGAGGAGAGCAGCGAGCTGCGTCTGGATCGGCCGCGCAATGTGACCCTGACTGCGAAGGTGGCCGCGCGGCTCAACGAGAAGCCCAACCCCGCAATCCGAAACAGCCCGCAGAGCGCCAAGCCCTACTGGGACATCGAACGCGCGCGCTTGGGCGAAACCCGCGAGGTGCCCGTCGAGGTCATCGTCAATGGCCAGCCCGTGGCGAAGAAAAACATCGCCGCCGACGGCACGACACGCGACTTGACCTTCGACGTGAAGATCGACCGCAGCAGTTGGGTCGCCCTGCGCATCCTACCCAGCTCGCACACCAATCCCATCTGGGTGATGGTGGGCAATGAACCCGTGCGCGCCTCCAAGAAGAGCGCCGAATGGTGCCTCAAGAGTGTGGACGCCTGTTGGCAGCAGAAGGAGCGCAGCTACGCCGCGGCCGAGAAGGCGCAGGCAGCGAAGGACTATGAGCACGCGCGCGTGACGTATCGCAAGCTGCTGGCTGAGACCACCGTGGACTAATTTCCGCGCCCCAAGGCTGGCCGCGCTCAGTATTCTCCCCGCATGGCACGGAAGAAATGTGCTGACGCAGCTCCCGCGAAGCCGGCCAATCCCTCCGCCCTCCTCGACACGCGCGTCATCCACTGCGGCGACAACCTAGAGCAGTTGAAAAAGCTCCCGCCCGCGTGCGTGAACCTCATTTACATTGCCCCCCCATTCAACTCCAACCGCAACTACGAGGTCTTCTGGGGCGAGACCAAGGAGAAGCGTTCTTTGAAGACCGCCACGAGTCCACCAAGGCCTACATTGACTACATGCGGCCCCGACTGGAGTTGAATTGCCGAATCGCGCCGGCCTCGCACACTGCCACCATGACAGCGGAACAACTTCCTTGGTTCATCCAAGAGAATGACTAGGTTCATGAATGGCGGCACGCTTTGGCAATTCTATGGCAGGATTTACCGCAGGAATTCACTGAGGTGTCTGATGTCCTGACACGCTTCAAATTAGCGAAGGGCTGGATTGCAGTCGGCGGAGGACGGAAATTCAAAGTCTCCGAGTGGATAGACGGCGCGTTGCTCGCGCATGGCTGGAAGCCGAAGAACTTTGACACGAAGATTTCCGTGGACGCGGAATCCTTCGAGTCGCCCACCCACGAGGTTGACTGCTTCAAGAACCGGATCGCCTTGGAGATCGAATGGAACAATAAGGATCCTTGGGCTGATCAGTCCGCGCCCATCGCCTCGATGACGGCACGAAGCCGGGCGAGAATTTTCTGCTGCCGCGCGGCACCTTCCACCCTACCGCCGCCCTTTTCCAGAATGTAGAAGGTGTCGATCGCCGCGCCCTTTTCCGTGCTGATTTTCGCCAGCTGGATGTCCAGTCCTAGTTCGCCCAGCGTGTTGGAGATGACATAGAGAAGGCCGACGCGATCCTCCGCCTGGATATCCACGACGCTAAAATCGGCCGAGGCATGATTGTCAAAACGAACCTCGGTGCGGATTTTTTCACCCGCCCAAGCCTGATAGGCCAGCGGCGAGACAGGCAGCTGACTCACGTCAATAGAGATGTCGGAGGCGCCCTGCAGGGTTTCCGCAAGACGCGCCTCAAATTGCTTGAGCTGCGAGGGCACAGGCAGATGGCCGCGCCGGGCATCGGTGACATGAAAGCGGTCCAGCGCGATGGAGTCCTCTCGCGTGAACACTTCCGCACCCAGGATGTTGAGTCCCGCCTCGGAAAATGCGCCCGCAACCTTGCCAAACAGGCCGGGCCGATCCCAAGTGACAACCCGCACCTGCGCACAGCCGCGGTCGGGATCGAGGTTCCACGCCACGACGGGCTTGAGCAGCTGCTCCTCACCGTGCACCTGTGCTTTCAGGAATTGATGCACCAGCACAATGTCTTGAGCGATGTCCTCCGGAGCGGTGGAGTGCAGATATCGCGCGGGCAGATTTTCGAAATGGGCCGTGCGCTCCTCCGCGCCGACCTCGTCGCCGAGCAGTCCAGCCACGCGCTGATCGCGTTCGTCGCGCGACGCGCGTTCTGCGATCCCCTCGTCCGTGCCGGCCAGGAGCTGCTGCGTCCTGACGAAGAGCGTCCAATGCGCGGCGTCCTTGAATCCGTTCCAGAGCTGGTCGCTGGTTCCCAGCGAGTCGGCCACGGTGTGCAACGTCAGCAGGGAAAGGTTCCCGGCCGTCACCACCAAGTCTGCAAATTGGCGGATCACCTGCGCATCCTCAAGGTCGCGCCGTTGGGCCACCTGCACCATCGCCAGATGATGGCGAATGACCAACTGCAGGCTCATGGCCGCGGCCTCGTCCAACCCCAAACGGTCGGCCACGTGCTCCGCGACACGCGCGCCCTCACGTTCGTGCCGGTCGGTCTGGATGCCCTTGCCCGCATCGTGCAGCAGCAGGGCGAGGTAGAGGACGAAGGGGCGCTCCACCTGGTTAAACACCTCGCGGTACTGGCGCCATGCACCCAGCGACTGCGCGTAGAGTGCATCGAGCTTTTCGATGCAGACCAACGTGTGCTCGTCGACCGTGTACTGGTGGTAGAATTCGTGCTGCACCAGACAGGTGAGCCTGCCGAACTCCGGCAAGTAGCGCCCCAGAAGCTCAATCTCATGCATCAGCCGCAGGATCCGCCCGACGCTGCCGCGCTGGTTGAGGATTTCCAGAAAGGTCTGGTGAACCCGCGCGTCGCCGCGAAAGGCGCGGTCCACCCGCCATGTCTGCTGGCGCAGCAACTGCGCCAAGTCTGGGTGCAGCGTGAGGCCGTGGCGCTGGGCCAGCAGAAACACGCGCATCAGCCGCCGGGGATCATCCTCAAACACGCTGGCCCGGGCGTGGATGATTTCGCCCTCCAGCACCCGGAACCCGTCCACCGCCTGCTCGGCGCGACGCCCAATAAGATTGCGCAGCGTGGTTTTCCACGGCGACGGGGGCACCAACGCCAGCCGCCGTTCCACGGCGCGCACGATGAGGTCGATGTTTCGCGCGTGGCGGTAATAGTCGCCCATGAACAATTCGAGGCGCTGGCTAGGCGACCGGTTGGTGTAACCCAGCTGCCATGCCACCTTGGGCTGCATGGCCTTGGAAAGCACATCGACAGGCCGATCGTGGTGGTAGTGCAGTTCATTGCGCGCTCGCAGCAGGAACGAGTAGGCCGACTCCAATCGCTCGGCTTCGGCGCGCGCGATGACCTTCGCGCGTTCTAGATCGGCCACCGAGGTGTAGCCATGGCGCACGGCCATCATCCAGATGAGGTTCTGGTAGTCGCGCAGGCCACCACAGCCGTTCTTGATGTGCGGCTCCTGCAGGGTCACCGCCCCTCCGTACTTCTCGCGCCGCCGCGCCTGATCCTCGAGCCGTGCCACGATGTACTGCTCCTCACGGCCGCGCACGGCCTTGTCCTTCACCGCGCGCACCATGGCGGCAAAGAGCGGCTCGGCACCGCACACCAAGCGCGCCTCCAAAAGCGCCGTCTTGGATTGCACATCGGCGTTGGCCATCCGAACGCAGTCGTCCACGTCGCGCACGGCGTGGCCCACCTTGAGTCCCAGATCCCACAGCGGATAGAGCACGCCGTCGGTGATGGACTGGAGAAACGCCGTGGGCTTTCCACCGCGCGTCATCTGCCGGCCGTCGTGCAGAAAGAGGATGTCGATGTCGCTGTGCGGATTGAGCTCGGCACGCCCGTAGCCGCCCGTGGCCACGAGCGCCAGCGGCGGGTGGTCTCCCTGAGTGGCAACCGCCGCGTCCACCAGCCGTCGCAGCAACGCGTCGATGAGAGCCGCATGCGCGCGGCACATCTCGCGGCCCAGTCCACCCTCGCGGTGGGCCTTCTTAAGGCGGTTGAACTCGTCTCGAAGGAACTTCTTAAACCGCGGCATTTCCTCTGCAGGCGAACGCCCTGCGGGCAAGGAAAGCGCCTCGGCGGCGCGCGCCTCAATTTGCGGTTCCAACGAACTCACTGGCGGTGAATACTTCAACGAGCAATCCGGCAAAAGGCAAAAAACCCACCTGAGTCGGCGGCGCACTGCCGGCTTGCGGCCGCTGCATGCCAGCGTTAGGTTCCCCCCTGCTTTGGAGCCGGTCGCGTTCAAGCTTTGGGGGCTCACTGTCCACTGGTACGGCATTCTGCTGGCGGCCGGCTGCATCGCGGGAATGTGGACGGCCGGATGGCGTGGCGCCAGGGACGGCATTGAGGCCGAGTCGCTCTCCAACCTCCTCTTCTGCGTCTTTGTGAGTGGACTGCTCGGAGCCAAGCTGCTCTACATCGTGGACCATTGGAACCCGCGCGAATCCTCGCTGGGCGCGGCGTTGATGCAGAGAAGCGGCCTGGTGTTTCAGGGCGCACTCATCGGTTCGGCCATCGCGGCCGTGGTCTACCTTCGCCTCAAGCGGCTACCCGTGTGGAAAGTGCTCGACACACTGGCGCCAAGTATCGCCTTGGGCTACTTCTTCGGGAGACTCGGCTGCCTGAGTGCGGGTTGCTGCCACGGCCAAGCCTGCGACGTGGGGACGTACCAATCCCTCTCCGGCGGGTTCTTCTCCGGTGGCCAGATTGTGTCTGGGGCGGATGCCCCGTGGTGGGTCATTGTTTATACACCCCAAGTCGGCCTGTGCAGCATCGTTTCCGTCCCGGTCTTTCCCACACAACTCTACGAGGCGGCGAGCAGCCTCGTCCTCTATGCCGCGCTGGAGTGGCTCTTTAGGCGCAAGCGGTTTGATGGGCAGGTGTTCCTCGTGTATCTCGCCGCTTCTTCGGCGCTGCGTTTTGGCGTCGAGTATCTCCGCGGAGATCCCACCCCACGGTTCCTTGGAAACTCCCTTTCACAGGCGCAGGTGCTGGGCGTTCTGCTCGGATTATCGAGCCTGTTGCTGTTGTGGCTGCGATCCCGAGCGCGGGGCAAGCAGCCCGCCGGCGGTTCGCAATGAACGGCCAAGGGGAGTCGTTCGTGGTGGATGCCGCACCAAGGCCTCTGAGACTGGACCGCCTCCTGCAACTGCGCTTCCCGACGGCCTCGCGCGCAACCCTGCAGCGGTGGATTGGCGATGGCCACGTGCTCGTTGACGGCCAGCCTGCCAAACCCTCCCAGCGGGCGCGTGCCGGGCAAATCGTCGTGGTTCACGCGCCCGCACCTGCCCCCGCAACGGCGCTGGCAGAAGCCATCGCGTTGGAGGTGTTGTACGAGGACGACTGGCTCTTGGTGGTCAACAAAGCCGCCGGCATGGTGGTGCACCCTGCCGCGGGCCATGCGCGCGGAACGCTTGTCAATGCCCTGCTCCACCACTGCAAGGGACAACTCAGCGGCGTGGGTGGCGTGATGCGACCGGGCATCGTGCATCGACTGGACAAGGACACGAGCGGCTGTCTCGTGGTCGCCAAGGACGATGCGACCCATGCGGCGCTCTCTCAGCAATTTTCCGCCCGCACGGCCATCAAGGTGTATCATGCCATCGTGTGTGGTGCTCCCCCGCGTGCCGCAGCCAAGATTGAGACCGCCATCGCCCGCCATCCCACGCAGCGCAAGAAGATGGCCGTGGTCACGGCCTCCCGCGGGCGCGCCGCGCAGACGGGCTACCGTGTGCTCTCGCGCGCCGCGCAAGCCACGCTCGTGGAGGCCACGCTGCACACGGGGCGCACGCATCAAATTCGCGTCCACTTTCAGCATCTGGGCTGTCCGGTCGTCGGCGACCTAGTCTACGGCGGCCGTCCCGCGCAGCACCTCGCCGTCCGGCACACCGCCTCCCGCCAGATGTTGCACGCGTGGTCGTTGACCTTGACGCACCCCTCCACACATCGGCCCCTGTCCGTGAAGGCGCCGTGGCCCGCCGACTTCCATGCCGCGTGGACTGCGCTGGGAGGCCCCGACATTTCCCTTTGATTCACCCCCTCCTCTGGGATATGCTCCGCGCCCTTTGTTCATGGGCAAACTGGGTATCGGCCAACTCAATCTGCAGGGCAGGCGTGTGCTCGCTCGCGTGGATTTCAACGTGCCCACCGCTGAGTCGGAGGGCGCAGTTGTCATCACCGATGACACGCGCATCCGCGCCACCCTTCCCACGCTGCGCGCGCTAATCGGGCAAGGCGCGCGCCTCATTCTAGTCTCGCATCTGGGCAGGCCCGAGGGGCGTCCCAATCCGGGAATGTCATTAAAACCCCTCGCCGGGCATCTAGGCACGCTGCTGGGCCAGCCCGTTGCATTTTCGGATTCCTGCGTGGGCCCCGATGCGGAAAGTGCGGTCGCCGCGGTAAAACCCGGTGGCGTCTTGCTGCTGGAAAACGTGCGCTTTTATCCCGGCGAAGAATCCAATGAGCCGGCATTTGCCGAGGCGCTGGCGGCGCATGCCGACGTTTTTGTGAATGATGCCTTCGGCACCGCGCATCGCGCCCATGCCTCGACCGAGGGCGTGGCGCGCATCTTGCGGCAGCGGGGAGGAACTTGCGCGGCAGGACTGCTGATGGAAGCCGAACTGCGGTTTCTTGGAGACGAACTGGAAAACCCGGCGCGGCCTTTCGTGGTCATTCTGGGGGGCGCCAAGGTGTCCGACAAAATCCTCGTCATCGACCGGCTGCTGGAAAAGGCCGACACTCTGTTGATTGGCGGAGCCATGACGTACACCTTCCGGCTGGCCGATGGGCGCAAGGTGGGCAAGTCGCTGGTCGAGCCCGACAAGGTCGAGGTGGCGCGGGCGGCTTTGGCCAAGGCGCGATCCCGCGGTGTGCAGATGCTGCTGCCGACAGACAACATCGTGGCCACGCCCGTGGACACGGGGCGCCTGAATCAAAAGGGCAAGCCCGTCATCGGTTTTGAGCAAGTGCGCGTCAACGACTCGCTGGACATTCCCGATGCGGAGGAGGGGCTGGACATCGGCCCGAAGTCCATGCAGGCGTTTGCCGCGGCCGTGCATGGCGCCAAGACCATCCTGTGGAATGGCCCGATGGGGAAATTTGAGGATCCCAGATTCGCCCAAGGCACCGAGGCCGTTGCCCGCGCCGTGGTGAATGCGACACAACAGCGCGGCGCCAAGAGCCTCATCGGAGGAGGCGACAGCGTGAAGGCGCTCAATCAAATGGGGCTGGCCAGCCAGGTCACTTTTGCCAGCACGGGTGGAGGTGCGAGCTTGGAGTTTCTGGAGGGCCGCATCCTGCCCGGGGTTGCGGCGCTCTCCGACGCCTGAGGAAAAAACCCATCATGGACAAGCAACGCAAACTCATCATTGCCGGCAACTGGAAGATGAACAAGACCGTGCCCGACGCGGTGGAGTTGGCCAGCCAGCTCCAGACCGACTTGGGCAAGGTAACGGAGCTGGATGTGGTGGTTTGCCCGCCCTTCACGGCGCTCTCGGAAGTGTCGCGGGTGCTTCGCGCAAGCACGATGCGCGTGGGTGCCCAGAACATGAGCGAGCATCCTTACGGCGCCTTCACCGGCGAGATCGCCGCAGGCATGCTCAAGGATCTGCTCGTGCGCTACGTGATTCTGGGCCATTCCGAGCGGCGGCAATTTCAGAATGAGACCGACGCGCTAGTGAACGCCAAGATGAAGGCGGCGCTGGCCGCCGGGCTCAAGCCCATCGTGTGCGTCGGAGAGACGTTTTCCCAGCGCGAGGCGGGCCAGACGGAACAGATTGTGGGAGACCAACTCACTGGGTCGCTCGCCGGTCTGGATGCCGAACCCATGCAGGAATCCATTCTGGCCTATGAGCCGGTGTGGGCGATCGGCACCGGGCGCACGGCCACGCCCGAGCAGGCGCAGCAGGTCCACGCGTTCATCCGCGGCTGGCTCTCGCGGCGTTTTGACGACACGACCGCGCGCCGCGTGCGCATTCAATACGGGGGCAGTGTCAAGCCCGGCAACGCCCGCGAACTGATGGGCCAGCCGGACATCGACGGCGCACTCGTGGGCGGCGCCTCGCTGGACGCACACACTTTCATTGAGATTGTCCGCAACTCCCTCTAAGCTCCCCTCCCGATGACTGAACCACTCATCTTTGTCGGCACCGTATTTCTGGTGCTGGACTGTGCACTGCTCATTTTCCTCATCCTGATGCAGCTGCCCAAGAAGGACGCGGGCATGGGGACGGCGTTTGGCACGGGCGCCACCGACGCGCTCTTTGGGGCCGGCGCCGGCAACGTGCTGACCAAGCTCACCAAGTGGTGCGCCATCTTCTTTTTGTCGATGGCACTCTTGCTCTCGCTTCTGCACAAGAGCAGAGCCTCGCGACTCACCGATTCGGGCGGCGAGCCCGCCAAGACTAAGGCGGGAACCAGCACCCTGCCCGTGGATCCGATGCTCCCGGTGTTGCCTTCCGCCAACGGCACCACACCGACACCGGGCACGAACGCGACGGCAACGCCCGCGTCCAATGCCACGATTGTGCTCGCACCCACTGATGGCAACTCCACCGACGCCAACAAGACTCGCCCTCCGCAGAAGAGCTCCAATGCCTCCGCGCCCACGAGCGGCAACCAGACGGTTCCACCCGGGAAATAACCGCGGTAGACTGCGGGCCTATCAATCTTTCCGTTGCCGAGCCCGGATGGTTTCTAGGTCTGCCTTCGGCACGGCATCAATGAGCGCGCGCGTGTAATCGGTCTTGGGCGCGCGATAGAGCGCCTCTGCCGGGCCCGATTCCACAATTCTGCCCGCCTGCATCACGGCCACCTCGTGGGCCATGAAGCGCACCACGCTCAGGTCGTGCGAGATGAAGAGGTAGGTCAGCCCGCGCCGCCGCTGAAGCGCCTTGAGCAGATTAAGCACCTGCGCCTGCACAGACACGTCCAAGGCACTCACGCATTCATCGCAGACGATGAACTCCGGCTCCACCGCTAGCGCCCGCGCGATGCACAGGCGCTGGCGTTGGCCTCCGGAAAACTCATGCGGGTAGCGTCTGAGAAAACGGGGCTCGAGCCCGACCTCCTCCAGCAGCGCAGCGGCACGAGCCCGTCGATCGCTTTCGGCGGCTCCCACTTCATGCACCGCCATGGGCTCCATGAGCATTTGCTCCACCGTGAGCCGCGGGTTGAGCGACGCGTACGGATCCTGGAAGATGATTTGCATGCGCTGGCGCAGCGGCTGCATGCCGTGGGTGTCCAAGCGCTCCAGCCGCCACCCGTCAAATTCAATTTCGCCGGAGGTGGGTTCAATCAGCTTGAGCAGCGCGCGGCCGGTGGTCGTCTTGCCGCAGCCCGATTCGCCCACCAAGCCCAGCGTGGTGCCACGCGCGATGGCGAAGCTCACGCCGTCCACTGCCTTCACCGTCTGGTGGGACACGCCCAGCCAGCCTTGGCGAACCGGGAAGTGAACACAGAGACGGCGCACCTCGAGTAGCGGCACGCCGCTAGGCGACTCTACGTCGCCATCACCCCGGGAAAGTTCGCGCAGCCGGTCGGTGCTCATGGGGCGTTCCCGAACGGTCTCGCTGCCATCGGCGGCCGTCTCCACCTCCATGAAATCAGACACGGTGGGCAACACTTGGTAGGGCGAGTCCAGCCGCGGGCGGCACGCCAACAATCCCTTGGTGTAGGGATGCCGCGGGCTTTCAAACACCTGAAGCGCGGTTCCCTCTTCCACGATGCGACCGTGCCGCATGATGGCCACGCGATCGGCCAGCTCGGCCACGACACCCAAATCATGCGTGATGAAGATGACGGCGGCGCCGGCCTCGCGGGTGAGATCGCGCAACAGCGGCAGGATCTGCGCCTGCACCGTAACATCCAGCGCCGTGGTGGGC